>JGI12109J20283_10299673_pt1 | contig 28740 bp, 16 predicted proteins | sample ElkSlonscriptome_12_FD_20283 | JGI IMG/M metagenome (IMG submission 20283)
CCCTCCCCACCCACTCCGGTGCGAGCGACGAGGACGTTCGCCGGCTCGTGGCCGCGACTCGGGCCGCAGGGGGGCAGATCGTGGGCCCCGACGCGGGCTGAGCGGGCTCCCTCACCGGCCTCGCCGCAGATTCACCCACGGCTCTACTGCATGAACCGAGATTGGTGTACCCGTTCAGAAGTCCGAAGACGCCGGAACACCCGGCACTCGCGCCACGACGCACCCGGTGCACGACACCAGGGACGCTTCGTGAAGACCCTCCCTCCCACCGCGTAGGCGCTGATGTGCGGTCTGGTCGGCTTTATTGATCCCGAGCTCGCCGGCTCCGGATCCGGTCCGGAAATCGTTCGCCGCATGTCGGACTGCCTCGTCCATCGAGGACCGGACGACGAGGGGGTCTGGAAGTCACCCTCGGGGCTCGTTCATCTCGGCTTTCGTCGCCTCGCGATCCAGGACCTCAGCGCGGCGGGTCACCAGCCGATGGTCTCTTCGTCGGGGCGGTACACCATCTGCTTCAATGGCGAGATCTACAATTTCCGCGAACTCCGCAGCGAGCTCGGCGATCGTGCCGGTCCGTTCCGGGGCCATTCGGACACCGAGGTCATGCTCGCCGCATTCGAGGCCTGGGGCGTGGAGCCCACCGTTCGGCGACTGCAGGGAATGTTCGCCTTCGCGGTCTTCGATGCCGTCGAGTCGTGTGTCTGGCTCGCCCGGGATCGTCTCGGGATCAAGCCGCTCTATGTCGCGAAGGGACCCGACTGGGTGGTCTTCGGTTCTGAACTGCGTGCGCTCCTGCGCCATCCACGGGTGACAGCGACGGGGTCGGTCGACGGAGCGTTTCGGTACCTCCGTTCGCTCTACGTGCCCGCGCCGCACTCGATCATCGACGGGGTCGAGAAGGTCCGGCCGGGTCGGCTGGTACGCCTCGGAGTGGGGGACACCGGAGTGGGCGACCAGCGTGAGACCTCCTACTGGGACCTCACCTCCATCGCAGCCGGACGCGGAGATGCCGCCGACAGCTTCGACGAGCATGCCGCCCTCGATGAGCTCCATGAACTCCTGCGTACCGCGGTAGGTTCGCGACTCGTCGCCGACGTCCCCGTCGGGGCACTCCTCTCCGGCGGAATCGACTCGACTCTCATCGTCGCGCTGGCCGCCGAACTCTCCGACCGACCGATCCGGACGTTCACCGTCGCGTTCGACGATCCGGACTTCGACGAGGGACCCGCAGCAGCCGCCATAGCGGACGTCCTGGGTACGGACCACACCGAGGTGACCCTGTCCCCGGAGCGCGTCGGAGAGCTGATCCCGGAGGCGGCGCAGCTGTCGGATGAACCGATGGCGAATCCCTCCCTGCTTCCCACGCTGCTGGTGTCTCGTGTCGCACGCCGGGACGTCACCGTCGCTCTCTCGGGTGATGGCGGAGACGAACTCTTCGGTGGCTACAACCGGTACCGACTGTTTCCCGGTCTGCTTCGGAGGGGGCGTCTGCTGCCCCATCGCATTCGACGGCCCCTGGGTACGGCTCTCGATACCCTCGCCGGCGCGCCCGGAGTCGATACCGTGGGACGACTCGCGCTCCGAGGGTACATCGGGTCGCAGCACAGCTTCGCGGCACGTCTCCGGAGGGCGGCCGCGGTGATCTCCGCCGGGACCCCCGGGGCTGCGTACCGCGAATTCATGAGCGTGGCACATACCGACCCGCCGATCCTCGCGACGGGCCCGCGGATCGAGCGCGAGGGTCAGCCCTTCGACGCGCTGGACGCCCCCCTTCTCGACCGGATGCTGCTTCAGGACCAGCTGGAATACCTTCCCGACGACCTGCTCGCCAAGGTCGACCGCGCGAGCATGTGGGCCTCGCTCGAGGCACGCGTTCCCCTACTCGATCACAGAGTCGTGGAATTCAGCTGGCGCGTACCCGGACATTTCAAGATCCGGGACGGGGTGTCGAAATGGCCGCTGCGCCGCCTGGCGGATCGATACGTCGACCCGAAGATCCTCGATCGACCCAAGATGGGGTTCACCGTACCCCTGGAGCGCTGGCTTCGGGATGATCTGCGGGAGTGGGTCGGGGACCTGCTCGAGCCCGAGTCCCTGAAGCGCCGGGGGCTCTACGACGTGGACCGCGTGATTCGAGCGCGCGATCGGTTTCTCTCGGGAGAGCCGGGTCTCGAACTCGGGATATGGAGCCTCGTCCTGCTCGAGGACTGGTGCCGCAGCCGTGGAGTGACCTTCGATCAGGCGCCGTCCGCTCGCACCTGAAGGGAGCGGACCACCGGCGGGGAGCGGACCGGCCGCAGGGAGCGGCCCGGCCGCAGGACTACTCCTTCCAGACCTTGCGAAGAACGACGACCGGGACGGTCCTCGCCATGATGTTCAGATCCTCCACCGTCGAGCGCCGGCCGATGTACTCGAGATCCAGTCGAACCTTCCGACGCACATCGTCCAGGTTCTCGTCGTACCCCGCATTGATCTGCGCCCACCCGGTAATCCCGGGAAGCACGTCCTGACGCCTTCGGTAGCCCGTCACCTGACTGGAAAGGTCGACGAAGATGTCCGGCTGTTCCGGGCGTGGACCCACGATGTTCATGTCCCCCTTGAGGACGTTGAACAGCTGCGGGAGTTCGTCCAGGCGCGTCGCGCGGAGAAACCGCCCGATCGGCGTGATACGGGGGTCGTCGCGGGACGCCCACACCTGCGACGGCGCCTCCTCCACCCGCATCGTGCGGAACTTGTAGATCGTGAAGATGCGGCCGCCCCGGTCCATCGAACGGCGGCGATCCTGTCCGTCCCAGCTGTCCGACTTCCGACGTCGATTCAGGCCGACGCGGGCCTGCTTGTAGATGATCGGGCCCGGAGAGCTGAGCTTCACCGCCAGAGCCACCAGCATCATCAGCGGAGCGGTGCAGACGACGGCGACGAGGGCGACGACGATATTCAGTGCACGCCGGATTCGCTCGTTGACCGATGCTCGCTCGCGCGCCCGAGACCGTGCCTGCACGGCGCGGGGCGGGGCCGGGAACGTCTGGAGTCGGGTCGTCGTTTCGGATTCGTGAAGCTGCACTGTCTCTCGCCGGTCGAAGCATCCTGCCTTTGTTGAACGATTAAGAGAAGTTGCAAGTATCGTACGCACATCACTCCCGACGCCCCGGGAATCCATAAGCAAATGCCCCACAACGATTTACGGTGTCCGAAGGCTCCGCAGACGGCCTGCCCGGGAGCTCTGGAGTGTGGCTGGGAGACCACGTTGTTGGGCATCCGCCACACCCCGCATTCAGTGTGGCGGGGGCGTGCAACCGTTCCGTGACCCGGAGGTATCGGCGGAGCCACGATTTCCGACGATGCAGAGGCGGAAGCCTCGTGTCAGCGGCCGAGCGGTGTCTCGAGCCGGAAATGGAATCGGGTACCCTTTCCGAGTTCGGTCTCGACTTCGAGTTTCGAGCCCATCGCGTGAAGGTACCTGCGGCAGATCGACAGGCCGAGACCACTCACCGAGAAGTAGTGGCTCCGGTCTCGCCGTCGGCTGCGGAAGGGGACGAACAGCTCGGCGAGATCGCGCTCGGGAATGCCCCGACCGGTATCGAGGACGTAGAACTCGGCCTCCGAAGGACCGATGCGTCTCATTCCGATCTCGACCCACCCGGTTTCCGTGAACTTGAGCGCATTCGTGGCCAGATTGAGCAGGATTCGCGACAGCGCGGAGGGTAGCCCGTGCCACCGCTCGTCCGTGCGGTAGTCGAGCCTAAGCTCCAACCCCTTCTCCTCCGCGATCGGGCGCACCAGGGTGGCGACCTCGTCCAGGACTTCGCCGACCCAGAAATCGGAGGCTTCGCGCACGTCCACGAGGTCTCGCTCCTCGCTGGCGAGCTCGACGACGTCCGTCACGACAGAACTGAGACCCAGCGCCGCGATGTAGATCAGTCCGAGCTGCCGGCGTTGAACCTCGGTCAGATCGCCACCACCCGCCCGCTGAATCGTCTCGCTCAGGAAGATGATCGACGTCAACGGCGACCGGAGGTCGTGGGCGAGTTCCACCACCAGTTCGAGCGCGTCGGGCCGGGCCAGCCAGTCTCTCAGGTCGGCATCGGAATCCTCCGGGCCACCCGTGCGCCACGCCCGCCCGAGCTCCTCGACCGCCCGCGCCGCGGTGAGGACGGCCGAAGCCGAGTGCTCCCGGTCGTCGAGGATCTCCCCCCGTACGAGCGATACCAGGGGCACCGCGGTGGGCGGCAGATCCACCACCGCGTGGTCGGGTTTCTCGCCCCGCAGGACCCGCTCCACCGCCTCCCTGAAGCTCTCGGCATCGTGCAGGAGGTATTCGTCCGGCCCGTTCCGACCCGCACCCTCCGCGCCCTCGGACTCCCGGATGAGCCGGCGCACCACTCGCCGCGCCGCCTGCCGGAGAACGGTGGCGGCATCGACCGGTTCGATTCGATCGCCGTCGTCGTGATCGTGATCGACCATCGGGGAATTGGGAGACCCTGTCAGCGGGAGGAGGAGGCCGACTCGTCGGAGTCGGCGTGCTCCTTTCGCTTCTCCATGAGACGATAGAGAGTCGTCCGATCGACACCCGCGATCCGGGCGGCATCGGAGATGTTTCCGTCCGCACTCTCGATCACATGGTCCAGATAGCGGCCTTCGAAATCCCGGAGTACATGATCGCGTGCCTCGTGGTAGCCGAGGTGAAGCACGGAATCGAACGAATTCCCGCCCTGCGGGCCGGAGGGCGCCCCAGCGGATTCAACCTCCAGATCCCCCACCTCGATGGTGCTGCCGGGTGCGGCGAGCACCACGAGTCGCTCCAGGATGTTCCGGAGCTCCCGGACGTTGCCCGGGAACGCACTGCGCTCCAGCACGCGACGCGCACCCTCCGAAAGCGTGGGAGGTGAACCGTCGCCGGACCGGTGTTCCCTCCAGAACTCGGACAGGAACTCCTCCGCCAGCGGGATGATGTCCTCCCGACAGTCACGAAGCGAAGGGACATGCATGGGGACGACGCGCAGGCGGTAGTAGAGGTCCTCACGAAACCGACCGTCGCGCACCGCCTCCCTCGGATCCGCGTTCGTCGCCGCAAGGATGCGAACGTTGACCACGGCGTCCGTGCCGACCGACCCGACCCGTCGCACCACCCCGTCCTGGAGAACGCGCAGCAGCTTCGCCTGTGTCGCGAGGGGCAGCTCCGTGAGCTCGTCGAGAAACAGGGTCCCCCCGTTCGCGGCCTCGAGCAGGCCGGGCTTGTCGCGAACGGCCCCGGTGAACGCACCCTCGACGTGGCCGAACATCTCGGACTCGACGAGGGCCTCCGGGATCGCCGCGCAGTTCACCGCCAGGAGAACCCGCGAACTCCTGCGGCTGTTCTCGTGGATATACCGAGCAAGCATCTCCTTGCCGGTGCCGCTCTCGCCCGTGATGAAGACCGACGCGTCGGTGCGGGCGACGCGGGAGGCGACGTCCAGAATCTCCCGAAAACGGGGGCTCTTCCGCGCGGCGAACGGATGGCCGGCCTCCCTCGCGGCCGGCCCGTCCGAAGCGCCGCTCTCCCGCGCGACGGCGACGGCGTGAGCAGCTCGCCCGAGCAACACCTGGAAGTGGGTGGCCGAGAAGGGCTTGGGCAGGTAATCCCACGCTCCCCTTCCGAGCGCCCGAACACTCGTTTCGACCGAGGGATTGCCGGTCATGATGATCCCGAGAACGTCGGGGTTCGCCTCACGCGCGGCCTCGAGGAGTTCGAGTCCGGAGATCGACGTCATGTAGAGGTCGAGCAGAAGGATGTCGTAGCGCCGGTGCTCGATCAGTTCCAGCGCCCGCTCACCGTCGCCCTCCACCGTGACTCGGAACCCCTCGGACTCGAGGAGCGATGCACAGCTCTCCCGGAGCGAATGCTCGTCGTCCACGATCAGCACGTGGATCGTGGAACGCTGCTCGCGATCGAGCGCGACGAGTTCGTGGTCCGGGTGGTTCGGCGATATCCCGGCCGATTCGAATCCCGAAGCGAGAAAACGCCCGGGGTCCTTCCGCGGGCGACTCGTGGATTGGGAATGTGCCATGGGATGCGATCGTATGAGGTCGTGTCCGCCGTCCGTCCGGATGCCGGACGGTCCGTCGTGGAACCGGGACACTCGCCGTTCCGGACGCGCAGCGGGCGCCTCGGGACCGGGTCGTGATAATCCAACAGGTGTTGCGTCGACGCAAGGATTCTTCACACGGTCGGTGGCCTCGACCCCTCCATCGGCTGAATCCGATCCCGGGCGCATCGTCCGTCGTTGGCGCTCGGTACGGTGACGGAGCGGTGTGCGGGAGGATTGCACGACCCCGACGGGCCGTGTCATTTTTCGGCGTCGCGCGGACATGGTCCGCTTCATGCTGCGTGTGTCGACACCTTTCTCCCTCCGATCCGGCCGCACCCCGTGCCCGAATATCCAGTCGATTCGCTTCGCGACGCCGAGCCGCCCCGGCGTGCTCACGACTTCGAATACGCCGAGGGTCCGTCGCGCGGGTGGGAGGAGGAGGGAGAGTCGGGGCTGGACCTCCGACGCATGTTCACGGCGGTGGTACGCAGGAAGTGGTTGGTCCTGATCGTGACGATCGTGGGCGTGGGTGTGGCGGCGGTGGCGTGGACGCAGTCATCGGTACTGTACACGGCCCGAGGGAGCATCTGGGTCGACACCGAGGACCGTACCACCCCGGCGGAGGTATCCCCGATCCGCCAACCCGGATTGTTCGATACGTCCTCCTACATCGAGCTCTTCCGGTCCGCCTCGGTCCTGCTTCCGGTGGTCGAGGAGTTCGGTCTCTACCTTCAGGTGTCCGACGAATATCGTCCGCTGCTCGACGGGCTCGACATCGAAGAGCAGTTCCAGGCGGGGAGCTATACCCTCTCCGTCGCCGCGGGAGGCGCCTGGACCCTGGAGCATTCGGCACTCGGGACCGTCGACTCGGGAGCTTCCGGAGAGCCGATGGGGGAGGATGTCGGAATCCGTTTCGCACCCCGGCTCACGGGCGTGGAGGCGGGTACGGAGATCGGGTTCCAGCTCGTCCAGCCGTTCCGTGCCCAGAACAGACTCGCTGGATCGCTGGCCACGAACGTGCCTGGCGGCGCCAACTTCATACGCGTCGCCTACTCGGGCACGGACCCGGAGCGGACCACCGCGATCCTCAACGCCGTGCTCGAGCGCCACGTCGAGGTCGCCGCCGACCTCAAGCGCGGGCGGCTGGATGAGACCCAGGAAGTTCTGGAGAGCCAGCTCGTCACCGCGGAGGACCTGCTCGCCCGGGCGGAGGGTGCGCTCGAGAGCTTCCGGGTCCAGACCGTCGTGCTTCCTTCCGATCAGGCGACGCCCATATCGCCGGGACTCGAACTCACCCGCGGCCCCGTCTTCGACAACTTCTTCGAGATGCAGACTCAGCTCGAGGAGGTCCGGCGGGACCGGGGCCGGATCGTCGCCGTGCTCGATCAGCTTCCGGGGGAGGGTGCCCCGGTCGAGAGCCTGGAGGGAATTCCCGCGGCCTCGAACTCGCGCGAGCTCGAACAGGTGCTGGACGAGCTGGTCACCCTGCGTGGTGATCTGCGACTCCTGCGGCAGCGCTACTCCGACGAGTACCCCCCGATCCGGGATCTTCTCGATCAGATTCAGACGCTCACCGGCGCGACCATTCCGCGCATCCTTCAGGGGCTGGTGCGCGAGCTCTCCGACCAGGAGGCGCGCCTGACGTCGATGATCGACGACGCGTCGGACCAGCTCTCGGAGATTCCGGTTCGCACGATCGAGGAGCAGAGGCTGCGCCGTCAGGTCCAGATCCAGGAGAACCTGTACAACGATCTCCGGAGCCGGGTGGAGAACACCCGACTCGCCGCCGCGAGCTCGGTACCCGACGTGCGACTTCTCGACCGGGCCGTGGTGCCCGTCGTTCCATCCGAGGACCCACGCATCCTGCTCGCCGGGTTCGCGATTCTGGGCGGGCTGGGTCTCGGCCTCGTCGGGGCGATCCTGCTGGACAGGTTCGACGGTCGGCTCCGCTATCCGACTCAGGTCGACTCCGAGATGGGCCTCAACATCCTCGGGACCGTGCCGAGGGTGAAGAATCCGGGCGGCCTTCGACGGCGGAACGAGAACCACTCCGCCGTTCTCGAGGCCTTCCGGGAACTGCGGATCGCGATCAGCTTCGCCTTCGGTTCCGCCGGCCCACTGACGTTCGTGGTCACGAGTCCGTCCGAGGGTGAGGGCAAGACGTTCGTCAGCACCAACCTGGCGGTCGCGTTCGCCGACCTCGGGCGACGGACGGTTCTCGTGGACGGCGACACTCGACGGGGTGACGCTCATCGGATGCTGGGAGTCGCCCGCACCCCGGGCCTGACGGACTTCCTCGCCAGCGGATCGGCCGCGGACGTGGTTCGCTCGACCGACTACCCGAATCTGAGCCTCGTTCCCTGCGGGACCCGTGGAGGCAGCACACCCGAGCTTCTCGCATCCCCCCAGATGGCGGAGTTCCTCGGTACGCTGAAGAGTTCCTACGACGTCGTGATCGTCGACAGTCCGCCGCTCACCGGTGGCGGCGACGCCCTCGTGCTGTCGAATCTGACCGGAAACCTCGCCATGGTGCTGAGGGCCGGGTCGACGGAACGCACACTCGCCGCGGATCGGGTCGAGGCACTTGCGCGGTTCCCCTTCCGCCTGCTGGGCGCGATTCTCAACGATACCGATCCATCCGGGTTTTACGGCTATTACCCGACCTACCTGCCGAGCTATCTGACGGATGTGGATTCGGCGGACGCCCTGGAGTCCGGCGGCAGGCTCGTGCTTCCGGGCGCGCGCGACCGAAAGACGGATGGAAAATCGGACGACTGAGTGGCGCGCGGGTGGGTCGTGCGTGGGCGAAACGGCGTGCGCGGGCTCAGCGTGCGCGGGCGACCGCCGCTTCGCGGTTCAGGCCTCGTAGGCCCGCACGGTGAAGGTCCCCTCCGACTCCTCGCTCTGAGCCGACCGGAGCGCCTGGGTGGCCCGCAGCAGCAGCTCTTCCGGGTCTGCCGGTGAGACGACGGAGGTGGCGTAGTACCCACCCCTGAGACGTCGCCGGAGATGCTCGACCGCCGCCCGTCGTGCCTCATCGCGGCCCGCGTCGTCGAGAGACCGCTTCATCCGATCGATGAGCTGCAGTGCACCCGCCTCGTCGGCTCCCGGCGCGACGACGACGAACTCTCCGGTGGAGAGCCGCCCGACCGCGTCGGACTCGCGCGTCACCACACGCAGGGCCTCGATCAGCTCGAGCTCGTCCCGTGTGAGATCGGTCCCCGCTCGAACGTCCTCGTCCGTTGAAAGGTCCCCGCCCAGCGCGACGCAGGCGACAGCCCTTTCGAGGCGTTTGGCGTCCGCGCTGATCTCCCGCGCTCGACGCAACAGACCCTGCGCGTTGTAGAAGCCGGTCGCGGGGTCGGCGAGCCCCTCGTCGCGGAGCCGATCCGCACTCTGCTTCACGCGTATGAAGTTGCCGAGCAGCGTGACGAACTCCTCCGAATCGACGGGATGCCGGAGGACGTCCCACGCACCCGCCTGAAGTGTCTCCAGCCGGGCAGAGCGCGTCAGCTTGGAGGTGGTCAGGATCAGCATGGGGGTCGTGGAACCGATCGACGGGCGCTCGCGAAGTCGCTTCACCACCTCCGCGCCCCGCATGTCGGACAGCTGGAAGCCCACGAGGATGACGTCGGGACGGAGCTTGCCCGCAAGCTCGAATGCCTGCTGTCCCGTGAATGCCCGGACGACCGCGTGGCCACGGGGCTGGAGGATGCTCTCGATCGATCGAGACGTCCACTCCTGGTCGTTCACGAGGAGGACCAGCGAACCCGACACCGTCTCCTCCTCACTTCGATCGTCCATCCCTCACCCTCCCGGCATCAGGCGAATGCAGGCGCGGCAGACCCCGGACCATCGGAAGCTCGGCACCGGAAGAACCCATGCACACACCATATTCACTGCCAATCTAGGCGGAAGTTGAGGTTGGGCCAAAGACCGGGACCGGGCCACGCCCGGAAGATGACTCTCCGCACGGATCCCGGCCACGGTCCGGCAGCTGTTCCGGGGGCGCGTCGTCGTGGCCCGGTCGGGTCCCGAGGCGGAGGCCTCCATCCTCTCCCGCTTGTCCCGGGAACGGACGCTCGTAGGTTCCGGGGGTCCGGGCCGGACCCGTATCCGTCGCCGGCCTCAACGCCTCGCTCCCATGGAGAGTTCGTGAACCGCATCGCCGTCGTCGGCTGTGGCGCCATCGCCGACACCTTCCACCTGCCCGGGCTCGCCCGTATGCCGGATTCGCCGAAGAATCTCGTGCTCGTGGATCCCGACACCGGTCGCGCGGAGAAGCTGGCTCGCCGACACGGCGCATCCGAGACCGCGGCCAGCCATCGCGACGTCCTCGATCGGATCGACGCCGCGATCATCGCATCCCCACACCACACCCATGTGCCGATCGCGAGGGATCTGGTGGAGGCGGGCATTCCCGTCCTGAGCGAGAAGCCGCTGGGTGTGAGCCTCGAGGAGGTCACCGAGCTCGCCGAGCTCGCCGAGGCACGGGGTGTCGTGGTCGCCGTGAACCAGACCCGACGGTTCATTCCTGCCGCCCGCGAACTGGGTAAACTGGTGAGGTCCGGAGATCTGGGCAGCCCCCTGGAGGTCGAGGCCGTGGAGGGAGACCGGTTCGACTGGCCGGCCGCCACGCCCTCGATGTTCGGAGCGCGATCCGGCGGACGGGGACTCCTTCTGGACATCGGGGCGCATGTGCTCGACCTGATGGTGGAGTGGTTCGGGCCGGACTTGCGGGTGGACGACTACCTCGACGACAGCTTCGGGGGGTCGGAGGCGAGCCTGCTCGTGCGTCTCTCCGGGCCCGACGTCTCGATTCGGATTCGTCTGAGCTGGCTGGCGAAGCAGCGCAACGAGTTCGTGATCTCGGGGCCGGATGGGCGTGCACGCTGGGGCATCTACGATCTCGACCGCATCACCCTCGAGCGTCCGGGTGGAGCGCGAGAAGTCCGGCGGGCATCGGCGCCCGGCGCGTATTCCGACCTCGCGGTCCCCGTGCTGCAGGACTTCTTCGCCGCAGTCGGCGAAGGCACCTCGCCGGCGGCCGGACCGCGCGACGTGCTTCCGAGCATGCGTCTGATGGAGGAATGCTACGCGCGCCGCTCGAGGTTCGACATCCCCTGGCACGACTTCGACGGGGACCTTTCACGTGTCGGCTGAGCGTCGGACGCTGGTCACGGGTGCGGGCGGCTTCATCGGGGGCCGCCTCGTGGAGGTCATGCTGCAGACGCCCGGATACGATCCGGTTCCGAGCCTCCGCCGATGGTCCAGCGCGGCGCGGATCGGGCGTCATCCGGTCGAGCCGGTGCTGTGCGACATCCTCGACGCGGCCCGGCTCGAGGAGGTCGCCGGAACGGTGGACGCGATCGTGCACTCGGCGGTCGGCAACCGCGAGGTCACGGTCGAGGGTACCCGGAATGTTCTCGAGGCGGCTCTTCGCGCGGGGGTCGGCAAGGTGGTGCACCTGAGCACGGTCGACGTGTACGGCCGCGCTACCGGCCGGGTGGGTGAGGACCGAGAACTCGTCGTGACCGACCGGGAGTACGGCGACTCGAAGATCGAGGCGGAGCGCGTCTGCCGGGAGTATGCGGAGCGCGGACTCGATGTCGTCATCCTGCGCCCGACGATCGTCTATGGACCCTTCAGCGAACTCTGGACGGTCGAGCCGGCTCAACGCCTCTCCGAGGGCAGCTGGCTGCTGCCGAAGGAGGCCTGCATGGGCACCTGCAATCTCGTTCACGTGGACGACCTGGTGCGGGCCGTGCTTCTGGCCCTGGACACCGATGGTGTTTCGGGTCGCGCCTACAATGTGAACGGTCCGGACCGCCCCACCTGGCAGGCCTATGTGGAGGCGCTGAATGCCGCCCTCGACCTGCCGCCGCTCAGTCCGCCCCCTTCGACGTCGGCGCGGGCGCGAACCACCGTCGTGGAGCCGTTCCGGAAGCTGGTGAAGGGCGTATACTTCCGCTTCGAAGATCCCATCATGTCCATCTACAAGGGGTCACGCCCGGCGCGACTCGCGATGAAGTGGCTCCAGGGGCTGCTCCAGCGGGTCCCCTCACCGGCGGAATACGACCTCTACGGTCGAGTCGTCGACTTCCCCACCGAGCGGGCGCGTTCCGACCTCGGATACGAGCCGCGCATCGGGATGACCGACGGTGTCGCTTCCAGCGTCGAGTGGCTGCTCCATGAAGGCGTGGTCGTGCCGCGTGAGTGACGCCGCGGACCGGGGTGCGCGGCGCTCGATCCTCCACCTGTGCGCGCCTGCTCACGTGGGCGGCCTGGAGCGAGTGATCCAGGGCCTCGCCGGGGGCCAGCGGCAGGCCGGACACGAGGTCCGCGTCGTCGCGGTGATCGAGCCGGACGCCGACGTCTCGGCCTTCGTCGAGCCGTTGCGGGCGGAGGGTGTGGATGTGGAGATCGTCGTCCTTCCCGGCCGGGCCTACCTTCGCGAGGTGCGGCGTATCCGTGCGCTGCTCGAGCAGCGACGTCCGGACATCCTGCACACCCACGGCTACCGGCCCGACCTGCTTCACGGGTGGAGCGGGCGGAGAGCCGGCGTCGCTACCGTGAGCACGTTGCACGGGTCGAGCCGGATGGGCGGTGCGTCGGCGGTGTTCGAGTGGATTCAGGAACGCGCCCTCGGACGCTTCGACGCCGTCGTCGCCGTCTCCCACCCCCTGGTGGACGTTCTCGCGGAGCGGGGGGTGCCCCGCGACCGAATCCACGTGGTGGCGAATGCGTGGACACCCTCGGAGAATCCCCTCGATCGGAGCAGCGCACGGCGTGATCTCGAAATGTCCGACGATCGACGTTGGATCGGCTGGGTCGGGCGACTGATCCCCGTGAAGGGCTGTGACGTCTTCCTTCGTGCGCTGGCCGAAGTCGAGGCGAGCGGGTGGCGCGCCTGCATCATCGGCGACGGGCCGGAGCGCGCGGGGCTCGAGACGCTGGCCGACCAACTCGGGCTCGGGGACCGGGTCCGCTTCGCGGGCATGATTCCCGACGCCTCACGGCTCTTCTCGAGCCTCGACCTCTTCGTCCTCAGTTCGAGATCCGAGGGGACCCCGATGGTCCTGCTCGAGGCGATGGGTGCCGGTGTCCCCGTCGTCGCGACAGCGGTGGGCGGCGTCCCCGACGTGCTTCGCCCCCCCGAGGAGGGGTGGCTCGTCCCACCGGAGGACCCCGGTGCGCTCGCGGTAGCCATCGAGGAGGCCCTCGCCGATGATTCGTACCGCACGAAGGTGGCCCATTCGGGACGGACCCGGGTACGCCGGGACTTCGACCGTGACGCGTGGATCCGGCGGCACGACGCCGTCTACCGGGCAGCGATCGCCGTCTCGGAATCCGCACGCCGCTAGGGCGTGTTCACACAACGGGTCCACACCCTGGTCGGCCGAACCGGACTGGAACGCGGGCGACGGGGAATGGTACCCTCTCGCATGAATCGGCCCACTGTTCGTTCCGTGTCGGCGCCGCCGCATCGGGCGATCCCGCTCACCGTCGCTCTCCTTCTTCTCGGGGTACTCGCAGGTGGCTGCGGGGATGCGGGTCCCTCCGACGACCTCGATGCGAGGGGGGCGGTCGAGCTCGAGTCCGCGCTCGCGGCATGTGGTCCCGACCCGTCGTCGTTCGACCTGCTCGTGGATACGATCGCGACCGGGCTCGACGTGCCCTGGGATGTCGCATTCCTGCCCGACGGGCGGGGACTCGTCACGGAGCGCTCCGGACGTATCCGGGTCATCGGCGCCGAAGGACTCGTCGACCGTCCCTGGGCCAGCCTCGAGGTCCACGACCGAGACGAGGCCGGGCTCACCGGAATCGACGTCTCCGCCTCCGGGAGTGCTCCCGCGGTCTACGTCGTGCATGCATACCGGCACGATCCCGCGAGCGCGGTCGCGGATCTGTTCGCTCGCGCGCAGCGGCGAATCCTGCGGACGCTCGACCCGGAACGGGGACACCCGACCACACTGCGCGTGACCCGGTTCCCGATACGGCCCGACGGGTCGGCTGGCGCGCCCGAGACGGTGGTGTCGGGCGTCCCGACATTCCAGCTGCACGGCGTCGGCACGCTGAGATTCGGGCCGGACTCCGCGATGTACGTCACGAATGGCGATGGCGCCGACCCCGGGGTCGCCCAGCGGCGCTCGTCACTGCGAGGCAAGATTCTCCGGTATCGACCCGATGGCACCACCCCGGCGGACAACCCCTATCCGGGCTCTCCCGTCTGGGCCGAAGGCCTGCGGGCCGTCCAGGGGCTCGACTGGGACGCGGCCTCCGGTACCCTCATGGCGATCGACCACGGGCCGTCCGGCCTGCCTTCGGAGGGCAGAAGGACGGACCGCGACGAGCTCAACGTCGTCCCGTCCGGGTCGAACCTCGGCTGGCCGATCGTCACCGGACGCACGGAGGGAGGCCCCTGGACCTCCGCCATCGCCTCGTGGACACCCGCGATCGCACCCGCGGGCCTGGTGCTCTACGACGGTCCGCACGAGGCGTGGCGCGGACACGCCTTCATCACGGGGCTGCGTGGCGCCAGCCTGCGAAAGGTCGACCTCGACCGCTCCGGCGAGACCCCGACGGCGGTCTGTGAGCACACCCTCCTCGAATCGACGTGGGGACGCCTCCGCCTCGTCCGCGAGGCGCCGGACGGAAGCCTCTGGGTCGGAACCAGCAACCGTGATCGGCGGGGGACACCCCGCGATCGGGACGACGTGATCCTCCGCATCCGTCCCTCCGACGGCTGACTGCGCGCTGCGCAGAGTCCGAGGCGAGTCTTCGCCACATGGTGGCCCCTGCATTTCTGTGCGCTTCCTCGTAGCTTCCGACGGTGATTTTCCGCGAGTCGCCCCCTTCATCGAGCCCCCCTCGCCGTCCTCATGGACATGAACGTTTCCGACACCGACAGCGATCGGCCGCCCGAGGGCGGTATCGCCGTAATCGGCATGGCCGCCCACCTGCCCGGGTCCCCGGATATCGAGCGGTTCTGGGGGAACCTCCGTGCAGGCACGGAGTGCGTCACCCGCTTTTCGGACGAGGAACTCGAGGCGGAGGGTGTCGACCCGGCGCTGCTGCGGAATCCGCACTACGTGAAGGCGAATGCGGTCCTGGACCGCATGGAGTGGTTCGACGCGGGGTTCTTCGGCCTCAGCCCCAGGGACGCCGCGGTGATGGATCCCCAGACCCGCCACTTCCTCGAGTGTGTCTGGCATGCGCTCGAGCACGCCGGGCACGTGCCGGAGCGATTCGACGGGAACATCGGAGTTTTCGCCGGAGCCGGTGCTCCCACGTATTTCTGGCGAAACGTGATGCGGGACCCGGACCTCGTCCGCACCGTCGGCTACTTCCTGCTCCGCCACACCGGCAACGACAAGGACTTCGTCGCCACCCGGGCGTCCTACGAGTTCGACCTCACCGGTCCGAGCATTTCCGTACAGACGGCGTGCTCGACGTCGCTGGTCGGCATCCACATGGCGTGCCAGAGTCTGCTCTCGTGGGAATGCGACATGGCCCTCGCGGGAGGGGTCACCATCGAACAGCCCCATCGGCAGGGCTACCTGTACGAAGAGGGGGAGATTCTCGCCCCGGACGGACACTGCCGGTCCTTCGACCACCGCGCGCAGGGGACCGTCTTCGGCAGCGGCGCGGGAATCGTGGTCCTGCGCCGGCTGGAGGACGCGATCGAGGCGGGCGACTCGATCCACGCCGTCATTCGCGGCTCGGCCGTGAACAACGATGGTGCGGGCAAGGTCAGCTACCTCGCCCCGAGTGTCGATGGGCAGGCGAAGGCGATCGCGGAGGCTCTGGCCGTGTCCGGGGTCGATGCGGATTCGATCGGATTCGTGGAGGCGCACGGAACCGCGACACCCGTCGGTGATCCGATCGAGGTCGCCGCGCTGACCCAGGCGTTCCGGACGCAGACGGACCGGACCGGCTTCTGTGCGCTCGGTTCCGTCAAGTCGAACATCGGCCATCTCGACACCGCGGCCGGGGTGGCGAGCTTCATCAAGGCGGTCCTCGCGCTCGAGCACGGCGAGGTTCCGCCGACCGTCCACTTCGAGGAGCCCAATCCACTGCTCGAGCTGGACCGGAGTCCCTTCTTCGTGAACTCCGACCTCCGACCGTGGCCGGATACGAGCGGTCCCCGGCGGGCCGGAGTCAGTTCACTCGGCGTCGGAGGGACGAACGCCCACGTGATCGTGGAGCAGGCGCCCTCCGCCACCCCCTCCGGACCGGCGCGAGCCCAACAGTTGCTCGTCCTCTCGGCGAGATCCCGAGAGGCGCTCGAGGATGCGTCGCACGCGCTGATGGACCACCTGGACGCCGGCATGAAGGTGCCGCTGGCGGACATCTCCTTCACCCTGCGCACCGGCCGGCGCCGATTCGAGCACCGTCGCGCTCTGGTCTGCGCGGATGCGTCGGAGGCTGTGCAGGCGCTGGCGACGCACGACGGGCTGGTGGATGTGGAGACGGAGGCGGAGCGTCGAGACGTCGCCTTCCTCCTCGCGGGTGGAGGCTCGCAGTACCCCAACATGGGGCGGGAGCTCTACGAGCGTGAGGAGGTCTTTCGCCAGTCCGTGGACCGTTGCCTCGCGCATCTGGAGAAGTCCGACGGACCCGGGCTCCGAAGCCTTCTGTTCTGCGATCCCGGCGAGGAGGAGGCTGCGGCACGAGAGCTCCAGCGACCCTCTCGCGCGCTGCCCGCGCTGTTCGCCATCCAGTACGCTCAGGCTCGGCTGTGGATGTCCTGGGGCATCTCGCCGACCGCGATGCTCGGCCACTCGATGGGCGAGTACACCGCGGCGTGTCTCGCCGGAGTGTTCACCCCGGAGGCGGGAATGTCCCTCGTCGCCCTGCGGGGGCGGTTGTTCGAGACCGTGGATCGGGGTGGCATGCTCAGCGTGGCCCTTCCCGAGGAGGAGATCGAACCGTATCTCGGCGAGCGGCTGTCGCTGGCCGCACTCAACGCCCCCGAAGTCTCCGTCGTGGCGGGTCCCGACGAGGCCATCGCCGAGCTGCAGGAGCGGCTCGGCGCGGAGGGACACGACTGCCGCAGGATCCGGATCGACGTGGCAGCCCACTCGTCCATGCTGGAGCCGATCCTCGAGGAGTTCGGCGACTATCTCCGCACGGTCGAGTTCAATCCGCCGGAGATTCCCGTGATCTCCAACGTCACCGGCGAACGAGCGACGGACGAGCAGCTCACGGACCCCGACTACTGGGTCCGGCACCTGCGTCACACGGTACGCTTCGCGGACGGGGTGGGGCAGCTGCTGGGCGAGGACGGACCCCTTCTCCTCGAGGTTGGAGCAGGGCGGACTCTTTCGACGCTCTCACGTATGCATCCCGCGTGGTCGAAGGCCCAGCCGACGCTCCACTCCCTCCCGCACCCCGACGAGCGCTGCGACGCACAGGCCTTTCAATTGCGGGCGCTGGGCGCACTCTGGGCCCATGGTGTGGACGCCGACTGGTCCGCCTTCGACTCGGTCGGCGAACGTCGGCGAGTCCCTCTCCCCGGCTACCCCTTCCAGCGTGCACCGCACTTCGTCGCCCCCCCCGACACCGACACGGCAGGCGACGTCGCGGATCGATCCGGAGTCGACGTGTCCGGGCAGCGGCTGGTCGACCCCACGGAGTGGTTTCAGCAGGTCGCGTGGGAGCCCACACCGCTTCCGCCGGATACGGGCGAGCAGGACGGGGTGGCTCTTCTCTTCGGAGATCCGGGCTCACCGGCCGACGCAGTGGAGGAGGAGCTGGTACGCACCGGATGGACGGTGCACCGCGCCGTTCGAGGTGAAGCGTTCGGGCGGCGGAACGACGGCACCGGGTTCGATCTCCGCCCCGACGTTCGGGGCGACTGGGTCGAGCTCTTCCGGGCACTCCACGATGAGAGCGCCCTGCCCGGTCTGATCGTCCATGCCTCGACGCTTCGAGGACCCGGTGGGGCCCTCGCGGAGGACGCGTCTCCGCTGCTGTCGTCGCTGTTTCTTCTGCAGGCGATCGAGGAGGTGGCATCCGACCACCCGGTCCGATTCGTCGCTCTCTCGTCGGGTGCTCTCGGAGTCCCGGGCGACCCCTCACCGGATCCATGGGCGGCGCTGCTCCAGGGGCCCGTTCGGGTCGCGCCTCGCGAACTTCCGTCCGTCCGCACGCGCCTCGTCGACGCAGGGGTCGTTCCCGACGAACCTGCCCCGCGAAGGCGGCTCGCCTCGCGCCTCGTGATCGAGGCCACGACCGCGGACGACGATGTCGCCGTCGCCTACCGCGACGGACAACGCCTCGTCCAGCGATTCCGGCCCGTACCTCTCGCCGAAGCCGACCCCGGGTCGGGTCTGGTCGAGGGGGGTACCTATCTGGTGACCGGTGGACTCGGGGGACTCGGTCTGGTCGTGGCTCGGGAGCTGGCCGAACAGGCTCGTGCGCGCCTCGTCCTCGTCGGTCGTACCGGACTCCCCCAGCCGGCGGAGCGCGATGCCTGGCTCCGCGACCATCCCGCGGACGACAAGACGTCCAGGGCCATCCGCGAGGTTCGCGGGCTCGAACGGCTCGGCAGCGAGGTGATGGTGTGCGCCGCCGATGTAGCCGACAGCGACCAGCTCGGACGGGTCGTCGAAGAGGCGTGTTCGCGGTTCGGCCGCATCGACGGTGTGGTCCACGCGGCCGGAGTCCTGGACGACGGCCCGCTTCTGGCTCGTACGACGGAGCAGGTCGAGACGGTGCTGGCACCGAAGACGGCGGGCACGGCCGCGCTCGAACGAGCTCTCGAGGGCCGGAATCCGGGGCTGCTGATCCTGTTCTCATCGGTGAGCGCGGTGATCGGTGCCCCCGGGCAGATCGACTACACGGCCGCGAATGCCTTCATGGACGTGTTCGCGCGGTCCCGCGCCGACCGGCTCGCCGACCGGGTCGTATCCCTGGGCTGGGGCGCGTGGCGGGACGTCGGGATGGCGGCTGAACTCGCCGGGGAGGCGCGGTACGGGGAAGTCGACGACTCGGGCACGGCACTCGATCATCCCCTCTTCGATCGGGAGCTTCGAAGCGAGGGAGCGGTGAACTTCAGGGGACGCTGGTCCCGCGATCGACACTGGTTGCTGGCGGAGCACAGGGTACGGGACGACGGCTGGGTCCTGCCCGGTTCCGGATACGTCGAGCTTCTGCGGCATGCGTGGGACCATGTGGCACCCGACGCATCCTTCGCCCTCACGGACCTCGTATTCATGCGCCCCTTCCGTGTCGACGAGACGGAGGAGCGTGAGCTCGACGTCGAGCTGATCGGACCCGCGGACTCGTCCGACCGCAAGGTGACGGTCCGAAGCCGTGGTGAAGCCGGTACCTGGATCGAACATGCGACCGCCACGATAGGCGCGGGTCCATTCGACGCTCGAGTGAAGCCGGACCACACCGACGAGGATCTCGACACGATCCTGGGCCGCCTCGGTGAACCTCGGGCGACCGAGCAGCGCGAGCACCCGTTCATGGACTTCGGACCGCGGTGGATCAACATCGTGGCGCGATCGTCCGGTCCAGGGGAGGCACTGCTCCGCCACGAGTTGTCGGACGCCCACGCCAGCGATATCGAGACCTCCCTCCTGCACCCCGCATTGCTCGACATGGCGACCGCCGGCGCCCAGGATCTCGTACCCGAGCTGGACGCGCAGAAGGACTTCCTCGTCCCGGCGGGATACGGCGCCCTCCACGCCGATCACCGATTGGGGAGCTCGCTGATCAGCCACATCCGACTCACCACGTCGGACGAGGCCGGAGGATTCGCGAGCTTCGACGTGACGATCTTCGATCCCTCGGGCCGCAGGCTCGCCGAGATCAGAGGCTTCGACATGGTCCGGGTCCGAAGCGAAGACCTCGGACGAGACACGTCCGACGATCGTCCCGGCTGGCTCGCCGCGGCGATCTCGCCGGAGGAAGGCCTGGATGTCCTGCGTCGGGTCCTCGCCCACGATACCGCGCCGCATGTTCTCGCCGCCACACGCCCTCTCGATGTCCTGATCGAGGAGGCGAGCCGATCGGTGGTGACCACGCGGACGTCGAGAAGCCCACGGCGTGCGCCTACGCGAGATCTCCTTCCGGATGTAGGAGAAACGCTCGAACGCCACGATGCCGTCGCGGATGCCGCGGTCATCGGAGATGCCGAGGGTGTCGCGGATGCCGTTGGACGGATCGTCGCCTTCATCGTGTACGAACCGGGCAAGCAGGCGACCGTCAGCGAGCTCCGCCGATTCGTGCGCAAGCAGCTCGACCGGGCGTCCACGCCGCAGAACTTCGTCGAGATGGTCGCGCTCCCCCGTGACGCGACCGGGGACGTGGACCTCTCCGAATTGAGGGACCCCTTCGCGCTGGAAGACGACTTCATCGCTCCACGGACGCCGAGCGAGGAAACCGTGGCATCGATCTGGTCCGAGCTTCTCGGGCTGGACCGGGTGGGAATCCACGACAACTTCCTCGACGTCGGGGGACACTCCCTCGTGGGAATCCGGGTGCTGGTGAGAATCGAGCGGGAGACGGGCGTGAGGCTCGAGGCCAACGACCTCACACTCCAGACGCTCGAGCAGCTGGCGGCGGAGGTGGATCGTCGATCCGGTGGGAGTGACGGCGGGACCGACTCGCCCGCTCCCGCTTCCGCCTGAGGCTCGAATGAACCCCTTCTACTTCGGGCCCTCCGAGCGGCCGCTCTACGGTGCCTTCACGCGGGGCCGGTCCGACACGGGCGGGAGCCATGGCGTCCTTCTCTGCTACCCCCTGGGTTCGGAGTACATGCGGGCCCATCGCGCCTTTCGCCAGCTCAACACCCTGCTGAACCGAAGAGGGATCGACGTCCTGCGATTCGACTACTCCTGCACGGGCGACTCGGCCGGCGCGGGAATCGAAGCCGACCTCTCGACGTGGATCGACGACATCGACTGGGCGGTCGACGAGCTTCGAGACACGGCGCTGTGCGACCGCGTCTCGGTGCTCGGGCTGCGGTGGGGTGCGACGCTCGCGGCACTCGCGGCTCGAGAGCGAGACGACATCGAGCACCTCGTTCTCTGGGACCCCATCGTGCGCGGTCCGGACTTTCTCGAGGCGGCGATCGGCACGACGCGTCCGAGCGGAACGGTCGGCATCGAGGGATTCCCCTTCACGCCGGAGCTGTGCGAGGCGATGGCCGAGGTGGACCTCGCCTCCGAATTTCCGGACCCCGGGGATGCCGCGGTGACGGTTCTGGTCGCCGAGGACCGCGACGATTATCGTTCGGTTCGAGATGCGGTGGCCGCGCGGACGCCATCGGTGGACTACCGGGTGGTTCCCTCGCCCGCCGACTGGTCGAGGGCCGATCCCTTCGGCGATGCGCTCATTCCGCAGGAGATCATCCAGGTCGCCGTCGATCTGCTCGACCCATCGGAGGATGAAGGATGAAGGAGCGCGCTCTCACATTCGGACCCGCGAACCTCGTGGGGATCCTCACGCAGCCCTCGCCCGACGTCGCGATCCCCGACGCCCCCGCGTGCGTGATCCTCAATTCGGGCATCCTTCATCGGGCCGGTGCCAGCCGCATCTACGTCAAGGTGGCGCGGGCGCTGGCCGGGGTGGGGATGACGACCCTTCGATTCGACTTTTCCGGCATCGGGGACTCGGAGGTGCGCCGAGGCGAATCGATCCCGATCGAGGAACGGTTCATCCGTGAGAGTCGCGAGGCGCTCGACTACCTCGAGGAATCGCTGGGCGTCGATCGCTTCGTGATCGGAGGGCTCTGTTCGGGCGCCGACGGGGCCTTCTGGACCGCGATCGACGACGAGCGCGTCGTGGGTGTGTGGCAGATCGATGCATTCTCCTATCACACGCCCCGCTATTACCTCCACCGATTCCTTCCGAAGCTGTTCGACCCTCGCGCGTGGCTGCACTCGCTGAAGGTCCGCCTTAAGCCGCTAAACACGGACACATCGGAGGATCGGGACGAGCTGTTCGCGAAGCCCGAGTACCGGCGGATCTTCCCGCCGAAGGAGGTCGTGGCCGAGGGGCTGAGCGCGCTGGCGGACCGGGATGTCGCGCTCTACTTCCTGTTCACCGGCGCACAGGAGTACCTCTACGAACGGCAGCACCACGAGGCGTTCCCCGAGGGCATGAAGACCGCTCGCGTCCGATTCATACCGGAGTGCGCCCACACGATGACGGAGCTCGAACATCAGGAGCTGCTGATCGCCGACCTCCGTGAATGGATTTCTCCGCTCGGCCGGTCGGCCGCGCCATCACGGGACCTGGTCGCTCAGGGGTGACTCCTGTGCCGGGGCCACGGTGAGCGTGACCTCGGCGGAATCGTTCGACGGCACCGGGTCGTTCTCCCTCCGAGTTCCGAGAGAGAAGGCACGAACCGTCACCGTGCCGACCGCCTGATCGGTCGCCCGGACCCGCAGACGCAGGGTCTCGATTCCGTTGAGCGGAATGCTGTCGAGACTCCATACCGCGCTCGAGCCGTCCCGCGATCCCCGCGACGTCGTGGCGGAGATCAGTTGAATCCCGACGGGCAGGGAATCACGAATCTGAACGGCCGACACCGTGAGCGGTCCGGCGTTGACGGCAGAGACCACAAGCTCGAACTCCTGCCCGACGGTGACGTCGGTGTCGGCGGTCTCGAGGCGGACGCGCAGGTCGGCGAGCTTGTCTTCCGGCTCCACGACCTCGACCACGGCCGAGCTGAGATCGTTTCCGGAATTGGTGTCGAGCTCCGACGCGAGGGGGAGCAGGCGAGCACGATTCTCGAAATCCCCGAAGAGCTCGGTGGACACGCGCACTCGAAGATCGAGGGTGTCCGCGGCCCCCGCGATCAGATCGCCGAGGTTCCACCGATTCGTCGCCGTGTCGAAGACGCCTCGTGTCGGCAGAGCCTCGAGAAGCGTGAAGCCCGGCGGAAGCGAATCCACCAGCTGGACCCCGGTGGCGGTCGCCGGTCCCGCGTTCGCGACCGCCACACTGTACGTGACGGTGTCGCCCCGGCTCGCGACCGGGAAATCCAGTCCCGTCACCACCGATACGTCCACCCGCTCGGTCCGGGTACTGATGTCGAACGGACCACGCGGAACCAGGCGCCAGACCTGCGCTCCACTTCCGATCACCTGCGGCACGAGCAGTCCGGTCATTTCGGCGATCCGCACCACGGGGTCGGGTACCAGAGCCCCGAGATCGTAGGTCTGGAAGGCCTGCAGCAGAACGTCCACCGGACCGGAGCCGTCGTCGACGGTCAACACCCGGTCGCCCGCGACGGTCGTCGTGTCCAGAATCCGTGCGTCTCGAATCCGGACGAGGTCCGCGTCGATCGCTCCGGCATCGGCCGTGGCCGCCACACCCGTGCCGACCTCGATCGGCGCGGGCACCGAGGCTCGCGGGATGAGTACGGAGACCGTGGCATCGGCGAGGACCGTTCTGCCCTGCCGGACCTCCGTCCGACCCAGGACTCGGACGGAGTCGCCCGTCCCCAGGCCCACGCGGTCGACATCCACCATGCGCAGCGCGTCCTGCGCACCGCGGAGGTGCACCCGGCCGTCACCGAAGGGGAGCCGCTCGTTCAGCGCGATGCCGCTCGTGAAGATGCGACGGGAACCCTCGACCCCGCCGATGGCTTCGATATCGAAGCTCGGAAAGCTCACCCCGAGGTCCACCGTCGAGATCTCGTTCTGCCGGACGGTCACGGACGTCGGACTCTCCAGCACGAGTGTATCGCCGAGGAGCGATGCCGGGACGCCGACCACATACGTACCGACCGGGACCTCCTCGATCGAGAATCCACCCGCGGTGTCCGTCACCACATCCCGGATCGACCCTCCGGCCGACGTCCCGAGGGTTACCGTTCTGGCGTCGAGCCGAGGATCGCCGCCGTCGAGCGCCCCACCACCATCCGTATCGAGGAAGAGCGTCCCCGCCACCGATCCGGTGGCCTCGACGTCGACCCGCGTGACATCGTCGGAGGCGCTGCACGCCGACACCAGGGCCGCCGCGACGATCGCTCCGCCCCACCTCGCGTAGTACGACATCAGAGCCCCCCGATCCGGATACCGACGCGAAGAAGCCGACCCGGGCGACCGGGCAGCACGATCTGGCCGAAGTCCGGGTTGGCGACCACCGGGACACCCGTCCCCGCCCCGGCGAGCGGCGCGTCGCGATCGACGAGGACGAGTGCCGCATCACGGACCCCCTCGGCGCTCTCGAGCAGATCCAGCGCGTCGACGACGAAGCTCGCGTCGCCGAGCGGAAGCCCGAGCTCCAGGCGCAGATCGAGGCTGTGTCGCCCCTCCCCGCGGCACCCGTTGCGAGTCGCGAACCCCCCGACCATGTCCTGCACGCAATCCCACCCCCCGCTGGGCACCACCTCGGACGACACGAATGCGGGATCGTTGAAGCCCGACCCGTCCGCATTCACGTCCACGCCGGGACGGAAACCGGGCGTGAAGGGAAGCCCGGACGCGTAGCGGTACGCCGCGCCGAGAGAGACGAAGTCGCTCGCCTCCAGGACGGCCGTCGCCACGAAGCGGTCGGGCACGTCGAAGTCACTGCGCCCCTCGTCCCAGGGCGTACCGGTCTCGGAAAGGAGGGGTGAGATCCCGGCATCGAGCACACCGGTCCGAGCTCCGACCCAGTTGTCCTCCGTCCGCGAGCGGGTGTAGGCCGCACTGAGGTGAACGGGACCTGCCGAGTGCTCGATACCGATCGTCGCCGCCACATAGGTGGAGAATCCGTCGGGATCCACCGCCAGAATGGCGTCGAACTCGGGAAAACGTCGGCCGGAGCGCCCATCGAGCGCCACCAGCTCACCCAGCTTCCGCAGATCCCCGTAGAGCGGGCGACCATTCGCGCCCGTACCCGTCGGAGCCACCGGGAGGTTCAGGTTCCGACGCCGGGGCAGGAAGTCGCTCGACCGCAGGGCACCACCCACGAACAGGATCGTCGAGGCTCCGATCCGGTTGCGTAGTCCGGCTCGCACCCGGACGTGCCGGGGGGGCTGCATGTCCGAGCCGAACACCGTGATCGGCGGGAGGTCGCTGGCGGTCGTCGAGAGGGTCTGCGATGGCCAGTCGGTCACCATCCCGGTGAAGCGCCGGACCCGCGACTCTCCGTCGTTCACGGAGAGTTCGTGGACGAGCGCCGCATCGAGATCGCCGGTCTGGAGTGCGGCGGACGCCGTGAGCACCGAACCGCCGTCCCCACCGGTCAGGTCCCACGCCAGCGAAGCGATCGCGCTGACGTCGACCCACGACGTGGGTGCGTCGCTGTTCACCAATCCGGAGACGTCCTCGAACGCCTGATTGCGCGTGACCTCCGGGGCGATCACCTCGACGTCGACCCGACCGCCGATGGCGACCCGGAGGTCGGGCGCCGGAGCCCACGCGTACTGGCTGAAGGCCCCGAACTCCGCGGTCCGAAAGCTGGCCTCTCTGGCCGTCGCACCCACGACGACCGCGGAATCGCCNCCGATCCCGCCGAGGTCGGGGAAGAGGTACCGCGCACCCGCGTAGGGCGAGTAGGTCGTCACGCGACGGTCACCACGTATCTGCACCCCGAACTTCAGATCGTCCCCGCTCGCCAGACGGCTTCTCAGCGTCGTCGCCAGATTCATGCCCACGAGCGAGGCATCGCCCCCCGACCCCACGGCGGAGCCGAGCAGACTTCCGCTCCCCGCCACGATCCCCTGGGCGACGTCGCCGGCACGGAAATCACGTTGGCTGACGGACAGACCACCCCGCACCTCCAGGATCGTCGACGCGCTCCTGCGGCTCGAGTAGTCCGCGGCGAGTGAGAGGTCCAGCGAGGACTGGAGCGGGTCGATTCCGAACCCGAGAGTGGCCGGTCCGTAGGCGTCCGCGTCCGCGTCCCGGTACCCGACACCCGCGCGCAGGGCGAGTCGTCGAGAGTCGTCGAGCCACCAGTCGAGTCGAGCCTGCCCACCCACCCGTGTGGTCTCCTCGACACCCGGCGAGCCGAGCCGGTCGCGGAGCCCGGCGTCGACACCGGCGAGGGCCGCGGCGGCGGAGGGGTCGAGTCGAGCAGGGGTCGGAGTGCTCAGGATCGCGGCGTTCGCGACCACCGCGAGAAAGGCCGCATCCGGAACGAGCTCGGCGCGGCCGGCGGCGGTGCCCCAGACGGACGAGCCCGGTGAGGCGTCCTCGATCTCATCCGAGAACCGAAGCGCGTCGCCGCTCCACCCGCCCTGCACCCCCGTCCGCCGGGACTGGTCGGTGCCGGACCATGTCGTGAGCGCCAGGGCGCCGCCCCCGCCCCACCACTCGACGTCCGCGGGTGTAGCCAGCACCTCGACCGTGGACAGAAGGGGCAGATCGACGAGCGGACTCGCGGTCGCCTCGGATCGGATCCCCGGGTGCCTCGTCGTCTGGAGGAGCGCACCATCCACGATCACCGTGGTCATCGATCCGGGAAGCCCCTCGACACCCAGGTAGCGGTCCATCGAGGTGGAAAGCGCCGCCACCTCGGTCAGGGAGCCCGTCTCGAAGGCGAGCCTGCGCCCCGCGTCGGATCCGATACGCTCGCCGCTGCGCGTCTGTCGACCCGAGTAGGTGACCCCGGCGGCCGTCGAATCCACCTCCGACACGACGCCACTGACCGACGTCAGTGTGACCTCGACCGGCAGCTTCTCCCCGGCGGGCACGCTCAGCTCCGTGACGACGAGCGGGCGGTACCCGAGGCTCTCGACGCGAAGGGAGTAGACGCCCGGTGCCACGAGCGGAACCGTGAAACGCCCCGACCGGTCGGATGTGAACCTCCGATCGATTCCCGTCTCTGAGGACGCCAGGGTCACCGACACCGACCCGACGGGGCCTCCGGCGGAGCTGACGACTCGCCCCTCGATCGATCCCCACACCACGCTCTGGGCATCGAGGGCCTGTCCCGTGACGAGGGTGAGCACCAGTCCGGCGAAGAAGAGTGCGCGGGGCAGTCGGAGTCTGTTTGACAACACCTGAATCGCTCCAGCGGAGACGGGGATCGGCGGTGGATCGCTCTAGTGTAGCGTCGCGGAAGTCTCGCGTCCGTCACCGAGAGCGTCGAAGCGTCGCTCCGGGGCGGTACGACGACGCGGTTTGGCGTCGGTACGGCACAAGGGAGCAACGACACCGCAGTGGATGCAGTTGCGCTCGGATGTCAGGGGACTTCTGCAACATCACACTAGTATACCGGGGTGCGGCGGCGTCTGTCTAAGGCGCCGGAACGCCACGGCGACTCGCGCCCGCGCCAGCCCACCCGGATGCACCAGCGCCACGCGAGGCCTCGGCTGCGTCGCTCCCGGCACCGCTCAGCGAAGACCGATCCGTCGGAGGCCATCCTCGAGTCGCTCGAGATCGTTCACCAGCGGGCCGAAGGAAATCCGCACTCCCGTCCGCAGCGCGGGTCCGAACCCCGCTCCCGGCACGAGGATCACCCCGGTCTCGGCAAGGACTCGACGCACGAACTCGTCCCCGTCGCGACCGACGTCCACGACGGTGTAGAGACCTCCCTTCGGCTCGAGGCACGGCATCCCCAGGTACTCGTGGACGCACCGGGTCGTGTGCCGGGCAGCCTTCTCGTACAGCGCGTTGGTCCGATCGAGGTAGGTCCGGAGAGACCCGTCCTCGAGCGCCCGCTCCAGGTAGGTCGCGAGTGCGTACTGATGCACCGTGTCGGGACACAGGGCCGTGCTCTGCTGCACGACTTCGAGTGCCTCGATCACGTGCGGCGCCGCCTCCACCCACCCGAGTCGCCGGCCCAGCCCCCGGCACCACTTCGAATTCGAGTGGAGCCGGATCAGGTTCGGGTACGCGACGGGACTCGCGGCGAAGTGTTCCGGCATCGCCTCCGTGAAGCAGTGGGTGCGATAGGCGAAGTCCACGACCACGAAACAGTCCGCCGCTGCGGCAGCCTCCACCAGGCCGAAGAAGACGTCGTCCGGCACGAGTTGGCCGGTCGGATTGTTCGGGGACGAGAAGAGAAGGAGCCGCGGCGTATGTTCCTCCAGAATCGCGCGAAACCGCGTCAGTACCGCTTCGCGATCTCCCATCCACGTCCAGTGCTCCGTGTCGAGCACCGGCAGTCGGACCACCTCCACACCCTCGGGGCCCAGGTCGAGCTGGGGCCCGTAATTCGCGTAGGCTGGATCGAAAAGCACGACGCGGTCCCCCGGATCGAGCAGGGTCGCCAGCAGGCTGTAGGTGAGTTGGGTGGACGAAGCACCGACCAGCACGTGCTCGTCGGAGAGCCCAGCTGTGCCGTACAGTGCCCGGTCCATGGCCAGCAGGGATGCGCGGGCGCGCGGAAGCCCGCGCGTCGGCGAGTAGGCCCCGAGCTCGTGAAAGAGGGCGGGGTCGTCCGCCACCTCCGCATACGCCTCGCGCAGCGCGGCAGGCGCCTCGTGGGCCACCCACCCCCCGGCAAGGGAGATCACGTCGTCGGGGTCGAGCCCCATGGCCCGGATGTTCCGCCGGTCGGCCAGCTTCATGATGTCGCGTATGGGCGATGATCCGAGCTGGCCGTCACGGAGTCTTCGAGCGACCTGAGGTCGAGACATGGGGACGCGGGGTACGGGGGGGAGGCTCCGCAACCTCCGCCGGGGAGGTGCGCGCGTCAAAGGGGGTCCGACCCGCGGGCGCGAACGGTCTGCTTGCCCGGCCCCCTCTCGCCCGGCATCCTTCGACCCGTC
>JGI12109J20283_10342507_pt1 | contig 28737 bp, 28 predicted proteins | sample ElkSlonscriptome_12_FD_20283 | JGI IMG/M metagenome (IMG submission 20283)
GGCGTGGCGGTGACGGTGCTGGAGAAGGACCATGCCGGGCGCCACGCCTCCGGGGTGAACGCCGGGGGGGTGCGCACCCTGGGCCGCCACCGGGCGGAGATCCCCATCGCCCTGGCCTCCCGGGAACTGTGGCACCAGATCCGCGAACTGGTGGACGACGACTGCGGTTTCGTGCCCTGCGGGCAGGTGAAGATCGCCGAGACCGACGACGATCTGGCGGTGTTGCGCGAGCGCGTCGAGGGCTTACAGGCGGCCGGTTTCCAGCACGAGGTGCTGGTGGACGGGGAGACGCTCCGGGAGATCGTGCCGGCGGCCAGTCCCGCCTGCCCGGGGGGTATCTGGGTGAAGGACGACGGCGCCGCCAATCCCTACCGCACCACCATGGCCTTCCGCCGCGCCGCGGCCCGGGCCGGCGCGGTGTTCCACGAGGGAGTGCGGGTGCTGGAGGTCCAGCGCGAGGCTGATCGCTGGCGACTGGCCACCAGTGCCGGCGAGTTCCGGGCGCCCAGGCTGGTGAACTGCGCGGGCGCCTGGGGCGGGCAACTGGCCGCCCGGCTGGGCGATCCTGTGCCTTTACAACCCATCGCGCCCATGCTGATGGTCACCGCGCGGATGCCGCCCTTCATCATCCCCACCGCCGGGGTGGTGAACCGCCCGCTGTCCTTCAAGCAGGTGAACAACGGCACGGTGATCATCGGCGGCGGTCATCTGGGCACGCCGTTCCCGGACGAGAACCGCACCCGGCTGGATTTTCGCAAGCTGGCCATCAGCGCCCGCACCGCCAGTGCCGTGTTCCCCATCATGCGCCAGGCACGCATCGTGCGGTGTTGGGCGGGGATCGAGGGGCGGATGCCGGACGATATTCCGGTGATCGGGCCGGGCAGCCGCGAGGGGGTGTTCCACGCCTTCGGCTTCTCGGCACACGGCTTTCAACTGGGGCCGGCGGTGGGGGGAATCATCGCCGATCTGGTCACCACCGGCAGTAGTAATCTGCCCATCGAGGCGTTTCGGGCGGATCGATTCGCGTCGTAGGCGGGCGCCCGGCGAAATCACCGGTCAATCGTCGTCATCGTCATCGTCATCGTCGTCCCGATCCCGCCGCCGCGCGGCCCTGGGATCGGCGACGATGGGTCGGTAGATCTCGATGCGCGCATCCTCCTCCAGTGCGTCGGTGAGCTTCACCAGCTTGCCGAAGATGCCCACCTTCTGCTTTTTCAGGTCGATTTCCGGGAACTGGCCGAGAATCCCCGAGCGCTCGATGGCCTCGCGCACCGTGCTGCCCGCCGGTAGATCCAGGTGCAGCCAGATCTGCCGGTCCTGGCGGGCGTAGGCGATACCCACTCGCATGTCCGCCGCCTCCTCAGGTGGTTGCCGGGGCCATGGCGCAACCGCCACAGCCCGCACCGTCGGGGGTCGGTGCGCGGCCCATGCGCGCCTCCAGTACCCGCTTGCCGGCCAGCATGAAACCCAGTACCAGGAACCCGCCCGGCGGCAGCACCAGCAGCAAAAACCCGTCGTAGTCCGGGATCACCACCAGCTCCAGGAAGCCGAAGGCGTCGCCGAGCAGCAACGAGGCATGGGCGAACAGGGTGCCCGCGCCCAGGATCTCGCGAAGCGCGCCGAGCAGCACCAGCGCCCAGGTGAAACCGAGTCCGGTGGCGAGCCCGTCCAGCAGCGCCGGCAACGGCGCCTGCCGGGAGGCGAAGGCCTCGGCCCGGCCGAGGATGGCGCAGTTGGTGACGATCAGCGGGATGAACAGCCCCAGCACCCTGTGCAGATCGTGCAGGAAGGCGTTCATGGTCATATCCACCAGGGTCACTATCGTGGCGATCAGCAGCACGAATACCGGTATTCGCACCTCCCCCGGGATCAGCCGCCGGGCCAGCGACACGGCGAGGTTGGACAGGACCACCACCACGGTGGTGGCGAGCCCCATGCCGAGGCCGTTGGTGGCGGTGCCGGTGACCGCCAGCAGCGGACACAGGGCCAGCAGCTGGGCGAACACCACGTTGTTGGTCCACAGTCCGTCGCGAAAAATCTGCTGCCAGCGGTTCATGGGTGGGGGTGCTCCAGGGTGGCGATAGGTGTTTCGGGGGGGAACTCGTGCAGTAGTCGGGCGCGGTGGGCGGCGAAGAACTCGAGCCCGTCGCGGACGATGGCCACGGTGGCGCGGGGGGTGATGGTGGCGCCGGTGAACTGGTCGAACACGCCGCCGTCCTTCTGCACCGTCCAGTCCCCGGGCGGCGGGTTGCCCAGGCGCTTGTCGTCGAAGTCCAGCACCCAGTCGCTTTTGGCGCGTTCGATACCGTCGCCGAGGCCCGGTGTCTCGCTGTGGGACAGTACCCGCACCCCCAGCACCCGACCCGTCCGATCCACGCCCAGCAGCACCCGGATGGGGCCGCCGTAGCCGACACCGTCCATGGCAAACGCCACCGCGTTCACCCGACCTTCCAGCCGGCCCCGGTAGGCCAGCACCGGCTCGTCGTCGCGCGGCACGGTGACGGTGTCGGCAAGGAGATCGTTGTCGTGGTGGCGGGCGGGCAGCACCTCACTGAGCGAGTCCCGCAGATCCCCGGCGTTGCGCTCGGCGATCAGCCCGGCGGTGCCGTGGTTGCCGAGGCCGAGGAGGGCGCTCACCAGCAGCGCCGCGCCCCCCAGCAGCAGGGTCTGGTAGAGCATCCGCTGGCGCAGGGTCTCCAGGTTCATGACGATTCTCCCTGGCGCACCGCCCCCGGATAATCCAGCGGCTTGCCGCGTCGCGAGCGCCCGTACACCCGGGGCCTGAGATAATGGTCGATGAGCGGGGTGGCGGCGTTCATCAGCAACACCGCGAAGGCCACCCCTTCGGGGTAGTTACCGAAAGTGCGGATCACGTACACCAGCAGTCCGCAGCCCGCGCCGAACAGCAGCTTGCCGGCCCGGCTCACCGGCGAGGTGACCGGATCGGTGGCGATGAAAAACGCCCCCAGCATGGCACCGCCGGTGCAGAGGTGATACAGCGCTCCGGCGTGGCGGGCCGGATCCATCAGGTTAAACGCCCCGGCCAGCAGCGCCAGCGTCCCCAGCATGGCGGTGGGAATGGTCCAGTCGATGATCCGCCAGTGGATCAGCAGCAGCCCACCCAGAAGCAGCAGTAGCACCGGCGTCTCGCCGAGGCTCCCGCCACGCTGGCCCAGCAGCCAGTCGCCCACCCCGGGGCCCACGGCCAGTGCCTCGACCACGCCGAGATCCCGGCCGAGTTCGGTCTTCAGATGACCCAGCAGGGTGGCGCCGGTGTGGCCGTCGAAGTGTGGCATGCCATCGCCGAAGGTGATGGCCAGCCCTGCCAGAAAATCCGGTGCCCCAGCGCTTCCCAGCGGCAGCGGCGCCACGAAGGTGGTCATCAGTACCGGACAGGACACCAGTAATACCACCCGCGCCACCATGGCCGGGTTGAAGAGGTTCTGGCCGAGCCCGCCGAACACCTGCTTGCCGATGACAATGGCGATACCGCCCGCCAGCACCGACAGCCACCACGGCGCCCACGGCGGCAGGGTCAGCGCCAGCAGCCAGCCGCACAGGAGCGCCGAGCCGTCGGCCAGATACACCGCCACCGGCTTACCCGCCAGCCGCAGGCAGGCGGCCTCGGCCAGCACAGCGCTCAGCACGGTGAGCAGCAGCGTGTTCAGGGCCGGCCAGCCGAACAGGTAAACCCCGTGAGCGGTGGCCGGTAGCAATGCCAGCATCACCAGCCCCATGGTGCGGACCACCGTGACATTGCCGTGGGTGTGGGGCGCGCCCACCAGCGTGATACTGCTCATGACGCGGCTTCCCGGGCGGCCGCCCTGGCCTTGTTCGCAGCCTCCCGGGCGGCCTTGCGGGCGGCCGCCTCGGCCGCCTTGTGGGCCTGCTCCCGGGCCAGCCGGGCCTCGCGGCGCTGGCTGAGGTGTCGGGTCTCCTCGGCCTTGTGGGCGACGCGCTGGCGGGCGGCCAGCGCACCCCGGGCATGGTGGAAGATCTGCACCAGCGGGATGTGCGAGGGGCAGGTGTAGGCGCAGGCCCCGCAGGAGACGCAGTCCATCAGCCCGTGGCGGGCCGCGCCCTCCAGATCCCCGGCGCGTCCATGGGCGGCCATGGCCAGTGGCAACAGTCCACAGGGGCAGGCCTCCACGCAACTGCCGCAGCGGATGCAGGGCATCTCCCGGCGCCCGGCGGTCTCGGCCCCGGTCAATGCCAGAATGCCGCTACTGCCCTTGACGATGGGTACCCGCTGGTGGGGCAGCATCTGGCCCATCATCGGCCCGCCCGCCAGCAACCGCGCCGGGGTTTCGCGAAAGCCCCCGCAGTGGTTCAGCAGATCCGTCACCCGGGTACCGAGCCGTACCTCCAGGTTGGCGGGGCGCTGCGTGGCGCCGCCGCTCACCGTCACCACCCGGGAGATACACGGCTCGCCGTGGTACAGCGCCCGGTACACGGCGTGGGCGGTGGCCACGTTATGCACCACCACGCCCAGATCCGCGGTGAGTTCCCGGGCCGGGGTTTCGAGCCCCGTGAGGGTCTGCACCAGATGTTTCTCCGAGCCCATGGGATAACGGGTGGGCACGCCCAGCACCCGGAAGTCATCCACGCCAGCGGCGGCAGCCACCATCATGGCCCGCGCCTCGGGCTTGTTGTCCTCTATGGCGACGAGGGTGCGCTGCACCCCCAGCGCCCGCGCCATCAACCGGATGCCCGCGATGACGGCGTCACCGCGTTCGCGCATCAGCCGCTCGTCGCAGGTGAGGAAGGGCTCGCACTCGGCGCCGTTGATCACCAGCGTGTGGATGGGCTGGCGGCGGGGAAGATTCAATTTCACCGCCGCCGGGAAGGTGGCTCCGCCCATGCCGACGATGCCCGCCGCCCCCACCAGCGTGGCGATCTCGCCGGGGGAGAGGCTCAGGGGATCGGCGACGGTCTCCCGGTCCACGGCCTCGTCCAGCCCGTCCGGCGCCAGCACCACGGTGCGCACCGCCAGTCCCGAGGGATGTGGCGCCGGCAGGTCCGCGATATCCGCCACCGTGGCCGAGGTGGGGGCGTGGATGGGCGCCGACACCGCGCCCTGGCTGTGGGCCAGCAACTGGCCCCGTAGCACCCGCTCCCCCACCTTCACGGCGGGCGCCGCCGGGGCGCCGATGTGTTGCTGCACCGGCAGGTAAAGTCTGCCGGGCAGGGGCATGGTCTCGATGGGCAGATCCCGGGTGGCCTCCTTGCGCCCCGCCGGGTGTACCCCGCCGCGTATCCGGAACAGTTTCATGGGGTGGGCTCCTTCAGGCGGCCAGCACCGGCAACGGCCAGTGCCAGCTTTGCAGGGTGGGCTGGATCTCGTGCATGACCACGCAATCGGTGGGGCAGGTGTCCAGGCACTGCTCGCAACCGGTGCAGGCGTCGCGGATCACCGCGTGGATCTGCTTGCTGGCGCCGACGATGGCATCCGTGGGGCAGACCTTCAGGCAGCGGGTGCAGCCGATGCAGCGTTGCTCGTCGATCACCGCGATGCTCGGCGGTTTATCCGCCACGCCCGAGAGATCCACTGTGACCCCGAGGCGGGTGGCCAGTTGCCCGGCCAGCGCCCGCCCACCGGGCGGACAGAGGGTCACCGGCGCCTCCCCCGCCACCAGCGCCTCGGCCGCCGGAGCACAACCGGGAAAACCGCACTGGCCACACTGGGAGCCGGGCATCAGCGACTCCAGTTCGCCCACCAGGGGATCGGCCGCCACCCGCAGGAAGCGGGCGGCCACCGCGAGCAGCAGGCCGAGCAGCAGGCCGAGGGTGGTGAGACTGGCGATGGCGTTGAGCATGATGGCGGACCTCGTGGATAAACGATTTCACTCCCCCCTTTCTGGAAGGGGAGTCTGGGGGGATTTCAATTCGGAGCGAGCCCCGCGAATCCCATGAACGCCAGCGACAGCAGGCCGGCGGTGATGAAGGCGATGGGCGCCCCGGCGAACGCCGCCGGCACCCGCGACAGGTTCAGGCGCTCGCGCAGCGCGGCGAACAGCACCATCACCAGTGTGAAACCCAGCGCCGCCGCCGCGCCGAACACCACGCTCTCCACCAACCCCCGCTCGCCTTGCAGGGCAAGGAGGGCCACCCCCAGCACCGCGCAGTTGGTGGTGATCAGCGGCAGGTAGATCCCCAGCAGCCGGTGCAGGGTGGGGCTCGCCCGGCGGATCACCAGCTCGGTGAGTTGCACCAGCGCGGCGATCACCAGGATCAGCGTGAGGATGCGCAGAAAACCGATCCCCAGCGGTGCCAGCACATGGGTCTCCAGCAGCCAGCTGGCCGCCGCCGCCAGGGTCAGCACGAAGGTGGTGGCCAGCCCCATGCTGAGGGCCGTGTCCAGCTTGTTGGAAACGCCCATGAACGGACACAGCCCCAGGAAATTCACCAGCACCACGTTGTTCACCAACGCCGTGCCCAGGATCAACAGCAGATAGTCGCTCATGGCATCGTGCTCCCGGGGTCCACGACCCCCCTGTTGGGAGCACGGCGAGTGCAGCCGACGTGCCAGCCAGCGGGAATGCCAGTGCCTGCCCCGGGATAGCGGCGCGGCGCACCGTGCTGGCGCGTGGGAGATGTTGTCCGCTTTCCGACAATCCCCGGAAACCTCCCCCGGGCTTGTGGCAAAGCCCACAGATGGAGGAGGCGCCGACCCGCCCGGCGCCTGGTTCCGCGCCATCCGGGGCGGTGGCATGGTTCTCGCTGAATGGCCTGGACAAAGTCAGAGCAAGAGCGATCAACCACCATGAATCCAGGTCTCCAGCCGCAGTCCCAGGATCTCCACGCGATACTGGAGCGTTTTCTGGAATCACCCCATCCCTCGGTGCCCGCCAGTGTGCTGGACTTCGTGGCCGACGCCCTGGCCACCCGTCGCCTGGGTCTGCCGCCGAGTATCTTCCGGGAGGCGGTGGACCAGGCCTCGGTGGCCATCTCCATCGCCGACACCAGGGGGATGATCCTCTACACCAACGCCGCCTTCACCCGGGTCAGCGGCTACGCCGAGGACGAGGTGCTGGGGCGCAACGAATCCATGCTCTCCAGCAAGCGCACCCCCTCGCTGGTCTACAAGACCCTGTGGGGGCGGCTGAAGCAGGGCCAGTCCTGGTCGGGCTTGCTGCTGAACGCCCGCAAGAGCGGCGAGCTGTATCTGGCCGAGGTGACCATCGCCCCGGTGCGCTCCGCCGACACCCTGTACTATCTGGCCATGCACCGGGATGTCACCGAGGTGCATCGCCTGCAACAGCGGGTGGCCAACCAGAAGGGATTGATCGAATCGGTGGTGGACGCCTCGCCGGTGGCCAAGGCGCTGCTGGCCAGCGACGGCAAGGTGGTGCTGGACAATCACGCCTACAAGAAGCTGGTGGGGGATATGCGGGTCCGGGAGCCGGCGCGGGTATTCCTGGATCTGCTGAGCGAGACCAGCGGCTGGGATTTCCAGCGGATGCGGGAATCCGGCGAGGGCTTCGAGCACCGGGAGATCGCCTTCGACCCGGGCAATGGCCGACCGCTGCGCTGGTTCACCCTCACCGGGACCTGGGTGGAGGAGGCGGATCTGGAACCCGCGCATTTCTTCGATCCGGCCCGTCACACTTACCTGTTGCTGGTGGCCAACGAGATCACCATCCTGAAGCGCCAGCACGAGGCGGTGGCCACCAACGCCCTGCGCGCCATGCTGGCCGAGGACGAACGGGTGCAGAGTATCCACGAGACCCTGGAGGCGGCGATCTATCAACTCCAGGGTCCGCTGAACCTGATGGCCGCCGCCACCGCCGTACTGGGCCGGCGCGAGGCCGGCGAGGTGGACGTGGCGGCGCTGCGCCAGGCGCTGGACCAGGCGCTCGGCGCCGGCCACGAGGCGCTGGCCACCCTGCAGGCCTCCATGCCGCGGATCCCCCCGGAGGCCGAGGCCATCTACAACCTGAACGAGTTGCTGCGCGAGGTGCTGGCGGTGTCCACCCAGCGGTTGCTGGCCACCGGCATCACCGTGGACTGGTGCCCGGCGCCGGTGCTGCCGGCGCTGGTGGGGCGCGGCAAGCGGCTGCGGGGCCTGTTCAAACATCTCATCGACAACGCCATCGACGCCATGGCCGGCAGTGGTACGCGGGAGTTGCGGATCAGCACCGGCATGGAGGCGGAACGCATCCGGGTGACAGTGGAGGACACCGGGTCCGGCGTGCCGCAAGCCCTGCGGTTGCGGGTCTTCGAGCCCTTCTTTACCACCCGCAGTCGGGATCGTCGCTCCGGGATGGGTCTGGCCATGGTCCAGGAGGTGGTGAACGAACACCGCGGCACCGTGGCCATTGATCCCGATCATGTGGGCGGCTGTCGAGTCCACGTGGTGTTGCCCATCAGAGGGTAAATGCAATGAGTGTGGTAGTGCCCATGACCAGCGACAAACAGATGACCCATGATCATGCCGGCGACCGTCTGCGGTTGCTGGAAAGCCAGCTCGATATCCTGTTCCAGGTGAGCTGGGCGCTCGGTAGCTCGTTGCAACTGGATCAGACCCTGCAACAGGTACTCACCATTCTCCATGAAGGGGGCGGCATTCACCGCAGTCTGATCGCCCTGCTGGACCCCGACGCCGGCCATCTGTGGGTGGGGGCGGTGCATGGGCCATTGCGCCGGCCCACCGACGGGGTGCGCTACCGGCCCGGCGAGGGCATCGTCGGCGCGCTGCTGGCCGATAGCCAGCCCCGGGTCATCCGTAGCCTGACCGATGAGCCGCGGTTTCTGGATCGGTTGGGACTGTTCGACCGCCAGTTGCCGCTGCTGGCGATCCCCATCCGCCATGCCGAGACTCCCATCGGCGCGCTGGCGGTGCAGCCCCGGGCGCTGAACGGCCAGTTCCGCCAGGAGTTGCGCTTTCTGGAGCGGGTCACGGAACTGATGGGCCAGAGCGTGGCGCTGGCGCTGGCGGTGGATCACGAGCACCGCCGGCTGGCCAGGGAGCGGGACTTGCTGCGTCGGGAGGTGCGCGGCCAGTACGGTTTCGACAACATCATCGGCCGGGATTTGGCCATGCGCCGGGTGTTCGAGCAGATGCGGATGGTCTCCAAGTGGACCACCACGGTGCTGATCCGCGGCGAGTCCGGCACCGGCAAGGAACTGGTGGCCAGCGGCATCCACTACAACTCGCCCCGGGCCAACGGCCCCTTCGTGAAACTGAACTGCGCCGCGCTGCCGGACAACCTGCTGGAGTCCGAGCTGTTCGGCCACGAGAAGGGCGCCTTCACCGGCGCCATCACCCAGCGCAAGGGCCGCTTCGAGCAGGCCCACGGCGGCACCCTGTTTCTGGACGAGTTGGGCGAGATCTCGCCGGCCTTCCAGGCGAAACTCCTGCGGGTGTTGCAGGAGGGCGAGTTCGAGCGGGTGGGGGGGCAGGCCACCGTGCGGGTGGATGTGCGGATCATCGCCGCCACCAACCGCAACCTCGAAATCGCGCTGGAGACCGGCGAGTTCCGCGAGGATCTCTACTACCGGCTGAACGTGATGCCCATCCAGATGCCGCCGCTGCGCGAGCGGCTGAGCGATATCCCGGATCTCGCCCAGTTTCTGGTGGGTCGGCTGGCCCGCCAGCAGGGCCGGGATCTGGCGCTCACCGACAGTGCCGTGCGATTGCTGGCCCGCTACGACTGGCCGGGCAACGTGCGGGAACTGGAGAACTGTCTGGAGCGGGCGGCGGTGATGAGCGAGTCCGGCATCATCGACCGCGACAGCATCGGCATCACCGGCATCGAGGACCGGGTGATGAACGGCCCGGCGCCCGTGAGTGTCGCCAGCGACATGGATCTGGACGACCCGGACCTGGGCGAGCGCGAGCGGGTGATCGCGGCGCTGGAGCAGTGCGGCTGGGTGCAGGCCAAGGCCGCACGGCTCCTCAACATGACGCCCCGCCAGATCGCCTATCGGATCCAGACCCTGAACATCCGGGTGCGGCGGTTGTAGTCCCCGCGCCGGCAAAGCAAACCCTGGTAGCAAACCCTCGTGGGTCGGATTTCGGCGCTGGCGCGCCTCTACCCGACCCACACACCCAGCTTCGACGGCTGTCACCTTTCCTACAGTCATATCGTCGAACCCCTGTCGGGAAGATCACGGAATTCCCTGAACCAATAAAAATTTATATTAAAAATAGTCTGTTAGATTGCGGCATGGGCATTGCAAAACCTCCCTTCGACCCCGTGCCCCGGCACGCCATCCCGATCCGCGAGGAAGCCCGATGGAGCTGACCGTTCTCAACAACGACCCCGGAGCCCCGAAGGGGGGCTGCTCCGCCAGTGCCTGTGGCAGCACCGACAACCAGATGTCCCACCTGCCGGAGGCCATCCGCGAGAAGGTCCATAACCACCCCTGCTACTCCGAACAGGCCCACCACTACTTCGCTCGCATGCACGTGGCTGTCGCCCCGGCCTGCAACATCCAGTGCCACTACTGCAATCGCAAGTACGACTGCGCCAACGAATCCCGCCCCGGGGTGGTCTCGGAGCTTCTCTCTCCCGAGCAGGCGGTGAAGAAAACCCTGGCGGTGGCGGCCAACATCCCGCAGATGAGCGTGCTCGGCATCGCTGGCCCCGGTGATCCGCTGGCCAACCCCGGGCGCACCTTCGCCACCTTCCGCGCCCTGTCCGAGCAGGCCCCCGATATCAAACTCTGCGTCTCCACCAATGGCCTTGCGCTACCCGGGTGCGTGGAGGAACTGGTCAAGTACAACATCGACCATGTGACCATCACCATCAACTGCGTGGACCCGGCGGTGGGCGCGAAAATCTACCCCTGGATCTTCTGGAAGAACCGTCGCATCAAGGGCAAGAAGGGCGCGAGGATCCTCATTGAGCAACAGCAAAAAGGGCTGGAGATGCTGGTGGCGCGGGGCGTGCTGGTGAAGGTGAACTCGGTGATGATCCCCGGGGTGAACGACCAGCACCTGCAAGAGGTCTCCCGCATCGTCAAGGGCAAGGGCGCCTTCCTGCACAACGTCATGCCGCTCATCAGCGAGGCCGAGCACGGCACGTTCTACGGCGTCATGGGTCAGCGCGGTCCCTCGCCGAAGGAACTCGCTGCCCTCCAGGACGCCTGCGCGGGCGATATGAACATGATGCGCCACTGCCGCCAGTGCCGGGCCGATGCGGTGGGATTGCTGGGCGAGGACCGGGGCGCGGAGTTCACGCTGGATAAGGTCGAGGCCATGGAGATCGACTACGCCGCCGCCATGGCAAAGCGCGCGGTGATCCACGCCGCCATTCGCGAGGAACTGGAGACGCAACAGGCCGCGCCCGCGCCGCAAGCGCCGGTGGTGGACGCCACCGTCCGTCCGGTACTGATGGCCATCGCCACCAGGGGCGATGGAGTGATCAACCAGCACTTCGGCCACGCCCAGGCGTTTCTGGTGTACGAGGCGAGTCCGGCGGGGGTGCGCTTCATCGGCCACCGCAAGCTGGATGCCCGATACTGCGAGGGGGGCGATACCTGCGGCGACGGCGAGACGGTGCTGTCGCGGATCGTCAAGGCGCTGGCCGACTGCGAGGCGGTACTGTGCGCCAGGATCGGCTTCGAGCCCTGGGAGCAACTGGAGGCCGCCGGTATCCAGCCCAACGGCGAGCACGCCATGGAGCCGATAGAGGAGGCCGTGGCGGCGGTGTACCGGGAGATGGTCGAGGCCGGCCGGCTGGATGCGCCGGTGGACGCGGCGTGGATCGCCTGAGGCGAGGAGGACACGAGATGGCCCTGAGAATCATCGAATCCTGCGTGAATTGCCATGCCTGCGAGGCGCTCTGCCCCAGTCAGGCGATCATCGAGGCGCATCCGCATTTTCTCATCGACGCCCGTAAATGCACCGAGTGCGAGGGGGATTACCCGGTGCAACAATGCGCCGCCATCTGCCCCATAGAAGGCGCGATCCTGGATGCCACGGGTCTTGCCATGAACCCGCCGGGTTCGTTGACCGGCATCTCCCCGGAGCGGATGGCGGCGGCCATGGCGGAGATGCGGGCACGGTAAGGACGCTTCGATTCCCTCTTGTAGGGTGGGTCAGGCGCCCGTCAGGGCGACGTAACCCGCCATCCAGGGGGTGCTGAACAACTGACCGGGCACCGCTACCGGCTGGCCTGCCAGGCCCGGATACCGGGCGATATCACCATCTTACCGGCCTCAACCCCGAGGAGTTACCATGTCCGCCGTTTTATCCACCGAGCCGCCCAGCCGCGAGGCGGTCTATGCAAGCCTCGACCCCGGTACCGATCCCGACGCCCACGCGCTGGCGCAGATTCACGCCACCTGGTACAGCGGTGGCGGTGTGCTGCCCGACTGGCTGGGGTTGTCGCCCGACTCCTGGCAACAGCTCCGGGCGGATTGTTTTCCCGGTGCGCGCCTTCCCGATCCCGTGGGACGGGGTCTGCTGGAGGCGGGCCGCGACGACGAGTTCGCCGACGTGGAGCGGCTGCTGCTCGCCCACCGGGCCGGGCTGAGCGAGCGGGAGGTGGCGGTGGCGCGGCTGATCACCGCCGGCAGCATGGGCTACAACCACCTCTGGGAGGATCTGGGGGTGTGGTCGCGGGCCGAACTCAGTGGGCTCATCCAGCGGCATTTCCCGGCGCTGGCGGCGCGCAACGATCGCGACATGAAATGGAAGAAGTTCTTCTACCGGCAACTGTGCCTGGCCGAGGAGGGCGCCTTCGTGTGCCGGGCGCCGTCCTGCGGGGTGTGTCCGGATTATGCGGATTGCTTCGGGCCGGAGGTGTGAAGGCGGTGTATCGATTATCTGCTATCAAGGGGGCATTGCGGAAAATATCGTCAGGATCAGCTCACTGTCATTGATCAGTCGATAGATGGGTTGTCGGCCTGATAACCGCAGGCTGTGGGAAAAAATGATAGGTACACCCTCGCCCCGCCTGTCCATGATAAACCGCCGATGGGTTCGAACCACCTCGTCCTGATCCCGTATCGGACAGCGGGCCAGCAGGGTGGTGATGGTTTCGTTCCGTGGACACTGACGATAGGGAAGGCTGTCCACCGTCATCGTGTTGGGAATCGAGCCCGGCGAGAATAATTCGATTCGGTCCTCGAACAATCGCAGGCGGATTTTGCTGCCGTGAATGGAGTAGTCACGGTGTGCGACAGCATTGGCCACGGCTTCGAATATGGCCAGGAGATCGAACTGGGGAATATCCTGTCGTCCGACGCGCTTGTCGGCCATGACTCGCATGTTCTTCCGGACAAAATCGTAAGCGCCGAAGATCTGCTCATCCAGGGTACCGCCAATGTCCTGGGCATCACGCTGATAAGCGGATTCAGTGGCCGGGGCGATCTCGGTTCCCTGGTAGGCGACCGCCTGAATAAAGGCATTGGGCAGGAAGCGTTGATGATACTGACATCCCATCAGGATACCGGCCACCGTCGGGCGCAACACACCATCGTCATCGGCTCTGGCCATCCCGAGTTTCTGGAGGAAGTCCTCGGGTTCATCCTGGGTGAGGACAGTGATGAAGCGCCGCCACCGACCCGGATCTAGATCGTCCACCGTGGTGCCGGATACGGTTTGTTCGTCAAAACGAATGATTCGCGTCTGGCTGCGCTGTTGAAATAATCGGGCGAGATAGTCCGGGGCCATCTCCCGTTTGCTGCTGCCCACCCGATGGAAATAACCGCCGGGACTTTTATGTACGAACAGGCTGCGCGGTACCTCTATCCGCAATATCGGTCTCTCCACCGCCGTGCTATCCGGTAGTGTCATACGCTCGATGAAGGGTACCAGAGCCGGTTTGATGGAGTCCTCGCAGGTCTGGCGCACCAGGGTCTCCACGTCGTCCAGGCGGTCGAGAGGAATACCCAGGATTTCCCGGGTTCTGTCCTCGACGCCCAGCAGCAATACCCCACCGCGGCTATTGGCGAAGGCTGCCAGTTCATCCGCCAGGTCGTTCTGCTGCGGTCCGCGAATCCGGCCGCCTGCGATACGGACCTCTTTCAGTTCCAGAAAGCTATCCTCACCAAGACGGATCTTTTCCAGGAGTTCGCTACGGGTGGCTAACATTCAAGCCTCCCGTCCCAGTCGCATCCAGCGGCGGGAAAAAGCCTCCCGACCACCTTCCATGACATGGCATACCTCATCTCGAACCTTTTTTTCTTGCAACGCACCCTGTTCCCGTACATGGCACTGACCGTTAAAGTCGAAGGCGTGAACCATCTCGGCATCGCCATTGACCACGACATTGGGGTTGTGCGTCACGATAATCAGTTGCCGGCGGCGTTTATTTTCCCGGATCTGGCGAACAATTAATTCATAAATCAGGTGATTGTCCAGATCGTCCTCCGGTTGATCGAGGACCATGGGTTCATTGCCGAACGCTAGCAAAAAAGCCAGCAGGGCGGCGGCCCGCTGGCCTGGCGAGCCCTGGGAGATGGGTGTGAACCCCTTGCCGTTTCCCTTGCGACTGTAAGAGATGCGGAGATCGTCTTCGGGAAACCAGCATTGAATATGATCGATGAATTCGGGTTTTCGATGGGTTTTTCGCAGGTGGTTCGTGAAGTGGCCGTTAAAACCACCCTCATCAACACAGCCCAGTTTTTGTTTGACAATCGCCAACGCCGCACCCCGATCCCTGGCGCTGGCGCTGGCAATGTCGTGGGCCAGACCACCGCAGGGCTCACCATCATCCGCTCTAAGAAGGATGTCTTTATCGAAGTGTTCGCTGGCTCCGAGCAGTTCCCGCAGACTGTTCTCAATCACTGGAGGGTCATGGCCGAAGGGTTCGACGGTGATCTGTACAAACGGATTGTTTGCCAGGGTACTGCACAGGAATTGCGCCCGTTTTTCGGTGATCGCCTGCCGTGCCAGGAGCAATCTTTGGAACTGCGCCTCGCTGTCTCGCAGCAAGGCATCTCTATCCACCTGCCACTGGTCGAGTTGTTTGACCTGCGCTTCCAGTTGCTGGCGTTCCTGGATCAGGTTGCTGAACACTTTCGGGTCTTCGACGCCCTGTTCGGCGAGGGTTGTTTTAAGCGCTTCGTAGTCCTCGGTGGTTCTGGCGATACGGATGCGCCATTGGCCGAATTCAGCGTCTTGCTGGAGATCCATGGTGGCTGCACCGAGCGTTCGAGAAACCTGTTCCAGGACTTCTCGGGCCTGTTGTACCCGAAGATCGAGTTGTCGGCGCCAGTTCAGGATATCCCGATCGAGCTCCTCGTCGAAAACTGCCTCGGACCAATCATCCAGCAACACCTCCTGGGCCAGGGAGTCGATGTGTCCGGGAAGTGCCTTCAGTTGCTCCAGGGTTTCATCCACATCGCGCTGCTGGCGTATGGCTTGCTGATGCGCCTTGAGAATATCCGCGTGGTGGGATTGCTGAAAAGCATCCAGTTTTCGCACGATATCCGCCAGTTGCCGCTCGACCTCGGAGCGCTGGTCGAGTTTACCGTCCAGTTCCCGGAGCCGCGCCCGCTGGGAAAAATAGGTGCGTTTCAGGTCATCCAGGGTGCGGTACCGGGGTGCGAGTTGAGCGGCCTCGTCAATGATGGTCAACAACGCCTGACGATCTTCACCCGCCATGGCGGCGATCTGGCCCTGGGAAAACAATCGGATCGGAAACCGCTCCGGGTTGATGACCTGGCTGGCCGAGGGGAACCAATTGCCCGAAGCGTCCCGTTCCTCCACCACGCTGTCCTGACTATCCGCTCTCCACCGGAGCCTGTGGGCGATACCGTCCCGCCGTAGTTCGACGCGGATCTCGGTTCTATCTTGTAAACCACCGTCGCCCCGGCGTCCCTTGACGATTTTCCTGAAGCTCTCGAATTGCTTACGGGGTTCGGTTTCAGGGAGCAAACTCGCCAGTTCGCTCTCCCGTCGGTATGCCAGTCGTAGCAAATGGACAACGGTGGACTTGCCGGTACCGCGTCCGCCAATCAGGCCATTGAAGAAAGGGGAAAACGCCATTACCTGTGGGGTGCTACGGCCCATGTAGCGGGCTTCTTCCACTTCTAGTCTGGTAATGAACTGTTCAGGAAGTTGGGAAGGATCGAAGCCGTTTTCGTCGCTGCGACGCACCGAGATATCGTTACCATCCAGTAACGCGAGTCGCAGACCCTCCAGATCGGGCCGTGCCATCTTGATCCAGGTGTAGCGGGAGCCGGGGAGATTGTTTCCCTGGAAACTATGGCAATCGCTGCCCAGAACCAAGGCCAGCGGTGATGTGAGAGGTTCCAATCCGGCAGGCACTGGATTGTTGGTATCACACCATTCCACGGCGATAATCTTATTGGTTGCGAGTACTTGCCGCACTGAGGCATGATTGAGTTTGCTCCGTCGCGTTTCCGGGACGACCTGGAGTAAACCGTTGTCCTGGTCCGCATGGGCTGGTATGGCGATGGCGCCGGCTTCGGTGATCGCTTCGATGACTTCGGTAGCTCCCTTGCGGGTGACGCCATCGGAATCACCTTTGGTGTCCCGGTAATCCACTTTGCCCAGCAGCGTATCGATGTCGGACGTGGCTGCGCTGGGGTCCAGGATGGCGAGCAGGTGAAACCCACCACTCACGGTAATTTCCACCCCGGGAAAAAGATACAACTCGCGGAAACCCGCTGGTGGTGTGCCCGCGTCGGCCTGCGCCTTCATGGTGGCGTAAGCCGATTTCAGCTTATCGATCCACTCACCGCTGTTATGGTCGGTGACCGCCACACAATCGATCCCGGCAGCCATATATTTTTCGATCCACTGCTGCGGGGAGAGAGAGAGATTCTGAGTATGCCATGGGGTGTCGTGGGAGGCGGGGGTGTGCGTATGGAAATCGAATGCCCACCACCGGGAGCCAGGATACGGCCATTGATCCGATAAAATCATGGTCACCACACGCGAATAAATTTAGAAAGGGTCCCGCGTATGGTAACCGATGGAGAGGGCGAAATCGGGGTATGGCGCTGGTCGACCCAGATGCCGTCAGGCTCTGGCCGGGGTGATGTCAGGGGAATTCTAGGGTGTTTCGGCCATCGCGCCCGACTCTACTCCCGCCACCGCCAGCAGCTCCGCCAGTTCCGCCTCTACGATCTCGATCCCCAGCCGCTGGCAGAAGCGCCGCTCCTTGGCGCTGGGCTCGGCGATCAGCGCATAACCCGCCGGCGTGCCTGCGCCATGGATCAGGTCACTCAGCACCATGCGCTCGGTGTCCCGGGTCAGGGGTAGCCCCAGTAGCAGGTATTGCTTGCCCATGCGCAGGCGCTTCACGAAATCCGGCACCGCGAACCCGCCCATGAGTTCGGTGATGTAGTCCACGTAGTCGGCGTCCGAGGCGATGTAGGCGGGCGCCGGGCGCGGCGTGCCCATGGGCTTGAACAGTATCGGCAGGTCCGGGTCCACCGCCGCCGGCTCGATCTCCCGGTACTCGACGCCATCGTGGGCGTACAGGCGAAAGCGATAGTCGGTGCCGCCGATCCGGGCGATGCCCTGGATCAGGGTGTGGGGGGTGGCGGCGTGGGCGTCCTGGAGCTGGGTGTCGCGATTGATGTCGATGAGGTAGGGCAGCCCCAGCGAGACCAGCCAGCCGTGCAGGGGCGAGGGAGTCCATACCGGCGGCTGGTAGAGACCGGTGAGAAAGCGCTCCACAAAAGCGCGACCCCGCTTCAGCTCCAGATTCATGGCCGCCCGGGGGAACTCGTACATCAACCGGGGCGCCATGGGCTTGCCGCCGTTCATGGCCAGAATCAACTCCTCGCCGGTGCCGGGCAGCGGCGCGCCGGTGTCCCGGTGGCGCACGCCGGCCAGCGCGCCGGGACCGAGGTACGGCACCAACTCGCCGCTCTCGAGGGCGCCGACCAGGTCTTCCAGGATTCGGGATGTCATGGGGTGGATTCCTTGCTTGGCTGACAGGTGTCGGAACAGCCGTCAGCAATATGCGATCCAGGCGTGGGGTGCCGCGCCGCAGTTCCCGCCATGGACTCCCTTCCCCATCAGGGTGGAGGTTTGATTTTCCTGGCTTTTCTCCCTCCTCCTCGATGAGGGGGAGGGTCGGCGAGGAGGTCTTCAGAGGCAGCCGCCAACGCCGATCACAACGCCACATTCCCTGTCGTACTCCCCACAGTCGGCCCGCCTTTGTCGTATATCCCACGCCTACTCCCTCACCCGGAGCCTACATCTGAATTCATGAAAAACAAACACTTAGGTTTCTTCCCGGACCATGGCACAGCCCTTGCGCCGGCTCTCCCCGACGCACAACAAACCGTCTCACACAGGAGAGCACCATGTCACTACGTCAATGCGCCATCTACGGGAAAGGCGGTATCGGCAAATCCACCACTACCCAGAACCTGGTGGCCGCGCTGGCCGAGGCCGGCCAGAAGGTCATGATCGTCGGTTGCGACCCCAAGGCCGACTCCACCCGCCTGATCCTGCACTCCAAGGCCCAGACCACCGTCATGCACCTGGCCGCCGAGGCCGGCACCGTGGAGGATCTGGAACTGGAGGACGTGCTGTCGGTAGGCTACGGCGACGTCAAGTGCGTGGAGTCCGGCGGTCCGGAGCCGGGCGTGGGTTGTGCCGGTCGGGGCGTGATCACCGCCATCAACTTCCTGGAAGAGGAAGGCGCCTACGACGAGGATCTGGACTTCGTGTTCTACGACGTGCTGGGCGATGTGGTCTGCGGGGGTTTTGCCATGCCCATCCGCGAGAACAAGGCCCAGGAGATCTACATCGTGGTGTCCGGCGAGATGATGGCCATGTACGCCGCCAATAACATTTCCAAGGGCATCGTCAAATACGCCAACTCCGGTAGCGTGCGCCTGGCCGGGCTGATCTGCAACAGCCGCAACACTGCCCGCGAGGACGAGTTGATCGAGGCGCTGGCCAGCCGCCTCGGCAGCCAGATGATCCACTTCATCCCCCGCGACAACGAGGTGCAGCGCGCCGAGATCCGCCGCATGACGGTGATCGAGTACAACCCCCAGGCGCCCCAGGCCGACCAGTACCGGGCGCTGGCCCGGAAGGTCATCGACAACCAGAAAATGGTGATCCCGACGCCCATCAGCATGGACGAACTGGAAGAGTTGATGATGGAGTTCGGCATTCTGGAGGAGGAGGACACCAGCATCATCGGCCGCACCGCCGCCGAGGAAGCGGCCGTCGTCGCCAGTGCCTGATTGCCCCGGGCCGTCCCCGGGGCGGCCCGTACCCTTCGGTTTCCAGCGCGTCCAGTCCACGGATGAGTGGCGGCGCCACGGGAGAGTAGATCATGACCATGCAACGCGAAGACTACGAACACCTCATCCAGGAGGTTCTGGAGGTTTATCCCGAGAAGTCGCAGAAGGACCGCGCCAAGCACCTCACCGTCAACGACCAGGAGGTGGAGCAGTCCAAGAAGTGCATCACCTCCAACAAGAAATCGGTCCCCGGGGCGATGACCATCCGCGGCTGTGCCTACGCCGGCAGTAAGGGGGTGGTGTGGGGACCCATCAAGGACATGATCCACATCTCCCACGGGCCGGTGGGCTGTGGCCAGTACTCCCGCGCCGGGCGGCGCAATTACTACATCGGCACCACCGGCGTGAACACCTTTGTCACCATGAACTTCACCTCGGATTTCCAGGAGAAGGACATCGTGTTCGGTGGCGACAAGAAGCTCGATAAGCTCCTCAAGGAGGTCGAGACCCTGTTCCCGCTGAACAAGGGCATCAGCGTGCAGTCCGAGTGCCCCATCGGCCTGATCGGCGACGACATCGAGGCGGTTTCCAGGAAGAACGCCGCCGAATTCGGCAAGCCGGTGGTGCCGGTGCGCTGCGAGGGCTTCCGGGGCGTGTCCCAGTCGCTGGGTCATCACATCGCCAACGACGCCATCCGCGATCACGTGCTGGGCGCCCGGGACGGGGACGATAGCTTTGTCTCCACCCCCTACGATGTGGCGGTGATCGGCGACTACAACATCGGCGGCGATGCGTGGTCCTCCCGCACGCTGCTGGAGGAGATGGGGCTTCGGGTGGTGTCCCAGTGGTCCGGCGACGGTTCGCTGGCGGAACTGGAACTCACCCCCAAGGTGAAGCTGAATCTGCTGCACTGCTACCGCTCCATGAACTACATCTCCCGCCACATGGAGGAGAAGTACGGGATCCCGTGGGTGGAGTACAACTTCTTCGGCCCCACCAAGATCGCCGAGAGCCTGCGCCGGATCGCCGCGTATTTCGACGACACCATCAAGGCCGGCGCCGAGCGGGTGATCCAGCGCTACAGGGCCGAGTACGAGGCGGTGATCGCCAAGTACCGTCCGCGGCTGGAGGGCAAGCGGGTGATGCTGTACGTGGGGGGACTGCGCCCCCGGCATGTGATCGGCGCCTATGAGGATCTCGGCATGGAGGTGGTGGGCACCGGTTACGAGTTCGGTCATAACGACGACTACGACCGCACCATCCAGGACATGGGCAACGCCACGCTGATCTACGACGATGTGACGGGCTTCGAATTCGAGGCGTTCGTGAAGCGGGTGAAGCCGGATCTGATCGGCTCCGGAATCAAGGAGAAGTACATCTTCCAGAAGATGGGCATCCCGTTCCGGCAGATGCACTCCTGGGATTATTCCGGGCCGTACCACGGCTACGACGGCTTTGCCATCTTCGCCCGGGATATGGACATGACCCTGAACAACCCCTGCTGGAACAAGCTGAAGGCGCCGTGGCAGAGCGAGGCGGCCGCGCCGGTGGCGGCGGCGAGCGCCTGACCACGCCTGAGTTTTGATTCCCTTCCATGTGGCTGGCCGGGTTCTGCCCGGCCATTTTTCTGGAAGGGTAAAAGTCGCAGTCGCTTGTAGCACAACATGATCAACGGGAACAGCGAGTTTCCAAAAATACATTCTCCAGCGCCGGTGCCGTGAGCGCCGCCTCGAACCAGGCGTCGAGAGTGGCATGATCGGCCTGCTTGATGCGCTGTGCCAGGTCATCGGGTAGGGCGCCGAAGCGGCTGATCAGGAGTTTATGCAGGTTCTGGCGGGCGTTGAGGGTCTGGCCTTCCTCCCGGCCTTCCTCCCGGCCTTCCTCCCGACCTTCCTACTTGCCTTCCTCTCTACCTCTTTCCAACCAGATCTCGGCCAGTGTCGCCATGATGGTCTTCTCCATGTTGACGGGTAGCGCCGCAGTCAGCGCCTGCCGTACTGTTGCCTCATCCAGTCCCTGGGCCACCGCGGCCAGATAGCGTAACGCGGTGGTCAGTAAAGCCAGGGCATAGTCCCGTTGATCCCATAACTGGTCGATCAGCGAAACGATCCTCGGCAGGCGCGCGGACAGTTCATCGCTGCGGGAAAATTTTAGCACCTGGAGGATGCATGTAGCCGGCGCCCCCCGGCTGATTTATGTTTATGCCTTTCCATCCAGCACAGGATAACGCCCCGTGACAACCGTTCTGGTAACCGGCACCAGTGGCTTCGTCGGCAGCGCGGTGGGCCGGCATCTGCGCCAGCAGGGCTGGACGGTGCTGGGCCTGAGCCGTGGTCCCTCGCGCCCGGGTGTGGCGGATCGGCATATCCACCACGATCTGCGACAGCCCCTGCCCGCGTCCACGCCCACCTGCGAGGCGGTGGTGCATGCTGCCGCCCTGTCCAGTCCGTGGGCAAATCCCGCGGACTACACCGATCATATCGTCACCGCCACCGACCATATCCTGGATTATGTGGCGCTTGCAGGGGTGGGGCGGCTGGTGCATATCTCGTCGAGCGCCGTGTACTACACCCGTGCCGACCAGTACGATATCAGCGAGGACACCCCGCTGCCCGCGACCCCCATCAACGCCTACGCGGGCGCCAAGCGCGAGGCCGACGCCCGGGTGACCATGCGTTGCCCGGATGGCCTGGTCCTGCGCCCCCGGGCGGTGTACGGCCCCGGCGATACGGTGCTGTTCCCGCGGATTCTGCGCGCCGCCCGGCGGCGCCTGCTGCCGAGGCTGGAGCGCGCCGACGGCACCGAGGCGCGCTCGGATCTGATCTACATCGGCAACCTCGCCCATGCCGTGGAACGGGCGCTGGAAATCCGGGTCGGTGGCGTGATCAACGTCACCGATGGCAGCCCGGTGGTGGTGCAGGCCGTGCTGGCCGACATTCTGGGGCGACTGGGCTACGCGCAGCCGCGGCTGCGACTGTCGGTGGACACGGCCATGCGCCTCGCGGCGGTCATGGAATGGACCTCGGCGCGGTTTCTGAACTGGCGCGAGCCACCGCTGACCCGCTTCGGTGTGGCCACCCTCACCCAGAGCAAGACCTTCGATGTCTCGCGGATGCGCGCCCTGCTGGGAGCACCAGTTCACACCACAGCCGAGGGTCTGGACGCCTTCGTCCACTGGCATCGACGCACGGGTGGTTCGTGATCACGACGCTATTCATCGCGCTGGTCACTCTGTACGCGGTGATCCTTGCGCTCCGGGCGACGCTCGCCATGGGGTACATCCGCCGCTCCGCCGCCGCCCCGACGATGCCGGAGAACGAGGCCGGGGTCACTGTGTTGCAGCCCATCCTGGGCGGCGATCCCCGCCTTGCCGCCTGTCTTGCCGAGAACCTGCGAAACGCCCCCCGCGCCCGTTTCGTCTGGTTGCTGGACGAGGATGATGCGAACGGCCGCGCCGCCGCCGCCGGGGCGCTACGGGAGAGCGGGCGCGGGGATGTGCGGCAACTGTTCACCGGGCCGCCACCGCCGCATCTGAACCCCAAGGTGTTCAAGCTACTGCGGGGCAGCGAGGCGGTGGCGACACATTGGCTCGCGGTGCTGGACGACGACACCGTGCTCCCCCCTGGCACTTTGGGGCGCGCCATGGCGATGGCGCAACCCGATTGCCTGGTGACCGCCCTGCCGGTCTACCGGGCGCGCCTGACGCCGTGGTCGCGGCTGGTCACCGGCTTCGTCAACGGCAATGCGGTGCTGACCTACCCGCCCATGGCATGGCTCGGCGCCTCGCGTACCATCAACGGCATGTTCGTGGTGATGCGCCGGGCAGATCTGGCGTCCCGGGATGGTTTCGCGCCTATTCTTGCGCACGTCACAGACGATTACGCGCTGGCGCGGCTATTCCTGGATCGGCGGGGGTGCATCGTGCAAACCTGCCTCTGGCACCCCATCGAGACCACCGTGACGGGGGCCGGCGCCTACTTCCGGCTGATGCGCCGCTGGATGGTGTTCGGGCGCATCTACGCGCTGGAAAACCGCGATCCCGCCACCCTGCTGCTGGTGGTGCTGCCGGGCCTGTTGCCGCTGCCCCTGATCTGCCTCGGCGCGCTGCTTGGCCCCGGGGCGCTGGCGCTGGCGCTGGTGCTGCTCGCCCTCAAGGCCGGGGCGGCGTGGTGGCTGACGGCGCGGCTTTGCGGTGAGGCGGCGCCCCGGGGCGATCTCGCTTACATGGTGGCGGCGGATATTCTCCTGCCCATCCACATGGTGGCCGCCCTGATCCGCCCCCGGCGGATCCGCTGGCGGGGACGCGAACTGAGGCTCAGGGGGTCTCGCATTGCCCGGCGTTAGGGATTACCTGTCGCGGCTGGAAGACCTCGATCCCGCCGGTTTCGAGCTCGCCCCCGCCATGGATCGCCTGGTGTTGCTCACCGGCCAGTCGAGCTTCATGAGTAGCGCGTTACGGGCCGAGCAGATGGACTTCCTGCAAGCGGTGGCCCCGCCCGGGGCGCGGGTCTGCCTGCTGGGCTTTCCCTGGCACCACGGACTGGCGACTCCCCACGATGCGCCCAACCTGCTGGCCGCCAGTTGGCGCAACGGACAGCAGTGGTGGTGGACCCGGCGCCGGGGACGCTTCACCGATCTCCTGTCCGGGATCGTCGCGCGACTGCGGCGGCACACGGCGCAGCGGCTACTCGTCGTCACCGGCAGTTGCGGTATCCAGTTGCTGGCGGCGGCCCTGCACGGCATGGATGGTCCGGGACCGCCAATTTCGGTGTTCGCGCTGGGTCCGGTGGGCGCCGCTCCCGCGCCGGGATGTCTGGCAGGGCTTGAGGTGGTGCAGGGCAGCCAGGATGGCTGGAGCCGCCTCCTGTGGCGGGGCGCGGTGGATCACCGGCCTCGTTGCGGCCATCTGGATTACTACCGCGATGCCGCCACCCGGGAGGCGGCGCGGCGCTTCCTGGCCCGGGAGGCGGTCTGATGCCGGCCACCCGGGTGGCTTTCCTGGCGCCGCCCTTCGCCGGCCACCTGAACCCGCTGCTGGTGCTGGCGGAGGCAGCCCGGGGGGCAGGCTATGCGGTGGAGGTGGTGACCGGTGCGGGCAAGCGCACGGTGGTGGAGGGCAGGGGACTGGTCTGCCGGGTGCTGCCGGGGCTGGACGATGGGGTGATGGAGTGCATTGCCAACACCGATCGTCCGGTGGGTGGTAACCCGCTACGGCTGCTGGAACAGTTGCGGGCGAGTCTGGCGGTGGTGGCGCGGGGCCGGCGGGAGCTTCTGCCCCTGTGGCGGACCCAGCCACCCGATATCGTGGTGGCCGACTCCATCGCGGTGATCGGTGGGCTGGTGGCCGAGGAACTGGGCCTGCCCTGGATCACCACGGTGGCCACGCCCTTTGCCATGGAATGCCGGCGCGGCGTGCCCTCCTACCTGGGCGGCTGGTCGGAGATGCCGGGTCCGGTGGGGCGGCTGCGGGATGCCGTGGGGTGGGGTGTGGTGCGCACGGTGAAGCGCGGCTGTGCATTCATGGTGCGCGAGCAACTGCGCGAACTCGGCGCGCGGCTGTATCGCGAGGACGGCAGCGAGTTCTGCTACTCGCCCCGGGCGATTCTGGGTTTTGGCATGATGGAACTGGAGTTCCCCCGGGACTGGCCGGCGAGTTTTCGCATGATCGGTCCGGTGTTCGCCAATCCGGAACCCACGCCGTCCGTGGTACTACCCGCGCACCGGCCCCGGGTGCTGGTGAGCCTGGGCACTCATCTCCTCTGGGCCAAGGCCCGTCTCGCCGGGGATCTGGCATGGCTGGCGTCGCGCCGGCCCGGGGTGATGTTCATCGGCTCCCACGGCGAGTCCCAACGGATGGGTGAACCCCCGGAGATCCTGGCGCCCAACGCCCGGCTTTATCCTTTCATTCCCTATACCGACCACATGGGTGGGTTCGACGCGGTCATACATCACGGCGGCGCGGGCGTGACTTACGCCGCTATACACGCCGGGGTGCCGGCGGTGGTGGTGCCCCACGACTACGATCAGTTCGACTTCGCCGCCCGGGTGGCGGCGCGGGGCGCGGGGTTGCGGGTGCGGCGGCTGGCCGGCGCGGCGACCCTGCGGGCGCTGGACCGGGTGCTGACCCCGGGGGCGTTCCCGGCGCTGGCGGAGTTGCAGGCGGCCAGCCGGCGCTACGATCCTGCCGGGAGTTTCCTGGCGCTACTGTCGGAGATCGTCCCGGGCGCCTGATCGGGCCGCTGGCCCACGGTGGCCAGCGTCTCCTCGCAGTGGGAGGGAATGATCGCGGCATTCGGCGCATCGCGCCAGACCCGGTGCAGTCGGTGCAGGGTCTCCAGAAACACCGGATAATCGTGGATGAAATACCGCGCCGGGCGCAGCGGCTCCAGACACTCGCGAAAGCTCCGGGCCTGCCAGACCGCATCGGCCGCCAGCAGCACCGCCCGGTCGTTGTCCAGGGTCAGGGTCAGGCCGATCTGCCCCGGCGCGTGGCCAGGCAGGTCCACCGCCACCACGCTGCCGTCACCGAACAGATCCCGGCCCTCGCCGAGCCCCGCCCACGGCCCGCCCGGCGAAACCCCGGCATGATCGTCCACCAGCGCCACCCGCGAGGCCATATCGTCGGGAAACAGATCTTTGAGCAGGCCCAGCCGCAGCCGCTCCCGCGTGCGGGTGATGGACAGGCTATCCAGCGCCCGGCGGGTGAGGTGGATGGGCACGCCGGGAAAATCCCGTAGCCCCCCGGCATGGTCCGGGTGCAGGTGGGAGAGAATGATGCCGTGCAGATCCCCGACGCCGATGCCGGCCGCGGCCAGTTGATGCACGCAGGCCTCGCCGGGGCCGAGCTGATAGGGCAGCAGTCGCCGGTAGAGCCGCGCCAGCGGATCCCGGGAGGCGGCCAGCGCCGCGCCGTAGCCGGTATCGAACAGGATCGCCCCCCGGCCGGGATGGTGGATCAATCCCACCATGGCGGGAAAGGTGGCCACCCCCGGACCGAGACGCCCGGTGACCATGCAGGCGGGATGACGGCACGATCCCACCGTGAGCAGTTGCAGTCCGACTCGCATCATCAGTACCTGAACACCATGCCGCCCAGGGAGATCCCGGCAGCGCTACCCAGTAGAAGTCCCAGCTCCCCGCGCCGTAGCCGCCCCGAGGCGATCGCCGCGTGCAGGCCAGAGGGTAGCGAGGCCGACACCTGATTGCCATGATCGCGGATGATATCCACCACATGGACCCCACTGTCCCGCACCAGTCGCTGGATGAACTGTAGTCCCAGCGGGCTCGCCTGATGGGGAATCAGGCAGGCGATCCGATCCAGTTCCACCCCCGCCCCGGCCAGCAGCGCATCCAGGAAGGGCGGGACGATCTCCATGGTGAAGCGCGCCACCCGCCGCCCCTGCATGGCGAACAGATAATCCCCGGGATCGGCGGGAGGGCGACGGATGTTCCAGCGCGACCCGCCGGCCCGGATGGCGCAGAGATCGGCGCCCTCTGGATGGGCGGCGAAGCGTAGCGCCAGGATGGCCGAGTTCTCGCTGGGTGCGGCGGCGGCGAGAATCACTGCGGCGGCGCCGTCGCCGAACAGCGAGGCGGTCTCGGCGTCGGCCTCGTTCAGGCCGAGCGTTGCCAGTTCCACTGCCACCACCCCGGCGCGCCGGCAGGCGCCAATGGTAATGGCATGGGCGGCGCTCTCCAGCGCCTGCAGGAAGCCCAGGCAGGAGGCGTTGATATCGTAGGCGGTGATCCCCGCCGCCAGCCCCAGCCGCCGGGCCACCAGGATGGCGGTGGTGGGGATGGGTTGTTCGGGGATGATAGAGGCGACGATGAGGCGGTCCAGTTCGCCGAGGGCCAGCGTGGTGCCGGCGGCGTCGGTCAGCGCGGCGGCCGCCATCATGGATGCGGTCTCGTCGATGCCGGCGCGGGGGCGCGAGGCGATCCGGGCGCGGGCGTCGAAGACGTCGCTGTGGCGCGGTCGGTAGACGCCGGTGGAGACGATGCGCACCGGGAGGGTCGGGTCACTGGCCATGGTTGGGTGAGAGGAGGGCGAGTCCAGAGGAAAGTATACGCGGCATCCAGTGCCCGTGGTCTCAGAGATCGATCCGATCGTAGTGACCGCCGATGGCGAAAATGTAGATGCGGGTATCGTCGAACTTATAGATGAGCCGATCCTTCTGGCTGAGGCGCCTCGACCAGAATCCACCGAGGTTGTGGCGTAGGGCTTCCGGCTTGCCCGGGCCGGTGGTGGGGTCGCCCCGCAGCATTTCCTTGAGGATGGTACAGAGGTTCTGGTGTAGTCGTTTATCCCGCTGCAGCAGTTCCTCGTACACCAGCCAGGTTTTACCCTCGAATACCAAGGATCTCATCCATCTGCGCTTGTGTGGGAGCGTGGCCGGTGCCGTTCCGGTAGGTGATGGCGGAGTCGGCGATCTGGCGCATGAGGTTGCTGTTCTGGAGGACGTACAGGGTTTCCTGGTCGCGTTCCCAGTCCTCGGCGCTCATGACAACGAAATCCGCGCCGTTGCGGCGTGTCACGCGCAGCGGGGTGTGCTGGGTGATCACCTGTTCGATGAACGATTTCAGGTTGTCGCGGAATCTGTTGACGGTGGTGCTGAGCATCGGTGAGGGCCTGCCGTTGTACGGGAGTGCCGTACATCGTAGAGGGGTTGTTCTGGTGGTGCAATCCGCCTGTGGGCCGGTGATCCCAGGGAGATGTGGTTACCGATCCGCCGACGTTCGTTCGATTTCCGCGCCGTTGAAAAATGGCACCATTTCGACGTACATTTTATCTCACCACAACGACTTTTCAGGATCATCCATATGTCTGGCAATCCCACCAAGCGTGAACGCATCAACCTCCGCCTGAACGACAACGCCAAACGCCTCATCGAACGGGCGGCGAATTTCGAGGGCAAGACGGTGAGCAACTTCATTCTCTCCAGCGCACTGGCCAGTGCCGAGAAAACGCTGCATGAACATGAGACTGTCGCGCTTGGCAGGCAGGACGCAGAGCGTTTTCTCGCCGCACTGGACAGCCCGGTATCCTTCAACGAAGCACTGACCGAGGCACTGGCCGAGCATGATCGGCGCGTCGATTCCCGATGAACCCCGGCGAGGGCGTCGTCATCGAGCCGCTGGCCCGGCACCATGACCGACAATCGTTCCGGTGCGGTGTGGAAGCCCTGGATCGGTATCTGAAGCGGCAGGCAAGGCAGGATATCGCCCGCCGGATCAGCCGGGTATTCATCGCCCGTGACCCCGCACAGGAAACCAGGATGCTGGGCTACTACACCCTGAGCGGTCTCTCCATCGACCTCTCGGCCCTACCGGACTCCGTCGCCCGGAAGCTGCCCCGGCATCCTATCCCGGCCGCCCTGCTCGGGCGGTTGGCGGTGGATCTGGATGCACGAGGCAGGGGGATCGGCAGGCTGTTACTGGCAAACGCCATTCGTCGCACCCTGTCGGTCAGCGACCAGATCGCGATCCATGCCATGGTGGTGGATGCCATTGATCAGCGCGCCGTGGATTTCTATCGACGCCATGGTTTTGCGCCGCTGTTGAGCGGTGAACGGCGATTGTTCCTGCCACTGAAAAGCGTCTGAT
>JGI12109J20283_10803932_pt1 | contig 28734 bp, 28 predicted proteins | sample ElkSlonscriptome_12_FD_20283 | JGI IMG/M metagenome (IMG submission 20283)
CGGATGCAGCGCGGGCCACGCCATCGCATCCCTATTTGGCCTTGCTTCGAGTGGGGTTTACCGTGCCGCGTCTGTTACCAGCCGCGCGGTGCGCTCTTACCGCACCTTTTCACCCTTACCTGTGAGCGACCGAAGTCTCCCCATCGGCGGTATCTTCTCTGTGGCACTGGCCGTGAATCCTCCCGAAGGACGATCCCCCAGGCGTTACCTGGCACCCTGCCCTGTGAAGCCCGGACTTTCCTCCCCGCGATCGCTCGCGCAGCGGCTGTCTGGCCGGCTCTCCCTGCCTATTATGCCCGGCCGAATCGCTCAATAGCGCTGCGAGAAGTAGTCGGTGGTCATTGTCAGCGCCTTTTCCCATTCAGCGATCAACTCGGGCGTGGCGCGGGGATCGTTTTCTTCGACAGCCTGGAGGAGGCTGCTGCGCCAGTGCTTGTAGAGCACCGGGTCGACCGGCGCCCTGCCCTCGCGGCTGTGCACGTCCGCCATCTGATCCATCGAGCCCTGAACGATATTGGAGCCGCCGGCAAAGGTCAGCGCGATGCTGATCCCGCGACGCAGGGCCTTGTTCTGCTTGGTCCAGTCGGTTTCCTCGAACAGGCCGGGAATGCGCACGTCACGCTCCTGCAGCAGCGCGTAGAAGCGGGGGATGAACCCCCTGCTGCGCAGGCAGCGGCCATAGCTTCCCTGGATGGCTTCCGTATTGAACGACAAGGGTGCGTCTCCTGAAGGTTTTGATAAGCAACCGGTCGACAAGCACCGTCGACCAACTCGCCTAAATTTTAGTCCTGTGCCCGAAAGGCGACAAGTCGAAGAGCGTTAACCCGGTCGCAGAATTCTCAACCACCACCAGAAATTGACCAAGCCCATCAGGGAGGCGGAGACGTAGGTCAGCGCGGCGGCGGTGAGGATGCGACGGGCGGGCCACCGATCCTCCTTTTTCAGGTAGCCGCCCTTGACGAGCATCGGCAGGGCCCGCTTGAAGCTGGCATCGAACTCCGTCGGCAGCGTTACGAAATGGACCAGAATGCCTGACGCGAGCGTTGCCAAGCCGATCAGGGCCAGCCCAAGCCCCGCCGCCGGCAGCTTGAGCAGAAGCAGCACCACAGGGACCAGGCCAATCAGGATCACGCCGATCCGCTGCCAGCGCGACATCATCTCGACCAGACGCGTCCGCCACATCAGGGGCTCGTAGGCATCGGCATGCTGAATGGCGTGGCCGACCTCGTGGGCGGCCACGGTCACCGCCGTCAGCGAGCGCTGATCGAAATTGTCCGGGCTGAGGCGGACAACGCGATCGCGAGGATCGTAATGGTCGCCCATGTCCTCGGCTCGCTCGACGCGGACCTCGTCCAGCCCGAGCTTATCGAGAAGATGGCGGGCGAGTTCCCCACCGGTGCCCGGATAGCGGTCCTCGGGCCGCGCATAGCGCTGCATCACGCGCTTGACCCACCACTGGGGCAGGAAGATCAGAGCAGCCAGCACGAGCAGTACGACCAGGATCATCGCTTGCCTCCTGCTCGCGCGCCAGCGGCGTCGCGGGCCGCTTCGATCCGCGTCCAGGCCTCCTGGCGTTTGATGCCGCTCAGTCTAGCCAGCGCAGCGGCTGCCCGTGACGGCGGCAGGGCCTCTGCCAGCTCAGCGACGAGCGCCTCGACGCTGACCGGTCGGGCTGGCGACGGGTTGCCGGAAACGACCAGCACGGCCTCGCCGAGCTGCTGATTCGAGCTGGCGCTGACGAAGTCCTTGAGTTCGGTCAGCGCAGCCCGGTGGATGGTTTCATGGCGCTTGGTCAATTCACGATTGAGGCAGGCCACGCGGTCGCCACCGAGGACCTCGGCCAGGTCGTCGATGGCCGCTTCGAGATCGCGGGCCGGGACGTAGAAGATGAGGGTGGCTGCAAGCTCCGAGAGCCCGAGCAGGCGTTTTTTCCGCGCCGCCGATCGCGGCGGAAGGAACCCCTCGAACCAGAAGCGATCGGTCGGCAGGCCCGATACGGACAGAGCAGCGACCGCAGCACTCGGACCGGGCACGACCGACACGCCCAGACCGGCAGAATGGACCGCATCGACGAGGCGAAAGCCGGGGTCGGAAATCAGAGGCGTCCCCGCATCGCTGACCAGAGCAATACTCTGGCCCGCCTCGAGGGACTTGATCAAGCGGGTGATGCGCTGACCCTCGTTGTGTTCGTTCAGGCTGATCAGCCGCCCGCGAAGCGCCGACCCGTCGAGGAGTCGCTGACTCATGCGCGTGTCCTCGGCGGCAATCAGATCAACGTGGGTCAGAATACTGACCGCGCGCGGCGACAGGTCCCCGCGATGACCGATCGGCGTTGCCACGACATACAGGACGCCGCCCTCGGGAAGGCAGGACGCGTCGATCGATGGGGCGGGTTTGGGCTCGCTTTTCATCACCTGCTAATTGTACGCCGGGCATCGTTTATCATCCGTGCCTATGGTCACTTTCGCGTTTCGTCTGCCGCTCCTGATTACGCTCCTGATAATGCTGGCTGCCTGCGCCCCGTCGGCACCGGTCAGCCGGGATTCTGCCGACCTCGATCAGGCCCTCGAGCGGGCCGAGCGACTGACCCGAAGCGGCGAGCATGCCCGCGCGGCGACGGCCTGGAGCGAGGTGGCCGACGCGCTACAGGCTCAGGACCCGCTTCGCGCCGATGAGTTTCGACTCCGGGCGTCGGAGGCCTGGCTGCGGGCGGGACAGGCCCCGGCAGCCCAGTCGCTCCTCGAGCGCGTCGACGAGCGCACCCTGAACGCGCCGGCTCGGGCTCGCTATGAACTCGCCTGGGCAGAAATCTTTTTCATGACCGGTGATCTTGAAGCCGCTTCGCTGCGGCTGGCCCGGGCGGCGAGGGGCCTCCCGCCCGAGCAGATCGACCGCTTCGACCTGCTCGACGACATGATCCGGCAGGCCCGGTCCAATCCCGCCCGCGAGGCCTTCGAGGCCCTTGAGACGGCGATCTACTCGAATGACTTCAGCCCGGACCTGGCGCTAGCGCTGCTCATCGACCATCCCCGGGCAAGCCTGACGAACCTGCAGCGTCAGAACCGGCACCGCCCCGAGCTTGCTCCGTGGCTCGATCTGGTCATCAGCGCGCGCCTAGCGCTCCTCGATCCGCCGCGGCTCGACGTCGAGCTACAGGCCTGGGAGGCGCGTCATCCCGCCGTGGGCTATTCCGCCGAAGCTGCGGCGAGCTGGCTGCAGGCCTGGCGCCAAAGCCGTCCCATCGCCGACACGATCATGGTGGCGCTGCCGGGACGCGAACAGATGGAAAACGTCAGTCAGGCGCTTCGCAACGGCATCATGAGTACCTGGCTGAGGATGCGACCCGAGGACCGGCCCGAACTGATCTTCCGCACCGTGGCCGACGAGGAAGACGCCATCATCGGACTGTGGTTCGAAGCGCGCGAGCTCGGCGTGGATTTTCTCATCGGCCCCCTCGAAAGGGCCCAGGTCGACAGCCTCGTCGCCCTGCCCGACGCCGGCCTGCCGATTCTCCTGCTCAACCATCCCAGCTCGCCCGAGCAGCTGGAAGCCATGTCCGGGGACATCCATGCGATCGGCCTGATCCCCGAAGAGGAGGCAGAACTGGCCGCGGTGCAGGCCCTTGTTCTTGGCCATCGTCGCGCGCTGATCATGGCCCAGTCCAGCGACTGGGGCCGACGGGTTGCCGAAGCGTTTCGGTCGACCTTCGAACTTGGCGGTGGACGCATTATGGACCAGGCCGATTATGCTCCGACGCAGCCCGATCACAGCGCCCTCCTCGAAGTCCTTCTGAACCTTGACCGCTCCGAGCAACGCGCCGCTGAGGTTCGCCGCTTGGTCGGTCAGGACATCGAATCCGTGCCGCAGCCACGAACGGATGTCGATCTGATCTTCCTCGCGGCTCGACCCGACGACGCTCGCCTGATCCGTCCCCAGCTGCGCTTCCAGCGCGTGGGCGAGCTGCCGGTCTTCGCGACCTCGGCCGTTGTCGAGGGGGCGCCGCAGGCTGAACGTGACGACGATCTGAGCGGCATCACGCTGCCGCTGCCGCCCTGGTTTATCGATGAATCGCGCTTTGGGGCCGAGCGTCGCGTCGCCGAGCGTCGCTTCAGTCAGCTGGCGAGCCCCGTTCTTTCCGGCCTGCACGCGCTCGGTGCCGATGCCCTCGATCTGGTTCGCTGGTCAGGTCGAATGGAGGCCGACCCGACCCTGTACCTCGCCGGGCGCACCGGACGTCTGCGCCTGCCCGCAGGCCCCCTGATCGAGCGCGACCTGCCCTTCGTGCGAATCGTCGATGGCCAGGTCAGGCCGCTGGAATGAGCACCCTTCGGGCGCGTCTTGGCGAGTCGGGGGAGCGCGAAGCCGAGGCCTTTCTTCAGCGCAACGGCCTGACGCTGATCGAACGCAACTATCGCTGCCGCGCCGGCGAGATCGATCTCGTGATGCGAGCTGTCGAAGAAAAGATCGAGCTCCTCGTCTTTGTCGAAGTCAGACTGCGGGGCGGCGGCGCGCACGTCAGCGCTCTGGAGAGCGTGGATACGAACAAACAGCGCAAACTCATCACTGCCGCGCGACACTTCCTGATGGAGCGGCCTGAATGGACAGAGCATCCCTGCCGCTTCGATGTGGTCGCGCTCGACCCGGTCCGCGACCGACTGCTCTGGGTGCCGGCAGCTTTCGAAACCTGAACCCCATCATGACAACGGCCCACGCACCCCGCAGGAATGGAAAGGAAGAGGCAAAGAATATGTTGATGCAATGGACCTCAAGGATCGCGCTGATCGGCCTGCTTCTTGTCACGCTCAGCGGCTGCGCCACGGTCGTCGTGGGCTCGGTCGCCGCCACTGGCCTGGCGGTCCACGATCGGCGCAGCTTCGGGACCGTCATCGACGACAACGTTCTGGAGCTCAGAGTCAGCGACGCCATCTTCAGCGACGACGCCTTCGATCGCTCCACGCGGGTTCGCGTCGTCGCCTACAACGGCTGGATTCTTCTTGCCGGTGAAGCGCAGGATCAGGACAGGGTGGAGCGGGCCACGGAACTGGTGCGCGACGTCGACGGCGTCGTCCGCCTGTTCAACGAACTCAGCCCGGCACCGAAGGCCGGCCTCGGGCGGCGAAATTCGGATCGCTGGATGTCGACGCGGGTCAAGACCAGTCTTGGCGGCGTGGATCTGCCGGGCTTCGACCTGACCCGAGTCAAGGTCATGACCACGCGCGGCGTGGTCTATCTCATGGGTCTGGTCAGCCGCGAAGAGGGACGCGCCGCCGTCGAGGAAGCTCGCCGCGTGCGCGGCGTGGAGCGCGTGGTCTCGATCTTTCAGTACACCGAAGAGCTGCCCGAAGCCGAGGTCGTTCGGTGACTTCGGAGTCGGACGACGATCTCCCGACGCGCCTCGATACGCTGATTCAGGGCCCCGACGAGGGCGATGAGGACACGACCTTCCCCCTCGATGATCGTGATCTCGGCCCCTTCAGGATCCTGCGGAAGCTGGGCGAAGGCGGAATGGGGCAGGTCTACCTCGCGCGCCAGCTCAGGCCCGTCGAGCGCGACGTGGCGCTCAAGCTGGTCCTTCGCAAGATGCTGAATCCGCACGCGCTGGCCCGCTTCGAGGTCGAGCAGCAGGCGCTAGCGCAGATGAGCCACCCGGCGATCGCCCAGGTCTTCGACGCCGGAACGACCCCTTCCGGCTATCCCTATTTTGCAATGGAATTCGTCGACGGCGAGCCCCTCGGCCAGTTCTGCCGGCGCCATCGTTTGAGCCTGTCCGAACGCCTGCGCCTGATGATCAGGATCTGCCAGGGCGTGCAGCACGCCCATCAGCGCGGAATCATCCACCGTGATCTGAAACCGGGCAATATTCTGGTGGCCAAGATCGACGGCGTCCCGCGGCCCAAGATCATCGATTTCGGAATCGCCCGGGCGACCGAATCGGAGCGCGAGGACGCCGTGGCTCGCGACGTTGTGGGCACGCCGCAATACATGAGCCCGGAGCAATTCAGCCTCGATGAAGTCGTGCTCGACCCGCGAAGCGATGTCTACTCCCTCGGCGTCATCCTGCATGAACTCCTCATCGGCAGTCCGCCGATCGCCGGCGAGCAGCTGTCGCAGGTCGACTCAGAGACCATCGACCGGATTTTTTCCCAACACGATCCCCTCAAGACGCCGTCGACGCGACTCGGCCAGGACGCCGAGACCGATCGGAAGGTGGCCGAGCAGCGCCAAACGAGCATTCGGGGCCTGCGCCAGCGCCTCAGAAACGATCTCGATGCGATCACCCTCAAGGCGCTGGCACGGTCCCGCGACGCGCGCTACGGCTCACCGAAGGATCTGGCCGACGACATCGAGCGCGCGCTTGGCCATTTCCCCGTCTCGGCAGTGCCGGATACACCGGCCTATCGGATGCGGCGCTTCGTCCAGCGAAACAGGCTGGCAGTTGGCAGTGCCAGCGCGATCGTGCTGGCCCTCGTCGCCGGCATGACGGCCGCAACGCTCGGCATGCTTGAAGCCCAGCGCCAGTTCCAGCTCGCCGAGCAAAGGCAGGCCGAACTCGAGCAAGTCACGCGATTTCAGCAGGAAATGCTGACCGGCCTCGACCCTCAGAATATCGGCCTGGCCCTCCTCGGCAGCCTGCGTGAGCAATATGCCGACAGCCTCGAGATCGAGGGTCGGGAAAGCGCATTGACCGCGCTCGAGCGAATCCTGTCGAGGCTGAATGCCACCGACATCGCCCGGCGTGTTCTGGATGACCAGCTCCTGACGCAGGCCCGGGAGGCCATCGAGCTCCAGTTCGCCGATCAGCCTCTCGTCCGAGCCGATCTGCTCGATTCGATCGCGTCGGTCTATCTGGCCATTGGCCGTAACGCCCCCGCTCTGGACCTGTCGAGGCAGGTCCTGGAACTTCGCCGGACCAATCTCTCCCCTGACCATATCGAGACGCTCGAAGCCTGGAATGTGTACGGGAACGCCTATTACGAGAACGGGCAACTCGAGCGGGCGGAGGAAGAAATCAGGGCGCTGGTCGACGTGATCGATACGGACCGGCGCGAGGAAATTCCCATCCTGATCACTGCCCGTCAGCACCTGGCCGTCATCCTCGTTGATCAGGGACGGATCGACGCCGCACTGGAGCTGATCGAAAATCAACCCGAGGTTCTGGCCTCGGCCTTTGCCGATGACCCCTCGCTTCGTATTGGATTCAACTTCAATGCCGGCTATGTCCTGGCGCGCGCCGGGCGAATCGAGGAGGCCCTGATCGAATTCCGCAGCGCCCTCGACGACTCGCTGGAGCTGCACGGACCCGATCATTCCTCGACGCTGCGAGCCATGACCAACGTTGGCGCAGCGCTCGGGGCCCTCGGGCGGGTCGAGGAGGCGCTTGAGAACGACACGGGGCTTCTGGATCGGATCTCCCGCACTGTCGGTCGGCGACATATCAGCACGCTGCGGGTAATGAGCAACAAGGCCAACAACCTGCGTCGCCTCGATCGAACGCAGGAGGCGCTCGCGCTGCTGCGTGAAGCGCGCGAGATCGGACTCGATCTCCTCGGGCCCCTGCACCCGGTCACCATGCGGGTTCGCCTCAACCTGGGCAGTCTGCTGACCCATCTTGGACAGAGCGAGAAGGGCCTCGACATCCTCGAGCAAGTCGTCGAGGATCGGACCATCGTGTACGGTGCCGATCACCCGGCAACCCTGACGGCGATGGAGGTGCAAGTGAGCAACCTTCGTGACCAAAAACGTTACCAACAGGGGCTGGCCCGTATCGAGCCCGTGATCGCGGGTCGCATCGCTGCCTTCGGCGCCGATCATTCCTCCGTCGAGCAGGCTCGCTGGCTGAAGGCGCTCCTGCAGCGCGACAGCGGCGAGCTGGGCGAAGCGCTGCCGGTCATCCAGACGTTGGCAGCGCGGAGCTTCGAGGAATCCCCTCGAGCGAATCAGACGCTATCGCGTGCGGTGGATCTTTATAAAGCGCTTGTCCTCGCCGGCGATGAGCAGGCCGCCGAGCAATGGCGAGCTGAGGCGCTGGCCTGGCTCGAAGCGCGCGACCCGGAGACCCTCGACTCCCGGCAGCGCGAAATCAGATCCCGACTGACTGAATGGAGCCCAGCAGCAGCCACTCGCAAGTCAGCAGAATAGCGAGGGAGTAAAAGCCGGCGATCAAATCGTCAAGCATCACGCCAAAGCCCCCCTGAACCCGGCGGTCCAGCCACCGGATCGGCCAGGGTTTGAGGATGTCGAAGACGCGGAAGACGAAAAAGGCGGCCAACCACCAGATCCAATCAAAGGGCACGAAGAGCAGCACCAGCCAGAAGCCGACGAATTCGTCCCAGACCATACCGCCATGGTCATGCTCACCCAGCGCCCGGCCGGCAACGCCGCAGAGCCAGATACCGACGACAAAGCTCAGCGCCACGATCGCCAGACCGACCGGCCACGGGATCTGAACCAGAAACAGCGCGGGAAGCACGGCTGCAATCGTTCCAGCCGTGCCCGGTGCCAGGGGGCTCAGCCCGCTGCCCAGACCGAAGGCCAGGAAGCCCGACGGCGTTGTCAAGGCGACGTGTCGCGCTCGCTCAGCTCTTGAAATGGTCCCATCCATCAGCATTCATCTCCACGCGCTGTCCCTGCCCATCAACGATCTCGAGCTCCCCGCTCGAGATGACTTCACCGATCACGGTCAACGGCTCACCGGCCGCGGCGAGCGGAGAGCCCAGTTCCTCGAGCGTAGACCGGTCGAGCGCAACGAGAAGCTCATAGTCGCTGCCGCCCTCGGCCTGAACTCGCTGTCTCTCCCCTGGTGTCGGCATCGCATCGAGCAGCGCCGAACTGGTCGGGAGTCTTGCAAGATTGATCCGTGCGCCGCAGCTCGAGGATCGGGTGAGCTTAATGGTATCTGCCAACAGGCCATCGGAGATATCCATCATTGCGTGCACTCGGGGCGCCAGAATTCGACCGGCGCGGACGCGCGGTGTCGGGCGCTGCCAGCGTTCGGTCAGCCAGGGGGTGGCGGCAGACCCAAGACGCCAGGCCGCCGCCGCATCGCCGAGCGTTCCGGTCACGGCGAGGAGATCGCCGGGGCGGGCACCCGAGCGCAGGGAAAATCGATCCCGGGGAACTTCGCCCAGCACCTGGACGCCGATATTCAGTGGGCCTCGGGCCAGGTTGCCGCCAACAAGCACGAGCCCCTCCCCGTCCGCCAGCTCCAGGAAGCCGTCGAGGAAGCCGTCGAGCCAGTCTTCTTCCGCATCCGGCAGGGTCAGGGCAAGAAGCCCCCAGCGGGGCGCGGCCCCCATGGCGGCGAGATCGCTGAGATTCACGGCCAGGGCTAAGTGCCCGATCACCGCAGGCGGCCAGTGCTCGAGGAAATGGCGATCCGGAAGCAGGCTGTCCGTACTCGCCACGAGCAGCTGTTCAGGGTCAGGGGCGAGGAGGGCCGCGTCATCGCCCACTCCGGCGATAACGGAGGGATGGGAAGAAACTCGCGCGCGAATGCGCTCGATCAGTTCAGACTCCGTTGTTTTCACGCTCGGCCTGGCGCTCCAGCGTGCGAACGTTGCCGGCCAGCTTGTCGAGCACCCCGTTCACGAAGGTATGCGCCTGCTCGGCGCCGAAGCGATGGGCCAGCTCGACGGACTCGTCGATGACGACGCGGTAGGGCGTTTCCGGGTGATGAATCAATTCGCAGGCACCGATCCTCAAGACCGCGCGCTCCATATGGTCGATCCCGGCATCCGCCCGAGTGATGAACGGCGCCAGCGCCTCATCCAGGTCGTCTCGGCGACCAACGACTTCGCGCACCAGGGTCTCGAAATAATCCTGATCGACACCGTCGAAATTCTGCTCTTCGCCGAACTGGCGAATGATCGAGGCTGCGGAGTCGTCGTTGAGCTGCCACTGATAGAGCGCCTGCAGGGCGCGACGCCGAGCGCGTGATCTGCGCTCGAAGGGATTTCGATTGCGCTTGGACCGCTTAGCCGCCATGGGAGAGCCTTTCGCCGAAACGAATCATTTCCAGCACCGCCAGGGCCGCCTCGCGGCCCTTGTTCTTGCGCTCGGGATCCGCGCGTTCGAGCGCCTGCTCGCCGGTCTCGGTGGTCAGCACGCCGAAGGCCACCGGTATGCCGCTATCAAGGCTGACCTGCATCAGACCGCGGGCGCATTCGGCGCTGATGAAATCGAAGTGCGGCGTCTCGCCTCGAATCACGGCACCGAGCGCGATGATCGCCGCATAGCGGCCGCTTTCAGCCAGCTGGGCGCAGGCCAGCGGCAGTTCCCAGGCGCCGGGCACCTCGAACTCATCCACGGCCTCCGAGGCCACTCCCTGCTCGTTCAGCGTGGTCCGGCAGCCCTCGGCCATCATGCCGGTCACCGATCGGTTGAACTGGGCCACAACCACCGCCACCCGGATGTCGTCCGGCAGATCGATCGCCTGCTTGCTTGCGCTCATGAGCCGCCCTCTCCTTCAGGCACAACGTAGTCGGTGATTTCCAGGCCGAAGCCGTCAAGGGCGTGCAGACGTTTCGGAGCGCCGAAGACCTGCATGCGGCGGATGCCAAGCTCGGCAATGATCTGCGCGGCGATGCCGTAGCTGCGCAATTCCGTCGATCGATCATCCGTCGCCGCCTCGCCCTCGTCGACGGGGGCGGCACGCAGCAAGCCCTGGAGTCGGCTGTCGTCGCTCTCATCATAGCCCAGCACCAGCGCCAGGCCCGCGCCGCGCCGGTCGATGTCGGCCAGCGCAGCCTCGAGGGGCATCCCGAAGCCGGGGCTGGTCAGACCGATCACATCGCCGAGGAGTTCGGGCACGTGGACGCGAACGGGAAAGCTCTCATCGGCCTTGATCTCGCCGCGCAGCAGCGCCCAATGGAGCCGCCGCGTGATCCGATCGCGAAAGACTCTGAGGTCGAAGCTGCCGTGCGCTGTTGCCACCTGCTGGGCGTGGACGCACTCGACGTTCTGCTCCGTGCCCAGGCGATAGCGGATCAGATCGGCCACCGTGCCCATTTTCAGGCCGTGCTCGCTGACGAAGGATTCAAGCTCGGGGCGACGCGCCATCGTGCCGTCCTCGTTGAGGATCTCGACCAGAACGCCGGCCGGCTCGAGGCCGGCGAGCAGCGCCAGGTCGAGGCTCGCTTCCGTGTGACCGGCACGCGCCAGGACGCCGCCGGGCTGAGACATCAGGGGGAAGACGTGGCCCGGCTGATTCAGGTCGTCAGGGCGGACATCCGGTGCGACCGCCGTACGGATCGTGTGGGCCCGGTCGTAGGCCGAGATACCCGTTGTCACGCCCTCGGCCGCTTCGATCGACACGGTGAAATTGGTCTGGTGATGACGGTCCGTGTCGCGCACCATCAGCTGCAGGCCCAGCTGGCTGCAGCGCTCGCGAGTCAGGGACAGGCAGATCAGGCCGCGGCCGTAGCGCGCCATGAAATTGATGTCCTCGGGCCGGGTCAGGCTGGCCGCCATCACGAGATCACCCTCGTTTTCGCGGTCCTCGTCGTCGAGCATGACCACCATCTTGCCCTGGCGGATGTCGTCGAGGATGTCGGGAATCGAATCGAATTTCATGCCTGTCGTTGCTCCAGCAGTCGGCCCATGTAGCGCGCAAGAAGGTCCACTTCCAGGTTGACCTCGTCGCCTTCTCCCAGTCGGCCCAGGGTGGTGACCGACCAGGTGTGAGGAATGATATTGACCTGAAAGCGCGACCCCGCCACCCGATTGACGGTCAGGCTCACGCCGTCGAGGGTGACAGAACCCTTGGGCGCGATATATCGAGCCAGGTCGTCCGGTACTTCAAAGTCGAGGCCGTGATTATCACCCAGGTCGGTGAGCGTCACCAGCCGAGCCAACCCATCCACGTGGCCAGTGACCCAGTGCCCGCCCAGGCGATCGCCCATGGCCAGCGCCGGTTCGAGATTGACGGCGCTGCCTTCGACGAGAGCACCCAGACTGGTGCATTCAAGCGTCTCGCCGGACAGGTCAGCGCTGAAGCCCTTCGCATCGATATCGAGAGCGGTCAGACAACAGCCGGCTACGGCGATGCTGTCGCCCGCCTTCCAGCGCTCGGGCTCGAGGGCGGCGCAGTCGATGCGCAAGCGAGCGCCGTCGCGTTGATTTTCCAGCGAGCTGACCTGGCCGAGGGCCTGAATGATTCCGGTAAACATGGAGCAATCCTGAAAACGATAAACGGAGACGACCCCTAGGCCGAGAGCCTGAAGCGAAAGCGCCAATCCGGGCCGATTTGACGCGCGTCGATGCAGTCAAGGTGGTGACGCTCTTCGAACTTTTCCATCCCGGGAAGGTTCACCATGGCCGCGCCAGCCCCGAGAAGAACGGGCGCCTGGTAGAGCAGTAGCTCATCGACCTCGCCGGCCTCGAGCAGCGCTCCGGACAGGGTCGGACCAGCCTCGACGTGCACGACATTGACCTCGCGCTCCGTGAGACGAGCGAGGAGCGCGTCCAGCGCCACGCGACCGTCGGGCCCGGCCGGGAGGGTCCACCACTCGACGCCATCCCTCTGCCAGGCGGGCGGGCAGGTGCTTGCGATGACGACCGGTCCGTTCAGCGACAGCATGCGCGCGTCCTGCGGCATTCGCGAGCGTGAGTCGAGAACCAGGCGCATCGGCGTCCGCTCGATACCCGGAATTCTCAGGGTCATCTGCGGATTATCGGCCAGCACCGTGTCAATGCCGGTCAGGATGCACGAGGCTCGAGCTCGCCAGCGCTGCACATCTTCGCGCGCTGAGGCACCGGTGATCCACTTCGACCGTCCATCAGGCCCGGCACTTCGACCATCCAGGCTCGCGGCCAGCTTCAAGCGAAGCCAGGGACGCCCGCGCTCCAAGCGGCTGATAAAGCCCGGGTTCAGGGCTCGGGCTTCAGGCTCCATCAGGCCCGATCGGACCGTCAGTCCGGCTCGCGTCAGGGCCTCGAGGCCCTGTCCCTGATTGGCTGGAAAGGGGTCGACCATGGCGGCGACGACCTCTGAGAGGCCCGCATCGATCAGGGCCTGGGTACACGGTGGGGTCCGACCCTGATGGTTGCAGGGCTCGAGGGTGACGTAGGCCGAGGCGCCGCGGGCACGCACGCCAGCCTCGCGCAGGGCATGGACTTCGGCGTGGGCTTCACCGGCCGCTCGATGGAAACCGCGCCCGACGATCTCGCCCTCGCGCGCAATGACGCAGCCAACAGCGGGGTTGGGGTCGGCACTGAACTCGCCCGCTCGGGCCAGGCGCAGGGCCTCGGCCATGCAGCGGTGGTCAACGGCGGAAAAACTCACGGTCGCCGGTCAGCGAAATCGGCGCGCAAGGCCGCCGTCACGCCTCTGCCTCCGGGTCCGGGCGCTCCTCGAGCAGGGAGATCTGGCGGCGATCGATCGTGCCGGGATATTCGCGCTCGAGCCGCTCGATTTCCTCTCGAAAGGCCTGAACGTCCTCGAAGCGCCGATAAACCGAGGCGAAGCGCACGTAGGCGACCTGATCGAGCATCGCCAGCTCGTTGGCGACCCAGTCCCCGATCTGCTGGCTGGAAATCTCGGGCTCCTCGAGGGTCCGAATCTGACGGACGAGCTTGCGGATGGAGCGCTCAACCTCCTGGGTCTCGACGGGTCGTTTTTCCAGCGCCTTCAACATGCCCCCGCGAAGCTTTTCTTCACTGAACAGTTCGCGCGAGCCGTCGGACTTGATCAGATTCGGCGCCTTCAGAGCGGGCGATTCATAGGTATTGAATCGGGCGCCGCATTCCGCGCATTCGCGGCGCCGGCGGATCTGGTACCCATCGGAGGTCAGGCGGGAGTCAACCACACGGGTGTCGGTGTGATTACAGAAGGGACACCACATGGAATCAAGCCGGGCAGTAAGGTCGCATCACCCGGCTCCGATCGGATCCGAGCCATCGGGAGACCCTGTCCCTCTCTCGACTCACGCTGCCTTTTCGCCGCCCTGCTGATAGACCGGATAATTCGAGCACAGCGTCAGCGCCGATGCCTTGCTGCGCGCAACGACCGACTCATCGCCCATGTGGTCGAGCACGTCACAGATCAGGCCGGCCAGGAGGCTGCAGTCGTGCGGCATGAAGCCTCGGGTCGTGACCGCCGGGGTTCCGATACGCAAGCCCGAGGTCACGAACGGCGAGCGAGGCTCACCCGGGACCGTGTTCTTGTTGACGGTAATGTTGGCCCGACCGAGCGCTTCCTCGGCGTCCTTGCCGGTGATATCGGCATCGATCAAATCAATCAGGAACAGGTGATTGTCGGTGCCGCCGGACACGACCTTGTAGCCGCGCTCCATCACCACGCGAGCCATGGCCCGGGCGTTGTCGATCACCCGCTGCTGGTAATCCTTGAACCCCGGCTCCAGCGCCTCCTTGAAAGCGACGGCTTTGGCCGCGATCACGTGCATCAGGGGACCGCCCTGGCAGCCCGGAAAAACGAGGGAGTTGAATTTCTTGTTCAGGGATTCGTCATCGCCCTGGGCCAGGATAATGCCGCCGCGGGGGCCGCGAAGGGTCTTGTGCGTCGTCGACGTCACCACGTGGGCGTGCGGTACGGGGTTGGGATAGACGCCGGCCGCAATCAGTCCGGAAACGTGGGCCATGTCCACGAGGAAATAGGCATCGACAGCGTCTGCGATTTCGCGCATGCGCGCCCAGTCGACGGTCCGCGAATAAGCAGAGAAGCCGCCGATCAACATCCGCGGCCGGTGTTCTTCGGCGAGTTCGGCCATCCGGTCGTAGTCGATCTCGCCGGTCGCATGGTCCAGACCATAGTGAACCGCATTGAAAATCTTGCCCGAGAAATTGACCTTGGCGCCGTGGGTCAGATGGCCGCCTTCGGAGAGATCCATACCGAGAATCGTGTCACCCGGCTTGAGCAAGGCGAGGAAAACCGCCTGGTTGGCCTGCGATCCCGAATGGGGCTGAACGTTGGCATAGCCGGCCCCGTAGAGCGCCTTGACGCGCTCGATCGCCAGCTCCTCGGCCCGATCGACGTGTTCGCAGCCGCCGTAGTAACGTCGCCCTGGATAGCCCTCCGCGTACTTGTTGGTCAGGACCGACCCCTGGGCCTCGAGCACGCGCGGGCTGGCGTAATTTTCCGACGCGATCAGCTCGATATGCTCTTCCTGGCGACGCTGCTCGGCATGAATCGCTTCGGCCAGTTCATCGTCGTAGCCTGCAATGGTGAATCTGCGGTCAAACATGGGCATCTGCGGGGGGCTCGAATTAACCTCTAATTCTACCACCGACCCCGTGCAGTCGGACACACGAGCGCCCAAGCGCCGCGCCTGCCACCTGGCCGCTCTGCGCCGTGTCGAAGCGGGCGGTGGTCGATGGCCCGGATCAGCCGTTGATGCGCGATCGATCCCCCCGCACGTGCGGTAACTGGAGAAGCCTCGGGTTCATGACCCGAAACCAGAGGGGCGGGACGTAGGCCAGCAGAAACATGCCGAAGTAGCCGCTGGGCAAACGCGGCACGCCGTCGAAATCACGCAGGCATTGATAGCGCCGACCCGGGTGCGCGTGATGATCCGAATGGCGCTCGAGATGGAACAGCAGCAGATTCGACATCAGGTGGTTGCTGTTCCAGGAATGGTGTGGCTGGCAGCGCTCGTAGCGGCCATCGGCCCGGCGCTCCCGCAGCAGGCCGTAGTGCTCGACGTAGTTCGCACTGGTCAGCTGGAACCAGGCGATCGCATTGTGAACCAGAAGGAATAAGAAGGCGGGCCATCCCAGAGCCAGGACCAGACCGCCCTGCAGCAGCAGCGCGATCGCGTGGCTCTGGAGGATGGTGTTGTGCCAGCTGTACCAAGGCCTGCCACGGCGCGCCAGGCGCTCGGTCTCGATGCTCCAGGCGCGGCGAAGGCCGCCGGGAATCTCCCGGCCAGCGAAGCGATAGATCGATTCGTTGAAGCGCGCGCTGGCGTGATCCTCCGGCGTGGCCACGGCCTTGTGGTGACCGAAGTTGTGCTCCACCGTGAAGTGGCCGTAGAAAGGCACCGCCAGGGCCAGGCGGGTCAGCGCCTGATCGACCGGGTGGCGGTGGTGGCCCATCTCGTGGGCGGTGTTGACGGCCAGGCCCGAGAACAGGCCCGTCGTGATCGCCAGCACCACGGCGCCGATGGGCGTGAGCTCTGCGAGCACGAAATAGCTGCAGGCCGCGATCAGAGCGATGACGTGGAGGGGAACGGTGGCCCAGGTCAGCATGCGGTAATACCGGTCGTTCTGAAGTTCGGGCACCTCGGCCTCGAGGGGATTGCTGGCGTCCTCGCCGAGGAGCACGTCGAGCAGCGGAACGAGGAGGTAGGTGAACAGCAGGGGCGCCAGGAGCCACAGCTCGTCACCGGTCCAGGCATGCAGCGCGATCGCATAGACCGGAAAAAGCGGATAGACCACGGACAGGATCCACGCCCGGCGCTTCCAATCGCTGGGGCTCGCCTCTTTCGGCGATCGGAAGGGCGAAAGCACGCCGTTGACATTCATTCGTTGCGCTCCTGGTTGGGATATTGATCGGACTGCTGATCGAATTACTAGTTGAACGACTGGTTGAACGGCTAGTTGAACACCTGCTTGAACACCTGGCTGGACTCAAAAAGGAACTATCAGGACGGACAGCATGCGCTTGCAGACCGCGCCTGCATAGGTTAATACTCGCCGGGCCATGGTCATTTCTCGCCACACGGATCCACCGGCCCCCGCATCGGTCGGAGCGATTGCCCTCCCCGGCAGCTACCTCAGCCTGGTTCTGGAAAAGCTGTTTCCCGATCCGGACGCGCAGCAGCGCCTTCTGGCGGACGTCGGCATCGACGCGGAGGATCTGCTGCGGCAGGACCTGCCCCTGAGCCAGGTCCTCAAGGTGGTCGAAGCACTCGATAGCCTCCTGCCGAGCGCTTGGCACGTCGGACCCTGCCTCGAATTCGAACCGGCACAGCACGGCCCCGTCGGCCTGGCAGCGATCAGCGCTCGGACGCTCGGCGATGCGCTGGTGGTCCTTGCGCGCTTCGAGGGCCTGAGAGCCCCCTGGACGAGAGCGGCGCTGTACCGCGAGGGTGCGCGCCAGGTCCTCGAACTTCGGCCCCTGCCCGCGCTGGTCGCCGATTCAAAGCTGCTCCTCGAGATGAGCCTGCTGGCCCTGGCGGGCCTCATCGCCTCCCTGCTCGGCCCCCACCGATCCGAACTGCGCCTGGAATCAGCGAACGCCGATCGAAGCACGCAGGCAACGATTTCGGACAGGCTCGGCTGCAGCCTCGAGGCCAATTGCCATCGCTCAGCGATTTCCGTACCCGCCGAGCGCCTGAAGCAGCCCTGCTTACTCGCCGATCGGGAGCTGCACGCCCTGATGGTTCATCGCTGTCAGAAGTTGCTCCGCCGTCCCGATGACGGGCGCTGGTCGGGGCGTGTCCTGGCCTGTCTGGCCGAGGAGACGGGGTGCAATCCGGGCCTGGGGGCGGTCGCGCAGCGGCTGGGCCTGTCGGAGCGGAGCCTGAGCCGGCATCTCGCGGCAGAGGGCAGCTCCTACCGGCAGCTCCTCGACCAGACCCGCTATCGCGCGGCCAGCGAGCTGCTCGTTCACTCGACGCTGCCCATCGCCGCCATCGCCAGCCGCCTGGGCTATAACGATCCAGCCAATTTCAATCGCGCCTTCCGACGCTGGGCCGGCATCAGTCCGGGCAGCTATCGGCAAGCGCGGTCGAGGGCTGCGTCTGACTGAATCTGGAGCCCCCTCGGGCTGTCTTGCATCTCCTGCCTGTGCCGTTGATAATCAGGACAGACGGTACAGCAAGGCACGGTGCGCTCGCCGTCAGATCAACGAAACAACCGAGGATTGATTGATTAAAAAGGGGTCGAATCTGCACCCGATGCAGATCTTGACGATGCATGAAATTCATCCTGAAGTGAACTCGCCGGCCATCGATGCCGCGCTGGAGGCTTCGGGCCGAAGGGAGGGAAAGCGATGCCTGTCCGGCGACTGCCATTACCGATCATCCTGATGACACTGCTGCTTGTACTGCGACCGGCCCTTGCCGACTCGCACTGTCAGGCCGGGGTGGGTGAGGACGAAGCCGCCACGCCCTCCCACGCGTTCGAGTTACCCGGCAACGGTACGGTGATTCATTCGCAAAGCAATCTCCAGTGGGCCAAGTGCGCTTTGGGTCAGAGCTGGAGCCGCGATTTCTGCGGCGGTCAGGCTATCTCCATGTCATGGGATCAGGCGAATGCGGCGGTAGAAGCCCTGAATCAGGAGGGCGGGTTGGCCGGCTACCGCGACTGGCGGCTGCCGACGCGAGGCGAGCTCGAGAGCCTCGTCGAGACCTGCCGGGAAGCGCCGGCCATCAACGAAAACATCTTCCCGAATACACCCTGGGCGGGATTCTGGACTCGCAGCATCGACACGGGCGACCCGCGCACGGCCTGGTTTGTCGGCTTTTACGGGGGCGTCACCTTCGAGTATTCGCGCGCTGCGAGCTATCGCGTGCGCCCCGTTCGGGATCGATGAAATCCCCGGTGACTCACCCCCGCCCCCGCCATCAATCGCCCGCGATTTCAAATCGAGGCTTGCCCTTTCACCGCCTTCCTCGGCACAATGTTCAAGGCGTGAACGCATTCGTAGGGAGCACAGGCTTGTTGCCATGAAATCTGAAGCGAGCAAGACCGTTCGACACTGGCACGCGGTGTTCTGCAAGCCGCGCCAGGACAGTCGGGCCGAACACCATCTTCGAAACCAGGACTTCCAGGTCTTCCGGCCGAAGGTCCGGACTCGCCAGCGCCGGGCCGGGCGCTACCAGACGCTGACCGAATCGATGTTTCCGCGCTATCTTTTCGTCCGCCTGGCCCGCGGTATCGACGACTGGAGCACGATTCGATCCACCCGCGGGGCCGTCGGCCTGGTGCGCGTCGGTTTCGACACGCCGATCGTGCCCGACTCGGTCATCGAAAGCCTGCGCATTCGCTGCAGCAATGAAGACGTGATCAACCTCGCTGGCGCCGTCGACTATCAGCCGAATGACCCGATCGACATCATCGAGGGGCCGTGCGCCGGCTATCGGGCGCTGTTCAAGGCGCGCTCGGGCGAGGAGCGCGTCATCGTCCTGCTCTCACTGCTTTCGCAGGAGCGGGCCATCGAGTTGGATGAAAACAGCATCCGCAGGGCCTGACCGCAGGCCAGCGATCCTCGGGAAATCACCTGATGACCAGTCTAGAAAACTCTCCCTTCAAGGCCTATGACCTGCGCGGCCGCGTGCCGGATGCGCTCAACGAGGAGCGGGCCCACGCGATCGGCCGGGCCTATGTCCAGGTGATCGAGCCCCGCGGCCCGGTGGTCGTGGGTCGCGATATGCGCCTGTCCAGCCCCGGCCTGGCCGAAGCCCTGACCGCGGGACTGCAGGCCGCCGGCGCCGACACCCTCGACATCGGACTGGTGGGCACGGAAATGGTCTACCACGCGGCCTCCCGCGAGGGCATGGGTGGCGGCATCATGGTTACGGCCAGCCATAATCCTGCCGACTACAACGGCATGAAGATGGTTCGTGAACAGGCTATTCCGATCAGCGGCGATACGGGCCTGAAGGAGATTGAAGCGGCCGTCGCCGAGGGTACGAGCCCGGCCGCGCCGTCAACCCGCGGCCAGAGCCATGAAGAAAGCGTGCTCGATGAATACGTTCAGCGCTTGCTTGGCCAGGTCGACGTGGATGCCATCAACTCGATGAAGCTGGTCGTCAATGCCGGCAACGGCTGCGCGGGTCCGGCCTTCGATGCGCTCGCTGGGGCCCTTCCGCTGGAGGTCGTCCGCCTGCACCACGACCCTGACGGCCGATTTCCCAACGGCGTCCCCAACCCGCTCCTGCCCGAGAACCGTTCGGAGACGGCCGGGGCGGTTCGAGCCCAAGGCGCGGATTTCGGCGTCGCCTGGGACGGCGACTACGATCGCTGCTTTTTCTTCGATGAAAGCGGTCGCTTTATCGAAGGCTACTACCTGGTCGGCCTGTTCGCCGCGACGCTGCTGAAGGATCATCCGGGCGCGAAAATCGTTCTCGATCCGCGCCTGACCTGGAACACCCTTGATCAGGTCGCCGAGGCCGGTGGCGTGGCGCTGATCAACAAAAGCGGCCATGCCTTCATCAAAGAGCGGATGCGGCGGGAGAACGCTCTCTACGGGGGCGAGATGTCGGCGCACCACTACTTCCGCGACTTCTCATTCTGTGACAGCGGGATGCTGCCCTGGCTCCTGCTGGCCCAGACCCTGTCGACGGGAGACCAGACCCTGGGCGAGCTGCTCGATGAGCGAATTCGGGCCTTTCCCTGCAGCGGCGAGATCAATTTTTCCGTGGGCGACACGAATGAAACGATCCAGCGGGTGCTCGATCATTTCCAAGGCGAGGCGCCCGAGATCGATCGCACCGATGGCATCAGCCTGGAGTTCGATCAGTGGCGCTTCAATCTTCGCGCATCGAATACGGAGCCGGTGATTCGCCTCAATGTCGAGACCCGGGCTCAGACCCAGCTGCTCGAAGACAAGGTCGGTCAACTGAGCCGACTGATCGAGGCCAGCTGATTTAGAGCGCGGAGAAAAACAGGACGGTCGCCCGAGGCCGGCAGATCGGTCAAGCAACCAGCCAGTCATCATCATCATCCAGAACAGAAGCGAATAAAGGGTCCTAGAGCTATGCGCATCACGATCATCGGCACCGGCTACGTCGGCCTGGTTACGGGCACCTGCCTGGCGCAGGTCGGCAACGACGTGCTCTGCCTGGACACGGACCCGAGCAAGATCGACACGCTCAACCAGGGCGGCATCCCGATCCACGAGCCCGGTCTCGAAGCCCTGGTCAAGGCCAATCGCGAAGCCAACCGGCTCCGCTTTACCACAGACATCGAGGAAGCAACGGCGCACGGCCAGATTCAGTTCATCGCCGTCGGCACGCCGCCCGGCGAGGACGGCTCGGCCGATCTGACCTACGCTCTGGCCGCCGCCCGCAACATTGCTCGGCACATGACCGAATACAAGGTGATCGTCGATAAGTCCACCGTGCCCGTGGGCACCGCCGACCGGGTCAGGCAGGCCGTGTCCGAGGAACTGGCGGCGCGCGGTGAGTCGATCGATTTCGCGGTAATTTCCAACCCGGAGTTTCTGAAAGAGGGCGCGGCGATCGCCGATTTCCAGAAGCCCGACCGCGTGATCATCGGGGGCGACGACGAGCGCGCCCTGGATACGATGCGCCGCCTCTACGCGCCCTTCAACCGCAACCATGACCGCATCCTGTGCATGGACGTGCGCTCGGCCGAGCTGACCAAGTACGCCGCCAACGCCATGCTGGCCACCCGCATCAGCTTCATGAACGAGTTGGCCAACCTGGCCGAGCACCTGGGCGCCGATATCGAGCACGTCCGCCAGGGCATCGGCTCCGACCCGCGGATCGGCTTCGATTTTCTCTATCCCGGCTGCGGCTACGGCGGGTCCTGCTTCCCGAAGGACGTCAAGGCACTGATTCACACGGCCCGGTCGACGCCGAGTCAGGGCCTGGCGATCCTTGAGGCCGTGGAGTCGGTCAATCAGCACCAGAAGCGCCGCCTGGCGGAGAAAGTGCGGGCCCGCTTCGGCGATGACCTGACGGGTCGGCACTTCGCGCTCTGGGGCCTGGCCTTCAAACCCCGGACCGACGACATGCGCGAAGCCTCGAGCCTGGTCCTCATCGATGAGCTGACCGGCGCCGGTGCCACGCTGGCGGCCTACGATCCGGAGGCCATGGAGACCGCTCAACAGGAGATCGGCGACCGGCCCGAGCTGCGCTTCGCAACCAGCGCTCGGGACGCGCTCGCGGGCGCCGATGCGCTGATCATCGTGACCGAATGGAACGAGTTCCGCAGCCCGGATTTCGAAGCGCTCCGCGCTGAGCTGAAATCGCCGACGATCTTCGACGGCCGCAATCTCTTCGAGCCGCGGCAAATGTCCGAGCTGGGCTTCGACTACCTGGCCTTTGGCCGCAGCGCAGGATAAGGCTTGCCGTGAGCGATCAGAAGCAACAGCGGCCGATCCTCGTCACCGGTTCGGCGGGCTTCATCGGCTCTCACGTGGCGCAGGCTCTCCTGTCGCGCGGCGATCGAGTGGTCGGTCTGGACAACATGAACGAGTACTACGACGTCAACCTCAAGAAGTCGCGTCTGGCGCGCTTGACCGACCACCCGAACTATCAGCATGTCGAAATCGATCTGATCGACCGGCCCGCGATCGACTCGATGTTCGAGGCCCACCGGCCGCGCCGCATCGTGCACCTCGCCGCCCAGGCCGGCGTGCGCTACGCCGCCAAGAATCCGCACGCCTATACCGAGAGCAACGTGACCGGCTTTCTGCATATTCTCGAGGGCTGCCGCCACCACGACGTCGAACACCTCGTCTTCGCCTCGACCAGCTCGGTCTACGGCGCCAACACGGCCATGCCCTTTTCCGAACATCAATCCACGGAGCACCCGCTGACCCTTTACGCGGCAACGAAGAAGGCCAACGAAATGATGGCGCACAGCTACGCCCATCTCTACGGCTTTGCCTGCACGGGCCTGAGATTCTTCACGGTCTATGGTCCCTGGGGCCGTCCGGACATGGCGCTGTTCCTGTTTACACGGGCAATCCTTGAGGGCAATCCGATTCAGGTTTTCAACCACGGCCGGCACAAACGCAGCTTTACCTACATCGACGATATCGTCGAGGGCGTAGTTCGAGTGCTGGACCACACCGCCAAGGCCGATCCGGACTGGTCGAGCCAGCGCCCGGATCCGGCGCGCAGCCAGGCGCCCTTTCGCCTGTTCAACATCGGCAACGAGCGCCCCGTCGAGCTGCTGCGCTATATCGAAGTGCTCGAGGACTGCTTGGGCAAGAAAGCCGAGATGGAGATGCGGCCGCTTCAGCCCGGCGATGTGCCCGACACGGAAGCCGACATCAGTGAGCTGGTCGAAAGCGTCGCCTACCGCCCCAGCGTGGATGTCGAGACCGGCGTGGCTCGCTTCGTCGAGTGGTACCTCGATTATTATTCGCTCGATACGCAGACCTGATGGCCGATCGACTCCGACTGGAACCCTTGTGCTGCGCCCCCCGATGGAAGGATGTCCACTAGATGATTGATCGATTGTTATCGCGGCTCGATGCGGGCGATGCCGCCATCGCGGTGATCGGCCTGGGCTACGTGGGCCTGCCGCTGGCGGTGCACTTCGGCCAGCGCTTCAAGACCATCGGCTTCGACATCAAGGGCGATCGCATCGACGCGCTGCGAGACGGCATCGACCACACGCGCGAGGTCTCGACCGAGGAACTGTCCTCGGCAACGCAGCTGGCATTCACCGATCAGCCCGACGACATCGCCGAGGCGCGGGTGTTCATCATCACCGTGCCGACGCCGATCGATGCTTCGAAACGACCCGACCTCGGACCGCTCCAGGCGGCAAGTCGCCTCGTCGGCGCCTGCCTGAAGCCGGACGATCTGGTGATCTACGAGTCGACGGTCTATCCGGGTGCCACTGAAGAGGACTGCGTGCCGATTCTGGAGCGGGAGTCCGGCCTGAGCTATCTGACCGACGACGCTGACAGCTCATCGAACGGCTTCTACTGCGGCTACAGCCCCGAGCGGATCAACCCCGGCGACCAGACTCACCGCCTGCCCGATATCGTCAAGGTCACTTCGGGCTCGACGCCGAGGGCCGCCGAGGTCATCGACGCCCTGTACCGCCGGATCATTCGCGCCGGCACCTTCCCCGCCGAAAGCATCCGCGTGGCCGAAGCCGCGAAGGTCATCGAAAATACCCAGCGCGACCTCAACATCGCCCTGGTCAACGAATTGGCGATTCTGTTTTCCCGCTTGGGGTTGGACACGGCCAGCGTCCTCGAGGCCGCCGGCAGCAAGTGGAACTTCCTGCCTTTCAAGCCCGGCCTGGTCGGCGGCCACTGCATCGGCGTCGACCCCTACTACCTGACCCACAAGGCCCAGACCGTCGGTCATCACCCCGAGGTCATCCTCGCCGGCCGCCGCGTCAACGACGCGATGGGCGAATTCGTCGCCGGCGAAATCCTCCAGCTGATGGCGCGGCGGCGGGTCTATCAGCCGGGCGCGCGGGTGCTCGTTCTGGGCTTGAGCTTCAAGGAAAACTGCCCTGATCTTCGCAACACCCGAGTCATCGACCTGATTCGTGGGCTGGAGGACTTTCAGCTCCACGTCGACGTGCACGACCCCTGGGTCGATCGAAACGAAGCCTCCGACACCTACGGCATCGAGCTGATCGACGAACCGGCGGGGAATCGTTATGCGGCCGTGATCCACGCGGTCTCGCATCGGCAGTTCGTCGGCTCGCAGGATGGCCTGCGCGGCTATCTGATCGAGGATGGCGTGCTCTTCGATGTCCGCTCGACCCTCGACCGGGGGCGGGTCGATGGCCGCCTGTAGGGGCATCTGATAAGCTGCCAAGTCAATCAGGCTCTGGTTTCCTCCATGTACGCAGATCTCCACTGCCACCTGTTGCCGGGCATCGACGACGGCGCCAAGGACCTCGAACAATCGCTGGCCATGGCCCGAATCGCCGTCGATGACGGCATCCGCACGACCGTCGTGACGCCACATCATCTCAACGGCGTCTACGCCAATCCGGCCAGTGACGTGCTCAACGCCGTCTCAGAGCTGCGCGAAGCGCTGCTGGCAGAAGGTATCCCGTTGAAGATCTTGCCCGGCACGGAGCTGCATCTGGTTCCGGAACTGCCCGAAGAGCTCATGGCCGGGCGCGCGCTGACCGTGGCCAACCAGAAAAAAGCGGTCCTGGTCGAGCTGCCCGTCCACACGGTTCCGCTGGGCTCGGAACATCTCCTCGAGCAGCTCCTGTCGATGGGCCTCCAGCCGATCATCGCCCACCCCGAACGCAACAGCCAGCTTCGCGCGAATCCCGACCTGCTCGAGGAATGGGTCGGCATGGGCTGCCTGGGTCAGGTCACGGCTCAGTCCTGCACCGGTCAGTTCGGGCCGCAGGTCCAGGAATCGGCCCGAGGGATGATCCATCAGGGGCTCATCCATGTGGTCGCCTCGGATGCGCATCGCGACCGGCGGCGCATTCCAAAGCTCTCGGAAGCGCAGGCTCAGATCGAGCGGTGGACGAACCCGTCGCTGGCGGCCTTGATCTGCATCGAGTTCCCGAATCAATTGATCGAGGGGGAGGCCCCCAACATCAATCGCCTCCTCGAAGCGCTGCCGCCACCGCGCAACCAGTGGTGGCGCCGACTGTTCGGCTGACGCACACCCACTGGGTCCAGAAGCGTCGGTCCCGGGTCACTGACCGGTGGATGAAAAGCCTTGACCACGAAGGTTTACGAAGGCGCACGAAGAGCACGAAGAAAACCAATCAAGTTCTCTTCCTTCGTGCGCTTCGTGTCCTTCGTGGTTCATGCTTTAGGTCGTTTAAGCTCCGTGCTCAATCATTGGCAAACGACGATCAGTTCACCGCTGAACGGTCGCGATCCATCAGGTCAACGATGACGGCGACGGGCGCCGAGCCGTAGCTCAGGAACTGGTTGTGGAAGGCCTCGAGATCGAAGTCATCGCCCAGCTCTTCCTTGACCCGCTCCCGGTAGTCGTAGATCTCCGCATAGCCGGAGAAATAGGAGGTCAGCTGGACCTGCGACAGGGTCAGCCGGCGCCACTTCTGGGTGGCTTCGGACTCCTCCTGGAAGGCCTCTTCGCGCATCAGGCGGATCGCCTCGTCTCGCTCCATACCCTCCACGTGCACCGCGTAGTCGAGGATCGCGTTGTGCACCACGCGCAGCGCCCATTTTCCGTACATCAACCACATTTCCGGTTCATTGTTGCCCCAGCCGGCCTCGAGCATCATGCGCTCGGCATAGACGGCCCAGCCCTCGATCATCGCTCCGTTGCCGAACAGGCTCTTGACCAGGCTGGGCGACAGGTTGGCGTGCAGCAGCTGGGTGTAGTGGCCCGGAATCGCCTCGTGGATATTGAGGATCTGCAGGATCCAGTGGTTGTACTCGCGGAGATAGCTGGCGGCCTGGGCCTCACCGTAGGCCTGGAGCGGCGTGACGTTGTAGTAGGTCTCGGCATCGGGATTGAAGGGACCCGGTGCGCTGACAGACGCGATCGCGCCGCGCCCGCGCATGTATTCCGGTGTTTCGCGCACGATCAGGGGCTTTTCCGGATCCTGAAACAGCAGATCGTTCTCGCGCACGAAGGCCTCGAGCTCGGGGATCTGGCGGCGGATCTCGGGGATGAAGTCCTCCACGGTCGTGTGTCGCTCGGACAGAAGATCGATCAGCTCGCCGATACGAACCAGGCGATCGGTCGGGAGCTCCCGGTCAGGAAAATAGGCAGGCCACAGGGCCACGGCGATCTCATCCATATCGACAAGCAGGCGCTCCTTTTCCTCAAGCCCGCGCTCGTAGAGCTGGCGCGCGGTGAACCCGGCCTGGATATCGAAGGCGAATTTTTGCTCGTAGAGATCGCCGCCCAAGCGGAATGATCGGGCCTCGCCCGACTCGCCCAGCTCGGACTGGAGCGACTGAAGATGTGCCACCCAGCCCTCGATCGCTTCGCGGGCAGGCGCGAGGACGGCCATGAACTGCGCGCGCTGCTCGTCGTTGAGACCGGCCTCGTCGAGCTTGGCCTCGAGCGGCTCGCCAAGGCTGCGCAGGCCACCCTGGTTCTGAACGATGGCCAGCTCCACGTGCTCCGTCGTCGGGGCCTCGATATTGGCGCGTGCCGCTTGGTAGTAAGCGGGCACCTCGGCCAGGCGTGCTCGCACGATCTCCATTCGCTCGGCCAGCGGCGCGAAGTCCGTATTCAGAATGACGTTGATCACGCCAGCGACGTTGTAGCGGGCCGGATTCCAGCGCCAGGATTCCAGCTCGGTCTGATACCAGCGCAGGGAGCGCAGGCGATTGTCGAGAAGGGCGTATTCCGCCTGCTCGTCCGGGCTCAGCCCGGTCTGCGCGTAGCGCTGCAGCTCGGCGAGGGCCTGGTCGATCATCGCCAGCGATTTGACGCGCTGCTCGGCATCAGGAATGGTGACCACATCAGCCTGTTCATAGCGGCCCTGGTAAACCGCCCATTCCGGGCTGTGGGCGAGCATGCGCTCGATCAGCTCATGGGTGAACTCGGCGAAGTCCGGCTGTTCCGATGCGCCGGCATCCGTTGCCGTCGTCGCATCGGCACCCGCGCGCGTCGATTCGTCGTCGTCCGGGGTCGGCGGTGCGGTCGTATCCGAACAGGCCAGCAGTCCGACCGAAAGAAGCAGAAGCAGTGCGTTGCGCAGCATGATCAAGGGGCCTTAAACATTCGTGATCGCTCATCCTACCCGAAAAGCCCGCGGCCACTGGATTCATTGAGGGGCAGCGGCAAACTGCTATATTCGGGGCCATGTCGAGACCCCAGAACCATCGCGAAGAGATCGCCAACGCCGTCACCCACGGCATCGGCGTCATCCTGTCGATCGGCGGCGGCGCCGTGCTGATCACCCTGGCCAGCATCTACGCCGGCGCGCGCGAGATCATCAGCGTGACGATCTTTTCCCTGGCCCTGGTGCTGCTCTATACCGCCTCGACGCTCTACCACGCGGCCCGGCACCCGCCCCTGAAATCCCGCCTGAAGGTGCTCGACCACTGCGCGATCTTCCTGATGATCGCGGCCACCTACACGCCCTTTACCATCGCCGCCATTCGCGGCGGCTGGGGCTGGTCCCTGTTCGGCATCATCTGGGGCCTGGCCGTGTTCGGTATCGTTCTCAAGCTGTTCTTCACCGGGCGCTACAAGACCATATCGACCCTGACCTATGTCGGCATGGGCTGGCTCGTGATCGTCGCCTTCGCGCCGCTGAGCCAGGCCTTGACGCCAACGGCTCTTGCCCTACTCATCACCGGCGGCGTCTTCTTCACCGCCGGCGCTGTGATCTACCACTTCGACCGCCTGCCCTTCAGCCACGCGATCTGGCACCTGTTCGTGCTCGCCGGCAGCATCTCGCACTTCGCCGCCGTCACCGCCCAGGTGCTGAGCTGAGAACCCGATGCGGACCGCCACTGTCTATCCGTACTGAACCATCCCGCCAACCCATCCGAGGAGACACCATGATCAACCGCACCCTGTTCGCCGCCGCGCTATTCTCGATCCTACTGGTGGCAGGTTGTGCCTCGACCCCCTCGGACGACAGCCTGATCCGCGAATCGCGCACGGCGCTCGAGAGCTTCGTCGACCGCGACCCGGCCCTGCAGCGCTGGATCGACCACGCCCATGGTTATGCGGTCTTCCCCGACGTTGGCAAGGCGGGACTCTGGGTCGGCGGCGGATTCGGCCGCGGCATCGTCTTCGAGCAGGGCCGCCCGATCGGCCGCACCTCCGTCTCCCAGGCCACGATCGGCGCCCAGATCGGCGCCCAGGCCTACTCCCAGGTCATCTTTTTCGAAAGCGACGCCGACCTGACCTCGTTCAAGCGCGAAAACTTCGAATTCTCGGCCCAGGCGACCGCCGTCGCCGCCACCTCCGGCGCCGCGGCCACGACCAGCTACGAACGCGGCGTGGCCGTATTCATTCTGGTGCGCGGTGGATTGATGGCCGAAGCCACGGTCGGTGGACAGCAGTTCCGCTACAGCCCACTCTGACCGCCGACGCGCCGAGCCCCACCCAGTCCACCAGGGGCGAGCCACGCCGCAGAACCCAGCATCGCCCTGCCCCGGACCCCCCGCGCCACACGGCGCGGGATTAGCTGGAA
>JGI12109J20283_10047478_pt1 | contig 28720 bp, 20 predicted proteins | sample ElkSlonscriptome_12_FD_20283 | JGI IMG/M metagenome (IMG submission 20283)
TACCGCGTACAGTGCTGGCGCTTAGAGCGACCCTGGCTATGGCGATTCGGCTTCCTGGCTGGACTGCTCGGCCAGCCAGGTCTCGATGCAGTGCAGAAAAGCGGGGCCGTAGCTTTCCAACTTGCGCTCGCCGACGCCGCTGATGCCGGCGAATTCCTCCAGCGTGCGCGGTTTATGCACGCAGATCTCCTGCAGCGTGCTGTCATGAAAGACCATGTAGGGCGGAACATTGAGTTCATCGGAAAACTGTTTGCGACACTTCCTTAGCGCCTCAAACAGATCTACGTGCTCGTCGGTGACAGGCTCCGCGCGCTTTCGTGGCTGCCTGGCAAGCTTGACCCCACTGTCTTTGCGCAATTCGATCTGCTCCTCACCGCGAAGTAGAGGGCGGCATTTCTCCTCCAGCCGCAGGGCGCCAAAGCGCTGCAGATCGACACTCATGTAGCCCCGCGCCACCAATTGTCTGAATACTGAGCGCCACTGCTGGGCGCTCAGGTCTTCGCCAATGCCGTAGACAGGCAGGTTCTGGTGCCCGAACTGGAAAATTTTGTCTGCATTCGCGCCCCGCAGCACGTCGATTAGGTGATTGGCACCGAAGCGCTGCTCCGTACGCCAGGCGGCGCTGAGTGCCTTGCGGGCCGCCTCACTGCCGTCCCAGGTCTCGGAAGGGTTTAGGCAGCTGTCGCAATTGCCGCAGGGTCGATGCAGAGTATTGCCGAAATAGGCCAGCAGGGCCTGACGGCGACAGCTGGTAATTTCGCACAGCCCCAGCATGGCATTGAGGCGTTGCTGCTCGGCGCGCTTGTGGTCCTCACTGCCCTGGGATTCGGCCATCATCTGCCTCAGCTTGATCACATCCTGCAGGCCGTAAATCATCCAGGCATCGGCGGCCAGCCCGTCACGGCCGGCGCGGCCGGTCTCCTGGTAGTAGGACTCGATGGTCTTGGGCATGTCCAGATGCGCAACGAAGCGCACATCGGGCTTGTCAATGCCCATGCCGAAGGCAATGGTGGCGACGATAATGATGGCTTCCTCGCGCAGGAAGCGGGCCTGGTTGGTGGCCCTGGTCTCGGCGCTGAGACCGGCGTGATAGGGCAGAGCCCGAAAACCCTGCCCGCTGAGCCAGCCGGCAATGTCTTCGGTCTTCCGGCGCGACAGGCAATAGACGATGCCGGCATCACGCGGATGGGCGTCCTTCAGAAACCGCAGCAGCTGCTGGCGGGCATTGTCTTTGAGCGCGATGCAGTAGCGGATGTTCGGACGATCGAAGCCGGCGATGAATTGCTCGGCGTCTTGTAGCTGCAGGCGCTGCAGGATTTCCTCGCGCGTGCGTGCGTCGGCTGTGGCGGTCAGGGCGATGCGCGGGACTGACGGGAAGCGTTCATGGAGCAGAGAAAGTTTCAAATAATCCGCACGAAAATCATGACCCCATTGGGATACGCAGTGGGCCTCGTCGATCGCAAACAGCGCCAAAGCGGATTGCTCAAGGAGTTCCAGCGTGCGCGCCTGGGTCAGGCGTTCCGGAGCGATATAGAGCAGGTCAAGCTGGCCCTGTCGCAGGCGATCACTGATGCTCTCCACTTCTTCTGATGCCAGTGTTGAGTTCAGGTAGGCGGCGCGAATACCCAATAGTCGCAGCGCATTGACCTGATCCTGCATCAGCGCGATCAAGGGAGAAATAACGATGGCGCAGCCCGGCCGCAGTAAAGCCGGTATCTGGTAGCACAGGGACTTGCCGCCACCGGTGGGCATGAGCACCAGGGCATCACCGCCGGCCAGCAGTGTGTCGATTATTTCCTGCTGGGGTGGTCGGAATCCGTCAAAGCCGAAGACGGACTGCAGGACGTCCAGAGGGGAGTCATTGGGGCTAGGGTAGTTCAGGGACATCGACTTCTATTATAGCCAGGCCCTGGCCTGCGCATCGAATTAGCCGTCGCCTTCGCTGCAGTCGCGCAGATTGGCATTCAATTGCTGTGGCGCAGGCGCCGAGCGCGGGTCGAGCCAGATTGGGACACGCTGCATCTCCTGGCCTGGGGAGAGATTGGAAGGGCAGCATAGCGGCCTCCCTGCCGCTCACGAGTCCCGATTAACCCAACCTTCCTTCAGCTCGCACAGCCTCCTGCAGTGACGGCGCCAGATTCAATCCGGGTTACGATCGCATGTCAGTCAATAACAACTCTTCGAACCACCGCGTAGTAGTCGCTGACGGCGCGACGGAAGGCCGCCTCAGGCACCTGCTCATCGTTGCCGTGCACACCGGTGTGTTCGCCGGCCTGGGTGATCAGGGGATTGAAGCCATAGCTGACGATGCCCAAATCGCGGGTGAAGTGGCTGTCGGTGAATCCGGTGCTGACGGATGCCTGCACCCGCGAGCCTGGGTGGAGCTCACGGGTAACGCTCTCGATGGCCTCGAACAGGCGGGTGTTGGTCTCGGAGATGGCGGGAGTGAAAGCCATAATGGTTTCGATTTCGACGCCGGTGGGTTCGATCAGCGCCTGCAGTTCGCTGATAAATTCGCCGGAAGGCTTGTCGGGCAGGATGCGACAATCCAGTTCGGCCCAGGCCGTGGGTGGAATCACGTTAATCTTGCTGGAACCTTCCATACGGGTCAGGGAGCAGGTATCCCGCAACAGGGAGTTGTGGCCAGGGCGTTGCTGATGCAGCTTGGCCATGAAGTCCGGATCCTCGATGGCCTGCTCAATATTGGCGTAGAAGGGCGCCCACTCCGGTCCCGCATCGATGGACAGTCCAGCAAAGTAATCCGCTACCGGACCGATCACACGCGGCGGGAAGGGATTGCTGTGAATACTGTGCAGGGCCTCGACGATTCGGGTCACGGCACTCTGGGGTCGCGGCGAAGATCCATGTCCCGGGGTGTCCACCACATTGAGACGCAGCCAGACCGGCACTTTCTGGGTCGCTTCCACTCCGAAGACAACCTCGCCCTCATCCTGGCTGGCGCCGCCACCCTCGTTGAGCAGGAAGCCTGCGTCCGCGAAGATTTCCGGGCGATTCTCTATCAGCCAGCCGACGCCATAGAAGCCGCCGGCCTCTTCATCGGCCGTGGCCAGGAAAATCACGTCCCGGTTCAGCTCGGCGCCGGAGCGGTGCAGGCTGAGAAAGGTGGCGAGTTGGATGGCGCCCAGGCCCTTCATGTCACGGGCACCACGGCCAAGAATATAGCCGTCACGAATGTCGCCGGAGAGTGGGTCGATGGTCCAAAACTCTTCTTGTGCTGGGACGACATCGGTGTGCTGAAGCAGGATAAGCGCCGGCTCGTCGCCGCCTTCGAGCCGGGCCCAGATGTTGCCGCGGCCGGGGGCGCTCTCTGCAGTCTGGTAGGCAATGCCTTCGGCCTCGAAAATGCGGGAGAAATAGTCGACTGCCCGGTACTCGTTACCAGGCGGGTTGATGGTGTCGAGACGAATCAGGTCCTGCAGCCAGACTACCGCCTCGTCTTCGAGGTTGTCGGTTATCTGAGCCTGAGAGGTGCCAGGCAGGAATAGCAGAAGGGCTAGAAGCAGATAGATATTGCGCACAAAGGTCTCCATTAATATTGATTCATTGGGCCTCAAGTCAAGCAAGGCCGGTTCCATTCTATCGAAATAGCGAGTGGAAAGGGCATAGTCATGGCGCCACAAGACAAGCACCAGGATTAGCGCTGCGGTATCGGTTTCTCTTTTCCGCCAAAATTCCGGGATGGGCGAAGCGTGTCGGCGTCGCTGCCGCTTCGGCGAATTCGAAACTGGGAAGCCGTTTGCACGCAATTGGACGAGCTCGCGTTTCCTGCCGACGGCAGATACCGATGCCGAGCAGGCAAAAATTCCCAATTCGAGCCCGCGAAAAGGTGGTTAATACTTCCTATCGCAGTTTAAAGAATAGATGAGAAAGAGGGCGTTTATCCAGCGCTTCGAGGGGCTAGACCGTGGGAATCGTTCAGGTTCGGGATCCGCCGTCGATGGCAACCGGGCGCGACCCTTCAGGCAGTGCCGGAATGGGACGGAGCTGACCCGGAGTTATTGCGGACCGGACCGAAACACGGTTTTTCCCTCCTGGATCGTTTCCAGAACTCAAAGATTTCTCAATTCCATCGGGTCGAGGTCCAATGGATTTAGGTCGAGAGTGAGCATGTCGGTGAGTTTTCCAACTGCCTTCGAGCCGACTCCTGAAAGAACTCTTGATCGCCTCAATGCTGTCGATGGACCCGGCGGATGCTGGGTCCATGTTGACGATAGTCGACTCGATTTCCGTAAAGGAACAGATGCCTGTGCGAATCGATAAAGCCTGGCATTAGGGTCCGACTGCTCATATCAATGATTTCGGTGCTTGCATCCGAATGAGGTGCTTTGATTTCATCGGCCGAGCCGATGTTCAGAATGCGTTCGTCTTTGATGGCAACCGCTTCTGTGAATGGGGCGGCAGCGTTCATGGTCAGAATTGGACCACCGGGATAAATTCATTTTGCAATCGATTCGGCTTCAAGCTCTAAAGCCTGCCCGGCGATTCCGGTCTACTCAGATTCGCAAGACACCAAACCCAGAAACACCGCTGTCAAGAAGATTTGCTTTATTCCAGCGGTCAATTCATATCTCCTAATCTTTCGCATGATAGTTTCTTCGTCGGCCGCTGACCGCTTATCTGCTAACAACGCAGCAGCGTTGATTGAACGTCTCGGACGCGGAGACTAGTCCACTTTATTACTGGCGCCTGGGCTAGAATTGCACACCAGAAGGGCTCTTCCCGTTGGTCCAACCAGCATACTCGATAGTGCAAAGGAATCTATGACAACTCACTGTCGAAGAAGAGCGCGGCAGATTCAGCGGTAACGCAGCATGGAGCGGTCGAGATTGGCCACGCAACTGACCCCGGCCAGGCGCATGTCGCGCTCTATCTCTTTTTTCATATTGTCCAGGGCTCGCTCGACACCGGCCTGCCCGGCCGCCGCCAGGGCGTAGAGATACATTCGCCCCCCGGAACATGCCGTTGCACCGGCCGCCAGCGCTTTCAGGACGTGCGTGCCGCGGCGGATGCCGCCGTCACAAATGATGTCGATATCACCGCCGACGGCATCGGCGATCTCGGCGATATGATCGAAGGGTGACCGCGAGCCGTCCAGCTGGCGGCCGCCGTGGTTGGACACCATGATGGCGTCGGCACCCATAGCAACGGCCTTGCGGGCGTCCGCCACACTCATGATCCCCTTCAGGCAGAAAGGACCGCCCCATTTGGCGCGCAGGGCTTCCGCATCGTCCCAATTCATGGTCGGATCCAGCATCTGGGCAAAGTAGTCGCCCACGGTGATGGCGACATTGCTGCCTTTCTGGATAAAGTCTTTAAGCTCAGCTAGCTCGAATTTCTCGCCGAAAAAATAGTCCAGCGCCCAGCGCGGATGGCTGGCGAAACTGGCGAGGCTGCGCAGCGTCAACCGCGGCGGTGAGGTAAAACCGGTAGTGAGGTCGCGCTCTCGATTGCCGCCGGTGATGGAGTCCACGGTAAGGGCTAGCGCGTCGAATCCAGCCGCTTGGGCGCTGGCGATCATGGCGTCGTTGAGCCCCCGATCGCGGTGAAAATAAAACTGGAACAACTTCGGCGTGGAGATCATCTCTCCGATTTCTGCGAGTTTTACCGTCCCCAGTGAGGACACTCCGAACATGGTACCGAATTTGGCGGCAGCCCGGGCCACAGCGCGCTCGCCGTCACGATGAAAGAGTCGTTGCAGTGCTGTCGGCGAGCAGAAAATAGGCAGCGCCAGTTTCTGACCCATGACCGTCACCGACAAACCCAGCTCATCCACCCCTGACAGCACGTTGGGCACCAGGTCGCATTCTTCGAAGGCGGCCGTGTTGCGGCGATAGGTTACTTCGTCATCGGCGGCGCCATCGATGTAGTGAAAAATGGGTCCGGGCAGGCGCTGTTTTGCCAGCAGACGCATGTCCTCAACGTTGTGGCAGTCTTTTAGGCGGCGAAACATTTTTCCAGGTTGTGATGGGGGCGACAGTCAATGACGCTGCGAATGAGTGGATTGCAAGTCTATCTGCAAGCAGGGGAGAGGGAAACTGAAAAATCGGACCTGTTTCCCCTGTGCCGCTAGACATGGGAGGCAGTTTGTGACGCAATGAGGGGGTTAACACAACAAAAACTGACTGGCCCTCGCAGCCCCGAGTCCTCACAAGCAAGGAGATAATTATGAAAGCGTTCATTCAATGGCTGGCCATCCCTGCCCTCAGCCTGGCCGTGCCCGGTTTGCTGCAGGCAGATACCTCGGCAGAGCTCGTGCACAATGCCCTGATACACGGCGACAGACCGGAAGAAGATGCGGCGGACGACGATCGTCGTATGCCACTCGAAGTGCTGGCCTTTGCCGGCATTGAATCGGGCATGCATATCTTCGAGATGGAAGCCGGTGGTGGTTACTACACCGATATACTGAGCCGGGTGGTAGGACCCGCAGGTAGCGTCGTGATGCAGAATCCTGTGCCGTTTGACAGCTTCGTCGGCGATGCGCCCGAGCAGCGTGTGGCCCGCCTGGACAATGTTCGCCTGAGCAAGACCAATTTTGATGAACTGGACGCCGCCGATAACTCCATGGATATGGTGACATGGATTCTGGGGCCGCATGAGCTCTGGTTCGAGCCAGAGGGCAATTCTCTGGGCAATCCCGCGGCCTCGTTCGCGGAAGTGGCCCGCATCCTCAAGCCAGGTGGTGTCTTCCTGGCCATTGATCACAACGCCCTGCCGAATGCGGGGGCTGAGGTCGGCGGCACTCTGCATCGCGTGCCCGAGGGCGTTGTGCGTCGGCTCGCCAATGCCGCCGGACTGACCGAACTACGCAGCTCGAACCTGCATGTAAACGATGACGATCCACTGAACATAGGCGTCTTCGACGCTTCCATACAGGGCAATACCGATAAGTTTATTATTCTGTTTCGCAAATAAAGTCAGGGTTAATAACTATTAATTCAATAACTGGTTCTCCTCCGGAAAAGCTTCAGGCCCGAGCGGCAATGGATTTGCTCCGGGAGAGCCCAACTACAACAAGTAAATAATAAAGGAAAAACCATGCGATATAATATTCTGCTCATCCTGCTTCTACTGGCAAGCCACGTTGCGGCTCAAGGTAATATGGCACCCTGCGGCCCTGCTGGAGATCTGCCAGCCGGCTTTGACTCAAATGTCGCCGAGGACTCTCGCTGCTTCGAACTACGCATGTATACTGCCGAACCGGCTGTGAACGGGGTCGGCGGCATCGACAATTTGCACCAACGCTTTCGCGAAGAAGAGGTCGCCATCTTCGAGCGCCTCGGCGCCGAGGTGATCGCAGTGTGGCAGCGACTGGACAACCCCAATACCCTGGTCTGGATGTTGGCCTATCGGGACCGGGCGCATCGACAGGAAGTCTGGGATGCCTTCGTGCAGGACCCCGCCTGGCTGGCACTGCGCGAGAAATATCCGGTTCCCATCTCGGCAGAGACCTTCATGATGAGTGCAACGGACTATTCCGACCTGAAATAGTTCCTGGGTTTGTCGATTTGAGAACGCAGCTAGCACGGGTCTACACTGCCGCCCTGCACGCAGAATGTCATCTGTGCGGGTCCGGCAATCAGGAAGGGCAGCCGCAGCAGTTTGTGCTGAGAGCCGACGCCGATCCGTCCGTGCTGGTTCCGCCTTTTCTGGCGCCGCGTTGAGCTTTAGGCGGTTGCGGTGATGTAAGCAGATTGCCAGCTCGAGTTCTACTGCTGGCAATCTGCCGGGGGCTATGAGCTAGCGATCACTCTGCTCGGAGCCACCAAGCGCAGGCAAAACCACCGACAAAGTATGGAAACGGTAGCTTCGGTTTTCCGTCGAGTTTTGTATGGGATTTTCCGAATTCCTGTATCGGTAATACCCATAATCTCCGCGAATCACTTTCAATAGTTTCGTCGTTATGCTTCTAAAATCCGAGCGCGCTACGGCTCACCACGGTGCGCACGGTTTCGGGTACGCCCCGATCAGGACACCCTGAGATCAGGGGCCTGCCCGCTACTGCCAATCGAGCGGTCGGATAACACGCAGGGCAAGGAGTAAAGATAAAAGTGGAAAGGTCAAACAATAAAGAAAGGTAACAAGGAAAGGTAAATAGGAGATAGGGAAATGCAAACCCGCCAGGTTGATATTGCAATCATCGGCGCCGGTACAGCAGGCATGACCGCCTATCGGGCGGCGCGTGAATATACCGACAGTATCCTCGTCATTGAAGCGGGCGTTTACGGTACAACTTGTGCCAGGGTTGGCTGTATGCCCAGCAAACTTCTGATCGCCGCCGCCGAAACTTCGCATCTGATCGATAGCGCCGGGATTTTTGGTATCGATGTGGCTGATAAGAGAATTGATGGTCGGCGGGTCATGGAGCGCGTTAAAACAGAGCGCGACCGGTTTGTCGGCTTTGTTGAAAGAGCGATCGAGAACTGGCCGCAGGGGCACAAGCTCAGGGGCAAGGCTGTCTTTACCGACCCCCACACGCTTGAGGTTGATGGTCATACGCGGATTCAGGCAGGGCGCATAATCATAGCCGCTGGTTCCAGACCGGCCGTGCCTCCACCCTGGTTGGAGCTGGGCGATCGCCTCCTGGTTAATGATGATGTTTTTGGCTGGGAGACACTCCCCAGGTCGATTGCAGTCGTCGGCACAGGCGTCATCGGCATGGAACTGGGTCAGGCGCTGGCCCGGCTTGGCGTAAAAACCCATCTGCTGGGTATCGGCAGTCGCTTCGGCCCTATAACGGATCCGGTTATTAACGGCGAGGCGCAGGACTTTCTCTCGGGTGAGCTTGACCTTCATGGTGACGCCAGCGTCGAGCGAGTTGAAAGAACTGAGTCCGGAGTGGCACTGAGCTTTGTCGAGGCGGGCGGGTCTGGTTGCCTCGAAGTGGACTACCTGCTTGCGGCTACTGGCCGCCGGTCTAATCTGGGCGCACTCAATCTTGAGGCGGCCGGCGTCGCACTGGATGCCACTGGCAATCCGATTTTCAGCCTGGATAGCGGCCAGATCGGCAACAGCCATATCTTTATCGCCGGCGATGTATCCAATGCACATCCCCTGCTCCACGAAGCCGCCGATGATGGCCGCATAGCCGGTGACAACGCCGGCCGCTATCCTGACATCAGAGTCCGGCCCCGGCGTACGCCTCTGTCGGTAGTTTTTACGGATCCGCAAATCATGTTGGCAGGAAAAACACATGCCCAACTCTTGCAGGATAAAGTGGATTTCGCCATCGGTGAGAGCAGCTTCGAGGATCAGGGTCGCAGCCGGGTGATCGGGCGCAACAGGGGCCGAATCCGGGTCTATGGAGATCAGCACAGTGGTCAGTTCCTGGGAGCAGAAATGGTCGGGCCTGCTGCCGAGCATATTGGCCATCTCCTGTCCTGGTCAGTCCAGCACGGACTGACCGTGCAGCAGATGCTGGACAGTCCTTTCTATCATCCGGTGATCGAGGAGGGGGTGCGCACGGCTCTACGGCGCTTGAGTCGCGAACTCAGGATGGGCCCGGCACCGATGGAGAATTGTCTTGATTGCGGCCCCGGGGCTTGAAGCCTACGATCAGTAACTCAAGCAGGCGGGCCATCAGGGCGCCGGATCGGCAGCGAGGCTGGGATACAGCTTGCCGTAGGCTGCACGCAGCTGGGCCACGGCGTCAGGTACGAACTCGGTAGCGTGCAGAGTTCTGACTTTCGCCCAGCAAAGGGCTATAGCGCTGACAAGGTTATTCACCTCCGCGGTGTCCGCTGCACTGAAGGCGAACTTGTAGTCCACGAGCAGTCGGGCCAATTCCTGGCGCAACTCCCGGCCAGCCGCCGCTTGTGCCGCAGAAAGCTGTCCGTAATAAGAGTCAATCACCAGCTCGGCGTTGCTTGCCTCTGAAAGAGATGAGTCCACTGGAATCAGGTTGCCGCTGATACCGAGCACCAGCGCTCGATTCTCTGCTGGCCAGGCAGCGAGTGGAAGCATCAGTGCGAGCACTGAGAGTAATGTCGTTACGGTTACCAGTTTCAACTTAACTGCCGAGAAAAAATCACTGAACCAGCCTATCTGTAATTGTGGTTAGTTAAAAGCCTACGCGCGCTAATCTGGAACCCAGGCAATCGAATTCGCCGACTCCGCGGTTGCTCAGATTCGCGTCAGAGGGGCTTGAGAATTGCGGACGCCAAACACTGGCACTGAAACCAAACTGTAACAGAGAGGCAGTATGGTGGAGCCCTCTGCGATTTTGGTTTATTTACCAGGCTGCAGTCTTCAGCGAACCATAATTCCCCAGGCGATGAAACCAGTGTCTTCGTTAATTGCTTCCTGGACCGACAAAACATTGGCGCTCCCGTGCGGAATTGCCCTGCTGTGCACTGCGATGGGCTTGCTGGCAGCCTGTGGAGCCACTCCCGAAGCCCGGAGGCCAAGTGGTGTTGGTGTTAGCCCGGATATTGAGTTGCTGGCCTTCAGGCTGCGAAGTGATTTCGATGTGGACCTCAACGCCGACAGTGGCTGGGCTGCCGGCGAAAATGAGGCCGCCAGGCTGGCTTACGACAGTCCCTTTCGTCTGCGCGTTCAGGTTCGGGCCAACGCTGCACCACCCGCAGGATACCAGCTCGGATTGCAGTATCGCTGGCAGGGTTCTGATTGGAGTGCCGTGGGCGTTTCAGATTTTCCCTATCCCGCCTTTGCCACGCCGTTTGTGTCTGTGGTAACTACCGGTGCTTACGCCCATGGTGCCGAGACCGAGAGGCTTCTCGGCCCTGCAGATATCGAGTGGGACGAGGCCGCCGGCCTCAATAGGGCTGCCATGACCCCGGTCTGGCGTGCCGCTGGAGAGGCGTTGGAATGGGAGTGGCCTCTTGTGGTCAGACGCTTTGCCGACGGGCCTGCGTTCGCCGAGGATGACGCCGTTTTTGACTTACGCGTGGTGGATGCGGCGGGTAGGCCGTTGTCCGGACCTTTGTCAGGGCCGAACAACATCCGTCTAACGCTGTCTGCTCCTCACGGTCACCTGGGCGGCACCTTCGTGGAGACGCCAGGCAGACTGGGGCCCTACCAGTCAGCACAGGGTCATTTGTATTTCATTATGGAACCGACGGAGACCGATAATCGCTTCATGATGGTCAAGTCCACCGATTTCGGTGCCAGCTGGCGCGAGATCGATGGCGGCAACAGGCCTCGGGCAGACGATCTTGAGGGAGTGGCCTCGGCCCGGTTCGGTAACGTCATCCATATTCTGCACCAGGTCAGCCGCGGCGTTTACTACCATGCCTTTGAGATGGGTGCTGGTGTTAACGACCCCGGCCGCTGGCTGGTGGACAGCGAGCGCCTCGCCGATCACGAGGAGCCACCGACTCAGTACGCCGACCTCGTCGCCAGAAGTGATGGCAGTCTGGTGGCTGTATTCAGCGGACCAAACAAACTCGCTGTTCAGTTCCGGACTCCCCAGGGAGCTTGGGGCCAGCCTCAGGAGATTGACACCGACACCGGGCCGGATCTGTCGGGCCCGGTGATGGTGACCGGCAGGAATGACGTGATCACCCTGGCCTATACCGGTCGCGACGGCAGCGGTTTCGCCCGCCATCTACGGCCCGATGGTTCGTTCACCCCGCGGCAATTGCTGTCCACCAGCCTCGGGACCGATGATCCGGAAAACGGTGCGATCCTGCCCCTGGTGGACTTCCCGGTATCGGGAGAGACAGCGATCGTGTATCGGCAACTAGACGGCAGACTGTATGAAAAAAGATTCACTGAAGCTGGAGAGCTTAGTGCTCCGGTACGTATTTCTGATTTTCAGGTTACCACGGACGCGGTAGACTCGGAGCAGGCCGGCGCCGATATTGTGCGTCATGGCACTTCACTACATCTTATATTTATCGAAGAAAACACTCGCTCGATTTACTATTCACGATCTGATCGGCTGAGCGAATGGTCAGTTCCGGAGACAATCATTGAGGGCATTGACGCCGGCTGGTTGCGAGGATCGGTGCATACAAGTGGGTCCGGGAACCCGGTGTATGGCTTTGTCTACGACGCCGGATCCCGTGGAGGCAGTGGCTTCAATCGCTATTTCGCGCTACCCCTTCAATAATTAATCAGAGCATCCTTAGTCATTCATCCAGGAACATTTGACCGAACAGTCTTTCCAGTGTCAGTCCCTGTCGGGTTTCCCCGGCAATTGCTGCGTTAAGCGACTCTGACTAATGCTTCCAACCTGCCCGTCAGCGATCTGGTTGTCACAATTTTGTCATCCAGCCAAAAAATTTAGTCACGATTTTGTAATGTCTGGGTCTTACGATTGCGTCTTGCTCGTGTTGCACTGACTGTGGACGGGCAACGCGTCCTATGGAATAGCAAATCGGAGTCACACATGTACTTACTTCTAAACGCAAATCATTCTTCTGCCTCGGCAGGCGAACATTTCCCAGGCCCGGCTGGCCGGGTTTGGTTGCGCGTATTGATGATGATTCTGACCGTGGCCTTCACAGCCAGTCTGAATGCCCAGTCTGGCTCCGGGACGCTTTCCGGTCGAATCGGCGAGGCAGGAAGCGGCCGCTATCTGGAGGGCGCAATCGTCAACGTTGTGGGCACGCCTTTCCGTGACATTACCGATGCAACGGGTCGGTATGTCATCACCGGATTACCCGCCGGACAGTATGAGGTCAACGTAAGCTACGTGGGATTGGAGCCCGCTTCGGGGACTGTCTCTATTACTGGCTCACAGTCTTCCACTTACAGTGCCGATCTTGCCAGCCTGGCAGGTGTAGAGTCCATCACCGTGCGCGCCTCACGAACGGGCGCCGACCGTGCCATCAATCAGCAGCGTACTGCCGACGGCATAGTAAACGTGATTTCCGAGGAACAATTCGGCCAGATGATTGATGCCAATATCGGTCAGGCCCTGCAGCGTCTGCCTGGCTTGAGCGTAGATCAGAGTCAGGATGGCTCCCAGGGTTCCATCAATATTCGCGGCATCGCAGGAGAGTTCAACTCTGTACAAATTGACGGCAATCGCGTGCCCAACTCGGGCGGAAGCAACGCCTTCAACCCGCGCCAGCTCGCCGCGGACGGAGTCACCATGATCGAGGTGATCAAGGCGCCGACTCCCGACCGGGATGGGGACGCAGTAGGCGGAATTATCAACTTGGTCTCTCGGAGTGCTTTTCAGCGCACCGGGCGTGACATGAGCATGAATGTGCGCGGCTCTCTGAATGATCGTTCAGATAACTGGGGTTATGGTGCCAACTTCGACTTTTCCGATATCTTTAGCGTTGGCGGTGGCGATGATAATCTGGGTATTAGCTTTTCCGTTAGCAGTTATGAGACGGATCGCTTCTCCATCAATGCGGACCAGGATTGGGTGCAGGTGGATCCCGCCAGCAATCCTTCATTGAATCTGCCGACTGATTTTCCAGTCTGGTTCATGGAATCCACACACTGGGAATATGACCCGGCCGAGCGAACCACCAACACCTTCAGCGGCTCACTGGATTTTCGTATCAACGAGAACAATTCCTTCTATTTTCGGCCTCTGATCAGTTTCGAGGAAACCACCAGCATTCCCCTGGAGACTGACATCGACATCGACACGGAATTCGAAAACGACGCCGACGGCAACAAAACCTATGCCGAACTGACGCCGAACTATGGTCGCGGTACCGCCGACAGTGAAGCATCCCGTGGCTGGATCGGGACTCTGGAAGACGATGAGAATGAACTCTATTCACTCACGGTCGGCGGCGAGCATGAACTATCCAACAGCTTTCTGGCCTACGATGTGTCTTATTCCTCTAATGAACGCACAATCAACGACGACAGTGAGTTGAACATGCTCATGGAACCGGATGATCCTTGGTTTATCTTTGAGTATGAGGTCTTCGATCCCCGCGGCGACATCCGTGTGGACGTGGTCAACGGCATTGACTCTACCGATCTGGGTCTGATGACTGAGGGTGAACTCGAAAAAGTCTTCGGCACCCGCGACGAACAGGTATTCAACGCCAAGCTTGACTGGGAGCGCTATTTTCGGGTTGGCTCTGGCACTTTCGAGTTTAAGACTGGTGCCAAGTATCGGCAGAGCAGCCAGTCCAATGACATCACGGTCGACCTCTACGAGACCGACGAGGATTTCCCTTACGATCAGGTGACCGTACCGACCGATGAGGTGTTGCTCCTCAAACCGAAATTCTTCGATGTCCAGCCCCAGGCGGGCCTGAGTCTGCTTGCTTCTAACCCGGAGCTATTCGAGTTCGTCGAAGATGATTCGTTGGAGGACAGCAACGTCGAGGACTTCGACGCGGAAGAGACCATCAGTGCCGGTTACCTCATGGGCACCTACGAGGTGGGCATTCACCGGATCATTGGTGGTGTGCGTTTCGAACGCTATGAGTGGGATAACACCAACAAATTTGTCAGCTATCTCGGTGATGTCCCGAGCGTCAACCTGAGAAATAACGGCGACTCACATTCTTTTGTGCTTCCCGGCCTGCATTTCCGCCATGAGTTAACCGAGAATCTTATTTTGCGTGAGAGCTTCAACCGCAGCTATGCGCGTCCTCGATTGGAGGAACTGTCCCGCGGCCGCTGGGAAGACGACGACGGCAATATCGAGGATGGCAACCCGAACCTGAAACCGGGTGAGGCCGACAACTACGACATTCAGCTGGAATACTATACCGATACGGGTGGTCTTTACTCCGTCGCCTTTTTCCGCAAGGACATCGAGAACTTCAGCTTTACTGAAGCCTATGACTTTAATGAGTTCGACGCCAACGGCATTCCCATCCCGGCGGAAAACGGTGACTTCGAGTACGAGCGGCCGGTAAACGGCACCAACGCCTCCAATCAGGGTGTCGAGTTGATTGCTCGGCAGAACCTGTTCTTTTTGCCTGGTGCGTTGCGGGGATTGAGTCTGTCGGTCAGCGCCACGTTCACGGAGAGTGACGCCGATTATCCCGACCGCACCGATCGTGAACTGCCGCTGGAAGGCTTTTCAGAAGAGCTCTGGACCGCAACGATCGACTACAACTGGAACAATTTCAGCGCCCGGCTCGACTACCGCTATCGAGACGACTACATCGAGGGCCTTGGCGATGATATTGAGAGCGATGAGTTTTTCGCCGCTGAGTATCGCATCGACGGAGAGTTGCACTATCTGATCAACGACAACCTTCGCATCTCCGGCACGGTGGTCAATCTGACCGACCAGGGACAGATTTCCTACCAGGGGTTCTCGGCCTTCGTCGAAGACGCCAGCTTTGCCGGTCGCAAGTTTACCGTCGGCATGCAGTACGACTTTTGAATCCAGAGATCCTCAGAGATTTTTGGGACGGGCAAGTTTCGCCAAGGCATGGCGCTGGTCGACATGCCTTGGCGTCTTCTTTTGCAGTCCACACTCAAGCAGCCAATAATGAGGTAAGAGACCAATGCACGTTGCGCGTTTCATTTTTATCCTTCTTCTGATTTTTACTCCGCTGATGGCAACTGCCCAGGACTATGCCCGCGGCGATTGGCAACCGAGTCTTTACGACCCCGCCAAGACCTATGCCCCGTCACCGGTTCCCGAGCGCGTGGTGCTAACCTGGAGCGAAGACCCTGCCACCACCCAGTCCGTATCCTGGCGCACGGACACCTCGGTGCTGCGCGGGCTCGCCGAGATTGCGGTAGCCAACGCCAACGGTAGGGCTCTGGAGCCGAAGCGACACATCGGCGAGACCACTTATTTCAAGAGCGATCTGAATGAGGCTCACTATCACAGCCTAACTTTTCGCGACCTCGATCCCGACACGCTCTATGCCTATCGCGTCGGCGATGGAGTTAACTGGAGTGAGTACTACCATTTCCGCACCGCCAGCGATCGGCCCCGTCCCTTCAGCTTTATTTACTTCGGGGACGCCCAGAACGAGGTTCGTACCCACTGGTCGCGGGTCTTTCGCGAGGCCTTCCGTGATGCGCCCCGGGCGGCCTTTACCCTGCACGCTGGCGATCTGGTGAACGAAGACTCCTGGGATCGGGAGTGGGGCGAGTGGCACGAGGCGCCGGCCTGGGTTAACGGCACAGTGCCGGTTATCGCCACGCCGGGAAATCATGAATACTATCGTGCCAACCAGGGACCGGCCGGCGAGCGCTTCTGGACCGGGAAAGACGGGACCCAGATTCAAGTCGATGTGGAACTGCTTAAGGCAGACACCGCCGCTGGCGCAGACCTGTATAAAGTTACGGCCACGGCCACCGATGGCCGCACCGCCTACCTGGAATACGACGACGATGACCTGATCACCTTCGTGGATGAGGGTGTGGAAGCTCTAACGGGCTACACTCGCGCGGAGCTACTGGGCACGGACTATGACGATCCGCCCATGAACGACCGCCGCCGCGACAATGGTATGCCCAGTGTGAGCGATCACTGGCGTCCGCAATTCGCCTTCCCGGTGCAGGGTGTACCCAAGGGTCTTGAAGAAACCGTCTACTACATTGATTACCAGGGGACACGCTTCATTTCTCTGGACTCCAATCGGGATCGAGAGGCGCAGGTGCCCTGGTTACGCCGGGTATTGGAGAACAATCCTAATCGCTGGACCGTCGTTACCTTTCATCATCCAATCTTTTCACCCGCTTCGGATCGGGACAATCGCGGCCTGCGGGAATTGTGGAAACCGGTCCTGGACGAATACAAGGTTGACCTGGTCCTGAATGGCCACGATCACACCTATGCCCGCACAGGAAATGTGGGTGACAGTGTCGACATGGAAAATATACCGACCGGTTATCAACAGGCCTACGATCCCGAGATCGGCACGGTGTATGTGGTTTCAGTGAGCGGCCCGAAGATGTATGAAATCACCAAGGGCGACTACGCCAGGCGGGTTGCCGAGAATACTCAGTTGTATCAGATCATCGACATCGACGATGCTGAGCTCAACTACCGCGCCTTTACCGCCACCGGCGCGCTTTACGACGCTTTCAGCCTGGAGAAGCGAGAGGGGCAGGCCAATCGCCTGCGCGAGCTGCTGCCGCCCGAGAATAGGGCCGACTGATAGTCAGTGATCTTGGCTGGCCGTAGCGGTCGTTGATCGATCGCTGCGGCATCACACATTCAAGGTGCTTGCGAACTACATTTCTCAATCGTGATTGGTTCTGCCAGGGTGGTGTCTTCGCAGCATCGGTCCACATTGAATCAGTGCAAGCAATGCATATGCCTGACCCCGATCGGTTTTCTTAAAGCCCGGTTTCGATCTCGGTTAACAATCGGATCGAGTCCGGAACGGCCACTGCCGGCAGCAGAAATGCGCGTACTTCCCGGTTGGGCCTGCTGATCCCATAAACGATTCTCTGGCCCGAAGATTTATCCCAGGCAAAGGCCTGACCTTCGACGTCGATGGCTATGGTGGCGATGTGGACGAGCTTCGGGCCCATGAGCGGCGCCGCCAGCACATACAGCTCCGGTCGGTCATGGCCGCTCAGATAGAGCAGGCCGTCAGGACCCAGAGCTCCGCCCGAAGCAGCGTGAGGTTGCATCCGGTCGATGACGGATTCGGGCAGCATCCAGCCGCCCATCCGGCGCCAGTGATTGTCGTAGCGTAAGACTGAGGCGAAGGCATGGTCCTTGTAAGCCAGTCCGCCGTCCCCATCATAATGGGCGAAGCCGGCGATCCAGCCGTCGCCGAGGCGGTCGAACCAGGTCAGGGATCCCGCCTCCAGCATGCCCAGGCTATAACTCGATTCATGCTCCATAGTCTGTGTATCGAACAGCTCGATTGAGCTGGCCATGGGCACTTCCGGAAAATTCGAATTAGAACAGTACAGGGTGCCGGTATCGGCATAGCAGCTATTGAGGTGACGCACCGGGCCATTGCGCGCCGAGGCCCAGCGCATGAGTAGTTCGCCGCTGTCCTTAGCGTAGCGGCCGATCGCGGTATTGACTATGGCGTAGAAGCTGTCGGCATCGGCGGCCGCGCCCTGGCCTGCCTCACTGGCCGGATAGCGGGCGATTTCCTCTGCCGTCAGGCGCTCGACAGGCACGGGCTTCCAGTCCGGAAGCTCCAGGCTCTGCCCAAGGATGAAGGGACTGGCAAGAAACAACGAAACTGTCGGGATTACGACATAAGCCTTCACTCTAAGCACCTCCTGGCATGAATCGAGTCCGCTACTCTACGAGGCCTGTATTACAGCCACAAGTCACCATTTTTGCCCGACCGTACGCGGGGCCGGGGCTGACGAAACCCGGCTTGCAATTGTCGGGCAATTATAAAACCATCCTGTATCGACGTTATCCGGCCCCGGCCCTGGCTGAATGGCGCCCCCTATCGGGCTTTCACCGACTCTGAAGAAGGTAGCTATGATCCGACTGACTGCTTTATTGTTCGCACTTGTCCTGGTAACAGCCGCTTCGGCCCAGCCGGGCAATAGCTGGAAAATCATTCACGCAGGGACTCTGCTTGCAGACGCCCGAGGGCCCGTATCCAATGAACAGAGTATTATCGTCAGGAACAGCCAGATCGTGGACATTCGTGATGGTTTCGTCCAGCCCGGCGAGGTAAGCGGCACTTCCAGTGCCCAAATCATCGATCTGAGTAATCAGTTTGTGATGGCTGGCCTGATTGATTCCCACACCCATATTCTCAGCCAGCAAGAACCCAATCGGCGCGAGATTGCCGTCACCCGCACTCCCGAATTCAGCACGCTGCTGGGCTTTGAGTACGGCATGCGCACGCTGCGAGCCGGATTCACGTCTATTCGCAATGTGGGTGCCGATCGCAATGCGGTCTTCGCGCTGCGGGATGCGATCAATCAGGGCATTATCATGGGGCCGCGTATCAGGGCGTCCGGGCAGGGCATCACTCCCACTGGCGGCCACGGCGACGGTGGCGGATTTCGCGATGACGTATTCCCGGAACCGCACTCCGGTGTCTGTGACGGCCCCACGGAGTGTCGCAAGGCCGTGCGCACGCAAATTAAATTTGGCGCCGACCACATCAAGTATGTGGCTACCGGCGGTGTGCTCAGCCTCACCGCCACCGGCACTGAGCAGCAGTTCACCGATGCCGAGCAGATCGCTTTAATTGAGGCGGCACATGCCATGGGTCGTAAAGTGGCAGCCCATGCCCACGGCAAGACCGGCATGCTGGCGGCACTTCGAGCCGGCGTTGATTCCATCGAGCACGGTTCCTATCTCGATGCAGAGGTCGCCGATGTTTTTGTGCAAACTGGTGCCTATCTGGTGCCAACCTTAATCGCCGGCTATACGGTCGAGCGAATTGCCTCCGAGCGCCCCGATTTCTACCCTCCGGAAGTACGCCAGAAGGCGCTGGAAGTTGGACCGATCATGCGCAACGCCCTGCGCATCGCCTATGAGCGCGGTGTCAAGATTGCCTACGGCACTGATGCCGGGGTCAACGATCACGGCACCAACGCCTACGAGGCCGTGCTCATGCATCAGGCCGGCATGCCGGAGCAGGACATTCTTATTGCAGCGACCGTAAACGCTGCTGATCTGATGGGCCTGCTGGACGTCATTGGCACCCTGGAGGCGGGGAAGGATGCTGACATCGTTGCCTATGGCGGCAATCCCCTGGAAGACATAGCCACACTCATGAATCCTCGTTTCGTTATGGCGCGCGGCAATGAGATTGACCTGTACGTGCCCACTCCCGACCTGTTTCCCTGGCCCAGCCCCTAGGTGCAAATAGAGATGCGCCGGCGAAGCGGGCCGGAATTGAGATCTTGAACGGGATTGTGAGGTCTCTGAAAGAGGCCCGTCGAACGGGATCCTGAATGGCGTAGGAACAAATAGCATCGCCAGTGTTTCGGGCGTTTCTTAACGGTTTGAGACATCAAGCCATAGACTCCAATACAAAAAACTGAACTGCGAGGCCAGTGGACGTTTACCTTGCACAAAACAAGGGGCGGCTGGCAGCTAGCTTGTGCCGATGCAATAAAGGGCCGACACTGAACGGCAAAAAACGACTGTTTTCTGGGCATTTTGCAGAGTAAAGCTAGCCCGGAGGGTCGTGGGCCGCGCGCCGCGAGCTATCTGCGAGGCGGACCGCTCGGAGCCGCTTTTCAGCGCCAGGTAAAGGGCCTGAAACTGTGGGACAGCAATGCTCTCCGACTACTTTCAATTTTCAGCTGAATGCCAAAGCAATTTGGTCCGTCCCCACGAGTTCGAGATCCCCACGGATTGATTCATGATTGCTGCGGGCACCTCCACCTCTGCCTCACAGCAGCCTTACACAATTTGTAACACTTTCCGGTCGCAAATTTGACCTATATCAGTAAGCGCTGGCGCCTAGTAAGGAAAATGCTGATCAAGGCGTTCTCGCAGCGACAGACGTGGGAATTCTTGGTTGAAGTCGGAAAACCGGCTCGGGCGATGGTTACGCAGGCTCTGGAAGGGCGCTTCGGCCGGAGCAGGAGACTGAGAACCACTGAAGCAGGGATCGCATCACTTGCTTGATACAGGCTTGAAACAGGAGAGAAGCATGAACAGAAGCAGACTTTTAGGGCTTTTTTCAGCCATGGCAATGGTGCCAGCAGTGGCTGGCGCGCAAGAGCCGGCAGATCACCCCACTTATGCGGATGAAGTCTCACGCATCATTCAGGATAACTGCCAGGGCTGCCACCAGCCCGGACAGATCGGCCCCATGTCTTTTACAAGCTATGAAGAGGTTCGTCCCTGGGCGCCGCTGATTCAGATGCGAGTGTCGCAGAAAGAGATGCCTCCTTATCAGTACGACGATGACATCGGCGTGCAGCATCTGAAGAACGACTGGCGCATGAGCCAGGACGACATCGATACCATCGTCGAGTGGGTGAACGCGGGTTCCCCGTTTGGTAACCCGGAAGACCTGCCGGCACCGAAGCAGTTTCCCCAGGTCGGCGAATGGCGACTGGCTCAGGAACTGGGTACACCGGATCACATCATCAAGTCCGCACCCTGGGACGTGCCCGCCGCCGGTCAGGATCTTTGGTGGGAGCCGGAAGTTCCCTCGGGCATCGATGAGAGTCGCTGCATCAAGGCAGTAGAAACTCTACCTTCCAAGGAAGCCCATGGCTCCACTCACCACGCCAATTCTCACTTCCTGGTTAAGAATGACGAAGGCGAGTGGGTGCGCGGTGACCGTTTATCTGAATTCGCCTTCGGCAAGCTCGGCGAGAAAGTGCCTGAGGGTGCCTGTCGCAAGGTGCCCGCCGACTCAATGGTTGGCTGGAGCATCCACTACTACCCCGACGGTAAGGCCGTTGAAAATGATCAGGTCTCTGTTGGTATCTGGTACCACGACGAAGAAGACAACTTCAGCGAGGAAGAGGCCTACCCGCAGGATCTGCGCGCCTATAACCTCAGCGGCGGCGGCGACTACCTGATTCCGCCCCACGGCACACTGATGACCCAGGGGTTTCACTCCTTTGATCATCCGGTTCGCATCGACAGCTGGCAGCCCCACCTGCACCTTCGTGGTGTGGCCATGTCTCTGGAAGTGTTCTACCCGGAGACAGGTCGACGCGAGATGATCAGCCAGGCATCCAACTGGAATGCGGGCTGGAATCACAGTCATACCTACGAGGAGGGTTATCAGCCGCTGATCCCGGCGGGCGCAACTCTGATCCTTACCGCCTGGTATGACAACACGGCCAACAATCCCCTCAACCCGGATCCGGATCAGTGGGTAGGTGCAGGCCAGAGAACTACCGACGAAATGTCTCATGCCTGGATTGCGGTAACGCATCTGGACAACGAGGGCTACGAGGAGCTGCTGGCAGAGCGAGAGCAGCGCGATCAACGATCGCTGGCCGGGCCAGGAGGTGGTCGATGAGAACCTGCAGTAAACTGGTAACCGGGGCCTTCGCTGGCCTGCTGATGGGCACCATTGCAGCACCGCTGCAGGCGCAACTGCCGGAACATCTGCGCGACTACCCCCTGGCGGTGCGCAGTGCCAGAGGCGAAGCCGTGGCACCGATGTTCAACGGCTGGGTAAGGAATGAAGACGGGTCCATCACCATGATCTTCGGTTTTGCCAACCAGAACCGGGAACAGCTGGTGGATGTTCCCCTTGGTGCGAATAACTTCATCGAGCCCGCCGAGTATGACGGTATGCAGCCCACCCACTTTCCGGTTTATAGTCGCGGGGGGTTCGTAGGCATTCAGGAACGTGGTGCATTCGCAGTTCGAGTGCCCGCCGATAAGGCCGATACCGAGGTGGTCTGGACCCTGACATCGGGCGGCAAGACCTACTCGGCGCCCGGACGTGCCACCTCAACCTCTTACGAAATGAGTGAGGGGGAGAGAGCTCTAGGTTCACTCAAGCCGGCCATCCGCTTCAGTCCCAATGGACCGGAGGCCAACACCGTGGTCGGCATCACGGCACCGCGTAAAACCGTCAAGGTCGGTGAACCACTGACTCTGACTGCCTATGTCCAAGACCGCGGTAATCGCGCCGACTACGACGTGGAACAGATTGCCTTTCCGCTCGGTACCGAATGGATCCTGCACCAGGGCCCGGCCGTCCCCGAGTTCGATCGGGCCAGAATCTCCGGTCGCGAACGCGCTGCCGAAGGCGGCGAGAGTGGCGCTACCGGCAGCAACGGCTGGGAAGAAGTGACTACTCAGGCGACCTTTCCCGAGCCGGGTGACTATGTCGTCCGTCTGCGCGTGGACAACTTCGAGGCGCCGGACAGTCAGTTCGATAATGTTTGTTGCTGGTCCAATGGTTATGTGCCGGTAACAGTCACTGAGTGATCTCTTAAAGAAAAAAAACCAGAACATAAAAAAAATACAATAAGCATTACCCAGATTAAAACGCCCCGGCCGACTCAGGCTCGGGGCGTTTTTTTTTGCTTCGCCCACTGCGGAGCGGACCGCTCGGAGTCGCTTTTCAGCGCTAGGAAAAGGGCCTGAAACTGTGGGACAGCAATGGCCTGCCGAATACAGCTTGAGCCCGGAGCGGTGGGGCAGGTGAAAATCTGTAATTAAGAGTTTTCCAGGCTTGTTATGGCGACTGAGTGGCACAAGACCCTGCCTCGCAGCCGAGCCTGTAAAGGCCTTGCTCCCGGCCCGGCAACTTAGTAATTTACCGCAGAGCTGTTTTTGTACTTGTTGGTGATGCCGGCCTCCGTATTCAGAAGTGATTTCAAATTTCGCCTGGCGATCGTCGGTGATCTGCACACGCACTGGGATCATGTGGACCTGGCACAGTTCAACCGGGCCCAATATGACCTGCTTTATTTTGTCGGTGACCTGGGCGGAGGAACTCCTGCAAGCACCTTGCGTGCGGCGCGCTCTATAGCCCAGCTTCAGCAACCGGTTTTAGTGATGCCTGGTAATAACGATACTCTGGACATCAATGAACTGGCGGCAGAGCTGGCGCACCAGAATGGTCTGAATCGATTGCTCTCCATTACCCGCGCCGAAGAGGAGGCTTTTTCCACGGCCGAACTCTGCGGCTACAGTCTGCACAGCATTCATGCCGGCGCCAGAGACATCGGGCTCGTCGCGGCGCGGCCTCATAGCATGGGCGGGCCGGAGCTGTCTTTTCCTGATTACATGGCAAAGACTTATGCCATCAACTCATTGGCAGAATCCACTGCCCGACTGCGGCGTCTGGTGGAGGAGTCCCCTCAGGAGGAACTAATTTTTATTGCTCACAATGGTCCGATGGGACTTGGGGAGGAGCCCCATGCCATGTGGGGCTGTGACTTCATGGAGGACGGTGGTGACTGGGGCGATCCCGACCTCTGTGCGGCAATCGAGCACGGAAAATCACTGGGCAAACGCGTACTGGCAGTGATTGGCGGACATATGCATCTGCGCACTAAACAGGGCAGGGAGCGGCCCTGGAAGACGGAGCGCGATGGAACCCTGTTTATCAACGCGGCGCGAGTGCCGCGTATCTACAGTGGCAAGGACACTGTTTACCGCCACCATGTACTGATGCAAATCGATGCTGGCGGCATCTCGGCAGAAGAAGTGGAAGTGCCCGAGTATTAGCTAAACGGCTCAGTTGGAACGACCGACTTGCTCCACGATCTCTTTGGCTCGACGCTCCGAGATTCCGTACCAGTCTGCGATATCCAGAATCAGATCGAATTCTCCTGTGGCGATTTCCTCGTCAGCAAGCGCCACAGCCGCAGCGAGCGTGAATGCAGTTTCGCGGTCCTGCCGGTCGGCGCTGATCCTGCTGCCCAGAGTCTGCAGCCTGTATTTGACCCCTTGTCGTGCGAGCATCGCCTTGAAGTTCCCCAGCAACTCGTCGAGCCTTGTCTGCTGGATGCAGCCGTGAGTGAGCATCGCTAGAGCGCCACGAATGGCGTCTTTTTCGGATTGAGTGGCAGTGCCATCTGCCATCATCATCAGGAACATGGTCTCTGCAAAAGGTGCGACACGTTTGAGCGAGGCCTCCTGCCTGGGGTCGCGCTCATCCGCTTCCAGATCCGGTTCCGGGCAGGTGATGAGCTGACCATTGGCGATCAGGGCGTCACGAAGGCGCCGGATAGTGACGGTATTGATCTGCAGGGTCATGGCTTCAGGAAATCACGTGCAAGCGGCGAAAATGATCACATTTAAGGATGCTTAGAATAATGCAGATAAGTCTCTGCGGGAATCTGTAAGCCAGAGGTATGTCTTCATTATTGTTCACAGCATCTTTAGCGAGTTCCAGCGACTCATTTTCCTCCCTGCTTCTGTTTGGCTTCGTCATGCCGTTTGAGGCCTTCTTTAAAGGGGCTGCGCACAGTCAGCTCAGTAACCGGCGATGACTGTTGTAGTATCGGGGTGGCCTTGTATTCCGAGCGTCAATTGACTCTCAACTCAGTTATGCCAGACTGCTCCTCCCAATCACAAAATAGATAAAGGGGTTAAGGTCATGCAATTCAGCAAGTTCAAATGCGCTGTCTTTTTCGCAACTGCAACACTGAGCGCCCAAGTTGTCGGGCAAAGCGGTAACATCATCACCGGCGCGGGTTTGCCGAATCCAAATCCGGTGATTCACAACGAATGGGGCGACCTGCCTTCAGGGCGAGAGTGGGGTTCCACGGCGGGCATAGATATCGACCCCACCGATGGTCACGTGGTCGGATATGAACGCTGCGCTTCAGGGTCAGCGGGAGGTCCGGGCGTCAATTGCGACAGTAACCCGGTGGATCCCATCTTCAAGTTCGATCGCCATAGCGGGGAGATTCTCGCCAATTTCGGTGCCGGAATCATGGTCACCCCCCATGGCATCCACGTGGATGACGAGGGTAATGTCTGGGTCGCTGATTTTGCTGGCAATGCCCAGGGCACCAAGGGCCATCAAGTGCACAAGTTCAGCCCCGATGGCGAACTCCTGATGAGCCTCGGTATGGCGGGGCAGCCTGGTAATGGTCGTAGTCATTTCAATCAGCCGAATGATGTGATCGTAGGCCCGAATGGCAACATCTACGTGGCCGATGGTCACAGTGGCCAGAATATGCTCACCGAGCAGGCTATCATCGACGGGCGCCGCAGCGGACAGACCGGCAGAATTGTGAAGTTCGCGCCGGACGGCACTTACCTGACTCAATGGGGCCGGCTCGGTACGGAGCACGGCGAATTCCGCACGCCCCATGCGCTGGAGTTTGATTCCCAGGGACGCTTATGGGTGGCTGACCGCGGAAATCACCGTATCGAAATATTTGACCAAGAGGGCAACTATCTCGAGTCACGCTACACTTACGGTCGGATAAGCGGCATTTTTATCACCGATGATGACATGGTTTATGCTATCGATTCTGAATCTGGTCCGACTCGCCATGAGGCATGGCACTGTGGTGTACGCATTGGACCGCTGGACGAAGATCGTATTGTTGCATTCATCCCGGGCTATCAGACCGCCAGTCGCGGCGAGCAGGGCACTGCCGGTGAAGGCGTAGCAGTAGATGCGGATGGTAATGTATTTGCTGCCGAAGGGCCTGCCTCATTGCCGCTCGCGGGCGGGGCATTTACCAAGTATACGGCCAACTAACGCGCTACGCGTTAATAAGCGGAGCAGGAAATAGTCGTTTCCTGCTCTGCTGATTCAGTGCTGGCTCTCAGACCATAGCGTCATGAAGCTCTTCGTCCCGGATTTTATCTCCGAATTCCTTATTGATCTGTCCGTGCAGCTGCACCAGAACGCTGATGCCTTTTCCCATCTGCGTCGCCATGCGCCTGACGCTGCTGTTGCTCTCCAGTAGTTCAGAAACCGTCTGCATTGACAGGTCACCTGCAACGCTGGAATTTAAATTGGCTTCTTTATGTTCATCGTAGTGAGCCTTTAGCTCCGATATCTTCTGTTCAAGGGCCGAGCTGGAAAAGTCGGGGTTTTCGATATGGGCCAGCTCCAGGGCTGCTTGCACCTCCCGATACAGCGCTGCCTGAGTGGTCTGGATCTGATGGTCCTTGATCGCATGCAACTGTTTCGCATGCTGATCAACCTCGATGGCATGCTCGGCCGATGCGAGAAAATACTGGCTGCAGCGCAGCACTCTTGGCAGCGCCTCCGCTACCTCCTGGGGAATGGCGCTGCGCTGCAGATTCATGACGAATTCGCCGATCGCGAGTATCAGTTTGACTATGGCGTTATGTAACGCTCTGGCGTCTGCTTTTTTGGTCTTCCGGGACAGCAGAACCAGAGTATCAAGTTGTCGCGTCAGACCGGCGAGATGGGTAAGCTCAAGGATTGCCGCATTGAGCGCAAGGTCAGGCGTCGCCGAAACATTTTTGTCAATGTATTGGGGCTCTCCCAAAGTTTCATCGCGGGTAACGAAACGCGTAGTGAGATAGCTCGAGAGTTTGATCGTGAACGGCAGCATGATGATGACGCCGAGAATGTTAAAGACGGTGTGGAATAGTGCCAGACTTGCTGAAGGCTGCAGTTCGATATTAAGCATGCTGCCGACTGCATTGACTACAAAAAATATAACGGGTAGCAGGAACAGCGCCACGACGCCGGTGATTCCGTTGAACAACACATGCGCGGCAGCAACGCGTTTGGCATTGGGTGTGGCGCCGATGACTGACAGCACGGCGGTGGATGTGGTCCCGACGTTGGCTCCGATAACCATGGCGCCGGCAGCGTACATGCCAAGCAAGCCACTGCTCGCTGCTGTTAATGTGAGGGCAATGGCAGCGCTGGAGGATTGAGTCAGCACGGTCATCAGGAAACCCACGCCCAGATAAAGCAGGAGACCCGCGACTCCGTCCAGCGTATAACGCTCAATCTCGAAGGCGGCAACGATACCTTCAAAGGCATCGGTGAGAATCTGGATGCCGATGAAAAACAATCCGAACCCGGCCAGTGCCGTGCCAATGGCGCCCCGAGTCGACTGGCTCCCGGTGAGCCGCAGCAACATGCCCAGACCAATCAAAGGCAGGGAAAAGGCACTGATGTTGATTTCGAAGCCGATTGAGGCAACCAGCCAGCCCGTTACCGTTGTGCCGATGTTGGCTCCGAAGACTACGCCCAGCGCCTGGGTCAGGGTTAGCAGGCCGGCGTTTACAAAGCCAATCGTGGCGACGGTGATTGCACTGGATGACTGCACGACCGCCGTTATCAGAAAACCGGACAGTACCCCATGCAGAGGCGAACGGGTCCACCTTCCCAGCATGGCCCGAAGCCCGGAACCTGCTGCCAGCTTGAGGCCATCGGTGATCATGCCGACGGCGAGAAGAAAAATGCCAACGCCACCGGCCAGCATCCCGGCGATTGTCAGATTTGAGAACGAGCCCATGGGAAGAGTATCGGCAATCGAAAAGTATGTGACAGGCAGTTTACCCTGATCATTCTTAACGAGGCAGCCTCAAATACCCAGTCTGCGCGGGGTCCATTTTTTGCCTGCTGAGACGGAAATTTTGATTTTGGTCAAATTCTGCGCTGATCTCTGCTCGTCAGGCAGGCAAGGACTCCTTAACCTCGATCGACAGTGGATTGCCAGTAGAGTATTCTCGATAGGAATTCGTCGATTGAGAGCAGCGGTCAGCAGATGCCAGTTATTGAATGCTGGCCACTAGATGCTGACAATTTCAGTTTCTACAGTATCGATAGGGTCAGCGCACTGGCCTCACGCAAAGGATCGCGCATGAAGACTGCAAACTCCGGCAATCCGCCTTCTCCGCCTTCTCCGCCTGCTCGCAGCATCGTGACAGCGACCCTGATCCTGCTGGTCAGTGCGTTGGCTACGAAGGCCTTTGGCCAGTCGATAGCGGTTGCCCAATGTGGCGGCGCGTGCCCGGTCTATGAATCAATTGTCTCCGCCAGACAGAGCAGTATCGTCATACACCACCTCTACGCTGCCGGAATTGATGGTTTTACCGCCTTACCTAACTGGGTCGCCTATGGCTTGAACGCAGACGCCGCTGGTGTTGCATCGTTGTTACCCCGGAACTGGAAGCGTGACCGTCTGCTTAAATATTCCTCACTGGAGGACTTTGAGGCCGAGGATGACGAGATCAGGCTGTCGGAGAGTATTACCCGCAACAACAGCCCCTACGGGGGTGGTGGCATGGCGCAGATGGAGCCTGAAGACAGAGTGCGCTTAGCCCCCATGACGAGTTTCGCGAATACACCCTACTGGTCGGAATTGAACAACCTCAGCAATATGTTGCCTATGCCGGCCGCGCTGCGCCTCGGCCCCTGGCTACAGCTCGAACAGCGGCTGAATAGGTTGGTCGCTGCCGAGGGCGAAGTCTACGTCGTGGCAGGACCGGTATTCCTCATCAATCAGT
>JGI12109J20283_10967194_pt1 | contig 28708 bp, 21 predicted proteins | sample ElkSlonscriptome_12_FD_20283 | JGI IMG/M metagenome (IMG submission 20283)
CCGCTCCAGAACCTCTGATCGACCAAAGATCAGCAGTGGAAAGATCAGCGGCGAGAAAACCACTTTCGCAGAAGTGAAACGTTTGCACAACAACTTCGACGGGGGATTTAAGATCGAATCAGTTACCGATGAAGCAGGAAATCCGATCAACTACACCATCAACAAGACCATGATGCGCATTGATCTGGATCAAGCACTCAACCCCGGTGGAAGTTATAGCTTCAATGTGAAATGGTGGTACAACATTAACGACCGGTCGAAGATCGGCGGTCGCTCGGGCTTGGAATACTTCCCCGAAGAAGACAACTACCTCTACACCATTGCCCAATTCTTTCCACGCATGTGCGTTTACAACGATGTGGAAGGTTGGCAAAACAAACAATTCTTAGGTAGAGGAGAATTTACCTTGACCTTTGGGGACTATGAGGTGGAGATCACCGTACCTGCAGATCATCTGGTTTCTGCTACCGGTCTTCTTCAAAATCCCGATGAAGTACTGAGTAAAGAGCAACGCGATCGTTTGAAGCAAGCGGAAAGGTCGACTGAAGATCCGGTCTTTATCGTCAACGAGAAAGAAGCGCGCAAGAATGAAAAGCAAAAAGCCAAGGGGGAGAAAACCTGGAAATACAAGGCTACCAATGTGCGCGATTTTGGTTTTGCCTCTTCCAGAAAATTCATTTGGGATGCCATGGCGGTGAAGTTAGGTGATAGAACGGTAATGGCTATGTCGATGTACCCCAAAGAAGGCAACCCCCTCTGGGAACGATACAGCACGCGTGTAGTGGCCCATACCCTAAAGGTGTATTCAAAATACACTTTTGATTATCCTTATCCGGTAGCCTGGTCGATCCACACCGATCGCATTGGCATGGAATACCCGATGATCTGCTTCAATGGAGGAAGACCTGAAGCCGATGGCACCTACAGCAAGCGCACCAAATATGGGATGATCGGGGTGATCATTCATGAGGTGGGGCATAACTTCTTTCCCATGATCGTAAACAGTGATGAACGTCAGTGGACCTGGATGGATGAAGGCTTGAATACTTTCTTGCAATACCTTACCGAACAGGAGTGGGAAAGAGGATACCCCTCACGCAGAGGGCCGGCTTACAAGATCGTGGATTACATGAAGGGTGATAAAAGCAACATCACACCGATCATGACCAATTCAGAGAGTATTTATCAATTTGGCAACAACGCCTACGGTAAACCTGCCACTGCCTTGAATATTCTTAGAGAAACCATTCTGGGTAGAGAACTATTCGATTATGCCTTTAAAAAATATGCTCAACGATGGATGTTCAAACACCCTACCCCGGAAGATCTCTTTCGCACCATGGAAGACGCCTCGGGCGTCGACCTGGATTGGTTCTGGCGTGGATGGTTCTTCAGTACAGACCATGTGGACCTCGCCATCAAAGATATGAATTGGTTTAAAGTGGATACTCGAGATCCGGAGGTAGAAAAAGCGGCTCAAAAGAAACAAGACGAAGCCAAAGCAGAACACATCGGAGACATCAGGAACAAGACCGAGATTCAAGAAACCTATGCCGAAAGAGTGCCTGAGATGTTGGACTTTTACAACAAGTACGACCCTTACGAGATCTCTGTCTTAGATGAAAAGCAATTCCGAGATTCCACCAAGAACCTAGATGAAGAAGAGTTGGCTCTGTTGAATAAAGACGACAACTATTATGAGGTCACCTTTGAAAATCAAGGCGGCTTGGTCATGCCGATCATTCTTAAATTCGATTATACCGATGGCAGTGCTGAGCGAATTTACATTCCGGCAGAGATCTGGAGGTTTGATCACCATGAAGTGACTAAGGTATTTCTCACACAAAAGGAGATCGCATCCATTACCCTGGATCCCAATTTGGAAACGGCCGACGTAGATCGATCAGATAACCACTGGCCTCCGAAAGTCACTCCCACCCGATTTCAGATCTACAAAAAGGACAAACAAAAAGAAAACCTAATGCAGCGCGATCAGCGCAGCAAGAAAATGTAATTCAAAATCGTTCTTTCCATGAAATTCAAATTGCTTCTGTTGGTACCCCTTTGCCTTGCCCTGTTGTCGGCAGCCCACGAATACCACGTATCCATTACCCAGATCGATTACAATACGGAAAGTTCCACCCTGCAAGTGGCTATGAAACTGCACAATGAAGACGTGGAGGTGGTTTTGAAAAAGAACTTCGAAGGCATCACCAATTTAGAAAAGGAACTGGAAAAAAAGGAGGTAAAAGATTTCCTAAAAGATTACCTCACGAAATCCTTTAGCTTGATGCATCAAGATTCCATTGTGGATTTAAAATTCATTGGAGAAGAGTTTGAAGACGACGACATCTGGATTTACTTAGAGAGTCCGGAATTTGAATCTATGCCTGATCTAAACGTGAAGAATACCTTGTTCTTGGCCATATTTCACAATCAAAACAATATGGTGCATTATTCCAAAGACGATCAGGTCGTTCAAAGCACGGTGTTGAACAAAAAGAAGCAAACCCATACCTTCACCATCGAGTGAGCGGTGAGGTTTTTCGCCAATGACGTAATTTGAATGCGCCATGGAAAAAGTGACTGTCAAAAGCATTTGGGTTTCATCCTTTTCAATTGCTGAATACGATTGAACGCAAACTTTACCGACTAAAACGGAGATGTTTCATTAAGGGATAATGGGCAATTATTTGCCTGCGTTCGAGTTTACATAGACAAACCATACTCTGATGAAGAAGAAAATCGTCAAATTCACTTTGATTACGGTAGGTTTGCTTTTTTTTATTACCGCTGCACTGATTTTTCGGCCGGTACCCATCGTACCTGAAGACAGGGCAATCGTTAAGCGAGGAGTGGTGTCTGACATCTACAGCAATCAGGGTAATGATATTGTATTTCTCTTAGAGGGCGACCAGCGCAGATTTTACATTAACCGGGGCCTCGAGAACGGACTGGAATTGGCTGACCTCAAAAATAGACTGATTGGTAATCCGGTGGTGATCAAATATCCGAAGTACTGGACTCCTCTTGACTGGGATAACCGCATTCGCCATCTTTCAAAGCTTGAGTATGATGGGGAGATCATCTTCAATGAGCTGTATCCGGCCTATGGGAATTAGTAGATGTTTAATCTTTAGCATAAATAGTTAAACAAACCTTTAGTTCGACGGTTTCTTCTATTATGAAAACAACCGTCTGCCGCAAAGCACATTTTAATGCAGCGCATCGCTTGCATAATCCCAAATGGTCTGATGATAAAAATCAAGAGATCTTTGGAAAGTGCAACAATCCTAATTTCCACGGGCACAATTATGATCTTTTTGTACGGGTTACCGGAGATATTGATCCGGAGACCGGCTATGTAATGGACATGAAGGTGCTCAAGGATTTAATTAAGGCTGAAGTGCTCGACAAGTTTGATCACCAAAACCTCAATTTGGATACTGAAGAGTTTCGCGAACTCAATCCCACGGCAGAAAACATCGCAAAAATCATTTATCAAAAATTAAGAGCAGGAATTGAAGCGGATTATTCACTTCATGTAACGCTCTATGAAACCGAACGCAACTTTGTAGAATATGGAGAGAAATAATCGAACCAACGGACACCTTAATGGCTTGGTAAAAGAAGCGATTAAAAAAAACGGGCATAAACCTGAAATTAAACTAGAACGAGACCTTAACGGACAAATCGACTTGTTGGAAGTGGAGGAGATCGGAGAAAATCACGTAGGTACTTCATTGGACACCCCAATGCGCAAGGACGCCTTTGATCTGGATGAGGATACCAAAATAGAGCTGATTGAGGCCCATTTTCGTGAAATCATGAACATTATGGGCTTGGATCTAAATGACGACAGCCTGAATGGCACCCCTCATCGCGTAGCCAAGATGTATGTCAAAGAGATCTTTTCAGGCCTGAACCCGGCCAACAAACCTAGAGTGGCGCTATTTGACAACAAATACCAGTACAATGAAATGTTGGTGGAGAAAGACATCACCTTGTATTCATTTTGTGAACACCACTTTGTACCGATCATTGGTCGTGCGCATGTAGCCTACATTTCAAATGGAAAAGTGGTAGGGTTGTCTAAGATCAATCGCATTGTGCAGTATTTCGCGAAAAGACCTCAAGTGCAAGAGCGCCTGACCAAACAGATCGCTGATGAACTTAAGAAAGTGCTTCAAACCGAAGACATCGCTGTGGTAATTGAAGCAGAACATCTTTGTGTAGCAGCCCGAGGAGTAGAAGACGTCAATTCAAAAACCATAACTGCAGACTACAGTGGCAAGTTCAAATCCGGTCAACACCGCGAAGAATTCTTGTCCTACATCAAAGAGTAGGCCTATTAAGTGGCTTTGCGCCTCGCCGGGGCTGATCAATTCAGGCGGTTGGAACCTACTTGATAATTGATCTTACTGAGATCAATTGCAGACTTCGGCTTGTTTTTGGATAGCTTGCTTCACTTTACGTTTGGCGGCTTCCTCTAAAAAGCGACAAGCTTCCGATCGATTGTCGATCTTGAGGTAGAGCATGCCCAGCTCATAAAAGAAAGCGCCATTTGGCACCGACTCGATGACGGCTAGCAAGTCATCAATGGCATTTCGGTATTCCTGCAAGGATTTATAGGCTTGTGCCCTTTGGTACAAGCTTCTGTCGCGTATCTTACTGTCGCCCATGGCGATGGTAAAATAAGCTAAACTCTCTCTAAAAAGACTATCCAAATACAGCTTGCCCGCAATTTGAGCGGCTTGTTGCTGTCGCTCTGCAAAGGGATTTAAGACCTTTTTAGCTTTTTCAGGCTGGTGGTTCTTAAAGTAGGTCTGGGCGAGCAGATAGGCATTCAAAAAGATAGATTCGTCGCTTTTATACACCCTGCTTAGCTCAGAGATGGCCGAGTCATATTGCTGATCCTCCAGAAAAGATCTCCCCAAATTTATCCTTGCCGGTTGCATCTCCGGAGCTAGAGTCAGCGCTTTCTTAAAAGAGCTTCTTGCGGCTTTGCGATCTCCTTGCATAGATTGAATGATGCCCATATTGTTATATAGCTTTGGATCACCCTTTTGCAAGGTTGCTGCTTTTTGGAGATCTTTCAAAGCCTTTTCTGTTCGTCCCAATTTCCCAAGAACAGTGCTTCTCAAGGTCAAGGCCAATACATTACTGTCCTCCAGTCCGATCAATCGATCTAAATCTACCAGGGCTTCCTGATAGGCTTTGTTCTGGCTCTTTAATTGAGCGCGATTGTAAAGTCCTCTTCTGAGATCGGGATAATTTGAAAGGGCACGGTCGTAATCGGCAGCAGCCAGCTCAAACTTAGCCTCTTTAAAGGCAACCTGTCCTCTTTCGTTTAACGCCATCGCCAGTCCGAAATCATGATCTTGATGGGCGTCAATTACGGCTGTCCATACGGACCTTGAATCTTGATAGGTACTTGCATATTGGTATGTAGTGGACGACCAAAAAAGTATGATCAACAGGAGGATCGCATATCGTCCAAGCTTGGCGAGCTTATTCGATAACCACCAGGCGATCAAAAGGTAGAGGCCGAGGTAGGCCAGGTAGGCATAACGATTTGAGACCACGTCATTTCCGGTAGGAATGATCTTGAGGTTCGGTCCGATGGTCAAAAAGTAGAAGGCCAGGCCAAATAGAATTAGGGGTCTGCTTTTTCGCCACTTGATGGCTGCGATAATTACGCCCAGAAGAAAAAGAATGCTCAGATAATACACCATCGGCAGATCGCTGCCTGCTTCCGGATACAAATTCTTTGGTGCCAAATCCAAGGGAACCAAAAACTTGAACAGGTAGTAAAAGGCGCTATAGCTCACAAAAAAGAATTGGTCAAGACCACTGAAGCCCTCAGCCACTTCTCTGATGTAGCCGTATTCTTGTTGAGCCTTGAAATTCACATAGATCAAGATCCCCGCAGGTAAAAGGAAGGGCAGTTTATTCAGCAATTTAGTCTTCCATTTCTCTGGATCTTGAAACCAATCCATAAGTGCAAAAAGGAAGGGAAGCACAATAGCAGAAACCTTACTCATCATGGCCAGGGTAGCAAAGCACCAACTGAGCAGATAGAAGTTTTTCTTTTTCTCTTTCGTAAAAAGCTGATAACACCAAAGACTTAGCAAGAAGAAGAAGGCCAGCATCAGGTCTTTTCTGGATGAAAGCCAGGCCACATTTTCTACATGCATGGGATGAATGCCAAAGAAGAGTGCAGCCATCAAAGCAACCTCTACCTTGTCGACGAGAGACCGCACGAAAAAGAAGACCAGCAAGCAATTGAGTAGGTGTAGGATCAAGTTACTGAGGTGAAATCCAAAGGGATCCTGGCCCCATATGGCGTAGTCTGCCATCCAGCTTAAAGAGGTGATCGGGTGGTATAAGCCTTCTTTATAACTTCCGAAAATCACTTTCAGGTTTTCCCACTTCCAGCTCTGGTATTCCTCGCTGTCAAGGATCAGCATGTCGTCGTCGAAATTCAATAAGAACTGAAAATCAAGGATCTGAAAATAGATCGCGGTCACCAGCAGTAAAACAGGCAGAATAAGCCAGGGAAGCCAATTATTAACTTGAGGTTTAGGATTCAATTGAGCTGAACTTTTGGATTGTCTTATATTCGACAAACAATTTTACGATTATATCTTTATTTTAAGGTTGATACATGAAGAAGGAAAGAGTGGTCATCATTGGCAATGGAGTTGCTGGAATTACTACCGCAAGACATTTGCGCAAGCGCTCTGATGCCAGCATCACGGTGATCTCGGCTGAGAGTAAGCACTTCTTTTCAAGGACAGCCCTAATGTACATTTATATGGGGCACATGAGGTATGAGGATACCAAACCATACTCAGATGATTTTTGGGTGAAGAACCGGATCGATCTGCTGCAAGCTAGCGTACAGCAGGTCATTACAGAAAAGAAACAGCTGATTTTGCAGGATGAACGCATCATCCCTTACGACAAGCTAGTACTTGCCACCGGCTCCAAGACCGCTACCTATGGATGGAAGGGCATGGAGCTGGAAGGCGTTCAAGGGTTGTACTCCTTACAAGATCTCCGACAAATGGAGTTGAACACCCAAGGGGTAAAGCAGGCCGTAGTGGTAGGAGGCGGCCTAATTGGGGTTGAAATGGCCGAGATGTTGCACTCTAGAGGGATTCAGGTGAAGTTTTTAATCAGAGAAGATCGCTTTTGGGGGAGCGTGCTGCCTCAAGAAGAAGGCAATTTGATCGGTAGACATCTGAGTAAAGAAGGTATTGAACTACGTTATCAAACCGAATTGGATGAGATCCTAGGTGATCGCCGGGTGACCGGTATCAAAACGGAATCTGGAGAGACCATTGCGTGCGATTTTTTAGGCATCTGTACCGGGGTTAAGCCAAATGTGGCCTTTTTGAAAGATAGCGGGATCAAGATCGATAGGGGAATATTGGTAGATGAATATCTTCAGACTAACCTCCCAGATATCTATGCAGTGGGTGATTGCGCTCAGCTAATCCAACCGCAAAGCGGGAGAAAAGCCATCGAAGCTGTTTGGTATGTGGGTAAAATGATGGGAGAGGTGCTTGGGGCTACATTGAGCGGGCAGAAAACCAAATATCAGCCCGGGCAGTGGTTCAATTCAGCTAAATTCTTCCACATTGAGTACCAAACTTATGGAGAAGTACCCTCAAAGCCGATTCCCGGGATGGCCTCCTTGTATTGGGAAGATGAAAAACAGGAGAAAGCGATAAGACTGGTGTACGAGGAAGCTTCTGAAAAACTGCTTGGGTTGCATACCTTGGGCATTCGCCTAAAACATGAGCAATGCGATGAGTGGCTGAATAGTGAAATCAGGCTTACTAAGCTGATCCCAAACTTACAGTTGGCTAACTTTGACCCCGAGTTTTATAAAGACCCCTTTCCAGACATTCAACACGCCTTCAATACTTATCTAAGTCGATCTGAGTCATGAACATCAATGCTTCCATAGCCTTAAGCAACGGTCCGCCTGTGAGTCTGAACTTTTTCCAGAAACTAGGAGCAACTCTTGGAACGATTGGCTTACTTATTCTATTCATTTCACTCACTTCGTTCCAGCTTTCACCCACTTCGGTATGGCTGGTATTGGCTTTAACTGCCTTGGCTTCGGGAATTGTCATTTACGCCTGGGGTTTATACGGGCGGCGATCGGCAGGAATTCAAAATGACGGAGTCTGGTTCAAAAGTTCTTCCAATCGAGGCTTGCTTGCCTGGATCAGTGGAATCGCCCTTACTGCTTTTTACATTCTGCTATACTTTTATCCGGAGGTTCTGGGTTTGAGAGAGGGAGATAATGTGGGGATCATTGCCTTGTTCGACCCGCTTAGTCAACTTTTGAGCGGGAATCCGGCCTCCCAATGGTTCGTCTACGGGGCGCTCTACACCCTTTGTATTGCTTTTTTTGGCGTAAAGTTCTATTGGAAATATCGTCACAATCGCTACCAAAAGCTTCGCACCTTAAGCGTGATCTTTTTTCAGACCGCTTTTGCCTTTTTGATCCCTGAGTTCATGGCACGCCTGAATTCAGATGGCTTTTCATTGCCCTACTACGACTTAAAGAATATTTGGCCGCTTAATTATTACAATTTTTACGGTTACCGGGTAGATGAATTTATTTCGGCCGGAAGCATTGGTACGGCCATGTTGATCTTCGGAGTGGTTTCCATCCTGGTCATCACGCCTTTGTTAACCTATTTTTACGGCAAACGCTGGTATTGTTCTTGGGTATGCGGTTGCGGGGGCTTGGCAGAAACAGCGGGTGACCCGTACCGTCATCTTTCTGATAAATCACTTTCTGCCTGGAAAGTAGAACGTTGGGTGATTCATTTGGTCCTGGTGTTTGTGGTGGTGATGACGGCCGCCGTGGTGTATAGTTTTTTGCACGATGATCCTTCAAAGTATTGGCTGGGACCGGATGCATTTTTGATCGCGCTTTCTTGCTTACTTTCATTGGTCTTCGCCCTGGTCTGGATCTTTAGAAGAAACGAACTTAAGTCCGACGTTAGGATAGCTGCTCCCGCCATCTTGTTAGTGATCTTGGGATTGGTCGGCATCCATTATCTTTTCGATCAAAGACTGTTTTATTTTGATCCTTACAAGCTTCGCGAATGGTACGGGTTTTTGATCGGTGCGGTTTTTAGCGGAGTGATCGGGGTGGGCTTTTACCCATTGCTGGGTTCAAGGGTTTGGTGCAGGTTTGGTTGCCCGATGGCCGCCATCTTGGGTATGCAACAACGTTTCTTTTCTCGCTTCAGGATCACAACTAATGGGGGTCAATGCATTTCGTGTGGCAATTGCTCTACCTATTGCGAAATGGGCATTGATGTGAAAGCCTATGCTCAAAAAGGGCAAAATATCGTGCGATCATCTTGTGTGGGTTGTGGAATCTGCTCGGCTGTTTGTCCAAGAGGAGTTTTAAAACTCGAGAACAAAGCCGATACCGGGGCATCGCGTTATGCGGAGAAGCCTATTACTTTTGGTAATGGAGAAGTGAAGCTCAACCCTTGAGAAAAGTTAGCGTGATCATACCGGCCTTCAATGAAGAAAATGCCGTAGGCAAAGTAATTCAGGATATCTCTAAAACGCTGGTGCACGAGGTGATCGTGGTGAATAATAACTCTACAGATGAAACCTCTAAGGCCGCCAAAAAAGCCGGCGCCACGGTGCTATTTGAAGAAGTGAAAGGCTATGGAAGGGCTTGTTTGAAAGGAATCCAACACCTGAAAGGCAAAATGGAAAGAGGGGATATTGTGGTGTTTTTAGATGCGGATTATTCCGATCATCCTCAACAAATGGAAACGCTGATCAAGCCGATAAGTGAAGGAAAAGCAATGCTGGTGATCGGATCAAGGAAGTTGGGGGTTAGTGAAGCTGGATCCATGACTTTTCCACAGCGATTTGGCAATTGGTTGGCTTGTGGATTGATCCAACTCATTTACGGAGTAAAATTTACCGATCTCGGACCATTTAGAGCGATCGAATATGGAACTTTACAGGGTATGGACATGCAAGATCAAACTTACGGTTGGACGGTAGAAATGCAGGTGAAGGCCGCCAAAAGAAAGATCTCATTCACCGAGGTGCCGGTAGACTATCGCAAGCGCATTGGCTTTTCGAAGATCAGTGGCACCTTGAAAGGAACAGTGATGGCAGGCTATAAGATCATTACTACCATTTTTAAATACGCCTTAAATTAATGCATTGGATCGTCATAGTAATCTATGGGTTGGCCTTAAGTTTCATCCTGGCCTATAGCCTGGTGCAGCTGTATCTGGTGGTTCAGTACAGGAGATCGAGGATCGGAGAACGGAGATCTGTTTTATATCAAGAATCTTCGATCACCAGTCCCCATTCACCGCTCTCAACAGATTTAACTGCGAAGGTGGGTGAATCCTCCATATACAACTGGCCTTTCGTAACCGTACAACTCCCTGTCTACAACGAAAAGTATGTCATAGAGCGCCTATTGGATTGTGTATCTAGGCTGGATTATCCAAAAGAAAAGCTTGAGATCCAACTCCTAGACGATAGTACTGATGACAGCTTTGAAATTGCCAAACGAAAAGTGGCCGCTTTGAGAGCGAAAGGACTGGACATTGTACATCTGCATCGAACAGACCGAAAAGGTTACAAAGCCGGAGCTTTAGCTGAAGCACTGTCAAAAGCAAAAGGTGATTTAGTGACCATTTTCGATGCGGATTTTTTGCCAAATCCAGACTTTCTTACCCAATTGATCCCCTATTTTGACAATCCTGAACTCGGTATGGTGCAAACGCGTTGGGGGCATATTAATCGGCACCATTCTTTGCTCACCGACCTGCAAGCCTTTGGTTTAGATGCCCATTTTTCTGTAGAACAAGGGGGCAGAAATGCGGGTAAGCATTTCATCAATTTCAACGGTACAGCAGGAATATGGCGTAAGGCCTGCATCGAAGATTCCGGAGGTTGGTCGGCAGATACGCTTACCGAAGATCTAGATCTTAGTTATCGTGCTCAGCTTAAAGGCTGGCAATTCCTTTTTGAAGAAAAAGTGGAGGCACCTGCTGAATTGCCCGCGGAAATGAACGCTTTAAAAAATCAGCAATATCGTTGGAATAAAGGGGCGGCTGAATGCATGCGAAAGAACTTGCCCAAAGTGTTTGCGAACAAACAATTGCCTTTCTCCACCAAAGTAAATGCGGTTTTTCATTTGATGAATTCCAGTATTTTTCTTTGTGTCATGGTATTGACCTTGCTAAGTGTACCACTCCTCTGGATCAAGTTTAAGCATCCAGAGCTCAGTACGGTGTTCAAGCTGGCGTCCATCTTCTTGATCGCTTTACCCATTTTGGCCATTTTCTATTGGACTTCTGAGCAGAAAGTGGTCAAAAAGCGCCCATTTTGGTCGTTTTTGATCAAATTCCCCGCTTTTTTGTCTGTTTCTATGGGTTTAGCACTCCACAATGCCATTGCCGTGGGCGAAGGTTATTTGGGCATTAAAACGGCTTTCATCCGTACCCCAAAATTCAATTTGGTTGACCGCGAGCGGAAGAAGGATTGGCTGAAAAACAGCTACCTCAATCGGCGGATCAGTCCGTTGGTAATTCTAGAGATCGCTTTGGCCATTTATGCACTTTTTGGCATTTATTTGGGCATTGCATTGGAGGATTATGGTTTGATTCCCTTTCACTTATTTTTGCTTTTTGGTTTTGCATATGTCGCTTTCACTTCAATCCAACACGCTTTGAAGATCGATCATGAAATGGCTTAATTCCGGCATTTCCAAAGCTTTACTTTTTCTTTTACTGCCGTTAAGCGCCTATTTTTATTTGGCTTATTTCTACGAACGCACTCAATTTGAAGGCTTACTTTACGTACTTCCGTTTTTAGCAGGCAGCTATCTTATCACTCTCTTTTTTCAGCAAGGTCTTAACTGGAAGGTTCTGTTTGCCATCGGCATGCTATTTCGTCTCACCTTCCTGTTCAGCTTGCCTGCGCTTTCCGATGATTTTTATCGTTTCCTCTGGGATGGCATCCTCTTTCAACAGGATGTGGATCCCTATGCAAGTCTGCCTTCAGAAATGACAGACCTCTCGGGCTTTCAAAAACTGTTGCTTTCTAAGATGAATAGCCCGGATTACTTTAGCGTGTATCCACCACTTTTACAATACTTTTTCGGCCTTGCAGCCGGTTTTGGGTCAGATTCCCTACTGGGCAGTGTGTTGTTTTTTCGACTTCTGATCATTCTGGCTGAGGTTGGGTCATTCTTTCTATTGAGAAAGATACTTACGTGTCTAAAGCTCAGCCGCAGCAGAGCGTTCATCTATTTTCTGAATCCTCTGGTCATCATTGAGCTGAGCGGGAACTTGCACCCTGAGGCCTTTTGGATTTTCTTATTCGTCTTAACAATTTACCTGATCATTAAACAGCGCTGGTTGAGCAGCGGCGCGGCTTTTGCTGCCGCAGTCTTGGTGAAGCTCATGCCGCTCTTGTTTCTGCCTCTGCTAGTGAAACGATTGAGCAGGACATCTGTCTGGTTTTTGAGCGCCGCATTGGGATGCACCATTTTGGTCTGTTTGCCTTTGATTCATCTGAATACCTTTCTGCAGCTGTTCGACTCCATCGACCTCTATTTTCGAAATTTCGAGTTCAATGCTTCGGTCTATTATTTACTGAGAGGGTTGGGATTTCAGTACCTTGGCTATAATCCAATTCAGTATCTCGGTCCGCTGCTAGGAGTGCTTACCGCGGTGCTGATCCTATTCATGCAGTTGCGAAGAGGGGGCGATCAATGGTCGACTTTTTTCAAGCGACTGCTGCTGTCATTAAGCATATATTATCTGTTTGCACAGGTGGTGCATCCGTGGTACTTAGCTCCCCTGGTCTTACTTGCTTGCTTTCAAACCTTCCTTTTCCCCATACTCTGGTCGATCGTGATTTTTTTGAGTTACCATCGCTACGCCGAAGGGGTGACAGAAGAGCACTGGGGAATCTTGCTGGCCGAGTATTTGCCGCTCTACGTATTACTGGCTTATGAATTAACGGCTGGTCAACCTCTTTGGGAAGGCTTCAAGAAAAAAGTGTTTAAATTGAGCGGTTAATAAAGGCTATAAGATGAGTTTAGCGAGACTACTTTATTTGACAGGGATCGTCTTTATGATCTGGGCCATCGTGAGTGGGATCTACGTAAATTTTAAGATGTCTAACGGAGCAGGAAGTTTTACTAGCGGCTACACCTTCAAAGCGGGATTATTTCTTTTCGGATTACTGTTGGCTTATCTGGGAAAGAGAAGCAAGCAATAACTTCAGTTATTTTAAGTTTCGAAACAGGATCCAAAAGTCATTTCGTTTTCACGAATACCCAATCTCCTGGCTGGAAAGAGATGAAGCAAAGCGGCGGCTGAGCTCGCCGCTTTGCCTCGTGAAATGAACCGCTCAGTTAATCAACAATCAATTTACGGCTAGACCACTTTCCTTCTTGATCGTAGATCAGCAAGAGGTAAAGTCCTTGATCGATATTCGACATGTCGACCGATAATCGCTCACCCCTTACATCGACATCCCTTAGTAAGGCTCCTGAGGTGGAAAATAGTTGCAGACGTTCAAGCGCTATGTCAGACTCGATGTGCAAGAGCCCTTTCACCGGATTGGGATAGACCTTGATCTGTTGATCGTTTAAAGTGGCATCATCCAGACCCACGAACGAAGGACAATGGTAATTGCTTCCATAAACAAAGTTTTTACTGCTTAAGGTGTCCCAAAAATCTTCCACTTTATTTAACACCCTAAGCAGTTCGGGTACATTCTCGAAATGGCTTCCTACGCTGTCTTTGCGGCCATAACCCACCACCAGGTCCATTACTTTACTTTCCCCCGGACGAAATTTAAAGTTTCCAATGGAGGCTAACAGTCTGCGATCTCCCGGAGAATTCGCAGTTTGGCCGGCACCGGGGGTTCTTTCTGTCCATCCTGACGGAAGAAGCGGGTCACCGGTATACATGTGGGTGGTAGGATCATTGGTAACCGCTGCACTATTCAATCCATTCCCGCCAAATCGCATGGGCTGACCATTTTTCCAGCGGCTATTCATGTAGTTCCAAACTTGAAAGGAGGTCGTTGGATCACCATTTGGTCCACCTCCAATATTGAAGTAGACCATATTGGTCATGCTGTCTGATAAAAACTTCACCCCTGCAGCAGCACTATTCGCTCCCAGTCCTGGTTGCCCCTGAAAAGCTTCGTCAAAACTGTCGCCATTATAGAAATAAGCGATGTTGCTCAATGAGTCACAGCCAACATAATCATCAGACGGATTACCAAGATCACCATCATAAAAAAACCCAACTTTGGCGCTGTCGTAGGTGGTATTGCCTCGATTCACAATTCTACATTGTAGGAATTGAGCCTGATTCAATTCCGGAATCTGAGTATTTTGGTAAGCATATAGCATGTAATGGTACTCCAATAAGAGCGTAGAGTCTGGGTGATGTCTGATCCAGTAGAGTGCCTCGTCGCCTTTCATGTAGGGGTAGTCTCCATTTTGTGGATCATAACATCCGTTCTGGTTCACATCTATAAAGGGAGCCAGGTCAGGAGAAATGCCAAGCAGTGAGTCTCCCACTGCAGGCCAGTCTCTAATAGAGGCCGGCATCTGGTACCCGGTCTGATTGAAGTTGGCGATATGATCCAGGACTTCCTGTTTCTGGATTTTAACCATGTAGTTTTTTGTGCTCCCATTTACTTGGCTCACGGGGCCAATATTCCAATTAAATAAATTGAATAGGTCCGTGCTTCTAAATCCTAAGCTTGCACTATCTCTCCCTACAAACATGAGGTCGGCAGTATAAATCGTATAAGTGGGGTTGTTTTTCGGAAAACCAAAGCCACTTGCTGAACCCGCAAACGTGGAAGAAAACGGAGGCCCAAATTCATACACATTACTCCTAAGCCTGTTTGTGGTTAGCGAATCTGTCTTAATGGCCCGCTTATTGGCCTTGTTCGAGTAGATCAACCCCCTATCGGTGCAAATGAAGATCTTGTTTGCAGTCTGCGCCAACTTTTGGATTTGAGGCTGACCGCCAAACGGGAAATCAGTCAATTTCAACACCGAATCAGTAGTGGTGAATAGCTGATCAAGGGTGGATGCAAAGTACTGGCTGCCATCTTTGATCAGTCGGTTTCCGTAGTCACGTCCAAATCCATTTTCAATTTCCAATTGATGAAAAATGGGAAGATTGGGGTAGTCGATTTGGTAAACACCATCCACTCCGTTGGTGTCTTGTGATCCGATCAAATAAAGCGTTCCATTATCATTAGTAAAGCCCGTGCCGTTGTAGATCTTGTCGAGGGTGTTCCCGTAATCGACCCATTGATTGGCGTCAAATACATAATTGAAGTTCGGAAGGTTGACAAGAACATCGGAGCGATAGGCATGCACTCGATCGCTGCCATCAACTAGAATGTATTCTGCAGCTATCGAATCATGGCGCACGAAATTTTGACCATTGAACATTGTCACTGCGCTGTCTGTGCCAATCCAGAGATCTCCATTCGAAGTCACGTTCAGGTCGTTGATTTCGAGCGACTTAAAGCCTGTAGCTGTGCCGTAGTTTTGGAAGTTTCCGTCGAAACTGTACAATCCGTTGTTGGTTGCAATCCACAACCTACCATTGGTAAAGGCCAGATCATAGACCACAGCAGGGTTTAAGTTTGGAATTGGATAATTGTTAATGAGTCCATTATCGATAGAAGCTATTCCAAAGTCGGTAGCTACCCACCATTTGGTTGGGCTTTCTGCTGTGAATTGGGTGACGTTATTGCCGATCAGGCCTTCAGCCTGGTCAATTTGTTCCCAGTAATCCTGTGCCGAGGTGTTAAAGGTAAATAGGGCGATAAATCCGCTAAGTAGAAGTCGTAGCATAATTGAAATTTTTTGTAAACAGTTATTACTAAGATGCAGTGAGCTGCCAAAGCGATGCCTCAACCGCTCAAATACTATAAAATAAGGAATTTAAGAAGCGGGCTGCTTAAGAACAGCATTTAGTCGCTCTGGATAGTCAGTAATGATGCCATCCACTCCCCAATCGACAAACTTCTCAAGTGCTGAAGTCTCATTCACCGTCCATACGTTGACCTTTTTACCCATGGTATGCACTTTCCGAATAACCCGAGGATTCACGTAGCGGCGGCTGATATTGACCTCCTGTGCGTAAGCGTAGGTGCGTAAGCGTTTGTAGGAAAATTTACTACCTCCATAAAAAGGGGCTACCGGAATAAAGGCGGCAAAGAGTTTTTGCATGTCCGTTTGAAATTCAGGAAGCTTGCGAAAATTATTGAGGATGCGATCATTAAAGCTTTGCACGATGCACCATTCATTGGCGGCATACTCATTAACCAGCTCGATGATTCGTTTTTCGATTCCCGGATGATAAGGAGTACCATCTTTCACTTCCAATAAGAGCGTGGCTCTGCCCTTTACCAACTCGAGCACCTCGCGAAAAGTAGGCACGGTTTCCGAAGAAAATGCCGGATCGAACCAACTGCCGGCACTGTAGCGTTTAAGCTTTTTAAGCGGGATTTTACGCAATGACCCCCAACCGTTGGTGGTGCGAATGATGGTTTTATCATGCAAGACCACCACTTCGCCATCCAGGGTTTGCCGAAGGTCCATTTCTATGCGATCAACCCCGATCTCTATGGCTTTGGAAATGGAGGCTAGGGTATTTTCAGGGGCAAGTCCTGAAGCTCCTCTATGGGCTATGACTAAAGGGCGTTTCACGGTGAGTAAAGATAGTTCATTCTGTCAATAAGCCCACCATTAAGGTGTTTATAAGTCTTGATGAATTGATTTGTTTGGCCGATTTCACAGATTAATTTTACCGCATGAGAATATTATGGATCATCATCATGCTTGCCTTGGGAGCTGCAAATCTATATTCACAACAAGAAGTAGAGTACAAGTGGGGCAACGGCAATACGAAGGCAAGCGGCAAACTGCTTCAAGGAGGCATAGAAGAGGGCAAATGGGAATACTTTGATCGAGCAGGAAAACTCGTTCAAAGCGTAACCTATGATTTTGGAGTCGTTCAGGGGCCTTACAAGCACTATCATGAGAATGGAAAACTTAGCGAGCAGGGTTCCTTTACTGATGCGAAACGGGATTCACTCTTTAAAACCTTTTATGAAGATGGTCAACTGGAAACTAGAGGCTTTTATCAACTAGGCTACAAAGACAGCCTTTGGAAGAACTATCATCCGAATGGAAAGTTGGCCGACCAGGGGAGATATGAGAATGACCAAAAGATCGGGATCTGGAAATCCTACCATCAGAATGGAACACTCAAGCATGAAATTCGCTACGATTCTACCGACTTTCAGTTGCTGAGTTTTTACTCAGAAGAAGGGAAGCAACTTTTAAAAGAAGGGGAAGGCGAGATCACTGATTTTTTCCCCAACGGTAAAGTGAAATTGAAGGGAGCTTTTTCCAACTACAAAAAAACAGGGGAATGGGTGACTTATTTTGAAGATGGCACAATCAAAAAATTGGAGCAATACCAAAATGGGTTGGCTGAGGGCAGCTGGAGAAAATACTATTCGAACGGAGAGCTTCAATGGGAAGGGCAATATGAGGCTGATCAGAAGAGTGGCCTGTGGAATTATTATTTTCAGGATGGGCAGCTGCAAAAAAGGGTTGATTTCCGGAAAGGACTTAAAGAAGGGGATTACCAACTTTATTTTGAAGACGGAGGCCCAGTAGAGAAGGGGCATTATGCGCAGGATAAGAAATCCGGAGATTGGGAATGGTACAAGAACGATGGCAGCTTGGATATGACCGGAAGCTTTTTGAATGGCTTGCAGTCGGGACACTGGGTTTACTTTTTTAGCGATACAAATCAAGTGATCTATGAAGGCGATTTCACAAAAGGCCTTCAAGAGGGGATATGGAAGTATTACTACCCTACTGGAGAAGACTGGAAAATAGGAAGTTTCAAAGCTGATCAGAAGCACGGAGAATGGAAAACCTGGCATGAGAATGGTCAACTTTTGTTGGAAGGGAAATATGAGGAAGGAAAGGAAGCAGGCTTGTGGTCAGCCTACTTCGACAACGGCAACCTTCAGGATCAGGGTTACTACAAAGAGGGACTGATGGATAGCACTTGGGCAGGATGGTTTCCTGGAGGCCAGCTTAGGTACGAAGGTCATTATGATGAGGGCTTAAAAGACGGACTTTGGTCTTTTTATAACCAAAGGGGAGCCAAAGAATTGGAAGAGACCTATGCCGATGGAAAACTGAATGGTCTGAGAACTTCTTGGCATCCGAATGGAAAGCCACGCGATATGGGAAGCTATAAAGATGATAAACAGGATGGGGTTTGGACGTATTTCTACGAAAAGGGGAATATGATGCGTCAAGTAAATTATCGGGAAGGGAGAATTCACGGCAAATACACTTCCTGGCATGAGATCGGAACCTTAGAAAGTGAAAAGCAATACCACGAGGGAGTTCCACACGGGACCTTTCGCTTCTACGGCAAGAAAGCCGGGGATTTGCTTAAAGAAGTGAAGTTTAAGATGGGAGAAAGAGTAGATCAGGCTGAAAACTAAAGCAGGCTTGCTATTTTGGGAATTATTATTACATTTGCGGCCTGAAATGAGTTAAAAAAATTGATGGAGGGGACGCGAGTCCCCTCTTTTCATAAGCATAAAGCCCAGATACATTGATCACAAAGGACTACGTTACAAATTTGGTGGAAGAAAAGATTGCCGAGATGGATTATTTCATCGTTGCGGTGACGGTGAGTGCATCAAATAGTATACGGGTTGAAATTGACGGGGATCGTGGCGTAAAGATCAATGATTGTGTGGCGATCAGCCGGCACATCGAATCGAACCTGGACAGGGAAGAAGAAGACTTTGAGTTGGTGGTGAGTTCAGCCGGGATGGATCAGCCGTTTAAGATCCTAAGACAATACCAGCGATACTACGGCAGAGTGGTTGAAGTGCAAGTGAAAGGTGGAGACAAGATCAAAGGCAAACTGCTTTCTGCCAACGAAGAGCAGTTAGAGTTAGAAGTGAGCGAAAAGAAGAAGATCGAAGGAAAAAAGAAAAAAGAATTGGTCACCGAGGAAAGAACAATTCCCATGGACCAAGTGAACCAAACTAAAGTTGTGATATCATTTAAATAATTGAAATGGACAAAATAAATCTATCAGAGTCATTTTCTGAGTTTAAGGAATTCAAGAACATCGACCGTCCAACCATGATGAACATTTTGGAAAGCGTATTCCGAAATATGATCATCAAAAAATACGGTTCCGATGATAACTTTGATATTATTCTGAACATCGATAAAGGAGACCTCGAGGTATGGAGAAACCGCGAGATCGTTGAAGATGGTTCAGTAGAAGACGACAACAGTCAAATTGCCCTTTCTGACGCCATCAAGATCGAGCCCGACTTTGAGGTAGGTGAAGAAGCTTCAGAAGAGGTTAAGTTGGAAGATTTTGGAAGAAGAGCCGTACTGGCCTTGCGTCAAAACTTGATTTCCAAAGTATTGGAATTAGAGAAAGACAACATCTTCAAAAAATACGAGGATCGCGTTGGCGATATCATTGCAGGAGAGGTGTATCAGGTGTGGAAGCGAGAATTGTTGATCCTGGATGATGAAGGAAACGAGCTGATCTTGCCAAAGATGGAACAGATCCCTAACGACTATTTTAAGAAAGGAGACAGCATCCGGGCAGTAGTGAAGCAAGTGGAAATGCGTAACAACAAGCCTTTGATCACCTTGTCGAGAACTTCACCGGTGTTTTTAGAGCGATTGTTCGAACAAGAAGTGCCTGAGATCTTCGATGGCTTGATCACCATCAAGAACATTGTTAGGGAGCCAGGAGAGCGAGCTAAAGTAGCTGTGGAATCTTACGATGATCGAATTGATCCGGTAGGAGCCTGCGTAGGAATGAAAGGATCTAGAATCCACGGGATCGTCCGCGAATTAAGGAATGAGAATATTGACGTGATCAATTACACCAACAATCTTCAATTGTATATCACTCGGGCTTTGAGTCCGGCTAAGGTCTCTTCGATCAAATTGGATGAAGAGAATACAAAAGCAGAGGTATTCCTTGCTCCTGATCAAGTCTCTTTGGCCATTGGTAAAGGGGGTCACAACATTAAACTGGCCGGGAAATTAACCGGATATGAGATCGACGTTTACCGTGAGGATGCCGCCAATGATGTAGAAGATGACGTGGCATTAGACGAATTTGCCGATGAAATAGACGACTGGGTCATCGACGAGTTGAAATCAATTGGTTGCGATACCGCTCGCAATGTGTTGGAGTTGAGTGCAGAAGAATTGATCAAAAGAACCGAGCTGGAAGAAGAGACCGTAGAGGAAATTAGAAAGGTCTTCAAAGCAGAATTTGAATAATGCTTATTTTGCTTCGGCTGAACGAAAGAAAAGAATAACAGACTAACAGAATATATGGCCACAAAGAGATTAAGTAAAGTAGCCCGAGAGTTGAACGTTGGTATCAGCACCATTGTGGAATTTTTGGATTCCAAAGGGGTTGAGATCGAGGCGAAACCGAACACCAAGATCGACCCAGAGGTTTACTCTCTTTTGAGTGAAGAATTCCAATCGGATCAATCGGCTAAGGAGGAATCCAAGCACGTGAGCATGCCTACCACCGAACGGGAAAGTGTGTCAATTGAAAGCCCTCCTGAGCCCAAGTCGAAGTCTGAAGACGATGAAGGCATTCTGATCAAGAATGTACCGGCAGGAGAAGAAGCTGCCGACGAAAAAGAAGAGGCTGTTTCGGAAGCTCCTAAAGAAGAGGAAAAGCCCGAGCCTGAGCCAAAGCAAGAAGAAGAAAAAGAAGTAGTTAAGGAGGAGGAAGAAAAAGAAGAAGAAGGCAAACCTAAAGTTGTCGGAAAGATCGACCTCGATTCCATGAACCTCAAAAGTCGCCCCGATAAAAAATCAAAAGCGGATAAAGAGGAGTCCAAAGCAGAGCCCAAAAAAGAAGCGGCAGCTGATGCAAAGGATGAAGCAGAAGAGAAGACGGAAAAGCCTGCCGCCAAGAAAGCGAAAGAAGATAAAGAAGCAGACAAAGAAAAGCCCGCCGAAAAAAAGGAACGCGAAGAGCACAAAACCGATGTAGAGAAGCTCGAAGGGGTGAAGGTTTTAGGAAAGATCGAACTTCCGAAAGAAAAGAAACCAAAACCGGTGGCTTCCTCATCAGAGGACAAAGAAACTCAGCGTCCGAAACGTAAGCGTAAACGCATTGCTTCTGATAAGCCTGCAAGAGGCAGAGGAAGACAAAAGAAACAAGACGATCCTGAATTAACCGACAAGCAGATCCAAGAGCAGATCAAGGAGACCCTTGCCCGTCTGACCAGTGGTGGAGGAAAATCCAAAGGATCAAAATATAGAAAGCAGAAAAGAGATGCAGCCAGTGAGCAGGCTCAAAAAGAACTAGAAGAAGCAGAAGCACAAAAAAGCATTCTTAAGGTAACTGAATTCGTGACGGCAAACGAATTAGCGGCCATGATGGACGTGAATGTGAACGAGGTGATCTCGGCCTGTATGACGCTTGGTTTGTTCGTATCGATCAATCAGCGACTGGATGCAGAGACCCTGACCATCGTTGCAGAAGAATTCGGCTACGAGGTAGAATTCATCAAAGCAGATTCTCAAAACGAAGTCATTGAAGAAGAGGATGATCCTGACACCTTGGTTGATCGTTATCCAATCGTGACCGTGATGGGCCACGTAGATCACGGTAAAACTTCATTGCTCGACTACATCCGCGAAGCGAACGTAATTGCAGGAGAAGCCGGAGGAATTACGCAGCACATCGGAGCTTACAATGTGAAAGCCCAAGACGGAAACCGCATTACCTTCTTAGATACTCCCGGTCACGAAGCCTTTACCGCCATGCGTGCCAGAGGTGCCCAGGTGACAGACGTGGTGATCGTAGTGATCGCAGCTGACGACAATGTGATGCCGCAAACCAAAGAAGCCATTAATCACGCCCAGGCTGCAGGAGTGCCGATCGTTTTTGCCTTGAACAAGGTAGACAGGCCTAATGCCAATCCGGATAAGATCAAGGAAGAGCTCTCGCAAATGGATATTTTGGTTGAAGACTGGGGCGGGAAGTACCAATCCCAAGAAGTGTCTGCCAAAACCGGCGACGGAGTAGATGAATTGCTTGAAAAAGTAATGCTAGAGGCAGAGCTGCTGGATCTTCAAGCCAACCCGGAGAAAAATGCAGTAGGAACTGTGATCGAGTCTGAGTTAGATAAGGGTAGAGGTTACGTGACCACCCTACTTGTTCAAGCCGGAACCATTGAGATTGGCGACGTCATTCTTGCAGGGCCACATTCAGGAAGAATTAAGGCCATGTACAATGAGCGTGGCCAAGAAGTGGAAGAGGCCGGTCCTTCGATTCCGGTTTCTGTGCTCGGTTTAAGCGGCGCCCCGAGTGCCGGTGACCGTTTCAATGTAATGGACGACGAAAGGGAGGCGAGAAATATTGCCACGAGACGTCTTCAATTGCAAAGGGAGCAAGGAGCAAGAACCAAGAAACACATTACGCTTGATGAGATCGGTAGAAGAATTGCAATTGGTGATTTCCAGGAGCTGAATGTGATCGTGAAAGGGGATGTGGATGGTTCCATTGAAGCACTTTCGGACTCTTTGTTGAAACTCTCTACAGAGCAGATCCAAGTGAACATCATCCACAAATCGGTAGGTCAGATCACCGAGTCAGATATCATGCTGGCTGCGGCCTCAGATGCCATTGTGATTGGTTTTCAAGTGCGACCTTCAGTGGGCGCAAGGAAATTGGCCGAGAACGAAGAGATCGACATCAGACTTTACTCCATCATTTACGATGCCATCGAAGAATTGAAATCAGCCATGGAAGGCATGTTGAAACCTAAGGTGGAAGAAGAGGTTACGGCCTCTATTGAAATCAGAGAGACCTTCAAGATTTCCAAGGTGGGAACCATTGCCGGTTGTATGGTCTTGGAAGGCAAAGTAAACCGTAACGACAAAGTAAGGGTGATCAGAGATGGTGTAGTTGTGTATACCGGTGAGCTGGGATCCCTAAAACGCTTCAAAGACGATGTGAAAGAAGTGGCGAAGGGTTATGAATGCGGACTTAATATCAAGAACTACAACGACATCAAAGAGGGCGACATTGTCGAATCTTACAAAGAAGTTGAAGTCAAGCAGACGCTATAATCAGAATTGATAAGCTTTTCGTATTCGTATTAAACAGGAGTTAGACCTTCAAAGGCAGAAACTGCGAAGAAGAATTTGATTAATTTCATTCATTATTAATCAAAAACCACTTCGTATAATGAAAAAGTTACTCTTTACTTTCTCTTTTGTATTCCTATCCATTCTAGGTCTTCAAGCCCAGGAAGTAGGACAAATTAATTTAAATGCCGGTCTTGCTCTGGGAACAGAAGCCGGGATCAACGACGATGGCGAGTCTTCGCTTGGTCTTGGGGTAAACCTCGGCGGGGAATACTTCATCACCGAGATCATCAGTTTTGCACCCAGTTATACCTACTTCTTCAAAGATGAGATCGATGGAGCTGGCTTTTCAGCGAGCATCAGATTGTCAGCCTTGAATTTCGACGGGCGTTATTATTTTTTAACCGATGATATTCAAGTATATGGTCTACTGGGTGGATCACTGCTTTTCGGAAAATTTGAACAGGATATTGAAATATTTGGCGTGAGATCCCGTGTGGAAGATACCGACTCTGAGTTCGGGCTCAATATTGGCGGCGGAGTGATCTATCCTTTAGAAGATAGTTTCAGCGTGGGAGGACAGGTAAAGTATCAAACACCCGGAGATGGGCAGCTGGTGCTTAACGTTTCGCTTATCTACAGGCTACAATAGAAAAAACAGCACAACAAAAGAGAGGGGCGACCATGCCCCTTTTTTTATGCGCTCCTCTTTTTAGGGTTATTTTCAAAAAGCGATTAATGCTTAACGATCAGGGGCTTGATTTCGCTTTTCCCATGAGACTCAATTTCTATGAAGTAGTAGGCGGGCTCAAGATCAAGTGCGAAGCTGACCAGACGGCTTTGATTGACCTGCCTTTCGAAGACTACCTGTCCTACGGTATTGAAAATACGTAGACGCGCAGATCTGAGTAAATTCCCGAAGTCTACCGTTAGCGAGCCTTCAGTAGGGTTTGGATACACCAGGAATTCCAAACTATTTTCCCCTTCCTCGAGGTCTGTAATGATCGATCCAACTACAAAAAGATAATCTTCCACCTCACCAAAGGCATCGCCGCAAGGCTCGGGGTTAGACCAATAACTAATTCGGTTGCGCATCCTTAGGGTATCCCCCATTTGAACATTAGGAGGAACTGTGAAATTGGCTGTAGCGAAACTTCCTGCATTGGGGCGGAATAATACCGCTTCTGCTTGATCGAATTCGCGATCACCATTGAAGTCGACCCAACTCCCAAAATCATTACTCGACCAGCCCGTGTTGGCAGTTATAGTAATTTGATAGCTTGAGTCGGGCATCAGGGTGGCAATAGGGTTGGTGTTCAAACGGTAGCCGTTGTTTCCCGAAGGAAAATTGACCCCGTCAAAACGGAAGTTGTTCATGAATAGATTGCCCGAGGAGGTGGTTCCTGAAGCCGAACAAAAGTCGAATGCCTGCACCTCATAGACATATTTATAAGTTTCAGTGGTGTCATTGGAGCTACCCACTGCGAATACCTTAAAAAAGACTTTAGTACCCACCGCAAACTGAGGTAAAGTAGTATCACTTTCCCATTCATTACCGCCCAGATTGCTCATGGCAATGCGGTTGCCAAAAGAAGCGGAGTCTCTTGACCATTCAAGATACACCGCGCTGAGGTTGCCGGCGTATTCTATGTTCGCATTCACCGTCTGATCCACGCTAAATTTCGGAGTAGACAAAGTAGGCGGATTGCTGATTCCAACGCTTAATATAGAAGGGAAGTCTTTCCTGCCCACGAGATCATACTCCCAAAGGCCTCTTCCCCAACTTGCGGCCCTTAGCGTATTAGAGCCATACTGAATATCGAGTTCAAGTACAGCCACATTCGGTAAACCGGGATTATAAAGTGTCCAGTTGCTTCCATTCATGGGCTTTGTGAATACCCCGATCTCTGCGCCCAAATAGATGTGACTGGCAGTGTCATGATCGATCACTACACTGCGAATGGGCATATCGCCCAGGTTGTAAGTAATATTGGTCCAGCTGGCTCCTCCATTTGAGGTTAGAAAGACTTTTTGCCCGTCATTTTGAAACCTTCCATACACTACAATGAATTGATCATCATTCCTTGGGTTAAAGGCAATGTCTTCGATAAAATAATTGGGTAGACCATTGCGGATGTTGTTAAAGCTCAATCCCCCATCTGTTGATTTCTCGATGGCTCCCTGCCGAGATACCACGATGATATCTGAATTATTTTCCGCAATTGCCGCTTGTTGAATATCTCCTGAAAAAGCAGGGTTGCCTAAGGTGGTCCAATTCTCTCCAAAATCAGAAGAGCGGTGCACGCTATTCCTGAAGTCATAAATTTCCATTTGTGCATTTGGATCGAAGGCCATAGGGGCCACCCAATAGGCATCATTGAATGAAGAAGGGGTGGCACTGGATTGGTTCAATCCGCCATCTAAACTACGTCTGCGGCCGCCAAATTGAACACTAGCCAACAACCAATCGTCATTTAAGGGATGAAACAGCCCTTCCATTCCATCTGCCCCAAAAAATTCCACCCAGCCATTTTCAGTATGGATGCTTGTACCGTTGTCTTGAGATCCACAAATGGTTCGATCATGGTTGTTCTGACTTACGCCTAGACTATAGTTTTCACGGATGGCAGTTCCTTCATTAAGTCTCTGCCATGTGATCCCACCATCGTTGCTTTTGGCAAGATGACCGTCTGTGGCAACGTAGAAGGTGCCATTTACGCAGATGGCGTTTCTTAGGTCAGCATGTATGTAATCGGTACTGTTCAAATAACTGTTCGCGTAACCATTGCCGGCCGCATTGGTATTGCCTAAGAACCAAAATGTTCTTTGGGTAAACGTACGACCCCCATCAAAGCTGTTTTCCAGGTCTACGTATCCGTAAATCATGTTGTTGGTATCGAGATCATTCACTACAAAGCCGTCACAGCTTTCCGGTGGATTAGAAAGGAACTGAAAACTTTGACCTTCGTTTCTTGAGATCCAAACCCCATTATCTGAAGCAAAATATACGCAAGTAGCACAGGCCGGAGAAGTGGAGAGCCACACGTCACGATTGGCATTGTTGCCAGATACGATAGTGGATAAGCTGTAATTTTCGCCCTGATCTACCGAACGAACAACTTGATTCGGACTGGCACCAAAGGCTTCATTGTAGGCATACAGGACGCTATCATTACTCGGATGAAATACGATCTGTTTGATATCGGCACCGTTCAAAAAGCGGGTCCAGGTGCTGAGATTATCCTCCGATTTAAAGATACCTGCATTGGTTCCGATAAAGATCAGGTTGGGCACGCGAGGGTGATAAACCACATCCAGGATTTGAAAATTGCTGCCTAATCCGCCGAATCCTAAAGTGTCAGGAATGAAGCTGGTAGCTCTCCAACTTATCCCGCCGTCAATACTCCGGTAGATGCCATGTGAAGTTCCGTTTCTGGCGTTTCTCACGTTGATCAATACAGAGTCCGGATTGGTTGGGGAGACAGCGAACGTATTCACTCCGGTGGCGATCAGACTATCTGTAGTTACAGTCCAGCTGAGTCCTTCGTCAGTCGATCTCCAAAATCCACCCGACCTCGAGCTAATGTAAAGTCGGTTGCTATCATTGGGATCCACGTAAAGATCCTCAATCCTACCCAAACCAGCAGAATAGTGGCCAGTGACACTATCAACTCGTGAAGGGCCCACCTCCCGCCAAGAAGTGTTATTCGGTGATTTGCGTTTTGGATTCTGTTTGAGAAATCGCTGATATTGAATTTCTGCGAAATGAGGATCTACCTGCGCGCGCGCTCCACTAGGATAGAATTTAAATTCATTATGGTAGCGCCAACTTTGATAATGCTTATACCCAGAACCTTTTGCGGTCACATCAATGGACTGAAAATAGGATTCTGCCGCACCAACTACTTCGTAAAAATTGTAATTAGGATCGTGCATCATTTCTTTGAAACTGTCTTCAGACTGCCCCTGCAGATGGCTGGCTGTGAGAAAAAAGGATAAAATAATAAGGAGTTGTCTTATTTTCATAATGTATGTTTACGGCAGATAGAGGTTCTCTTTTTGATGGATTTCTATAGTGAAAGAACCCTTATCAATGACGTCACCTTGTTTGTTTTTGTTCAAATAACTTACGTTGGCCTCCCTGCCCGGCAATTGATCAGCTGGTTGAAGTTTGAATTTATATTGCTTCTCGAGCCCATCTAATAAAAAGGATTGGCCCAAATAATTGACTTGGTCAAGCTCTACATTTTCAGGGGAGTTTTCCTTAAGACGCAAGTGAAGATAAGTATGACTGCTGTCACGAGGGCCTCCGCCAACTTCCTTTTGAAAATAGGCGTCTTGTATGAGATCACTCTGCTTGTAATCCACCGTCGCCCCGCTTTTGGTCACTCGAGATTGACAAGCAGCAAAAAGTAAGCAGCTGAATAGCAACAGATGGAACCTAAGGGTTATCATTGATCAAAGATAATCGATAAAGCATTATCCATAAAACGTCCTATGTTTCTGGTCGGATGGAAGGGTCGCTTGGATACTCGATGATTAATTATGGATTTTCCTAGAATCTTCAGATTCTTATGCATTGGCGCCTTTCTTTGTCCTCGAAAGATTGTCGGCTGCGCGTTTTTTCCTATATTGATTCTAATTATTAATCACACAACTGTTTTTATATGAAAAAGTTATTCTCATTGGTTGCTTTGGCAACTATTTTCTGTTTATCCGTTCATGCGCAAGAGAAGGGCAAACTCGCCCTTAGCGGTAGTCTCGCCTACGGCACAAAGGCTTCTATAGACGACAATGTTGAAACTGCTGGAGGCGCAGGTATCAACCTGGGCTTAGAATATTTTGTGACTGATCGGATCAGTATTGCTCCAAGTTACACCTTGTTCTTTGGTACTACTGTGGAGTCATCAGATCCGGTTTTCAATGCCAGTTCAACCTTAGATTGGAATCTAAGCGGCATCAATCTTGATGGTAGGTATTACTTCCTTACCGAAGAATTAAACGTGTATGGTCTTTTTGGAATTGGTATTGTAGCCGCTTCATTTGAAAGTGAATCTACCGTTCAAGGTCAGACAGAAGTTTTTGAAGATTCCGATTCAGAGACTGGCATTAATATTGGTGCCGGTTTACTTTTGCCACTCACGGAGATGATCGGTATCGGAGCTCAAGTAAAATACAATACTGTCGAAATTAATGAAGACGGAGGACAGTTGGTCATAAGTGCAGGCCTGAACTTAAGGTTCTAAGCAAGACTTGATAAAATTGAAAAGGGCTTCATTTGAAGCCCTTTTTTTGTATTTAACTAGTTCGTGCAATAAGCAATTAGGTCCACCGAGAGTTTAATTGGCACTTGATGCGTAATGGCAGTGAAGAGGAATTTCCTTACGGAAGCCGCTTTTGTTGCAGCATTTCGCTAAGGGAAGGTGCACGCTA
>JGI12109J20283_11296631_pt1 | contig 28693 bp, 27 predicted proteins | sample ElkSlonscriptome_12_FD_20283 | JGI IMG/M metagenome (IMG submission 20283)
CGCGGCGTGCGGATTGAAGCGGCACAGCGCGGGCGGATCGTGGGACAGGAACAGCTTATCGGCTTTTTGCACCAACCTTTCCTATTCGGTCATTCGCAGCGAGACGTTCTGGCCTTATTTCTTCGGGCGCGAGAGCCTGCTGAAAGACCGCGTGGAGGAGGGGCGCGGCGTGCTTTTGATCGAAGAGGCGCCGTTTGCCGGGCGCTCGGGTCTGCGACGCGGCTTCGAAAGCGCGCTGGATGCCGCGCTCAAACTGTTCGGAATTTGACGCTGATTGAAGCGGCGGGCCGGCACATTACCGCATCAGCCCGCCCATCAGGTTGCGCACAAAAGCCGTCGCGCCGGTGCGCAGCGGATCTGCGCGTGATTTCTTGCCAAGCACCGCTGCCACCGCAATCGAGGCCAGCGATCCGCTCGCCGCCTTGAGCGCGCTGCGACCCGCCTTTTCCCAGGCGGACGGGGTCTTGCGCGGCTGTTTTGCCACTTCCTCGCGGCCTTTCTCTTCGACCTCGGCGGCCGTTTCAGCCGCATCAGCGGCCTTTTGCGCGAGCACTTCCTCCGCGCTTTCGCGGTCCACGGCGGTATCATACTTGCCATCCAGCGGGCTGACAGACTGGATGATCGCGCGCTCCTTCGCGTTCACCGGCCCAAGGCGCGAGCGCGGCGGCTTGATCAGCGTGCGCTGCACGATTGTAGGCGCGCCGTCTTCATCCAGTGTGGAGACCAACGCCTCGCCCACTTTAAGCTGGGTAATCACCTCTTCGGTGTCGAGCGCTTCGTTGATGCGGAAGGTTTCAGCGGCCGCTCTGATCGCCCGCTGGTCGCGCTTGGTAAAGGCGCGCAGGGCGTGCTGGACCCGGTTGCCGAGCTGGCCGGCGACTTCTTCGGGAATATCGATCGGGTTCTGGGTGACAAAGAACACGCCTACCCCCTTGGACCGGATCAACCGCACCACCTGCTCGATCTTTTCCTGCAAGGCCTTTGGCGCATCATCGAACAGCAAGTGCGCTTCATCAAAAAAGAACACCAGCTTTGGCTTTTCTGGATCGCCCACTTCGGGCAGGCTTTCAAACAATTCAGCAAGCAGCCACAGCAGGAAGGTGGCGTATAGCTTGGGGCTGCGCATCAGCTTGTCAGCGGCCAGCACGTTGACATAGCCGCGCCCTTGTTCGTCCACTTTCAGGAAATCGTCGATCTCCAGCGCGGGTTCGCCAAAGAAATAATCCGCTCCCTGCGCCTCGAAACTGAGCAATTGCCGCTGGATCGCGCCCACCGATTGCTTCGAGACATTGCCATATTGACCGGAAAGTTCAGCGGCATTTTCATGCGCGAATTGCAGCATCGATGTGAGATCGCCAAAATCGAGCAGCAGCAGATTGTTCTCGTCCGCATAGCGGAACACGATCTGCAAAACGCCTTCTTGCGTCTCGTTAAGATCGAGCAGGCGGGCAAGCAGCAGCGGCCCCATTTCCGAAATCGTCGTGCGGATCGGGTGGCCCTGTTCGCCGTAAAGATCCCAGAAGATGACAGGGTTATCGCAATAGGTGTAATCCTCCATGCCGAGCTCTTTGGCACGCGCTTCCAGCTTGTCGGCATGTTTGAACCGCGGCGATCCGGGCATGGCGATGCCGGAAAGATCACCTTTCACATCGGCCACGAATACGGGCACGCCATGGGCTGAAAAACTCTCCGCCATGCCTTGCAGCGTGACGGTTTTGCCTGTGCCGGTCGCGCCGGCGATAAGACCGTGACGGTTGGCCCTGCCAAGCGCAAGGTTCTGATTGGCGCCATCGCCGCCCAGCCCCAGAAAAATATCGCCCATTTTCGTCTTTGCCCCCATCATGGATTTGTGGTTTGCCGCTCTGGCGGGGCGATGCACACCGGTCAAGACTGGCAAACGGGAGAAGCTTCCCCCCTATCGACTTGGCAACCAGATGGGCTAGAGGGATAGCTATGGGCCAGCCCGCTTCACCAGACATGCAAACGCCTTTTGTGCTGCTTGATGATGCGCGCGCAGACGATGCGGCTGATGCGCTGTTCTATTCAGCGCCGGCTGCCACGTTCATCGCAAGGCGCGCTGACGAGGTTGAACGTGTGCTTCGCGACGCTGAGGCCGCGCGGGCGGCGGGCAAGGGCGCGCTGGCGGGATATATCGCCTACGAGGCGGGGCTTGCGCTTGAGCCGAAATTGCTAGGCGCTGCCGATGCGCGCATCGGTGCAGCCGGGCCGCTGGTATGGCTGGGGCTGTTTCCCGAGCCGCCCGAGTGCATTGCAGCAGCGGACATGCCGCGCTGGCTGGCCGCCCGCTATGAAGGTCCGGCAAAACTCGGCCCGCTGGAGCCGCAACTCTCGCCCGCCGGCTACACAAAGGCGTTCGAGACGCTGCGCGAGGCGATTGGCGCAGGCGATATCTACCAGGCCAATCTCACCTACCCGCTCACCGGCTCTTATCGCGGCGATCCACTGGCATTGTATGCGCAGATAAGAGCCGCGGGCGAGGCGGGATATGGCGGGCTGATCTTTGATGGTTCGCACTGGCTGGCGAGCTTTTCGCCCGAGCTGTTCTTCGCAGCCGATAACGCCAGCGCCAAGGTAAAGCCGATGAAGGGCACCCGCCCGCGCGGCGGCGATGCGGCAGCGGATGCCGCGCTTAAACAAGAGCTTGAAACAAGCGCCAAAGACCGCGCCGAAAACCTGATGATCGTGGATCTGATGCGCAATGATCTGGCACGTGTAGCCGTGCCGGGAAGCGTGCGCGTGGATGCCCCGTTTGCAGTGGAAAGCTATCCCAGCGTGCACCAGATGGTCTCCACCGTGCGCGCTGATCTCGCTGATGGCAGGGGCGCCATGGATGTTGTGCGCGCCCTGTTCCCGTGCGGGTCTATCACCGGTGCACCCAAGATCAGAGCGATGGAGCTTATCAGCGCGGTCGAACGCGATGCACGCGGGCCCTATTGCGGGGCGATGGGGCGCATTGATCAGGGCGGGAATGCCGCGTTCAATGTTGCAATCCGCACTTTGCGGCTGACCCCGATTGAAAACGGCCAAGGCAGCGCGGTGCTGGGCGTGGGCTCGGCGATCGTGGCGGATAGCGATCCTCTGGCCGAACGGCGCGAATGCGAGGTCAAGGCGGGCTTTGCCCGGCGCTCGTCCCCTGATCTCACCGCACCCGCTTTCGATCTGATCGAGACGATGGAATTCAACCCCGAAATCGGCATCGCTCTGCTGGAATTGCATCTGGAGCGGATGAAAACCAGCGCCGCAGCGCTTGGCTTTGCGTTTGATCGCCACGCTGCGCGCAACCAGATACAGGCGCTGTGCTTCGAAATAGATCAGCCGGCAAAATTGCGGCTGATGCTTGCGCGCAGCGGGGCCATCGCGCTGGAGACGGGGCCTTTGCCGCCGCGCTTCGAAGGCGCTGCCAAAGTGGTGCCTTTGCCCCATCCGCTTGATCCTGGGGATTGGCGGCTCGCGCACAAAACATCGGATCGCGGTTTTTATGAAGACGCGCTGGCTGGTGCACGCACGCATGGCGGCGATGAAGCGCTGCTGGTGCGCGCAGATGGGCTGGTGACCGAGGGATCGTGGTGCTCTGTGTTTGTGTCCGAGACATCCGACCCTGAAGGCGCGCTGCTTACCCCGCCGGCATCGCTTGGCCTTTTGCCCGGCGTATTGCGCGCCTATCTTACGGAAAAAGGCCGCGTGCGCGAAGCGGAACTGACGCTGGATGACCTTGCCGAAGGGTTCCTGCTTGGCAATTCGGTGCGCGGCCTGTTTCAGGCAGAACTCATATAAAGAGGTGCAAGGCCGCTCTCGCCCCCTCGCTTATCCCGCTTACCGCGACGCGATACGGGATCGAGGGCAGAGGCGGCCTTGCAAAAAAATCATTATGACCCATCCCACCCCGCAAATCCTGTTCGAAGACGGCGAAGCGCTTGTGATCAACAAACCCTCCGGGCTTCCGGTCGATCGCCCGCGCAAGGGCGGTGAGTGTCTGGAAGATCACCTTGATGCGCTCAGGCTCGGCTTCCAGCGATTACCCATGCCCGTCCACCGGATTGACACCGATACCAGCGGCTGCCTGCTGCTGGCGCGCAATCCCAAAGCGCTCAAGCGGTTCAACGCGGCGTTTGAAAAGCGCCTGGTGGCCAAAACCTATCTCGCCATTCTTGCAGGCCATCCTCCAGGCGAGAGCGGAACCGTGCGCCACAAGCTTGCCAAGATCAGTTCAGAGGAAAAGGGCTGGCGCATGATTGCATCGAAAAAGGGCAAGGAAGCGGTGTCGCACTGGGAACTGGTGCGCGACCTCGGCGCGCATGCGCTGATCCAGTTTACACCTGAGACCGGCCGCACTCACCAATTGCGCGTCCATGCGCACAAGGGGCTGGGCGCGCCGCTGCTGGGTGATCCCGTTTATGGCTCGCCCGAACAACGCGGCAAGGGGGCGGCACGCACCATGCTGCACGCGGCATCCCTGATCGTCACCCGCGAAGGCAAGCCGCCAATCGAAGCGCACGCGCCGTTGCCTGCCGATTTCCGCGCCATTGTTGGCGAAGATGGATAACCGCCTGCTTTCGCGCGCCCATGCGCTTGCCGAAGAAAGCTTTCTGGCAGGCTCTGGTCCGGGCGGGCAAAACGCGAACAAAGTTGCCACCGAAGTACAGTTGCGCGTCAACGCCTATGCCCTGCGCCTGCCGCCTGCCGTGTTTGCGCGCCTGCGCGATATTGCCGGCGCCAAGCTGACCGCATCGGGCGATATCCTGATCCATGCGCGCCAGCACCGCACGCAGGAAGCCAACCGTCAGGCCGCGCGCGCAAAGCTGGAAGAGTTGCTCGAAGCCGCACACCGCCAGCCAAAACGGCGGGCGAAAACGCGGATTAACCGCGTGGGCAAAGTGCAACGCCTGAAGGCGAAGAAGGCGCGCGGCGCAGTCAAGGCCAATCGCTCCAAACCCAGCCGCAGCGACTGGTGAGGGGCGAGCGAGCGCTGCCGGGGCCAAGACTTCGACCTTGACTTTGCACTGCGATTCGCTCAATGGCCCACGCTGAAACGGCGGCGCTCCCTTTCACGAGGCACGCGTCGCCTTTGTTTTTGGGCCAGCCATTTACGGCAAGCGGCCCGGTCCAGATCAATTTAGGAAAACGCTATGGCGAAGCCAGCAACCGTCAAGATCCGCCTCGTCTCAACCGAAGGCACCGGCTTTTTCTACGTAACGAAAAAGAACCCGCGCAACATCACCGAAAAGATGACGTTCCGCAAATATGATCCGGTCGCCCGCAAGCATGTCGAGTTCAAGGAAGCGAAGATCAAGTAAGCGACACTTGGCCATGCCGGTTGAAGGCGTCCTGCCAGAGTTCACCTGCCGCCATCTGATTCAGCCTCCATTCAACGCGCGCACGCAATAGCAGGCGCTATGATGAGATTGTTCGCCCGCCTTTCAAAGCAGCCCGCTCGGCTTCTGGCCGCCGGGCTGTTTGTCATTTGCAGCGCTGCCACTGTCCCGCTGGCGCTTGTCGCTCCCGCCTCACCCGCATCGGCACAAGCAGGGGCAGGAGATCTGGACCGCGCCGTTACCGCGCTGCGCCAGATATCGACGATGCGCGCAGATTTCACTCAGACAGACCGCGATGGAAACCGGGCGCGAGGCGTTTTGACGCTGAAGCGCGGAGGCAAAATCCGATTCGATTACGGCAAGGATGCCGATCTGCTGATGCTATCGAACGGCAAATCGCTGTACATGATCGATTATGAGGTTGCGCAGGTCGAACGCTGGCCGATCGGCAACACGCCGCTGGGCGCGCTGCTGGATCCCAGCCGCGATGTGAAGCGCTTTGGCTCGATCATCCCCACCGGCAGCAACGATGTGGTGAGCGTGATGGTCGAAGATCCGGACAAACCCGAATATGGCGCGATCAATCTGATTTTCTTCAAAAATGCGTCAGCACCAGGCGGGCTGCAACTGGTCAACTGGGTGGCACGCGATGCCCAGAACTATCGCACCACGGTACGGCTGTCGAATCACCGCTACGGCGTTTCGGTGGCAGACAGCACGTTCACATTTCGCGATCCGCGCCGCTCGTCCCGTCGTCCTAAATAATCGTTTCAACCGCGTATCGTGGTATCCCAGCGATAAAAAGAGCCCCGCGTTCATAGAGCGGAAAGCCATCCTGCGCTAATTAGGAATTCACAAAGCGGCGGAGGAAGGGTTTCCCCCCTGTTGCCCTTGCCCTCGCAAAAGAGCCGCTTTGTCCAAGCGTGACGAACGCTCAAATGGAGCCCCTGTCCCACCGCCCCCGGGACAGGGGTTTTCTTTTTTTGCGGTTTTCCTTTGATCGCACGGACTGGCGCTCGGACTGGCGCTCGGACTGGCGCATGGGCCGACGCGCGGCCCCTCAATCGTGAAGCACCGCCTCCATCACCGTGAACACCCTCGTGTTGTCTACGAAATCGCCGTCCCAGCCATAAGGCTCGCCCCACAGGGCGCCCGCGCGGATGTCGGAGCGGGTGAACTGCGCAAACAATTCAGAACCATTGCCGATCGCCCATAGGGGCACCAGCTCATTGGTGTGGTTGGGAGAGGCAAACTGGTAGCCCGGCAGATTGCCCTTGCCCCGGTCCTGCACCGCGAGAAACGCGTTGAAGGTATCCTTGGCAGGATCAAAGCGCGCTTCGGCCAGAGCCTCGGGGGTGCGTTCCTGGGCGACCGGGCCGCCGGCACTGTTTGTCCACGTGGCTTCGCCCCAGATGCCGCCGCATTCGTGATCGGACGTGATGATCAGCAGCGTTTCATCCCAGCTCGAATTGGTCTCGACCCAGGCGATCACTTCTTCAACCGCGCGATTAAAGTCCATCTGCTCCTCGATATAGCGCGGCATGTCATTGGCATGGCCCATCCAGTCCACCGCACCGCCCTCGATCATCACGAAGAACCCGTCTTCATCCTGCGACAGCACATTGAGCGCGCCCCGGCTCATCGTGGCAAGATCGGGCACGACGGGATTGAACGCCATGCCGGACGGGTTCTCGCTCTCGTCCAGCGCCGTGCGCGCTGCCTGCAGGGTCGAATTGGTGCGCGCGATGCCGATCACGCGTTCGGGCAGATTTTCCCCGGCGGCCAGAGCTTCAAAATCGGCTTTGGCGTCGATGAAGCGGAACCCGTTCAAGCCCGCTTTGCTCGTCATCGCGCCCAGCGTCTCGCTGCCGCCGACATAGCGATAATCACGTTCCTCGGCAGGGTTGGCGCTGTTGCCGCTCGAATCGTACAGCGGATGGCCGCCGCCCATGATCACATCAAGGTCGCTTCCCACCATCTCGTTGAAAATTTCGGCGTAATTGTTGCGGCTGACATTGTGCGCGATCACAGCGGCAGGAGTGGCGTGCGCTGCCATCACCGAAGACACCGCACCCGCCGAGCGTCCGCGTGCCATCGCGATCTCGGCGATCGTGTCAAAGCGCTGGCTGGCACTCCAGTCCATGTTGATGCGGCCATTGGCCGTCTTGCGCCCCGTCATCAAAGCGGTGCCTGCCGCCGCGCTATCGGTGTAGGTGGTGTAAGAGCCCGCCTCGTCCGAAAAATCGCCGGCAAAGGTGTTTTCAAATCTTTGCCACCGCGTGCGCGGATCATAGAATTGTTCCACCGCGCCCACGGCAAGCGCGGGTTCGGATCCGCTGGGCAGCAACGCGCCGTTTTCATCCACCAGATTGAGCGAGCTGTGCGCCATCCCCAGCATCACCGGCCTTGTCCCGTCAGGCCGCATCACCTGATAGGGCTGCTGGCCTGCTTTGCCTTCAAAATAGTCCGCCGCGAGCCAGCCGTTAAAGCCGATCCCGTCCGAAATCATGATGATGACGTTTTTGGGCCTCTTCTTCCCGGAATTGTCTGATTGGGGCTGCTCTTGCGGGGACCTGTCCCGGGCGCCTGTATCGGTTGCGCTCGGAATCAATGCAGCGCCGGCGCTCAGAGAAAGGGACAGAACGCCAAGTGTGAGCGCGCGGGCGGGAGAAGATGTGATCATGGAAGGGAAACTCGGCTGCTGGTGTAAACGCTCATGCTATCGCTGCAGTTTGTGACAGCCAAGCTAAAGCTTGTCGCCTTTCATAACCGTCCCTAAGTCGTTGCGCCATGGTTTCTGTTGCTACCTGGAATATCAATTCGGCCCGCTTGCGCCTGCCGATCATCGCAAAATATCTTGAGCAAGAGGCTCCCGATGTCCTGTGCCTGCAGGAAATCAAGTGTCAGGAGCAGCAATTTCCGGCCAAGGCGCTGGCTGAATTGGGCTACGAACATCAGGCGATTTGCGGGCAAAAGGGGTATCACGGCGTCGCAACCGTAAGCCGCCTGCCGATCCGCGAAGTCTCCCGGCATGACTGGCAGGACAATGGCGAGGCGCGCCATGTCGGCGTGGAGGTGATCGGCCACGATATGGTGATCGAAAACGTCTATGTGCCCGCAGGCGGCGATGTGCCCGATCGCGAGGTCAATGTGAAATTCGGTCAGAAGCTCGATTTTCTCGAGCGGATGACCCGTTGGGCAGACGGCGTGGAGCGGCCAACGCTCATCGTGGGCGATTTCAATATTGCCCCGCTTGAGAGCGATGTCTGGAGCCACAAGCAATTGCTCAAGGTTGTCAGCCACACTCCTGTCGAAGTGGATGCGCTTGAGCGGTTTGGCGATGCGCATGGCTGGGTGGATATCGGGCGCAAATTCATTGCCGCGCCCGAGCGGTATTACAGCTGGTGGTCCTATCGCTCGCCCGATTGGCGCAAGAATGATCGCGGGCGCAGGCTTGATCATATGTGGGCCTCCCCCCAGCTTGCCGCGCAGGCGAGCGGCCATAGCCTGCTTGAAGAGGCGCGCGACTGGGAGAAGCCCTCAGACCATATCCCGCTGATAACGGAGTTTGACCTCTGAACGAGGCGCCCGCCCCCAAGCTGCCATCAGCAGAGCGCCGCGCTGCGCAGGCGGTGGACGCTTTGCGCCATGGCTGGGCACTGGATTTTGCCGGTGGCCCCGTGCTGCTGCCCATCGAAACCGCGATTGCGAGCGGTGCCAGATCGGGCCGTCTGCTGATATCGGCCGCGCGCGCAAGCACGCTCAAGCTCACCAATCAGCGTGAGGCCGCGCGCAGTGATGTGCCGCACACGCCAATCCTCATCCGCACCGGCGACCCGATCCCGCTCAGCGATGCGCGCCCAGTTGCAGACCCCTCGCTTGATCTTGCCAACCCGTTCAAGGGGCCCTTTCGCGCTGAGGATATTGCCTGGGCCGATGAAGCGGTTGCCGCGATGGAATATGCGCGCATTGCGGGTATTCTGCCTGCCTTCATGGTCGATCCCGTCGAAGGGGGAGAGCCTCATTGGCTAAAGGCTGGCGATCTTGCCGCCTACACCGATGCGGGCCGGCTGGACATCATCACCCGCGCGCGCCTGCCCGTGGCGCGGTGCGAGGATGCCGAGGTCATCGCTTTTCGCTCCACCGCAGACACGCGCGAACATGTGGCGCTGATTATCGGCAAGCAGAGCGGCGACAAACAGCCATTGGTGCGGCTGCATTCGGAATGTCTCACAGGCGATGTGCTGGGCAGCCTCAAATGCGATTGCGGCCCGCAGCTGGATGGGGCGATCGAGGCTATGGCCACCCATGCGCGCGAAGAGGGCGGTTGGGGGATCGTGCTGTATATGCGGCAGGAAGGGCGCGGGATCGGCCTTATCAACAAATTGCGCGCCTATCGCCTGCAGGATCAGGGGTTTGACACAGTCGAGGCAAACCAGCGCCTGGGCCTGCCCGATGAAGCGCGCGATTTTCCCGTGGCGGCGCGAATGCTGGAGCTGATCGGCGCAAGAAAAATCCGCCTGCTCACGAACAACCCCGCCAAGCTGGAAAGTCTTGCCAGCGCAGGCATCACCATCACTCAGCGCGTGCAGCACCAGCTACCGGACAACCCGCACAACGCACATTATCTCGCCACAAAGCGCGATAAATCGGGGCATTTGCTGCTGTGACCGGGCCGGAGATTGCCATCACGATCAGGCCCGAGCAGGAAGGAGACGAGGCGGCGATCCGCGATCTTGTCATCCGCGCGTTTGACGGGCATCCCCATTCCGATGGTGACGAGCACAGTGTTATAGACAGATTGCGCGCTGGCGCAGACCTTGCGCTCTCGCTGGTTGCAGAGGACGGGGAGGCGGTTGTCGGCCACATTGCCTACAGCCCAGCAATTCTGACCAATGGCGATAATGGCTGGTTCGTGCTTGGCCCTGTTGCGGTGGAACCGTCTTATCAGGCTGGCGGCATTGGCCGCGCGCTGATCGAGGCAGGCGAAGCGGAATTGAGGGCGCGCGGGGCAAAAGGGCTGACGGTGCTGGGAGACCCTGCGATCTACAGCCGCTTCGGATTTGCCACGGATACGCCGATGTGGCTGGCGGGCGAGCTTGGCTGGGCGTTTCAGGTGAAGAGTTTCGATGGCCCGATACCAGCGTGCGAGCAACGCTATGTAGCCGCGTTCGACCCGCCCGGGCGCTAGCGCCTAACGCCGCTCATATTGCGTCAGCCCTGCGGCCAGCCGGTTGTTCGCCAATTTCACGCTGGCCCCTGTCCAATCGGCCACAAACGCGCTTTGCCGGCGCACGCCGGGCGCAAAGCGCGCTTCGTTGTTGGCGACGCGCAGGCCATCTGAATTGTGGATGCTGTCTTCCGCGCCCAGCGCGATGAAGGCGGAGTAATTCTCCTTGCTCTTGCCCTGGATGAACCAGTTGTTCGCAATCGAACCGACCGCTCCTGCGGGCAGATCGATCATGTAGTTCGTTTGCTCGCCTGCGGCATCATCGAAGGAATTGTTCTCGATCCGCACTTTGCCGGTGCGTGATTTGACATAGTGCCCGCCGCGCCCGCGTTCAAAGCGGCTTTCCAGCACAGTCAGCTTGCCATAATCGCCGATATAGATCGAATGCGCGCATCCGGCCGAATTCTCGCACGTGCCAAGCCCGCTGAAAGTGGAACGGATGATGTAGATCTGCGAGGTGGGATCGCTCGCTGAAAGGATGCCCTGCTGGCTGTCCATAAACCGGCTATAGGCTATGTTGAGCTGCCCGCGTTCGATGCGGATCCCGGCGCCATTGCCATCGGGCACCTGATAATTGCGGAAAGTCAGCCCGCGGATTTCCGCGCCCAGCCCGCGCAGCACCAGCCCCGCTTTGCCTTCGCACGCCCGCCCTTCCAGCACGACGGTGCCCGCCTCTTGCGCAATGTAGGTGATCACGCCCGCTTGCTGCACCGCACATTGGCGATAGGTGCCAGGCGCAATGCGGATCGTCCCGCGCGCATCGCCGATCGCCGTCACCGCCTTTTGCAACGAGACAAAGGTCTCTCCCGTTTCAACAATTGTGAAAGGGGCGGGCCGGTTTTGCGCGAGCGCACTCGCACCAGCCAGCGACAGCGCGCACATGGCCACGGCAGCCAGCATCGCAGACTTGGAAAGCTGACGCGCGGCAAACGAAGGCTTTGGCGCTCTGGTGGGCGCTCTGGCGGGCGCTTTGGTGGGCGCACTGGCGGGCGAGGTGCGGATTGCATCTGTCATGGCCCGGAAGATCTATGGACGTGGCCGCCAGCGCCAAGCGGTGTTTCATCGCTGTGCCGTTTCGATGCAGCAATTCGCCCTTGGCTTAATGCCGCCTGTGGGGTTACATCGCAGCCATTGAGCGCGCATCGTTGATGCGCCCCTACACACCGGAGACCTGACCAATGAAAAAGCTCGCATCACTCACCGCCCTTACCACGCTCGGCCTTTCCCTTGCCGCATGCGGCACCGCCGAGGACGCGTCGACCGAACCCAGCCCGGATACAGTTGAAATGGCCGCCGATGACGCGCTCGAAATCGTAACCGAAGAGCCGGTTGAGGATGAGGCGGTACAAGATGTTGAGGAGGTCCCCGGGCCGCCCGCGGTGAGCGAAGAGGCCGCCAATGCCGCGGCTGACGATGCCGCTGCCATCGCCGCAGAAGTCGAAGCAGCCGCCGCTGCCGCTGCTGATGGTGTTGACGGGGTAGAGGATAACGAGCCCGAAGGGCCGCAGGAATAAGCCTGCATGCGCCCGGTTTTGCTGATAGCGCCGCTGTGCCTGCTTGCCGCGTGCGACAGCGGCGAGGATGCCGCGCCTGATCCTGCATCGATCAGCGAGGGAGAGATGCGCGCTCTCGAAGAAGCCGCCGACATGCTCGATGAAACCCGCCTTCCCGAGGGCGCGCTTCCAGAAACGGAGCCTTCCGGACAAGAGACAGGCGATCCGTCAGCGGCGCCCTAGCGCCCGCCAAACCCCGTTAGGAATATATGCGATGAACGCACCGATCACAGATACATCCCGTTTCACCACCGGCATGGACGAAGACACGTTCGAACAATTCGCCGAACAGCTCACCCGCTATGTGCGCGAGCGGCTGATCCCGGCGGAGAGCGAAGTGATCGCGAATGATCGCATTCCTGAGGAAATCCTCGATGAAATGCGCGATATGGGCCTGTTCGGCCTCAGCGTGCCCGAGGAATATGGCGGCGCGGGGCTGAACATGACGCAATATGCCCGCGTGGTGAATATCATGGCCAATGCCGCGCCCGCCTATCGCTCGATCTTCTCGATCAATGTCGGCATGTTTGCGAGCGCTCTCAAGAACGGCGGTACCGAAGCACAGCGCGCCGAATGGTATCCCAAGCTGGCGGAAGGCAAGATCGCCTGTTTCGGCCTTACGGAGCCAGGCTCTGGCAGCGATAGCGCCGCTATGGCGACCACCGCCGTGCCCGATCCGGACGGCAATGGCTGGATCCTCAACGGCACGAAGCGTTATATCACCAACGCGCCCCATGCCGACGTCGCGCTGATCATGGCGCGCACCGAAAAGGAAGCGCTGCCCAAGAATGCGCATGTCAGTGCGTTTCTGGTACCGATGGATACGCCGGGTGTCTCGACCGGAACGCCGGACAAGAAAATGGGGCAGGAAGGCTCCCATATTTCGGACATCATGCTCGATGATGTGCACGTACCGGGCGATGCGCTGCTTGGCGGCGAAACCGGGCAGGGTTTTCGCTTTGCGATGCAGAGCCTCGACAATGGCCGCATCAGCGTGGGCGCGGCAGCAACAGGATATGCGCGCCGGGCGCTGAATTCTGCAATCCGCTATGCCAGTGAACGCAAGGCGTTCGGTGAACCGATCGCGCGCTTCCAGCTGATCCAGGCAATGCTGGCGGACAGCGAAACCGAGATTTATGCCGCCGAATGCATGATGCGCGATGTGACAGAGCGCGCGGACCGCGGCGAGAACATCCTCGTCAAGGCCGCTGCCTTCAAGGTCTTCGCATCCGAGATGTGCGGGCGCGTGGTTGATCGGGTGGTGCAGGTCTATGGCGGCGCGGGCTATCTCGCCGAATACGAAGCCGAACGCTATTTCCGCGATGCCCGCATCTACCGCATCTACGAAGGCACAACGCAGATCCTTCAGCTCCAGATCGCCAAGCACATGCTGCGCGAATGGGAGAAGGTGCACGGGTAACGCGCCTTGTATAAGCTTCTCTCCGACCTTTCGATCATCGAAGTATCCAGCTTCGTCGCCAGCCCCACGGCGGGTCTTTACTGCGCGCAGATGGGCGCCGAGGTGATCCGTGTCGATCACAAGGCGGGCGGACTCGATTATGATCGCTTCATGCTCACCGAGGAAGGCCGCTCGCTCAGCTGGGAAAACCTCAACCGCGCGAAGAAATCGGTCGCGCTCGATCTGCGCAGCGGCGAGGGGCGCGAATTGTGCGTCGAACTCGCTGCCAAGACCGGCCAGCTGATCACGAACCTGCCCGAAAAGAGTTTTCTTGGCCACGCCGCGATCGAGGCGAAGCAGGCAGAAGGCGCCGCCCCGCTCATCTCCTTGCGTATCATGGGCTGGCATGATGGACGCCAGGCGATGGATTTCACCGTCAATGCCGCTTCGGGCTATCCGCTGATGACGGGCCCTGCGGATTGGGACATGGACACAGCGCCGCCTGTCAACCAGGTCCTGCCTGCCTGGGATTTCATCACGGGTGCATATTCCGCCTTTGCGCTGATGGCCGCGCTGCGCCACCGCGACATGACGGGTGAAGGCGCGGAAATCCGCGTGCCGCTGGGTGATGTGGCCATCGGCACGGCGGCCAATTCGGGGATGTATGCCGAAATGCTCTATCGCGGCGGGGATCGCGAACGGCTTGGCAATGCAATCTGGGGCGCGTTCGGGCGCGATTTCCGCTCAAAGGACGGGGTGCGCTTCATGGTTGCCGCGCTCACGCCCAAGCAATGGGGCGGATTGGTCGAAGCCTTTGGCGTTGCAACCCGCATCGGCGCGCTCGAACAGCAGCTTGGCGTGAGTTTCGATGAGGGGGACCGCCCGCGCTTCGAGCACCGCGAGGCGCTGTTCGATATCTTCCAGTCAGTCGCGGGAAGCCATGATTACAAGGCTTTGGAAGGCATGATGAAGCAGCACGGCTGCACCTATGAACGCTATCGCACGGCGCATGAGGCGGTGAACGATCCAACACTGGTGGCAGACAACCCGCTGTTCGGCCCCTCACCCGCCAATCCGTCGGCCTTTGATTATCCCGCGCCGCGATCCTTCGCCAATCTTCCCGCGCACGAAGCAGGTGACCCTGCGCCCGCGCCCTATCTCGGCCAGCATTCCGAAGAAGTGCTGGCAGAGCGGCTGGGGCTGTCCAGCGGCGCCATCGGCAAGCTGGTCGATGCGGGGACGGTTGCGCTTTCAGACAAGGACAAACGATGACACGAAGAGCCGCCATCTGCGCACCCTTGCGCACCCCAGTGGGCAAATTCCTCGGCTCGCTCTCGGGCCTTAACGCAGGCGAATTGGGCGCGATCATCCTCAAGGCGCTGGTGGAGCGCAGCGGCATTGATCCCGCGCGCGTCGATGATGTGGTCTTCAGCCAGGGCTATGGCAATGGCGAGGCCCCCGCCATCGGCCATTGGAGCTGGCTTGCCGCCGGCTTGCCGCTGGATGTGCCGGGCTACCAGCTGGATCGGCGCTGCGGTTCGGGCCTGCAGGCTGTCGCCAATGCGGCGATGATGGTGGAAACCGGCATGGCCGATGTGGTGGTCGCAGGCGGGTGCGAGAGCATGTCCAATGTCGAGCATTACACGCTTGCCGCGCGCGGCGGGGCGCGCATGGGGGATATCACGCTGCATGATCGCCTTTCGCGCGGACGTTTGATGAGCCAGCCGACCGAACGCTTTGGCGTGATTACCGGTATGATTGAAACGGCGGAAAACCTTGCCAAGGATTATGCAATCACCCGCGAGGCGGCAGACGAATATGCCGTGCGCTCACACCAGAACGCAGCCGCTGCGTGGGACGCAGGCAGGTTCGATGCGCAGCTTGTACCGGTCCAGGTCCCTCAGCGACGCGGCGATCCGATCGTGTTCGACAAGGACGAAGGTTACCGCGCGGATGCTTCGCTCGAAACGCTCGCCGCGCTGCGCCCGATTGATGGAAAACGCGATCCCGAAGCGATTGTAACCGCAGGCAATGCCAGCCAGCAAAACGATGCGGCAGCAGCCTGCCTTGTGGTGGCGGAAGACAAGCTGGAAGAGCTTGGGCTTGAACCCATGCTGTGGTTCGGCGGCTGGGCTGCGGCAGGATGCGATCCCGCGCGCATGGGCATCGGGCCTGTGCCTGCGGTAGAACGGTTGTTTGCGCGACGCGGGCTTGGCTGGGATGACATCGATCTTGTTGAGTTGAACGAGGCGTTCGCCCCGCAAGTTCTGGCTGTGCTCAAAGGTTGGGGCTGGAGCGATGATGACAGCCGGCGCGATATCCTCAACGTCAACGGCTCGGGCATTTCGCTTGGCCACCCCATTGGCGCCACCGGCGGGCGCATCCTTGCCGATATGGCGCATGAAATGCGCAGTCGGGGTGCAAAGCGCGGCCTGGAGACGATGTGCATTGGGGGCGGGCAGGGAATTGCGGCGGTGTTCGAGCTTGCCCAATGAGTGCTGGCGCAAGCGATTTTGACGCCTGGATCGGGCGCGAGATCACCGCGCAAGACCGGCTTACCCCCCAGCACGCCTTTCAATGGTGCGCGACCTTTGATCGCGACAGGCCGGCGGATGCAATCATGGGGCAAGGCATCCACTTTGCCCTGTGCACGCCCGATACCCGCACCAGCAGGCTGGGCGAGGATGGGCATCCGCAGCGCGACAACAGCCCTTCCAGCTTTCTGCCTCCCTTCGATTTGCCCCGCCGCATGTGGGCCTCAAGCGCGATCCAGTTCATCGCCCCCATCGCCATCGGCGCAGCGATCAAGCGCACCAGCCGCGTGATTTCGATCACACAGAAAGAGGGCGCAAGCGGACGGCTCGCCTTTGTCGATGTGGAGCATGAAGTGCGTGCGAACGGCACGCTCTCGGTGCGCGAGACACAGACACTGGTCTATCGCGAAGCCGCCGCGCCCGATGCCGAGCCAACCCCGCCAGAGCCGGGCGAGGGCATTTTTGACTGGCAGGCGTGGGACAAGATGATCACGCGCACGCCCGATCCGTGCCTGCTGTTTCGCTATTCCGCGCTCACTTTCAACACGCACCGCATTCATTACGATGCACCCTATGCGCAGCGCGTCGAGCGGTATCGCGGGCTGGTGGTGCACGGCCCGCTCACTGCTAGCCTGTTGCTTGGGCTTGCAGGCCGCGAGCTGGGCGAAAACCGGGTGCGCAGGTTCGAATTTCGCGGCCTATCGCCAGCGATTGCCGGCGAAAAGCTGCATTGCGTGATGCGGCACTTTGAAGGCGATGGCCAAAGCTACGAGATGGGCGCATTTGCCAGCGATGGCAGGCAGGTGATGAAAGCGCGCGCGCAGCTTTAATCGCTGCGCGATGTGACGAAACCGCTTACGACCTCGACCAGTTCGGGGTGAATTGGCACCGAGCTGTCCGAATAGGTCGCGATATTGGCAGCGCGGCCATCGCCTTCCACGGCTTTAAGCACGTGGTTCATATCTTCGATCACCACCATCGCGGCCGCTGGCTGCCCCTTGGCCAGCGCTTCGGCATCGGCGGGCGGGGTCTGGATATCCTTGCCGCCAGCCACAATCAGAGCGGGCACGGTAAGATCCCCCGCCATCGCGGCGGGATCGCGCGACATGAGATCGATCAGAAATCCCTGAACCGCAGGCGCAAACAGGCTGATGAGCGCCGGATGCATGCCGTCTGCTGAAACCCGCTCACCCGCTTCCAACACGGCGATTGTGGCCATCGCTTCATCAAGGATCGGCGCGTTGGCAGGGTTGGCGCGAAGTTGCTCGCGCAGGGTATCGCCCAAAGTGCGGCCGACCGAGGCAACCAGCACCACGCCGCAAATGCCTTGCGGTGTTTGCGCCGCTTCAAGCGCGATAAGGCCGCCTTCGCTGTGGCCCAGCAGCCAGATACACTCAGCGCCGGTCTTCTGACGGGCAACCTCGACCCACTTGGCAACATCACCGGCATAGGCATCAACACTCACCTTGTTGGCATCGGCAATCGCCGCCTTGCTGCCGAACATTCCGCGCTTGTCGATCCGCAGGCTGCCTATGCCCTGCTCTTGCAGGGCTTCGGCAAGCAGGCGGTAGCTTGCCGCTGTCACGCCCATCGGGCTGTTGCCGTCGCGATCAGTGGGACCCGAGCCAGGGATGATCAGCACGGTGGGCTGGCCATCGGCAGGCGGTATCAGCGTGCCCGCCAGATCGCCTTGCGGTCCGGGGGCTGTAACGTCCAGGGGTGCCTTGGGCATTGCCTCTCCTGCATGGGCTGCGCTGGCCAGGAAAATCGCGGCGAGAGGTGCGAGCATTGTCTTCATCTAGTCCTCCTTGGGCGGGCGGCCGCGGCGCGGTGGCTTTGTGCGATCCACATCAATTCCGCGTGCATCCAGAGCCTCGCGCAGCAGCATTTCAATCTGCGCATTGGCCGAACGAAGTTCTGCGCCCGCCAGCCGCTCAATCGCGGAATGAACATGCGGATCAAGCCGCAGAGCAAAGGCCTTTCGGGCCGGGTTTCGGGGTGCAGCCATAGCTGCCTCCTCAAAGGGTTTGGCGTTACTGGTAGAGCGTTCCGGTGTTCACAACTGGCTGCGCCTCGCGATCACCGCACAGCACCACCATCAGGTTGGAAACCATTGCGGCGCGGCGTTCATCATCAAGTTCCACGATGCCGTCGGCGGACAGCTTCTGCAACGCATCCTCCACCATGCCGACAGCGCCCAGAACGACTTTCTGGCGGGCTGCAATCACCGCATCGGCCTGTTGACGGCGCAGCATCGCACCGGCGATCTCGGCGGCATAGGCAAGGTGCGTCAGGCCCGCTTCATCAACCGTTATTCCGGCAACACGCAGGCGATCATTGAGTTCAACGATCAGTTCCTGGTTCACCACGTCGGCGCTGCCGCGAAGCGTCGTTTCATCCTCGTCCGACATATCATCATACGGGTGGCGCGAGCCAACAGTGCGAAGCCCTGCCTCGATCTGGATGTTCACAAATTCCTTGTAATCATCGACATCAAACACCGCCTGCGCCGTATCCGCAACGCGCCACACGACATTGCAGGCGATCTCGATCGGGTTGCCGCGCAGATCGTTGATCTTGACCTTTTCGGAATGCATGTTGTGCGCGCGAACGGAAACCTTTTCCTTGCCAAACCATGGCCAGATCCAGTGCAGACCATCCTTGCGGATGGTGCCGCGATATTCGCCGAACAGCGTGAGAACCACGGCCTGATTGGGCTGGATCATGAAAAATCCAATCGCGATCACGACAAAGACAAGCGCGCTGATCACCAGCAGCGGAACGCCAACCACAGGGCCAAGAGCCGCGCCCATGCCGGCAACAAAATAGGCAGGCACGAATACCACAATCGCAAGCAGCGCAAGCAGCATGGTGTAGCCATTGGTGGCAGAGCCGATGCTCTCCTTGCTGGCGGCGGCGCGTTCGGTGGTGCTCATAGATAACTCCCCTGTGATTGGACGATTACGACTGACGATCAAATGTGACGATATAAATATGATATCATCATTATATCGAACGCTGCCAAAAGTCAATCAATATCGCCTGGCTCGCGCCTAAACCGGATAATCGGCAATCGGCTGCATGACGCCATAGCTTTCGGCCTTCGGGCTGCGGCCCAGTTCGGGAAAATCAATCACAGGCGGCTCGACCCGGGTATCGGGTAGCCGATCCAGCAGGTTGCGAATGAGCGTGAGGCGCCCGCGTTTCTGATCGTTGAAATTCACCAGCGTCCACGGCGCATGCTCGGTGTGCGTTGCCGCCAGCATCGCCTCGCGCGCTTTGGTGTAGGCATCGTACTGCGCCCGCGCCGCCAGATCGATAGGCGACAGTTTCCAGCGCTTGAGCGGATCATCAAGCCTTTCGCGCAGGCGCTCTTCCTGCTTGGCCTGATCGGTGGTGAGCCAGTATTTGAACAGCAAGATGCCATCATCGGTCAGCTGTTTTTCAAACGCGGGGGCTTGCCTCAGGAACAAGTCGACCTGGCGCTCGCTTGCAAAGCCCATCACTTTTTCAACCCCGGCGCGATTGTACCAGCTGCGATCAAACAGGGCGATCTGGCCCGAGGTTGGCAGGTGCTGGATGTAGCGCTGGAAATACCACTGGCCCTGTTCGCTTGGCGTCGGCTTGCCCAGTGCGACAGTGTAGCATTGGCGCGGGTTCAATTTGTCGCGAACCGCCCGGATCGCTCCGCCTTTGCCGGCGGTATCGCGGCCTTCAAACAGCACCACAATGCGCGCGCCCGTTGTGCGGGCCCAGCGCGCCATGCCCACCAATTCCTCTGTCATCGGTTCCAGAAGCTTGCGGTATTCCTTGCCTTTGAGCGCCATCTCTGCCCCTTGCCTTTTCGCTTGTGTAAGACCCCAGCTAGCCCCAAATTGAATGGCATGGCCACACTTGCTGATCCCGAAATTGATTATTCGCACCTGCCCGACCTGCCAGAAGACGTGTTCACCGCGCCTCTGACACGGCCCGCTCACATAGGAGAGGACTGGCTTGAGCCAGCGCAGGCCGATTATTCCAGCGAGGATCACGCCATCTGGGATGATCTGTTCGCGCGGCAGGCAGATCTTTTGCCCGGACGCGCGGCAAGCGCGTTTATGTCGGGGCTGGACAAGCTGGATCTGGGGCGCGGCGGCGTTCCCGAATTCGGTGCAATGTCAGAGGAGTTGAGCGCGCTTACGGGATGGAGCGTGGTGCCCGTGCCGATGCTGATCCCCGATCACGTATTCTTCTGGCACCTTGCCAATCGCCGTTTCCCGGCGGGCAATTTCATCCGCACACGCGAAACCTTTGATTACATTCAGGAGCCGGATGTCTTCCACGATGTCTTTGGCCATGTGCCGATGCTCACAGATCCGGTGTTTGCTGATTACATGCAGGAATATGGCCGCGCCGGGTGGAAGGCTATGCGGTACAATCGCCTGAAAGCGCTTGGCTCGCTCTATTGGTACACGGTCGAATTCGGGCTGATCGAAGAGGAAGCGGGCCTGCGCGCCTATGGTGCGGGCATTTTATCGGGCCCGAGCGAGATCGTGTTTGCCGTCGAAGGCAAAAGCCCCAATCGCATCATGCTGAATGTCGACCGGGTGATGCGTACGGATTATGTGATCAGCGATCTGCAGCCGACCTATTTCGTGATCGAGAGTTTCGAGGATCTGTATCGCCAGACGGTCGAGCGCGATTTTGACCGTCTGTATCGCAACCTTTCAGCCGGCTTCACCTTCGCCAACAGCGCGGTGATCGATGTCGACAATGTCCTTAATCGCGGCACTCAGGAATACCACCTTCGCGGCGGCAAGGGCAGCAGCGCAAGACCGGTCTGACAGGCGGGCGACTTACAGCGCGCCCTGTTCGCTGCGCGTAATGATCGCGTGATACATCACCAGTGCAACCACGCAGGCCGCAACGCCCGCACCAAGGCCCCAGAACGACAGCCCGCCGATCACCGAGCCGCCATTCAGCGCAAGTCCGCCCGCAAGTGCTGCGATGATGCCGACACCAATCTGACGCAGGATCGCCTTGGCCGTCTCCGTGCGGGCGAGCACGGAGCTGAACCAGCCGAGGCTGATCCCCAAGATGACAAGAACGAAAAGCGCCATTGAGTGTCCAATGAAAGTGTCGGGAGCGTTACACCGAGAAAACTGTGGTGAGCCGTTCTAGTTCCAGCCGACAGGCCCATTGGCGCGGCGTCGCTCAGAAAAAGATGAGCAAACCGGCCCCCATTGCGACGCGGTACAGCACGAATACCAGCATCGATGCGCGCTTCAGAAAATTCATGAGAAACGCCATCGTCGCAAAAGCCGCGATAAAGGTAAGCACACCCGCGATCAGCGCATCGAGAGCCAGCGCCATGCCCGCCTCGAAGATTTCAGGCACGATCAGCACGCCTGCCCCCGCCACGGCCGGGATCGACAGCAGGAAAGAAAATCGCGCTGCTTCAACCCGTTTGTAGCCAAGAGCGCGCGCCGCTGTCATCGTAATCCCAGAGCGGCTTGTGCCAGGAATAATCGCCAGCGCCTGTGCGACTCCCACCAGCAGCCCATCGCGCCAGGTCATGTCTTCGAACACTTTCTCCTCGCGCCCGAGCCAATCGGCAAGGCCAAGAAGCAGGCCATAGACAATCAGATTGACCGCAATCAGATCGGTAAAGCGAATGGAACTCATCAAATCGTCATCGATGATCGTGATGCCGAAAATGTCTGCCGCGAGGGTGTTGAATGCTCCCAGCTTGATCGACAGGCCAAAGGCAACCGCGGGAATGGTGCCAAGCACAATCCACCAGAACAGCCGCCGTTCAAAGGCCGCATTGGGCGCCTTTGTCCCAATGCCGATACTGGCAAAGCCGCCACGCGCCAGCACCAGCACATCCTTGAAGAAATAAACGATGATCGCGAGCAGCGAGCCCACATGCACCGCCACATCGATCAATGGCCCCTGATCGGCAAAGCCGGTAAAGAACGAGATGAGAATGAGGTGCCCTGACGAGGAAATCGGCAGGAATTCCGTAATCCCTTGCACAATGGCGATGATGATCAATTGCACGATGGTCATGGTTTGCGCTCCATGGCGCAAGCGGGGCCGATGTCAATGCGATGTGTTGACCAGCGCAGGCGGGCTGGAGACCTATGCCGCTTCGTTCGCCGCGAACTGCAATGAAGCAAGGCGCGCATAGAGGCCGCCTGCCTGCGCCAGCTGCGCATGAGTGCCCTGTTCGACGATACGCCCCTCTTCCAGCACAACGATGCGATCTGCCGCACGCACAGTCGCCAGGCGGTGCGCGATCACCAGCGTGGTGCGATTGGCCATCAGCGTATCAAGCGCCTGCTGCACCAATTGCTCGCTTTCCGCGTCAAGCGCGCTGGTCGCCTCATCAAGCAGCAGGATCGGCGCATCGCGCAGCAGGGCGCGGGCGATGGCAACGCGCTGCTGCTGGCCGCCCGACAATTGCGTGCCACCTTCACCAAGATAGGTGTCGAGCCCCTTGGGCAGGGCCAGCAAAAAATCTTCGGCATTGGCCGCGCGCGCGGCGTCCCAGATCTGCTCATCGCTCGCATCCCACTTGCCATAGCGCAGATTGTCGCGCGCATTGGCGCTGAACAGCGTGCCATCCTGCGGCACAAGCGCCAGGCGACCGCGGATATCGGCAGGATCAGCCTTGGTCAGCGGCACACCGTCCAAGCGGATCGTGCCGCTTTCGGGATCGTAGAACCGCTCGACCAATTGGAAAATGGTCGATTTGCCAGCGCCCGAAGGCCCGACGATCGCCACTGTTTCACCCGGTTCGATCTCGAGGCTGAAATCGCTGAGCGCGGGGGTTTCAGGCCGCGCAGGATAGCGGAATGTCACATTGCGGAAAGAAAGCCCGCCGCGCGCCGGCACAGGCAGGGTTTCGGGGCGGGCGGGCGGTGCGATGTCCGGCTCGGCTTCGAGCAGTTCGGCAAGCCGACTGGCCGCGCCGGCGCCGCGCAGCAATTCGCCGTAAACCTCGGACAGGGCCTGGAACGAGCCGGCGACAAATATCGCAGCAAAGATAAAGGCCAGAATGGTGCCGCCAGTGATTTCGCCAGACGCAACGCCAGCGGCGCCGCGCCATAGCAACAATACGATCGACCCCATGATCGCAAGAATGATCAAGGCTGTCATCACCGAGCGCAGGATTATGCGCCGCCGTGCTGTCTGGAAGGTGCGATCCACCGCATCGGCAAACCTTTCTGATTCGCGCCCCTGCTGGTTAAAGCTCTGCACGATCTTCATCGCGCCCAGCACTTCGGACACCATCGATCCCACATCGGCAATGCGATCTTGGCTATCGCGCGAGATATTACGGATGCGCCGGGCGAAAATGATAATCGGGATCATCACGCCCGGAATGCCGAACACCAGCCACACGGTGAGCGAAGGCAGCAGGTAGAACAGGTAGGCCGTGCCTCCGATGGCCAGAAACATGTTGCGCAGCGCGATCGAAATCGTGGTTGCCACAACTGTTTCGATTATGGCGGTATCCGCTGTCATCCGGCTGGAAATCTCGCGCGGGCTGTTTTGCTCGTAAAAACCGGGCGAGAGGCGCATCAGATTTCGGTGCACCTTGGTGCGGATATCGGCGACCACGCGCTCGCCGATCCAGCTCACGAAATAGAACCGCGCCGCTGTGCCAAGCGCGATGACCAGCACCAGCATGAACAGATAGCGGAACCAGCGCCCGATATCATCGGCATCTGCCCCGCCGGCGCCAAAGCCGCGATCAACGATCAGTTGGGCGGCAGGCGCAAGCGCGAGCGTTCCAGCTGCTGTCACCAACAGCGAGAGAAAGGCAAACAGCACTTCGCGCGGATATTTGCCCGCCTCGCGGTAAATCATCGCCAGCGGCTTCAGCGAACGGGCCTTGCCGGCCCCGTTTGCTTCGGCCTCTTTCGCCTCATCGCGCAGTTTCGCGTCTGTGTGCATCTGTGGGGAAGCGGCTTCGCCCGCATCTATTGCGGCGCTGTCCGTTGGGCGCGCGGCATCAGCATCGCCCGTGTCTGCGCCAGCAGCGGGTGTGCGGTCCTGCTCGTTTGAGGGGGGTTGCGCGATATCGCCAGTCATAGGGCGAATGATTTAGGCGTGTTGTCACGATTTTTCACCTGCAAAAAGCGCATGAAACCCCGTTTATGATAGTATGGAGCAATATTGTGCATTGCACAATGAAGGCAGAATCGCCATTTAGCGGGTATTGTAAGGGGGCCGTGTCCGGATCGCGTGGCTTCTTGTCGAGACTGGCCGCTGATCGGGCGCCGTGCTCCGGCCTGGCATGGCGCGGGCGGTGACGGCGCGAGTAAGAATATTTAGAATTCGAGCCAAAATTCGAGGACCCGTCAATGCTTTATCAAGCCTACGAACTCCAGCGCAACTGGATGAATTCGGTCAGCTCGCTGGCCTCCATGGGGGCAGAGATGTTCTCCGGCCGTGCCAATCCCGCAGGTCTTTCAGGCTTCGCTCCGCTCGCAGCCAATGCGCTCGACGTGATCGCCCACGCCACCGCCGCTTACGACAAGCCGAATTTCGGGATCAAAGAAATCGAGATAGAGGGCGAGACCTATCCCGTCACGGTGGCCAATGTGGTGCGCAATCCGTTTTGCGATCTCAAGCGCTTTCGCGTCGCCGGCCTTGGCAAGGATCGCCCGCGCGTGCTGCTGGTTGCCCCGATGAGCGGCCATTACGCAACCCTGCTGCGCGGTACGGTGCAACGGCTGCTGGAAAGTTGCGAGGTATTCATCACCGACTGGGCCGATGCCAAGATGGTGCCGCTTGATGCGGGCACGTTCGATCTTGATGATTACATCGATTATCTGATCGAATTTGTCGAACATATCACTGACAAAAACGAAGGCCGTCGCGCCCACATGATGGCGGTGTGCCAGCCCAGCGTTCCGGCCTTTGCCGCGACCGCGCTTATGAATCTGCGCAAATCGCCTGCCACCCCGCTCACGCTCACGATGATGGGCGGGCCGATTGATACGCGCGAAAGCCCCACCAGCGTGAACACCAATGCGATGAAACGGCCGATCGAATGGTTCCGCCAGTCCGTGATCGCAACAGTGCCGTTCAAATATCCGGGCGCGGGTCGCAAGGTCTATCCAGGCTTCATGCAGCTTTCCGCCTTCATGAGCATGAACCTGCAAAGCCACATGATGAGCCATTACGAGATGTTCAAACACCTCAGCCAGGGCAATGAAGAGGGCGCTCAGGCGACCAAGACCTTCTATGATGAATATCGCGCGGTGTGCGATATGACGGCGGAGTTCTATCTGCAGACGGTCGAGGAAGTGTTCCAGAAACACTCAATCCCCAAAGGCGAATTTCGTCACAAGGGCGAGATCGTGGACCTTACCGCGATCACCGATACAGCGCTGCTGGCAATCGAAGGCGAGCGCGACGATATTTCGGGGCTGGGCCAGACCAAGGCCGCGCTCAAACTGACACCAAACCTGCCGGCTGAAAAGAAACGCTACTACATGGCCGAAGGCGCCGGGCATTACGGCATCTTCAACGGCAGCAAATGGCGCACCAAAGTCGCGCCGGTGTTCGAAGAATTTATCGCTCAGCACGGGTGAACTTCAAGAAGAGAAAAAACACACGGCGGTTAAAACGCCGCTTTAGTGTGATTGATTTGCCATTCCCCGTTATAGTGCTAACTCGATCCTTCGGGTCGGGTTTCCATCAAACTTAGGGGGGTATTATCATGAAGACACTTACCGGCGCGATTTGCGCCGTATCGCTTACTTTCGCGCTTGCCGCATGCGCCGGCGCTGACGAGGCTGCTACCGAAGAGACAGCATCGACGGGCACTTTGGCGGGCACATGGGTTGGCCAGGTCGATAGCGTTCAGGATGATCAAGTCCGCAATTACGTCATCGCCGATGGCACTTACACCTGCAATCACTGCGAACCGGCCTATTCGATTCCGGCAAGCGGCGAGTTCGAGACCGTCGATCGCCCGGGCGCGGATGGCGTCAAGGTGACTGTGGTAGACGACACGACCGTCGAGCTCACCGTTCGCAACGAGGGTGAGGAACTGAGCAGCAGCACCTGGACCGTGAGCGAAGATGGCAGCACGATGACGGTTGTCGGCACTGACATGACCGTTGAAACGGCGACGAGTTCGACCGCCACCTACACCCGCGCCGCTGCCGGGCCGGATGGCTCACATGCCGCTTCGGGCGAGTGGAAATTCGCTGGATTTTCAGATGTGGAGGAAGCCGCGCGCACCTTCACTTTTACCATCGATGGCGACCAACTGACACAAATCGCCAACGGCGATCGCTCGATGACGATGACCATTGGCGGCGATCCCGTCACGCCCGAATGGAGCACCACGGGAGCGGCGACCGCGGTGGAGAAGGTTTCGGACACTGTGTATCTTTTCACCACCACGATGGATGGTGAAGTGGTGGGCACCACCGAGATGACAGTCGAAGGCGACACGCTGACCGGGAAGGGGACCGATCCGCGCTCGGGCAGCACATCGACCTGGATGGCCAAACGCAAAACCGCCTGATCGCCTCACGGCACACAGCAGACAGCACACAAAGCATGGCCCCGGCAGCGCTGATTGGCGCTTCCGGGGCTTTTGCGTTGGCTTCTGAACATCCACCCCAATTCCTTTTGCAGCGCACCATCGAGGCTGTATGCCGTCAACGGACCCTACAGGAGACCCGCATGCCGCAGCCGCCGCTTATCCAGCAAAACGAAGATATCCGCTTTCTTGGCAAGCTGCTGGGCGATGTTATCCGCGCGCATGGGGGGCAGCGCCTTTACGAGCGCACCGAACATATCCGCCAGGCGAGCGTCAATCGCCACCGCGGGGGCAAGCTGGTTGATCTGGAACTTGATCGGCTGGACCTTGATGAAACGCTCGCTTTCGTGCGCGGCTTCGGCCTGTTCTCGATGCTCGCCAACCTTGCCGAGGATCGCGAGGGGCTGATGGCGGAAAACGCGACCACCTTTGCAGCGGCGGTGGAGCAATTGCGCGGCGACGGCATCGCGCCTGATGCGATTGCCGATCTGCTCGAAAACGCGGCCATCGTGCCCGTGCTCACCGCGCATCCCACCGAAGTGCGGCGCAAAAGCGTGATCGATCACCGCACGCGGATCGCCGATCTGATGAAGCTGCGCGATACCGGCGCAACGCACACGCAGCACGGCGACCGGATTGACGAGGCGATACTGCGCCAGATCGCGCTCTTGTGGCGCACCCGCACGCTGCGCCGCGACAGGCTGTATGTCACAGACGAAATCGACAATGCGCTCGACATCATGGAAACGGTTTTTCTGCCCGCTCTGCCCAGCCTTTATCAGCGCTGGCACGAGGCGCTGGGCGCGCGCCCGCGCAGTTTCGTGCGGATCGGGAGCTGGATTGGCGGGGATCGGGACGGCAATCCTTTTGTCACCGCAGCATCGCTCGATTACGCGCTGGAAAATGGCGCCAAAAGGGTGCTCGGCCACTATCTCGAGCAAGTGCACGCGCTGGGGGCCGAGCTATCGGTGTCTGACGAGCTGGGCGCTATCGATCCGGCCATTCTCAAACTTGCCGAGGCCAGCGGGGATACCTCGTCTCACCGCGAGGACGAGCCATACCGGCGCGCGCTCATCGGCATCTATGCCCGCCTTGCATCCACTTACACCGCAATCACCGGCGATAATCCTGTGCCAGCGCCGCTATCAGACCGGCCAGCCTATGGTGATCCCTCGGAATTTCGCGCCGATCTGGCCCTGATTGCCGATTCGCTCGCCAGACTGGGTGGCGATACGCTGGCCTCCACAGGAGCGCTCGGCCGGCTGATCCGCGCTGTCGAAACCTTCGGTTTTCACCTCGCAACACTCGATTTGCGGCAGAACAGCGCGGTGCATGAGCGCCTGGTGGCCGAATTGCTCGCCCATGCCGATGTCGTGCCCGATTATCTGGCGCTGGGCGAAGAGGATCGCATCGCAGTGCTACGCGCCGAATTGCGCAGCGCCCGCCCCTTGCGCACCCCGTGGGCTGACTATTCGGAGAAGACCACCGACGAGCTTGCCATCATCGAAGCGGCCGCGCGCGCGCATGACCTGCTTGGGCCGGAATGCATCACGCAATATGTGATCTCGATGGCCGAGACGGTTTCGGACTTGCTCGAAGTGCTTGTTCTGTTGCGCGAATTCGGCCTTTACCGCCCTGGCGAGACGCCACACTGCCCGATCATGCCGGTTCCGCTGTTCGAGACAATCGGCGATCTTGAAAATGCGCCCGGCGTAATGCGCGATTACTTTGCCTTACCCGAAATCACCGCCCTCACCGCGCAGCGCGGCTTTCAGGAAGTGATGATCGGCTATTCGGATTCGAACAAGGACGGCGGCTATCTCACCTCCAGCTGGATGCTTGCCCGATCGAGCGAGGCATTGGGCGCCGTGTTTGATGCAGCCGGTGTTACCATGCAACTGTTTCACGGGCGCGGAGGTTCAGTCGGTCGCGGGGGGGGCTCCGCCTTCGAGGCTATCCGCAGCCAGCCACGAGGCACGGTAAACGCGCGCATCCGCATCACCGAACAGGGCGAGGTCATCGCCGCCAAATTCGGCAGCGTAGAAACAGCAACAGCCAATCTTGGCGCAATGGCCAGCGCCGTGGTGCTCGC
>JGI12109J20283_10039155_pt1 | contig 28684 bp, 34 predicted proteins | sample ElkSlonscriptome_12_FD_20283 | JGI IMG/M metagenome (IMG submission 20283)
GGTGCCGTCCACCTGGTTGGAGATGAGCGCGGCCACGGCGGCGGCGGCGTCCTCGCCCTTGTCCAGGTAATGGATCTCGTCCAGATACACCTCGCCACCCCAGTAGGGCTCGGGCCGGCGCTTGAGGATGGCCACCTCGCCGATGCGGTGCTCGGCCAGCATATAGGGGCCGGTGCCGACCGGATTGGTGGAGAGGTTCGCGCCCATCTTCTCGAAATCCCGATGGACGATGGCGCAGGGGTAGTTGTAGAGGTTCTCGGGGATGGAGAGCACCGGGATTTGCAGGTTCAGTCGCACGGTGTACTCGTCCAGCTTCTCCACGGCGTTGGGGGCCATGCGCTTCTCGCCGTTCTCCTCCACCAGCATGGCGTCGAACAGGCCCAGGTTCGAGGAACCGGTGGCCGGGTCCAGCCAGCGGGTGAAGTTGAACACCACGTCGTCGGCGTTGAACTCGTCGCCGTTGGACCACTTCACGCCCTTGCGGAGCTTGAAAGTCCACTGGGTGAGATCGTCGCTGGCCTCCCAGCTTTCCGCCAGATAGGGCCGGGTGATATTGTCCGGGCCAGTGATGGTGAGGTACTCGACGATATGGCGGGCGATGTTGGACTTCTCCACCCAGTCGAAGGTGGCCGGGTCGGTCATCTCCTGCACCTGCATGGCCATGCGCAGCGTGCCCCCCTTCTTCGGCTCCTGGGCGCGGGCCGAGGGAATCAGGTATTCACCCGTGATGTTGCCCGCCACTTGATAGGCGGCGCCCGCGGACAGGCCGAGCAGGGTGGTGGTGCGGAGGAATTCCCGGCGGGAGATTCTGCCCTTGCCGAGATCCTTGATCAGCTTCGGAATAGCCGAGTGGACTTTCTCAAACTTACTCATGCGGTCTCACTCCAGATTGGGAAAAAAACTTGCCGGTCTTCTGATGACCGGGCGGGTGAGCGCCGGACGATCGGGCACGACCAAGTGACCGATGGACGGCTTACTCCCAAACCATAGAACATTTCGAGAGGATTGCGCGAAATTCGGAAAATTCGAGGAATTTCCGGCGCAATGGCTGTGGTCGAGGGCCTGAGAGAAGGCGTCGTGCCCGGGTGGTCGAGGCCTTGGCGGGCCGGCTTCGGGTTGGATGATGGAGAGATTGCAGAATTTACAAAATTTTCGGCCCGCGAGATTCTCCAGGTTACCAGAAACCGTCAACAGCCACTGTCCGACAGCCATTTACCGGACCTGGCCCGATCCCTGCTCTGGGATCGGGAACCCTGAATTCACCCACCAGACCGGTTCAGACCGGCCGAAGGAGGTATTCCATGCCACGCATCCGTATCGGTTTTCGCCATGGCGCCACCCTGCTGCTCCCGCTGCTGCTGGGGGCGGCGCCACTGCACGCCGACGATGTACAGACCCACATGGACAATGTGAAGACCGTCGCCGACGACGGCTCCGAATCCCTGGCCGAGACCGCCCGGGAAGCCTATGAGCCGGAGGACGGCGCCCCCGCCGAGAACTGGTTCGGCAACCTGCCGGCCGCCGGGGAGGAACCCAATCCCATGAAGGGCGGCTCCGACGCCGACTCGGTGCCCGAGCAGGGCAACTGACCCCACGCCATCCCACGCGCCGCCGGCACGGGGTGAACCCTCACTGCCGGCGCGCAATAGCTCCTCAGCCCTTCAGCCCTTCAGCCCTTCAGCCCTTCAGCCCTTCAGCCCTTCAGCCAGACGTCGTTGAACTGGTGATACAGCGTGGGATGGGTCTGGTAATTCTGCATCCGCTCGCTGGCCGCCGACAGCATGGAACGGAAGAAGGGCTGCACCATCACCGCATCGTCCTGGAGAATCCTCTCCACCCGCTCCATCTTCGCGGTACGCTCCACCACATCCAGCGTGGCCTCGGCCTCGGCCAGCGCCGCGTCGAACTCGGGGTTGGAATAACTCGTCTCGTTCCACGGCACCCCGGACTTGTAGGCCAGGGCGAGGGCCATGGTGCCCAGCGGGCGATGCACCCAGTTGGTGATGCTGAACGGCGCCTTGTCCCGGATCTCCCAGTACTGGGCTTAGGGGATCACGTTGATTGTTTGTTTCCAAAGATCCCCACAGTTTGGCAGACATTCCATTTTGCATGAGGGGAGCCTCAGGTTCCCGATCCAACTCACATCTGCTTGTCGGCCCGGCGTGGGCGGCGCTACCATGGCTGACGGGTTCAGGGGTCCGGCCAGCCGCGCCCATGGATGAACCCCTGTCGCTCAACGGATGCGCGGTACCAGCTATGCTCAGAGTTCGCCCCGAACAGTACCAGGCCCTTGCCAGTGAGTCGCGAAGGCGCTACGCGGCGCGGTTGATCAACCACCTGCGAGATACCTTCCCCTTGCAGACCGGCATGGCCGAGGACGGGGCCATGACCGCCTTTGTCGCCCTCGCCATGGACCAGGCCATGGCCATCGGTATCGACACCGAGGCCTCGGTGCAATCCTTCGCAGACCATCTGCTGCTGCTGGGGGCGGATTTTCCCCGAAATCCCCTGTGCCAGGAGATCTGCGCGCCGCTGTTCGACTCCGAGTTGATCAGCCCGGTGCAGCGCATAGACGAGCTCCACGATCTGGCCTGGCCCTATCTGGAGGGAGTCCGCGGCCCCGATGGGGTGGATCAGATCCAGGCCGCCGCGCGGCTGCGGGCTTGGATGGCCAACCGTGGGATCCAGCGGGGTGTCGGCCTCGACGAGCTTCTGGAGGCTCTCCGGCGGATCTACCCTACCCGGGCCATGGCCCACCCCCGGGCGGTGCTGAGCGCCTTCTGCGAGGAAGCGCTGCGCCGTGCCGGGGAGGATAACTTCAGCCAGACCCCGGCCCGCGCTCTGTATGTCTGCACCGCCTTCGTGGCGGGGCTCGGGTTTTTCCACGATCCGCTGATCCGCGCCGGCGCCGCGGCCCAGGCCACCGCCCTGGACACCGAGACCGATCCCGGCCAGCGCACCGCGTTGCTCTGGCAGGGCGTGGACGCTTATCTGCGGCAACTACTGGAACAGGTGCAACAGGCATCCGGCAGGGATGAGGAATAGTCCATGGGTCTGTGTTCAAAACCGGATAAGGCCTCCGATGTCGCGAAGCAGAAGGGCAGCGATAACAAGATCGACAAACCCGCCCAGATCTGCCCCTTGGAGGAGCAGGAGGATGCCAAAATCGTCTCCATCGCCTGGCTGGACGGGGGCGACGATATCGAGACCGCCTCCGCCGATCAGTACGTGAACCTCCCCCGGGAGGATAAATGGGTCAACGGCGATGAGATCAAGAACACCGACCGCCTGGGTCTGAAACCCCGCCTCAAGGTGCGCTTCGATAAAGAGGGCTGTTTCTCCTTCAAGGCGAAGCTCCTGAAGCCCACTGGTACCGATCCCTACACGGATCCGGAGCAGGGGCGTAACGGCGACTTCAAATATACCGAGACCGAGAAGAGTTACACCACCGAGGCCGATGGCACCAAGATCATCGATGGGGATTTTCAGCTGGTGGCCGGCGGCGGCTACAAGTTCAAGGCCCGGGCCAGGGACAGCAAGGACAGGGTGGTGAAGACCGGCGAGCTTCGCACCATGCGTCTGTTCTACTATGTGGAGGCGAAGATGACCGGGTTAAGCTCGATACTCGGCTCCACCGGCCCCATCGAGTCGGAGTACGCCACGCACTTTATGGTGCTGAAGAAGCTCCCGGCCCTGTCGATTCCCCGGCAGAACAATATCGGCAGCAGCACCGACAGTGCCACCCTGGCCAGCAATGTGAACGCGGTGGTGAACGCCGAGAACGCGGTGAAGGAGAAAAAGCCCTATCTGCTCACCGTGGCCTACACCGACCATCTGGCGGTGAAGCACCCGGATGTGAATATCAGCAAGGCCAATGTGGAGGTGGGACCGGGCAAGCCCAGTGTGTCCATCCCGGTAGTGGCAGCGGGTCTGCGCTCGCCCTTCACGGTGAAAAGCCACCATCTGTGGCACGATCTGGTGCCCGGGGAGGGCTGGTTCGTGGATGCGAAGTTCATTGACGATGGCGGCGACCAGACCAGCATCCCCGCGGACAGGGTCAGCCACGGGCTGGTGGGCAGCGGCTGGAAGAAGGTGGTGGTGGATGTCACCGGTCTACCCGAAGCTCGGGGCACCGTCCAGGTGACGGTGGATGTGGTGGATCGCATGCGCGGCGGCCTGGCCTTGGGCGGCGCCAACCAGACCTGCGTGTGTACCCGCGCCTGGTGGAGGGATCAGTCCGAGGCCAAGCAGGAATGCACCATCATCCACGAGTTCGGGCATAAGGTGTATATGGTTACCGATGGTACGGGTCAATTACCCGATAAGGTGGATACCCATTACGAGAACAAGGGCCATGTGGGGAATCACTGCTACAAGGGCTGCGCCGATGGGCTGGATAATTACAACACCACGGCCAACAAGAACGCTTCCCAGTGCGTGATGTTCGGCACGGTGAATGAGAAGAACGCCTTCTGCGATAACTGCGGGAAGGCGGTCAAAAAAATGGATATCGGCGGCGGCTGGTAGCCGCTTGCCCCACCGGAGATTCTGCGGTCATGGATTTTTTCCCGGAATATTTCGCCAATGTGGAGCCCGGCAGCTTCAACGAGTCGGTCTGTTCCCCCTCCCCCCCCGCTGGGGATGGGGTGCTCATCAATGCCCCGGCACGGATCACTCTGGAGCCGGGCGAGACGGTAGTGCTGCCCATCTGCGGTCAGTATCAGGTCCCGGCCCTGGTAGCCATGCAGGAGATCCCCATGACCGTGACGGTGCAGCATCTGGAGAGCGGTCTGACCCTCAGCGGTGTTGTCCTGGAGGAGGGTGAGAACGAGCCCGAGGTACCCCCGCCTGACGAGGAGGAAGAATTCGACGCCACGGAGTTGCAGGGAGTTTCGGTGGGGGGGTATTTCAACATCGATGCCCAGAAGTACCTCGGTGCGCCGTTGGCCCCCGGCAGCTACGAGGTGAGCGTGAGCTTCGCCGGGACGGAATCCAGGCCCGCCCGGGTGGAGATTGTCCTGCGGGTGCAGCCCTGAGGGCTCAGGGCTCGCCTTTCTTCAGCAGCCTCAGGGCGCCATCCACGGCAGCCAGCTTATTCAGGGACTCCCAAAATTTGCCAGGCATCCCATGTCGAATGGGGTGTTGTGTCAAGTTGCCGGGCAACCTGCATGAGGATGTCTACCGCGAATCGATCAATGTTTTCAGGAGATTGCCATGCAACTGGCGGGAAAAATCGCCATCGTCACCGGCGCTGGCTGCGGCATCGGATGCGCCATCGTGGAGCGCTTTCTGGAAAAAGGGGCGAGGGTGGTGGCGTAACGCAGCGCCTTGCAGGGCGACTGGCCCGTCCGGCAGAACCTGGCCCATGTACAGGCGAATCTGGCCGACCTCAGGGATCAGGACGATCCGCGGGCGGCCAGGGAAGTGCTGCATGAGATGCACCCCATCGGGCGGGTGGGAGCGCCTCGGGATATCGGCGATCTCGCGATGCACCTGGCCGGTGACAACGCCGGCTTTCTCACCGGGCAGGTGCTGGTGGTGGACGGTGGGCGCACCAGCAAGTTGCCTCTACCCTCTGCGTTTTCGCGACATCGGGCCGGGTAGTCGACGATATACTTGCCATCTTGTTCGCTGCGTGGCACGAACGCCGTTCTTGCACCTGCATTTCCCGGTGTAGCGCTTGCTGATTTGCTTGCTTATATAACCCGCCGCGTCCCCGCGTCATGGGTGTGACCAGTGGATGCCGCAACAACCCCGGTCTCGTCCAGGGGCAAGTCCATGCGACGGATCACGGGGTTTTCGGGGCAGGAAGCCGGGTGGCGACTGGGTAGACGCTCAGCCGGGCACTGGCGGTGGCACCCTCAACTCGCTGTGGATTTGCGCCACAGTGTGGTGATCCAGTCCGAGTCTGGCGGCCAGTTTCCTGAGGTAGCCGACCTCTTCCACGGCGTCCATGCGGATGGCCGCCACGGAAACGCCATAAACGGAACCCCGCAGTTCGGCCGGGGTGCGGCGCGCCAGATCGTCCACATCCACGGGTCTGGCCATGACCTCGCGGATAAACTGTTTTTCCTCGGCGTCCAGTTCCCCGAGGTGCTGGAGGATTCGCTGTTGTTCCTCCTGGTCCACATGGCCATCGGCGCGGGCAGCGGCGATCATCGCCTCGGCCAGCAGTAGCGCTTGCTCATTGGCTCGGGCGGGCTCCGGCAGGGGTGGCGGGCTGGTTCCCATCAGCCCCGCCAGATCCGGCATCCCGCCGCCACCGCCGCCCAGGCTGCGGCTGAGGGTGTTCAGCACCCGTCCACGGGGTTGCCCGCCCGGGGTGTAAAATCTGTTGATTTAACGGGTGTTTTGGAGTTTACGGGACTGACCCGACGGGTCAGGTGGAATCTGGCTCGACCCTCACGCCTCGCTCTCCAGGATCAGCGCCAGGGATCGCTTCAGGCCGTCCATGGCGGGGTCGCCCATCAGCCGCCGGTAGTGCGCCTCGATCCCGCGCTTCACCTCGTTCGCCACCCGCAGCGCCTGGATACTTTCCGGCGTGAGCTGGATGAGCTTACGGCGGGCATCCGTCGCATCGGCGACCCGCTGGACCAGCCCCTCCCGGGTCAGTTCGTCCAACTGCTGCTGGACCGCCTGCTTGGTCATGCCGGCCTTGCTTGCCAACTCCGCCTGCGGAATACCGTCGCGGTCGATGTATTGCAACAGATTGCCCCGCGCCTCGGCGAACCAGGGGTAGCCCCGGTCCACCATCTCCGTGGTGAAACGACGCTTCCAGGCCTGGGTCGCGCGCCACAGATCCCAGCCGATGTGATCGATGCGCTCCGGCGTCTTGCCGCCATCTGCCATACGCTGCTCCATTTCTGTTTGCGAAGGTGAATCGGGAGCCCGGAATCGCAGACACGGCATCGACAAATAACCACGGGCCGGACCCGGCTCTCCAGCAGGCCGGTTCCAACCCGTGTCGTACAACCGCTCGGGATCAGAAATTCTCGGGATTGCCGGGAACGATCCGGGTCACGGTGCCCGCGGGCTTACCCTCCGGACTGATATAGACGAACTTACCCGGCTGGTAGCTGATCTGCCAGTAGCCCTCCGGTCCACCCTCCCAGTCCACGTAATAACCGTCCTCGCGGATTTCCATTGCACCTTTCCAGGTGGGACCGTCCGGCAGCGTCATATGCGCCACGGTGTCCGAGGGATAGTAGATGATCGCGTCGTCGTTCTTGCCCACATCCACGTAATGGGTCGATCCGATCAGGATGACCGCCAGTACCTCGCCTACCAGAGTTGTCATGGTGTGCTCCGTTCGTTGCCCGTCAAGGGGTGAGGGTGTAATGCCTGCGCCAGGCGGAGTGAGAGCCGACAGACGGTCGTTCTCAGGTGAACTCCGGTAGTCAAGAAACTTGATTATATGCGCGGGCCGGTTAATGTCAAGTTATTTGACTTTTTGGTCAGGAACCTGTCCCGGGAAGAGTTTCCCGTCAACAGTGAACCGAAACCACCCACCGTATACGCAATTGAAGAGAGCCACGAACTGCCGGTGGGGCTGTCCGGATTGCAGGGCAAGGAATCGCATACCCTCGCCGGGCGGCTTTGCCCCGCGTCCCATCACCCCGCCCGCGCCGGACAGGAGGAAAACCATGGCCGGGCCGATCATCCGCTGGGGCATCCTCGGCACCGGCAGCATCGCCCGGCTGTTCGCCGCCGGCCTCACCCACGTCGCCGATGCCCGGCTGGTGGCGGTGGGTTCGCGCTCGGCGGCCTCGGCGGATCGCTTCGCCGATGACTTCGGAATTCCGCGCCGCCACGCGAGCGCCGAGGCGCTGGCCGCCGACCCCGGGGTGGATATCGTCTACATCGCCAGCCCCCACGTGGCCCACCGGGAACAGACATCCCCGAGGCCATCCACTGCCTGCTGTGGCACGCCGAGGCGGTGGATAAACTCTACGACCAGAGCGCGCCGGTGGGCGAGGACGCCATGGCCGTGATTGTGCGCGAACCCATGGGCGTGGTGGGCTGCGTGCTGCCGTGGAATTTTCCGCTGCTGATGCTCGCCTGGAAGATCGCCCCGGCGCTGGCCGCCGGCAACTCGGTGATCGTCAAGCCCGCCGAGCAGACCAGCCTCACGGCGCTGCTCGTCGCCGAGCTTGCCATGGAGGCGGGCCTGCCCCGGGGCGTGCTGAACGTGCTGCCCGGCATGGGTCCCGAGGTGGGCGAGCCGCTGGGATTGCACCCCGGGGTGGACATGGTGTCCTTCACCGGCTCCACCGACACCGGGCGGCGCTTCCTGCGCTACGCCGCCGACTCCAACCTGAAGAAAATCGTGCTGGAGTGCGGCGGCAAGAACCCGGCAATCGTCCTCGACGACGCCGAGGATCTGGATCTGGTGGCGGGGCACCTGCTGAATGCCGCCTTCTGGAACATGGGCGAGAACTGCTCGGCCTGTTCCCGGCTGATCGTGCAGCGGGGCATCAAGGATGCGCTGCTGGCGCGGATGCTGGATAAACTGCGGCAATGGCGCACCGGCGATCCACTGGACCCGGTGAACAATCTCGGTGCGCTGATCGACCGGGCGCACTTCGACAAGGTGCGCGGTTTTCTGGATCTCGGCGGCGAGTTGCTGGCCGGTGGCGAGACCGTGGACGATCGTTACGTGCTGCCCACCCTCATCGGTGGGGTGAAGCCCGATGATCGCCTGGCCCGGGAGGAGATCTTCGGATCCATTCTGTCGGTGATCACCGTGGGCAGCGTTGAGGAAGCCATCGCCGTTGCCAACGACACCGATTATGGCCTCGCCGCCAGCGTGTTCAGCGCCAACGGCAAGCGGGCGCTGCGCGCGGCGCGGGCCATCCGCGCCGGCACGGTGACGGTGAACTGCTACGGCGAGGGGGATATCACCACGCCGTTCGGCGGCTACAAGCAATCCGGTTTCGGCGGGCGGGATAAGTCGCTCCAAGCCCACGACCAGTACACCGAATTGAAGACCATCTGGGTGGATCTGTCCGACCGGGCGTCGGACGAGGCGGTGGACTGATGGTCGGCGGTATCGCACCCCCGGTGGACCCGGGCCCGGCGGGCTGGAACGCCATCCTCCCGCCCCGGGAGCCGAGCGCGCCCTTGCAGGGCGAGCGGACGGCGGATTATCTGGTCATCGGCGCCGGCTTCGCCGGGTTGTCCGCCGCCCGGCGGCTGCAACAGTTGCAGTCCGACGCCCGGGTGGTGGTGCTGGAGGCGCGGCAGGTGGCCGAGGGGCCGGCGGGGCGCAACTCCGGCTTCATGATCGACCTGCCCCATGACCTCGGTTCCGAGGACTATGCCGGCTCCACCGAGGGCGACCGCCGTCAGATCGCCATGAACCGCACCGCCATCCAGTTCGCCCGGGCAGCAGCGCGGGAGTACCAGATGCCCGCCGGGGCGCTGGTGAACTGCGGCAAGATCAACGCCGCCGCCACGGAGAAAGGACTGCTCCACAACGCCGCCTACGCAAAGCATCTGGATAATCTCGGCGAGTCCTACCGGCTGCTGGATGCCGCCGCGATGGGCGAACTCACCGGGGTGGACTACTACCGGGGTGGGTTGTGGACACCGGGGGCGGCCATGCTGCAACCGGCGCTGTATATCCGCGGGCTGGCGGCGGGCTTGCAGGCGCATCCGGAATTTTCTCTGTACGAGGACTCGCCGGTGACGGCGCTGGAGCGCAGCACCGACGGCTGGCGGGCGACCACGCCGGGCGGCGTGGTGCGGGCAAGCAAAGTGATTCTCGCCGTGAACGGGATGCTGGAGCGCTTCGGCTACCACCGGCGCCGGCTGATGCACGTGTTCACCTATGCCTCCATGACCCGGGCGCTCACCGACGATGAGTGCCACCGGCTGGGCGGCAGCGAGCGCCACTGGGCGTTCACGCCGGCCGATCCCATGGGCACCACGGTGCGGCGGATCTCGGGGATGGGGGGTGACCGGATCGTGGTGCGCAACCGCTTCACCTACGATCCGTCCATGGCGGTGCCCGGCGGACGGCTTTCGGCGGTGGCGGTCGATCACCGGCGGGCTTTCCAGCAGCGCTTTCCCATGCTGGATGCCGTGGAGATGGAATACTGCTGGGGCGGGCGGTTGTGCCTGAGCCTGAACGGGGTCTCCACGGTGGGGCGACTGGACGAGGGTGTGTATTCGGCGTGTTGCCAGAACGGGCTCGGCACGGCGCGGGGCACACTGTTGGGCATCCTGGCGGCGGAGCAGGCGAGCGGGGCGACAGAATCTCTGGTGCCGGAGTACCGGACGGAGGCCGTGCCCCGGCGGCTGTGGCCGGAGCCGTTCATGTGGCTGGGGGCGAACGGGTATCTGCGCTGGAAGGCGTGGCGGGCGGGGCGGGAGTTCTGAGGGGGCGGTGGCAGGGATTCGCGCTCTGCTGGGCAATCAGGTCGTGTTTCCTGGAAGGAGCTGGAATCCGCAAGTCTGTTCAGCAGCAGCATAGTGCGACGTACCGGGTAGCGGAATGGTGGTTGATAACCGACTTTCCATGCCCCTGACTTTTGGGAAGTCAGGGATTTTATCGGTGCCGGTCATCAATTCCACTGGAGCGGACCCTCAACCCGGCACCGGCGGTGGCACCCCCAGTTCGTTGTGGATCCGCGCCACGCTCTGCGGGTCCAGACCGAGCTTGCTGGCCAGTTCCCGCAGGTAGCGGGCCTCCTCCGCGGTGTCCACGCGGATCGCCGCCAGGGAAACGCCGTAGACGGCATCGCGAAGTTCGGGGGGCGTGCGGCGCGCCAGATCCTCCACATCCACGGGTCTGGCCATGACCTCACGGATGAACTGTTTTTCCTCGGCGTCCAGCTCCCCGAGGTGCTGAAGGATGCGCTGTTGTTCCTCCTGGTCCACATGGCCATCGGCGCGGGCGGCGGCGATCATCGCCTCGGCCAGCAACAGCGCCTGCGCATCGGCGCGGGCGGGTTCCGGCAGGGGCGGCGGACTGGTACCCATCAGCGCCGCCAGATCCGGCATGCCGCCAGCGCCGACGCCTGGCCGGGTCCCAGCCGAGCGGCCGGCGCTGCCGGAGCGCATGTAGTGTTGCACGGCGGCCACGGCCAGTCCCCCCAGCAGGCTGGCGGCGGTGCCGCCACGGCGGCGGCCGCCGAGACTGCGGCTCAGGGTGTTCAGTACCTGTCCGCCCATGGAGGAGCCCAGGGCATTGTTACCCAGCAGGCCGCCCAGTAGTCGCATGGCATCCATCGTGTTCTCCCGGTCGATGCGATATACCCGACAAGCATAGCAGTGATCGTCACCCCGAAAGATCGTGATAGCCTGAAACTTCCCTCCCTTCTGTCACTCGATGATCAAGTTTTTTCTGCTTGACGATAGGGTGAACTTTGCTGTGGGGGGTCGATAGCCCTGTACTTGAGAGACGGTGACGGTTCCATACGCCCCAAATCACGCCCAACCATATGTTTTTCAGAGAATTGCAAGCGAAAACCTTCCGCCAGGGCATCGCTGAGTTGCTGGAACTGGTGTGCGGGATCGGCGGCGGTGAGAATGGTGCGCAACACCGCCAGCAAACTATCGACCTTGATATGGTTGATCAAGCTCCCGACGGTAAACGCCGGTTGGCAGTGCTTCATCTGGGCAAGTTGGGCCGGATGCAACAGCAGACAGTGATCGACCAGCAGGCTCAGGATCAGGCCATGGCTTGATCCGTCTTGGCCTGGCTGTTTGGTCAATGCGCCCCAGCCTTCATGACCCTTCCAGTCCTGGATGAACACTTCGACGAGCCACCTCAAGGTGAATGTCTGGACGATGTCCTCGGTTCGCCAACTCAGATCCGACGCCACCAGATAGCGATACTCAGATTCGCCTTCATACTTGAGGGCGATCACAAAACGTTTCTGGCCATGGGCTTGGAGATACAGGCGTGCGCTGCTGACCGAGACGTCGATGGACTTGTCACCGCGGCGACGATAGCGTTGGTGTACACCCGGGTAACGCGCAAAATACTGTTCCAGCGTGAGGCTGCGATGACGAAAGCGCACGTTCTGGTTGCTACGCAACTGGCTGATGACCTGCACACCGCCGAAGATAGCCCCGGCCCGGTTCACAAAGGCCGCCGTGCCGTAGAGTGCATCAGCCAGCACCGCCTTGACCGTGATCGACGGATGCCACTGGCCAAACCGCTCCAACAGCCTCAATCCCAATTCGGGCTTGGTCGGATAAGCTGGATTGCGGGCCGGCTCAGGCGGGCGCTGACGCTTGGGGATACCCTGTTGCTTGAGTTCGCGTTCGCGCTTGTCCCAGGCTCGACGCACGGGGTCTGGCTCGTAGAAGGCAAAGCCCACCGGCACCGTGAGCGTGGCGCTCACGAGCAGCAAAAACACCACGCTCTGGCCCATGAGAAAGCCCCCACTGGCCTTGTCCTTGAGTTTATGCACCCCAGCGATGCGCTGCGTGAGCTTACTGCGCCGTTTGTCGGTGTCGTCCAGCACCAGGGTGCCCGAGACAATTCCATGGCGGCGTAGAATCACCTCGACACTCTTCTCCAGTAGCCTCTCCCAGGGCAGTTTGGCGTGACGAAACATCCACGACAGCGCGCCCCGCGAGTAGCCCCCCAACCCGACCCGTTCAAACCGCGCCCAGCATACGCTGTTGGTTACCATAATCGCCATCAGGCAAAAGCCCAACCACCGCCGCTGCAGCGTCGACAGACCGCGTGCATTCTCTCCATGCGTCTTCAGCGCAACATCAAGCTCATCGACAAACGCACTGACAAAGGGTAAAGGCTCGCCGATTAACACGGGCTACCTCCTCAGTACGGGGGGTGATGGTTGAAGGGTCGGCTACTGCGTAGAATCACTGTCGGTAGCGGGCCAACCCATCAGATGTCGACGGCTCTTGCAATCGCTCGGGCCTGAATCCGGTGGGTTGACACCGCTACCCTATCCGTCTTTCGCTTGTCAAGCACTGAAAACTTGATCATCGAGTGTCATCCATCCACATTCCGGGAGATCGCCATGCAACTGGACGGAAAAATCGCCATCGTCACCGGCGGCGGCCGGGGCATCGGCCGCGCCATCGTGGAGCGCTTTCTGGCAGAGGGGGCGCGGGTGGTGGTGGCGCAACGCAGCGCCTTGCAGGGCGACTGGCCCGCCCCACAGAACCTGGCCCACATCCAGGCGGATCTGGCCGATCCCGGCGTCTACGGCGCCATCGTCCGGTGCGCGGTGGAGCGCTTCGGCGGGCTCGACATACTGGTGAACAACTCGGGGATGATGTTCGAAAGCACCGTGGAGGCGATGGCCCTTTTATTATTGTGCCTCCAAGGCCGGTGTCCACGGCCTGACCCGGGCCATGGCGGTGGATCTGGGACAGTACGCCATCCGTTGTAACGCCATCGCCCCCGGGTGGATCGAATCCGATCTGAACGACGCCTACCTGAATGCCCAGGACGATCCGCAGGCCGCCAGGCAGGCGCTACATGACATGCACTCCATCGGGCGGATGGGCGTGCCCCGGGATATCGGCGATCTCGCGGTGTATCTGGCCGGCAACCACGCCGGCTTTCTCACCGGGCAGGTATTGGGGTAGCGCTGGCATGAACTTAGGTATTCTTCCAAAGTCGCAAATTTCAAGAGTCCACGATTTTTTTGGAGGCGAGTGAGTCATGATAGATTTTTCATTGTTTCTGGAACTTTTTGCATCCCTTTCGGGGGTGGTACAACTGGTGCTCGGAATATTTCTGATAATTGTATTGATCCCTCTGGTGAGGCTGATAAGCACCTTCAACTGGGTTTTCTTCAGAATCCTTCAGCCGCTGACCGCGATGAAAAACATGTTTCTTTTGAAAATCCGAAAAAGCATCGGAACAGTGGTCAGTTTTTGCCATAGATCCATCAGTTTCTACGGATCTGCCGAAAAGGTGAAAACCGAAGCGTTGATCGAGGAGTCGGACAAGATCAGCTTTCTTCACAACGAGGCCGTTTCCACCAAAATGGATTCCGAGGAGATAACAAGTTACTCGAATATCCTGGAAAAAAGAAAAATGCTGGAGACTCTGGTGGACGCGGAAGCCCAGAGGATCGATGCCATACTGGAGCAGCATGCTTTACGGCACAAAAAGATTTACCTGGTGCAATGAGCGTTGGGACTGGGGAGATTTGGCATGGCTGATCCGGTTATGTTGACCGTTCTGGGTATCGGACTTTCCGCCAGGGCAGTTGCTGTTTTAGCAGTTCTGTGTAGCGGGGCGGGTGGTTTTTTCGTCGGAAAGAATTACCGTAGTGCCAGCAATAGCAATCTCAGAGAAGAACTGGGCAAGCAGAATCATAGCTCGGCGGAAATGTCCATGATGATTTCATCGTTGCAGAAACGCCTGAGAAGAAAGAACGCAGAAGTCAGAGAGCAAAAAGCAACCATCGAAAAACTGAATGAAACCATCCACGCCTGCATGGAAGAAGCGACTCGTTCATGCGAGTGGGTGGAAAAAATTCAAACGAAAATTTCCCATTACGCTGCACAGATCGAACAGCTCACCGAGGAGGTACGGCTCAAGGAGATGGAAAACGAGGCATTGAAGGAGAGAATCCAGGCCCTCGAATGCCGCCGATCCAGTTGAAGCGGCTCCTCGGGGACGGCGCCCGGTTTGCCATCTTCAGTAGGCCACGGTAGCGGGGCGCCAGCCACGAGATCCAATATCAGGATCCGGATTTAGGCGACTTCCTGGAAATACCACCCCCAGTCGACCCGTCATCCTCGCGAAAGCGGGGATCCAGCCGAGCTCCCGGCCTGCACAGCGCCCGGATACTGGCCACCAGGGATGGATTCCCGCGTTCGCGGGAATGACGGATCATGTTGGTGATGGGGGGATGTTTTCCAGAAATTGCCTTAGCGACCCCTGTTGGGATTCGTCGTCCGCGCCTCCTTAAGATCTGGGTCCTCGCCGCCGACAGCAGTCGCGCCCGACTGCTCGCCACCGACAGCCCCATCGGCGAACTCCAGGAACTGGAGAACTTCGATTTTCCGGAGAGCCGTCTGCACGGCCGTGACATCCGCACCGACCGTCCCGGGCGGGCCTTCGACAACACCGGACAGGGACGTACCGCGAGCCGCAGCGCCTATGGCAAGCTGGCGCTACCCGCTTCCCGCTAGCGGCCTGTCGGGATCAGGGCGCGCCCTTGCCCTGGGATCGCAAACGATAGCCGGTTCCGGTGACGGTTTCGATTCGCCTGGCATAGGGTCCGAGCTTGCGGCGCAGACCCCGGACCACCGTGTCCACCACATTGCTGCCGCCCATGTACTCGGTACTCCATACCTCTTTCAGCAAATCACTCCGCGACACTACCTTGCCATCCCTGCGGCTCAGGAAGTGCATCACCCCGAACTCCAGCGGCGTGAGGCCCACCCGGCGCCCATCGAGCACCAGTTCCCGGGCCTCCACATCCAGGAGCGATGAGCGCGCCACGCCCAATTCGGCGGCGGCCAGTGCCGCCAGCCAGCCATCCACCGAGGCCGGTCCGAAATCCAGCACGGCGCTGTGGTAGGACTGTCGATCCAGCCCCACCACCTGTCCATCCAGCACGGTGAATCCCAGCCGCCTCGCCACCGGCCCATAGGCGCCGAGATCCTTCACCGTGAGGTACACGCGCCGCAAGTGGGGACGTAATTCCATGTAAGTGCGTTTCAGATCCAGCCAGATGGCGGCCTGCACGTCCGAGGGCGCCTCGCCGTCGCTGGCGCTCAACCAGCGACGGCAGAACAACGCGCTCTGCCCATCGGGCAGGGGATGATCCTCCAGATGGCGACACCATTCCCGGGTGATCGGGTCTTCCCTCAGCCAGCTGGACTCCACCCGATGGCTGATGAATTTGCAGCACAGCCCCAGCACCTGGGCATCGCTGCCACGCACCACCGAGAAGGTATCGGGGCGGCGCCGCCACCATCGCAGCAGCTCGCGGGCCGCCCCGGGGCCTTCCCGCGACCTGGCGATGCGGACAATGGCCGCCGCGTCGTCGGCTGTCGCCGGTTCCACGGCGAGGCTATGGGTACCGCTGGGAAAAAACGCCTCGCGCACCACCGGATTCTCGATGAGGTAGAGCATATCGGCGGTGTAGCGCCACAGTTCGCCGCGTCCGGCGTTCCGGGTTTCCGCCTGCAATTGTTGCCAGGCGGCCTGCTGGTAAGCCAGGCAGCAGCTCGGATCCCTGGCCCGAAGACAGCGGGCGATGGCGCCACGCACCGCCTCGTGCACCACCAGTCCATCATCGGCGACGTCCACGAAGGGCAGGGCACGCAGGCGATCATAAGCATCCCGGGGCGCAAGCTCGGGCAGCATCGCCTGGAGCAGGGACACGGTGCCACGCCGGATCACCGCACAGGCCTCCAGGGTGCGGCGCGTCACCGGGTCCTTGACGTCCGCGAGAAACATCTGGGTAAGCTCCTCCAGCGCCTGCTGCAAGCTGATCTCCTCGAAGGCGAGATCCGGTCGCTCCCCATAGGCCGAGGCGGCGAGTTTCAGCGCCAGCGGATGTCCATGGGTCGCGTGATGACCTCGCGGATGAACTGCTTTTCCTCGGCGTCCAGTTCCCCGAGGTGCTGGAGGATGCGCTGTTGTTCCTCCTGGTCCACATGACCATCGGCGCGGGCCGCGGCGATCATCGCCTCGGCCAGCAGCAGTGCCTGCTCGTTGGCCCGGGCGGGCTCCGGCAGGGGCGGCGGGCTGGCCCCCAGCAGCCCCGCCAGATCCGCCATCCCGCCACCGCCGGCCGGCGCGCCGCGCTGGCGAGCGCCGCCCGACCAGTCGCCACCGCCCGTGCGGCCGGCGCTGCTGGATCTCATGTAGTGTTGCACGGCGGCCACGGCCAATCCCCCCAGAAAGCTGGTGGCGGTGCCGGTGCGGCGGCCACCGCCGCCCAGGCCGCGGCTCAGGGTGTTCAGCACCCGCCCGCCCATGGCCGAACGCCGCCAGCACCGGCTCGCTGTTGCCCATGCTCACCCTCGGCATCCCCGGCTCGCCCACCACGGCACTGCTGCTGGGCGGCATGGTGATGTGGGGGCTGATGCCCGGCCCGATGCTGTTCCTGGAGGAGCCGGAGTTCATCTGGGGCCTGATCTCCAGCCTTTACACCGCCAACTTCTTCGCGCTGGCCATCAACCTGGCGCTCATACCGTTGTTCGTCTGGTCGCTGCGCATGCCGCTGCACGTGCTCTGCGCCCTGGTCATCGTGCTGTGCATCGTCGGCGGTTACGCGCCGGACCAGCGCATGCACGATGTCTGGCTGATCGCCGTGTTCGGCATCGTGGGCTACCTGTTGCGCAAGCTGGACTATCCACTGGCGCCGCTGGTGCTGGCGCTGGTGCTGGGCCCGCTGATGGAGAAGTCCATGCGCCAGGCGCTGATCTCCGCCCAGGGCGATGCCATGACCTTCTTCGAGCGGCCGATCTCCGGCGCCTTCATGGCGATTGCCATCGCCTTGTTCCTCCTGCCGCTGGCGCGCAAGCTGCGCCGTCGGTGGGCGGAGCCCGACACGCCGGCCTCCGACCGCCCGTCCACCTGAGGCCCGACAACACAACCAGACCGACAAGCCTGGAGGAGAAAACATGTCCGACACCATCTGGGAGCTACTCGCACCGCACCCGGCGGATGCCAGCGCCATCGGTGCGGCCGACCGGCCGTGGCTGACCCACGGGGCGCTGCGCGAACTGGCCGCGGCCACCGTGCAGCGCCTGAACGACCTGGGCATCGGCCGCAACGACCGCGTGGCCATGGTCCTGCCGAACGGGCCGGAGATGGCGGCAGCCTTCATCGCCATCGGCTGCGGCGCCACCACCGTGCCCCTCAACCCGGCCTACCGGGAGGAGGAGTACGACTTCTATATCTCCGACCTGAGCGCCAGGGCACTCGTCGTGACCGCCGACTACCACGGGCCGGCGCTGGCGGTGGCGGAGAAACACGGGGTGCGGGTGCTGCGCCTGACGACCGGGGCCGACTGGCCGGCCGGGCGCTTCGAGCTACAGGCCACCGACGAGGCGGCAGGCGGCGCGGGGCTCAGCGGTTTCGCGGGGAGTGACGAGGTGGCGCTGGTGCTACATACCTCCGGCACCACCTCGCGGCCCAAGATCGTGCCGCTGCTACAGCGCAACCTGGCGGCCTCGGCCCGGCATATCGGCACCACGCTGGCGCTGACGCCGCAGGACCGCTGCCTCAATATCATGCCGCTGTTCCATATCCACGGCCTGATCGCCGCCGTGCTCTCGTCGCTGGCGGCCGGCGGGTCCATCTGGTGCGCGCCCGGCTTCAACGCGTTGCAGTTCTTCTCCTGGCTGACAACCGCCGGACCCACCTGGTACACGGCGGTGCCGACCATGCACCAGACGATCCTGGCCCGCGCCGAGCGCAACAGGACGGCGGCCCGGGAAGCGGGGCTGCGCTTCATCCGCTCCTCCTCCGCCTCGCTGCCGCCGCAGGTGATGACGGCGCTGGAGGCGACTTTCCACTGCCCGGTGATCGAGAGCTACGGCATGACCGAGGCGACCCACCAGATGGCCTCCAATCCCCTGCCGCCGCAGCCGCGCAAGCCGGGGTCCGTCGGCGTCGAGGCGGGTCCGAGGATGCGCATCGCCCACGAGAGCGAGAACCGCCTGCTGGACGGTGCCGGCGCCACCGGCGAGGTGGTGATCTGCGGCCCCAACGTGACGCCGGGCTACGAGGGAAACCCGCAGGCCAACTCGACGGCGTTCTTCCAGGTGGCCGGAGAGCGCTGGTTTCGCACCGGCGACCAGGGCGCCTTCGACGACGAGGGTTATCTGCGCATCACCGGCCGCCTGAAGGAGATCATCAACCGCGGCGGCGAGAAGGTCTCGCCGCTGGAGGTGGACGAGGTGATGATGGATCACCCCGCCGTGGCGCAAGCGGTCACCTTCGCCATGCCGCACCCCAGGTTGGGCGAAGAGGTGGCCGCCGCCGTGGTGTTGCGCGAGGGGCACAGCGCGGACGAGCGCGAGCTGCGCGAGTTCGCCGCGCAGCGCCTGAGCGACTTCAAGGTGCCGCATAGGGTGCTGATTCTGCAAGAGATTCCCAAGGGTGCGACGGGCAAATTGCAGCGCATCGGTCTGGCGGAAAAACTGGGGGTGACATCATGAAGATCTGCATTTTCGGCGCAGGCGCCATCGGCGGCTACCTGGGTGCGAAGCTGGTCCGGGCGGGGGCGCAGGTGAGTCTGGTGGCCCGCGGGCCCCATCTGGCCGCCATGAAAGAGAAGGGCCTGACCCTGGTGGAGGAGGGGGAGACCACGACGATACCCGTCACCGCCACCGACGAGCCCGGCCAACTCGGCCCGCAGGACTACGTGGTGATCACCCTGAAGGCCCATTCCGTGCCGCCGGCGGTGGCGCGGATACAGCCGTTGCTGGGTCCCGACACCACCGTGGTGATGGGCGTCAACGGCGTGCCCTGGTGGTATTTCTACCGCCTGAAGGGGCCGCACGAGAACCGTCGCCTGCGCACGGTGGACCCGGGCGATGTCCAGTGGAACGGCATCGGCCCGGAGCGGGTGCTGGGCTGTGTGGTCTATCCCGCGGCGCAGGTGGACGCGCCCGGCACCATCCGCCACAGGGAGGGCAACCGCTTCTCGCTGGGCGAGCCCGACGGCGCCAGGAGCGAGCGCGCCCAGGCGCTGTCCAGGGCGCTGGTGGAGGCGGGGTTGAAGGCGCCGGTGCGCCCGAGGATCCGCGATGAGATCTGGGTGAAGCTCTGGGGCAACCTCTCCTTCAACCCCATCTCGGCGCTGACCGGTGCCACCCTGGAGGTGCTCTGCACCGACGAGGGGGTGGGCGGCGGCGCCCGCCAGGCGGCGCGCCGCATGATGCTGGAGGCCCAGGCGGTCGCCGGGCGGCTGGGGGTGGAATTCCCCATCGACGTGGACCGGCGCATCCAGGGCGCCTGCCAGGTGGGCGCCCACAGGACCTCCATGCTGCAGGACCTGGAGCGCGGCCGTCCCATGGAGATCGATGCGCTGGTCACCGCGGTGCACGAGATGGGCGAACTGGTGGGCGTGCCGACCCCCACCCTGGACACGGTCCTCGCTTTGGTCCGCCTGCGGGCCCGCGTGGCGGGGTGCTATCCGCCGCAGTAGGGGGTGGCCCCGGTGTCCACCGCCACCCCCCCTGGCACCGGCGCCGAGCATCATCATCTGCTCGCCCTGGCCCCGTGTCTCCTGCGGTAAGGATGACCCCGCCGTATCTCGAACGATTTCGCCGATTACATCGGTTACTGGAAGCACAACGGCTACTGGCTGTTCGATTCCCCGCAAGCCATCGCGGCACTCGCCGCCAGGGAGGGCCTGGATCTGGCCGGCACCACGCTGTTCTATTGCGAGGTGTATGACGCCGAATTCGACGCGTTCACCGGCCAGTGGACCGGGTTCGCGCCGGAGGCCGCGCTTGTCACGGCCGTGCAGGTGCCCACTCACAAGCGTTTAGAGGGCTTCGACGTCACCTCCTTCAGCGCCCGCAGCAGCCCCGAATGCTCCCCGCTGTCCTGTAACGCCCTGGCGACGGCGATCCCGGTGAATCGCCATTGCCTGTTTGCCAGCTTCGGGGAAGCGAGAAATGTCCTGGAACACGGCCTCTTCAGGAACGCCGAGCCCGGATCCTACCGGATATTCGCCGTTTACTCCGTGGTAGAGCGGGTCTCCTGACCCGGTGCGGGCAAAAACAGCCCCTCACGCCTCGTTTTCCAGGATCAGCGCCAGGGAACGTTTCAGGCTGTCCATGGCGGTATCGCCGATCAGTCGCCGATAATCCGCCTCGATCCCGCGCTTTACCTCGTTGGCCACCCGCAGCGCCTCGATACTTTGCGGCGTGAGCTGGATCAGCCTGCGGCGGGCGTCCCTGGCATCGGCGATCCCAGGTCAAGTACCTCGACTTTATCGCCCAGGTTTTGTTCCGGGGGGAGTTTCCCGCCAACAGTGAACCGATGCCATCCACCGCATACCCAACCAGAGAGAACCCCGACCTACCGGCGGTGTGTCCGGGTTGCCGGACATGGCGCAATCACGACCCCCCGCCGGACGGCCTTGCACCGCATCCCATCATCCCACCCGCGCCGGACAGGAGCAAAACCATGGCCGAACCGATCATCCGCTGGGGCATCCTCGGCACCGGCACCATCGCCCGGCTGTTCGCCGCCGGTCTCGCCCACGTCGCCGATGCCCGGCTGGTGGCGGTGGGCTCGCGCTCGGCGGCCTCGGCGGATCGCTTCGCCGGTGAGTTCGGGATCCCCCGCCGCCACCCCAGCGCCGAGGCACTGGCCGCCGACCCCGGGGTGGATATCGTCTACATCGCCAGTCCCCATGTGGCCCACCGGGAACAGAGCCTTTTATGCCTGCGGGCCGGCAAGGCGGTGCTGTGCGAGAAACCTTTCACCCTGAACGCCGCCGAGGCCGCCGAGGTCATCGCCTGCGCCCGGCAAGAGGGGCGCTTCCTGATGGAGGCCATGTGGACCCGCTTCTATCCCACCATGGAGACCCTGCGACGGCTGCTGGACGAGGGCGCCATCGGCGAGCTGCGGGCGCTGTCGGCGAGCATCGGCTTTCCCGCCGACGTGGACGCCGGTCACCGCCTGTTGAACCCGGCACTGGGCGGCGGCGCGCTGCTGGATACCGGGGTCTATCCAGTGTCGTTCGCCTCCATGCTCTGGGGGGCGCCCCGGGAGATGGGCTGTGTGGCCGAGTTCGGCCCCAGCGGGGTGGATGAGCAGATCTCGCTGGTGTTCGACCATGGCGAGGGGCGCCAGACACTGTTGCTGGCCTCGTTGCGCGCCGATACCCCGGTGGAGGCGGTGTTGATGGGCACCGGGGGCTGCATCCGAGTGCACCGACACTGGTACAAACCCACCCAACTGTCGGTGTTGCCGAGCCGCGGCGAGGCCAGGCATCTGGAGGCGCCGCTACAGGGCAACGGCTTCAACTACGAGGCCAGCGCGGTGACCGCCTGTCTGCAACAGGGCCTGCTGGAACATCCCCTGATGCCGCTGGACGAGACCCTGGCCATCATGCAGACCATGGACCGGATCCGCGCCCGTATCGGTTTGCGATACCCAGGGGAGCCGGCCAGCCAGGGGGATTATCCGGGATCATGATCCGGAGGCGGGTCGGTAGAGTTTATACTGACACTTCCAAATAGCTCGTCCGACGCCGGAACACGGCGAGGGCCATGACATGAGGAGGCAGGGTGCAAACAAAACCGGTTCTGGTGGTCCAGGGCGCGGCCCGACTCGACGAGGTGCCGCGCCTGGCGGAACTCGAGGCCGAGGCGCAGATTCGCCTGGCCACCTCGGTGGAGGAACTGCGCACGGCGTTGCCCGGGGCAGAGGTCATGCTCGGCTGGAATTTCCGCGCCGACAGCCTGCGCCGAGCCTGGAATAGCGCCGATGGGCTACGCTGGATCCACTGGTGCGGCGCCGGGGTGGACGCGGCCATGTTCCCCGAACTGGTGAACAGTGAGGTGCAACTGACCAACGCCCGCGGCATCTTCGATCAACCCATGGCCGAATGGGTGCTGGGCATGATGCTCTGCTTCGCCAAGCGGATTCCGCAAACCCTGGAGGCGCAGGGGCAAGCCCGGTGGAATTATCAGTACAGCGAGTTGCTGGCCGGCAAGCGCGCGCTGGTGGTGGGCACGGGTTCCATCGGCCGGGCCATCGGCCGGCAGTTGCGGGCGGTGGGCCTGCGGGTGGAGGGCGTGGGGCGGCGCGCCCGCGACGGCGGTGCCGACTTCGAGGTTATTCATGGGATCGACGATCTGCACGCACTGTTGCCGCGGGCCGATTACGTGATCCTGATCACGCCCCTCACCGGGCGCACCCGCAACCTGTTCGGTGCCGCCGAGTTCGCCGCCATGGCGCCCCATGCGCGTTTCATCAACGTGGGCCGGGGCGCACTGGTGGTGGAGTCCGAGCTGTTGCGAGCACTACGCGAGGGCGGTATCGCGGGCGCTGCGCTGGATGTGTTCGTGGAGGAACCGCTGCCGCCCGACAGCCCCTTCTGGACGGCGCCCAACTGCATCGTCTCGCCGCACATGTCGGGCGATATCGTGGGTCACGAGCAACTGCTGGCCGCCCAGTTCCTGGATAACTGGCGCCGCTACCGGGCGGGCGAGGCGCTGGAGAATCTGGTGGACAAATCGCTCGGTTTCGTGCCGGGATGAGCTTGTATACCGGGCGAAGGCTGCCCGGATCACCTGAAGCGACGGAGCGACCGCGGAAATCCGTGAAACACATATCGCTTCCAGGGCCTGGTCCTTGTTCCCGTGTCGGCCATTTTCCTATCATGCACCGATGAACCATCCTGAAGAACCGCATTGTATTTCCACCGGCGACCGCATCCGTGGCTACAGCGTCCACGTGCTCACCGCCTCCGCCGTGTTCCTCATCGTGCTGGCGATGCTGGAGATGTTCTCGCCGGCTCCCTCGCCCGCGTGGGTGTTCCTGTGGCTGGCGCTGACCACGCTGATCGACGCGGTGGACGGGCCGCTGGCCCGACGCTGGCATGTGAAGGCCACCGTGCCGGAGATCGATGGCCGGACCATCGACGACATCCTCGACTACATGACCTTCACCTTCGTCCCGTTGCTGCTGGCCTGGCGCATGGACTGGATCCTCGGCGGGCGCTGGGCCTGGGTCATCATCACCGTCGGCTGCTTCTTCAGCCTGTTCGGCTTCGCCAGCACCGCGGCCAAGGACGAGGCGGGGGGATTCTTCGGCGGTTTCCCCTCGTACTGGAACATCGTGGTGTTCTACTTCGGCCTGCACGTGGCCATGTGGGGGGACGCGGGAAGGATGCTCAACACCGTGCTGGTGATCGTGCTGGCGGTGTTGACGGTGTTGCCGGTGCGGTTCATCTACCCGAACCTGGCCCCGCCGCCGTGGCGGTGGCCGGTGCTGGGCGGGGCGATGCTGTGGGGGGCGGGGTTGCTGGCCATGCTACCGTGGTACGCCGGGGACGTCCCGGGGTGGGCCTATGGCGTGTCGCTGCTCTATCCGGCGGCGTACGTGGTCCTGTCGGTGGTTCTCGACAGGAGCAAAGGCAAGAAAATCCGATCGTCGACTACCCCACCCTCTTGATTGCCAACGATGAGCCGCCTGGCGTCCACCACAATGTCATGACCGATCCCGGTCCCTGGCGGGCCGCGATCCAGGCGTTGCCCGGCGATGTGTCGGCGCTCTGCGAGATCATCCAGGGATTGTTGTTACACGATGCCGCGGGGCGTAGCCTCTACGGCACGCCACCGGCGGAGGTGGATTTCTCCCGGCGCACCACCCTGGCGCTGGCCCGGCGCCTTGATCTGATCCTGGCGGCCGACCCGCGACCGCTCAGCGAGGCCCGCGCACCCTTCCAGCGCTCGGTGGGTACTTGCCGGGATTTCGCGCTGATGCTCTGCGCCGTGCTGCGCGAGCAGGGCACCCCGGCGCGGCTACGTTGTGGGTTTGCCGATTACCTCGGTGGCGGGCGCTTCCGGGATCACTGGGTCTGCGAATACGGGCAGCCGGCGCGGTGGGATCGGGATACCATTCAACGACCTCCGTGGCGCCCCGTCCCCGAATAAACAGAACACCGGCGCTGAACGACCCCGCCGCCGATATACCCAACAGTGAGAGCAGCAGCAATTTCCGGCACCGGATCCGGCAGTGCCCGAACCCCGGGATCTGTTGTTCACCCCGCGTCGGTGGCAATGGTTCACGGCTTCCCTCGTGTTCCACATCGCCGGCAGTATGGCAACGACCGCTAATCGAGGTGGTGAGCATGAAATTTTCGATCATGGCGATGGGTTTTTTCCTCGGGCTCGCGCCCGCGCTTGCCCAGGAGGGGCTGTTGAACGCGGCGGCGGATGGAATGGACGCCGAGGGTCTTGCCTCGACGGCCCAGGAGGCCGCCGATACCCTGGCGCAGGCGGCGAAGAACCGCATCCTCATCCGGGATCTGTTCGGCGCCGAGATCACCGGGCCCGACGGTGAGACCATCGGCACGGTGCAGAATCTGGCGGTGATTCCGGGTGGGCAGATCGTCGCCGCGCTGGTGGAGACCGACGACGGCACCCGGATCGCCGTGCCCTTCAAGGCGGTGAAGGTGAGCCGCGCCGCCGGCAAGCTGTCGGCCTCCCTGCCGGTGGCGCTCTCCGAACTGGAGGGAATGGAGGCATTGCAATCCCTGGCCAGGCAGATGGAAAGTAACTGAGGAAACCGGATGCCGGCGGGCCTGCGGGGCTTTATTTTCGGCAATGGTGAGACGGGAGGTCGCGCTCATGGCAAAAAAACCTCTGCTTTTCTGGGGCTTGCTGATGCTTCTGGCGTTGGCGGCGGGTCCGGCCACCGCCCAGTCCCACCAGGACGAGCCCCACACCCTGACCTTCGAGGATTGCCGACGCGCCGGCGGCGTGGGGTGGGGGGTGGATCTGAATCACCCTGATATCTGTCCCGCCTGTGCCGATTACCTGGCCTGTAAAGCGCGAGTGGACGACTACCGCGAGGTCTGCCCCGAGTGTTATGGAGCCTGTCCGGAGTGCCGGGCGCGGTACACCCTGTACGAGAACTGTCCCCAGTGTTACGGGCCCTGCCAGGCCTGCGAGAACCGCTACCTCAACGATTTCGCCGATCAGGCCGAGCGCTTTCAGCGATGCCCGGTCTGCCAGACCTGCGCCAGCTGCCGGGAGGCGCTGGCGGTGCAATACGCCAACTGCCCGCCCTGTGTCTCCTGTGAGCAGTGCCGGGTGGAAAATCGGCGCTACACCGATATCCGGGCGGTCTGCCCGCAGGTCATCGCCTGTGATCGGTGCCGCAGGGAAACCGGACCCTACCCCGGGCAGTGTCCCGATGGCAGGCGAAGGATCGGCATCATCACCGATGCGGCGATTCCGTTTCAGTGCTGCCGGTAGGCACGCAAGGGTATAACCCTATTCTGAAATGCCACGGACTGCCGGTACAATCGCCGGACTCCCCACGATCCCACCAGCGTATCACCGGAGGCCAACCCACCATGTGGTTCGAAACACTCACCGGATTCGCCGAGGCGTCACCCGCGCAGGTGCGCGAACACCTCGGCGTCCACGGCAGCGAACTCGTCTCCCGCGTGAACGGCAGGCGCCTGGTCTGGGGCGAACTGGAAACTCCCTCCCTGGCCGAATTGCGTGATCGCGTCCGTGCAGCCGACCACGAGGCTGGAAAGACCACGGTGCGCGAGGTCGTCGCCGACGTGCAGCATCTGCACGCGGATCCGGCCAACGCCGGCGCCTTGTTCCAGGTGGCCTCGCAATTCAACCTGCTGGAGATGACCTCCCCCGGCGTGACGCCGGAAAGCGGGGTCGGGATCTACGAGTATGACCGCACCCAGGGACCGGCCTGTGCCATCGCCGCCGGTGGCGGGACCATCTACCGCAATTATTTCGCCCTCGTGAACGGGCGGATCGGCCAGTCCGCGGACAACCAGATCGATTGCCTCGCCGATCTCGGCGCCGCCCTCGGCAACGCCGACGGTCACCTGTGGGAGATGCGAAACGGTTATGCGCTGGCCACCGAGAGCGGTCTGGCCGAGATCGCGGACCGCCTGTGGGGTGCCAGCGAGGCCCAGCGCGACGAGTTGCGGGCGCTGCTTCGCATCGGCCTCCAGTGGAACACCCAGGTCACCCTCGGCGAGGCGGACCATACCGTGTCCCAGGCTTATTGCTCGGCGTTGCCGGTGGCCTATTCTTACCATGACGCATCGCGCTGGGCGGATTTTGCGACCCTCGTGCTGGAGGCATCCTACGAGGCGACCTTCTGCGCGGCGCTCGTCAACGCCCGTCGCACCGGCAACCGCACCGTGTATCTCACCCTGCTCGGCGGCGGTGCGTTCGGCAATCGGACCGACTGGATCGTCGGTGCCATCGGGCGCGCCCTCACTCGCCACAACGACCACGGTCTGGACGTGGCGATGGTCAGCTATGGCACGTCCAGACCGGCCCTTCAACCCCTCATCACCGACCGGTGATGACAGCCGGGTGGAGGAGCCGGGCTGACAGAACAAGCAGGAGCCGATATGTGGGATCAACGCTACAGTGAGCCCGGGTATCTGTTCGGCACCAGCCCGAACGATTTCCTCCGGGAGGAGTTATCCAGGATTCCGGCGGGCGGCAGCGTGCTCTGCCTGGGGGAGGGGGAGGGCAGAAACGCCGTCTTTCTGGCCGCCCGGGGCTTTTCGGTGACCGCCGTGGACCAGTCCCGGGTGGGCCTGGAGAAGGCGCGGCAACTCGCCCGGGAACACGGCGTCGAGATCGAGCTCCAGGAAGCGGATCTGCAACACTATGACCCTGGCCAGGGGTGCTGGGACGGCATCGTGTCCCTCTGGGTACACCTGCCCGCGCCGTTGCGCGGGCAGGTCCACCGCAAGGTGGTGGGGGGATTGCGCGAGGGCGGGGTTTTGCTCCTGGAAGCCTATACACCGCGTCACCTGGACATGCCTGGCGTCGGCGGTCCGCCAGCCTCGCGCAGGGACGCCTTCATGAGTCTGGAGGCGCTGCGGGAGGAACTCGCCGGGCTGGACTTTCTGGTGGCCAGGGAGCGGGATCGGGAGATATCGGAGGGCAGGGGCCATCGGGGGCTGAGTGCGGTGGTGCAGGTCGTTGCGCGAAAACCGTGACGTGGCAGGTGGCGCGATGGGGTTTGCCGCCACCGTCATGGACAGCGGGCGACTGCTGCTTCGCCAGCAACCCGAGACCCGGGCGGGGCGGGAACCGGTGGGGATCTGCGGGCTGATCCGGCGGGATTTCCTGGACGACGTGGATCTGGGCTTTGCGCTGGCCCCCGAACACCGGGGCCGGGGCTATGCCCGGGAGGCGGCGCTGGCGACCATGGACCACGCCCGTGCCGCGCACGGTCTCGATCGGCTCGCGGCCATCGTCTCACCCGGCAATGCCGCCTCCATCCGTTTGCTGGAAGGGCTGGGATTTGTCTTCCAGCGGCTGTTTCGCTACCCGGACGGCGATTCGGTACACCTCTATGGCATCACCCTTGCCGATACTGGCGAATGTAGTTGACCCCGATGTTGCCTCCACCGCGTTAGTATAAAAACTTTAGAATATAGTGGTTGCTCGGGAGAGGCTGATGAGAAAAAAGTCCCAGGCGCGTGGCGGGAATCGGCCCCGCCAGGCAAAAAAATGGCTGCTGATATCGCTCGTGGCTGCCCTCGGCGGTATCGCACTGTACGCCGTGACGACACCCCTGTTGGTCTGGCTACAGGCGATTCACCAGAACACCAGCACGATCTCCATATCCAGCGAATTCGGCGAGACGGCGCCATCCCGGACACCGGGCGCCGCGCCGCAGAATCTGCTGACCGATCTGCCCGACCTTACGCGGGTTCCCATGGTCTCTCCCGGTCCTTCCGACAGTGCGGCGGCGGCGCGGGATCGCCCCGGGGTGTCGCCCGGCGTGGCCCCGCCAGCGGCATCATCGCGGGATCCCCACCCGATGCTGACCCCGGAGCCGCGCCTGCGGGACAGGGCCTCATCCGAGGCGTCGATGTCCCGCCTGCTGGAGCAGCCGTCGGCTGATATCGCGATGCCGTCCCCACCCCAACCGGTAGTGCTTTCGGAGGTGCCCACCGAGAGCCAGGTCGAACCCGACCCGGCGATCACGGGGGTGATACCGGCGGATGACGAGAACTTGCTG
>JGI12109J20283_10017116_pt1 | contig 28620 bp, 25 predicted proteins | sample ElkSlonscriptome_12_FD_20283 | JGI IMG/M metagenome (IMG submission 20283)
TCACGCGTCCGTCGGTAGTGGGCACCGCCCGGATCGATCCGGTACACTGTCCCCATGGCTCAACGAAGTCTGCAACCACTCCCCTCGAACGGGGACCTCGCCCGACTCCTCGATCCACGGGTGCTGGAGATCGCGCGCGCCGCGCGTGACGCCGGTGGACGCGCCGTGCTCGTCGGGGGCTTCGTCCGGGACCTGCACCTCGGGATCCAGTCGAAGGACATCGACGTCGAAGTCTTCGGACTGCAGACCGACGACCTCGCGGATCTACTTCGTGCCGTGGGTCCGGTGAAGGAAGTCGGTCGCGCCTTCGGCGTCCTCCGTGCGGGCGATCTCGACGTGGATTTCTCCTTGCCGCGATCCGAGACCAAGGTCGCGGCCGGCCATCGCGGCTTCGACGTCACCGTCGATCCCGAACTGAGCTACGAGGAAGCCGCACGCCGTCGCGACCTGACGATCAATGCCTTGTCGCTCGATCCGCTCACGGGCGAGTTGCTCGATCCATTGAACGGTCTGGACGATCTCCGTGGGGGCGTGTTGCGCGCGTGCGACGCCGAGACCTTCGGCGACGATCCCTTGCGTGCGATCCGTGTCGCACAGTTCGCCGCGCGTCTCGAGATGCAGCCCGATCCTCAGCTGCTCTGGATCTGCCACCAACAGGACCTCTCGGAGCTCAGTCCCGAACGGATCTTCGTGGAGATGCGCAAACTCCTGCTACGTGGGGTCGAACCGTCGATCGGACTCGAAATCCTGGAACGAACGACGCTGCTGCGCTTCTTCCCGGAGTTGCAGGCACTCGTCGGTGTTCCCCAGGATCCGATCTGGCACCCCGAAGGTGACGTGTGGGTCCACACGCTCATGGTGGTCGACGAAGCCGCCCGACAGCGGCTCTCGGGTCACCTGACCGACACGACCGCATCGTCCGCCGAGGTCCGGGCCGAGGACGAAGCGCTCATGTTCGCAGCTCTCTGTCACGATCTGGGCAAGGCGAAGACGACTTTCGTCGAGGACGGACGCATCCGCTCACCCGGTCACGACGTTGCCGGTGAACCCAAGGTCGAATCTCTGCTGGGACGGATGCGCGCCCCGAAGGATCTCATCCAACGGGTCAAGGCGCTCACACGTCATCATCTCGCGCCCGCTCTGCTCTATGGGCAGAACTCGACCGATCGCGCCTACCGTCGACTCGCGCGGCGTCTCGCGCACTCCGGTGTGTCGATGCAGTTGCTCGGGCGAGTCGCCCGTGCCGATCACTTCGGACGGACGACCGACGAGGCCCTGGCCCGCCGCTTTCCCGCCGGTGATCACTTCATCGAACGGTCGCGGGCTCTGGAGGTCGAAGCACGAGGACCGCGGGACGCGGTCCAGGGACGTCACCTGATCGCCAACGGGATCTCACCGGGCCCCGAGTTCGGGCGCATCCTGCATCTCTGCCGAGAACTGCAAGACGACACGGGCATGACCGATCCCGAGAAGATCCTGGAAACGGTTCTCCAGAACGAGGCCCTTCAGCCAAGGCCATCCGCGTCGGATTGACGGTCAGTCGCGGATTCGCAGCACCCGCCGCGTGACCGACCAGTCACCCATTTCCACGTTCACGTAGTAGGCGCCCGCGGCGACGGGACGGCCTTGCACGTCGCTGCCGTCCCAATGCACGACGAAACGTCCCGGCTCGCGCACCTGGTCGTCGATCAACTTGACCAGCTTCCCACTGACGTTGAAGACCCGGACTCGCACGTTGGGCGTCGGGCCGAACGGCGGGGCGAGGTGAGGATCGATCCGGTTGCGCAGGTTGGCGTCGAGGTCGAAGGCCTCTCGCAGGGTCGCAGGCACCTCGACTTCGATGGTCGTCGCGTCCCGGAAGGGATTCGGCCAGCTCTGGACGAGCCGGGGCGAGAGATAACTCGGGATCTCTTCCTGGAAGTCGATCGGAGCATAGGACTCGACGCGCTCGGCAAGGCCGGGTGTCGCCATGACGAAGGTACTCTCGGGCTCGTGGCCGGGTCCGGCGTGGAGGAAGACCTCGGTATCGATGGTCCCGGAGTCGATGGCTTTGGCGATCCGGAGCGCGGCGGGGTTCTCGACCGGGATCTCGTAGATCGCGTGCCGGTCTTCGCGTCCGCGGAAGAAGATGTTCATCGGGATGTCGTCGATGCGCAGCGCCGACCAGGCGATCGGATGGATCGTTTCCGCGCTTCGGAGTTCGACTTCCAGACGTAGGTGACGTCGATCGAGACGAACGTCCATCCGGAGTTCTTCCAAGCGCGGCGAGCGACAGCGCCCGCACATCGGCGGCGCCTTCCATTGCGGTGTCTTGGCGCGCCCGGCGTCGTCGTAGGTGACCACCGCGAGACCGGCGAGGAATTCGAGCGAGGCGCGGCTACGCGCGACGATCACGGCCAGCGGCCAATTGGGTTCGGTTCCGGCTTCCCACAAGAGATGATTTCCGTCTTCACGAACGATGGCGCGATGGCGATCGAGCCGGACGATGCCGACGTGACGTCGGTCGTAGTCGTCGAGTTCGACGATCGTCTCGAAGATCTCCACGTCGACGCGCGGAGCTTTGCCGATCGCGAGGTGCGGCTGCACCTCCGCCGTCGACTTTCGCCACGGACTCTCCGTCGCGAGGTGAAGGCCCACCGCGCCGGTGAGCTCGACCCCTTCGTCCGCGAGGAGCTCGGCGTCGAGGAAGGCGATCGGTGCGACGTGGAACCACGGCCAGTGGTGCGATTCGACGTGGAGCTCCGCACCCTGGACCCGATCACCCGGAACCAGAGACCGCGTACGGCTCTCCGTGGCATCGAACCACTCGAGCGAGAACTCGAGCGGCACTCGATCTCCGACCTCGAGACGGAGACGTCCTTCGTCGATGCGGGCTTCGAAGCCGTCGACGAGAGGAATGGTTTCGGCACGCGCTCCGTTTGGCGTCAGCAGCAAAGCCAGGAGCAAGCCGTTCACGGCATGCTTCACGTAGACCACCTCGACGGCCCGCGCGTCAGCTCGCGGGTGCGTCGTCGTCGGAGTCCTGGACCTCGTCCTCGATGTCCTCGGCCTTCGCGATGCGTGCGATGGTCGAGACGACATCGCCGGACTTCAGTCCGATCACGCGCACACCCTGTGTGTTGCGCCCGATCACACTGATGCCTTCGACACCGGTCCGGATGATCACGCCCTTGCGAGTGATGATCATGAGCTCGTCGTCTTCGAACACGGCGCGTTGAGCAACCACTGGGCCGTTCCGCGAGGACACCTTCATGGTGATGATGCCCTTGCCACCACGACCCTGGGTCCGGTACTCGTCGAGCGGCGTGCGCTTGCCATAACCGTTCTCGGTCACGCAGAGCAGCTGACACGTAGCATCCGCATCGACGATCACCATGCTCACCACGGCATCGTCTGCCGACGCGAGCGCGATTCCCTTCACACCGCGGGCCGTGCGACCCATGGCGCGTGCATCTTCCACCGGGAACCGGATACTCTTGCCGGCGCGAGACGAGAGGATCGCGTGCTGCCCTTCTTCCGTCAACTGCACACCGACCAATTGATCCTCTTCGATCAATTCGATCGCACGAAGCCCGTTGGAACGAATGTTTCGGAACCGATCGAGACTCGTGCGTTTCACGCGACCGAGTTTCGTGGAGAAGAACAGGAAGCGATCGGAACTGAAATCACCGTGGACCTTTAGCGTGGCGTTCACCCGCTCGTCCGACTCCAGGGGCAGAACGTTCATCAACGACTTGCCACGGGCCTGTCGGGAGGCTTCCGGCAGCTGCCAGACCTTCAGGTTGAAGACCCGCCCCCGGGTGGTGAAGAACAGGACATCGTCGTGGGTGCTCGCCACGAAGAGCTGGTCGACCCAGTCCTCGTCCTTCAGTGTTCCGGCCGACACGCCCTTGCCGCCGCGACCCTGCGAGCGGTACTCGGAGGATGCCAGGCGCTTCACGTAGCCGGCGTTGCTGACGGTGACGACCATCTCGCGCTCGGCGATCAGGTCTTCCATGGACATGTCGCCGACCGCATCGACGATCTCGGTGCGCCGCGCGTCTCCGTACTTCCTGCGGATCTCGAGCAGTTCGTCTTTGATGATCTGCAACTGCAGATCACGGCTCGCGAGGATCGACCGCAGCCGTTCGATCTCCTGGATCAGATCCTGGTATTCGGCTTCGATCTTGTCGCGTTCGAGACCGGTCAGACGTTGCAGTCGTAGTTCGAGGATCGACTGCGCCTGACGCTCACTCAAGGAGAAGCGCTCCATGAGTTGGTTGCGTGCCGTCTCGGTGTCGTTGCTCGCCCGGATCAACGCGATGATCTCGTCGATGTTGTCCAGCGCGATGCGATAGCCCTCGAGAATGTGTGCACGGGCCTCGGCCTTCTCCAGATCGAAGGTCGTGCGACGCACCACGACTTCCTCCCGGAAGTCGAGGTAGTGCTGCATCATGTCGCGGGTGTTCAGGACCTTCGGTTGGTTGCCGACGAGCGCGAGGTTGTTCACCCCGAAAGTGCTCTGCATCGAAGTGTGCTTGAACAACTGGTTCAGCACGACCTGACCGTTCGCATCCTTCTTGAGCGTGACGACGATTCGCATACCCTTGCGATCGGATTCGTCGTTCAGGTCGGCGATGCCCGTGATGTGTCCGTCGCGAACGAGGTTGGCGATCTTCACGATCAGCTCGGCCTTGTTCACGTAGTAGGGAATCGCGGTGACGATGATCGCGTCGCGCCCGCTGCGTAGTTCCTCGAAGTCGGTCTTCGCACGCATCACGACGCGGCCGCGACCCGTCGTGATGTAGTCGCGGATGCCCTGGCGACCGTGGATCAGCGCGCCGGTCGGGAAGTCCGGACCCTGGACGTACTGGAGCATCTCGATCGGCTCCATGTCCGGGTTCTCCAGCAGGGCGACGAGACCGTCGACGACCTCCGTGAGGTTGTGCGGTGGGCAGTTCGTCGCCATGCCGACGGCGATACCCGTGGTTCCGTTGATCAGGAGGTTCGGAACCGCGCTCGGGAGCACGCTCGGCATCTCGCGGCTACCGTCGTAGTTCGGCACGTAGTCGACGGTGTTCTTCTCGATGTCGCGCAGCAGCTCCATCGAGATCGAGGCGAGGCGTGCTTCGGTGTATCGTTCGGCGGCCGGAGAGTCGCCGTCGATGCTGCCGAAGTTGCCTTGCCCGTCGACCAACGGATAGCGCAGCGAGAAGTCCTGGGCCATGCGCACGAGCGTGTCGTAGACCGCCGCCGTTCCGTGCGGATGGTAGTTACCCGTCGTGTCACCCGTGATCTTCGCGCTCTTGCGATAGGGTCGACCCGGCGACAGGTTCAGGTCGTTCATCGCCGTCAGGACACGGCGGTGAACCGGTTTGAGGCCGTCACGCACGTCCGGAAGGGCGCGTGCGACGATCACCGACATGGAATACTCGAGATACGAGCGCTCCATCTGGCGCTCGACGTCGACGTTCAGAATGCGTTCTTCGCTCAACGTGTGCTTCCTCGGTCAGGACGTCCCGCGGACGTGCGGGGTCAGATGTCCAGTTCCTCGAGATCGACGTGTGCCGCGTTGTCCTCGATGAACTTGCGACGCGGTTCGACGAGATCGCCCATCAACATCGTGAAGACCTGCTCTGCGACCGCCAGGTCGTCCAGACGAACGCGCGTCATCATGCGCAAGTCGGGATCCATGGTGGTCTCCCAGAGCTGTTCGGGATTCATCTCACCCAGGCCCTTGTAGCGCTGGATGTAGAGCCCCTTCTCGCCACCGAACTTCTGGACGATCTCGTCCTTCTCGTCTTCGGTCTGCGCGTACTCGACGTCGTCCTTCTTGGCAACGCGGTACAGAGGCGGCTCGGCCATGTAGACGTGGCCACCGGTGATCAGATCCGGCATGTAGCGGAAGAAGAGCGTCAGGAGCAGGGTCCGGATGTGACTGCCGTCGACGTCCGCATCGGTCATGATGATGATCTTGTGGTAGCGCAGTCTCGAGATGTCGAACTGCTCTTCACCAACGCCCGTTCCGAGCGCGGTGATGATCGTCTTGACCTCTTCGTTGTTCAGCGCCTTGTCCAGGCGAGCCTTCTCGACGTTGAGGATCTTGCCCTTCAACGGAAGGATCGCCTGAAAGTCGCGGTCACGGGCCTGTTTGGCGCTCCCACCGGCCGAGTCACCCTCGACCAGGTAGATCTCGCACTTCGAGGGGTCCCGGTTGCTGCAGTCGGCGAGCTTGCCGGGCAGGCTCGAGGACTCGAGAGCGTTCTTGCGGCGGGTGAGATCCTTGGCCTTGCGGGCTGCCTCGCGACTTCGTGCGGCGCCCATTGCCTTTTCGACGACCTTCCGGGCGGTCGCAGGGGTCTCTTCGAAGAACTCGGCCAACGCGCTGTTCACGAGGCTCGTGACCACACCCTGGACTTCGCTGTTGCCGAGCTTGGTCTTCGTCTGTCCTTCGAACTGCGGCTCCGGAACTTTCACGCTCACGACGGCGGTCAGACCCTCGCGAACGTCTTCACCCTGGAGCTTGATCTTGTGCTTTTTCGCGAGGCCGCTGGATTCCGCGTAGTCGTTGATCGTTTTCGTCAACGCGGTCTTGAATCCGCTGAGGTGCGTTCCACCCTCGATGGTGTGGATGTTGTTGACGAAGGTATAGATGTTCTCGCGATAGCTTTCGTTGTACTGCATCGCGATCTCGGCCTCGACGCCATCGCGTTCGCCGTGGATCACGATCGGATCGGCGTGCAGGATTTCCTTGTTCTTGTTCAACCACAGGACGAACTCCTGCAGGCCGCCTTCGTAGTGGAACTCGGTTTCGCGTAGGTCGTCTTCGCGTTCGTCGCGAAGGACCAGACGGACACCGGCGTTGAGGAAGGCGAGCTCGCGAGAACGTTGGGCCAGGATGTCGTACTTGAAGGTCGTCGTCTCGAAGATCTTGTCGTCGGGAAGGAAGCGGACGCAGGTCCCCCGCTTGTCCTGCGGAACTTCGCCGACGACGCCGACCGGCGCCTGCGGGATGCCGCGGATGTACTCCTGGCGGTAGACCTTGCCGTCGCGATAGACCTCGACCTCGGTCTTTTCGCTCAAGGCGTTCACGACGCTCACGCCCACACCGTGCAGACCGCCGGACACCTTGTAGCTGCCCTTGTTGAACTTGCCACCGGCGTGGAGCGAGGTCATGACGACCTCGAGGGCCGAGCGCTTCTCTTCGGTGTGGATGTCCACCGGAATTCCGCGACCGTTGTCGATGACGGTGATGTGTCCGGTCTTCTCGATCGTGATCAGGATGCGATCGCAGTGTCCTGCGAGGGCTTCGTCGATCGAATTGTCGACGACCTCGAAGACGAGGTGGTGAAGACCTCTCTCTCCGGTATCACCGATGTACATTCCCGGGCGGTGCTGGACGCCCTCGAGTCCTTTGAGGACCGATATGGCATCGGCTTCGTAGCGCCCGTCGTTTCCACCGGTCGGATCGACGGTCTCGTCGGGATCGTGGACGTCCTCGGGACGCTCCTTGGGTTCGTTCAACCTCGTCTCCTTGTCCTTGCCCCTGGGGTCGATTCCCCGCGGGTGATTGCCCGGGGGCGGGCCCGTCAGAGGATCTGGGTTCCGGAGTGGAATCGGATTTCACGGACTTCGCCCGGACCGAGCCGTTCGGCGAAGCCGGAGAGAATCTGGTTTCGAAGCAGGACGAGTTCCTGGGCCCACACCGCGCTCTCGACCTGGACGCGGAGGACGCCCTCATGGATCGACACGGCGCGTGTGTGATTGGCGATCTCGTGCCCGACCACGTCGGGCCAGCACTCGAGGGCCTGCTGTCTCTGCAGACCGTGGCGCAGCGGGCTCTTCCCGAGTGCGCTGCGTAGCAGATCGTTCAGATGCTTCGGAGCCTCGCTCATCGGTCCTCCGCCAGCGCTCGACGCTGGGCTTCGATCACGTCGTCGTCGATCGCATCGATCTCGGTCAATTCTCCGTCACGGACGATCCAGGCTTTCACGTCGTCCCATTCCCGTAGCGCGATCACGTGGTCAACACGTGCGGTCGCGACGAAGAGTTGGTGCTCGCGATGCAACCTTTCCTGGAGCGCACCGGTGCGGTCCCGGTCGAGCTCACTGAAGATGTCGTCGAGCAGCACCACTGGGCGTTCCGCCGTGCGCTCGTAGAGCAATTCTCCCTGGGCGAGCTTGAGAGCGATCGAGGCCGTTCTCTTCTCTCCCTGACTCCCGTACTTTCTGACCGCGCGTCCGTCCAGATCGACTTCCAGGCGATCACGGTGTGGCCCGATCATGGCGTGCCGCATCGTGATCTCCTGGACGCGACGTTCCTCGAGTTCTCGCGCGAAGGCCGCTCTCGTGTCGGCTTCGTCTTCTGGGTCCTCAGGTCCGACCGTGGAGTGGATGTTCAGATCGAGTCGTCCTCCACTCACAGCCAGTTCGTCGTAGGCAGCCCGTGCGTGCTCTTCGAGCGGTCGACGCAGGCGTGCACGTTCCACGAGAAGAGGAACGCCGGCACGGAGCAGCTCGGCGTCGAATGCGTCGAGTTGTTCGTGCAATCGCGCGTCGCGCTGTTTGAGCAGGCGGTTCTTCTGCGCCAGAGCTCGTCGATAGTCGACGAGATGACGGAAGTAAGGCGCCGAGCAGAGACTGAGGGTGTAATCCAGGAAGCGACGTCGGTGCTCGGGGCTGCCCTTGGCAAGTTCGACTTCGTCGGGATCGAAACGCACCACGGACAGGTGACCCACGAGGTCGGTCTGTCGTCGAACGGGTGCTCCGTCGATCTCGAGTTTCTTCTTCCCCTCCCGGAGGATCGAGGCGCGCAGTCGGAGGCGTTCACCTTCGTCGTCACGACCTTCCACCGTCACGTGGCAAGCGTCGTGTTCGAAACCGATCAACTCGCGGTCCTTCGCGGTTCGCCACGAGCGTCCCAAGGCCAGGTAGGAGAGCCCTTCCAGGAAGTTCGTCTTTCCCTGGCCGTTGCGTCCCAACAATATATTGATCCGGGGCGAAACGGCCACCTCCAAGGGCGCTAAGTTCCTGAAATTGTGCAGCTTGACGCGTTCGATCCGCACGGCGGGCGGACGCCTCAGTCGTTCAGACGAAGGGGCATCAGCAGGCAGAGATCGTCGGCGTCGGACGGCTTGTCCACGTCGGCGTCCCCTGGCACGATGATGGCCGCCGCGTCGGGTCGATCCAGGGCGATCTGGACGTTCTCGGCATCGAGGTGCTTGAGCACGTCCTCGACGTAGTTGTGGTTGAAACCGATCACGAGCGGATCCCCGTCGTACTCGACCTGGAGTTGGTCCTCGGCACGGCTGCCCTCGGTTCCGCTGGCGGAGAGGTTGAGGACGCCGGGTTCGAGCTCGAAACGGACCTGATTGGTGACTCGATCGGCCGAGATCTTGACCCGTCGGATCCGGTCGGCCAGCGTCTGGCGATCGCAGTTGACCAAGCGGTCGTTCGCCGTGGGAATGACCTGCTCGTACTTCGGGAACATGCCCTCGACGAGCCGAGTGTGCACGACGGTGTCTCCCAGCTCGAAACTGAGCTGGTGTTCGGCCAGGTGCACTTTGACGATCTGAACGTCCTCGGCGAGCCGGAGGACCTGGTTCAGGCCAGCGCTGCTGGCGATGAGATTGCGCGGTTCTGGAATCGCGAGGTCGAGCTTGCGCCGGACGCGGCTCAGCCGATGGCCGTCGGTCGCGACCATGGTCAGCGACTGCGGCTCCATGACCCAATAGACGCCCTGCAGTGCCGGTCGGGTCTCGTCGCGGGAAATCGCGTAGATCGTCGTCTTGATCATCGCGGCCAGGACGTCACTCGGGATCTCGAGGGCCGCGGCTTCGCCGAGCGAGGGAAGGCTCGGGAAGTCCTCGGGCGCCATGCAGGGCTCCTCGAGTCGGGCGCGTCCGCTGGAGACCTCGACCTTTTCGTCGGAGGTCTTGATCACGACGGGATCGGCGCCCAGCGTGCGGGCGAAGGCGACGAACTTCGAGGCCGGGATCGCGGCCTTTCCCGGCTTGTCGATCTGGACCTCGGGAATCCGCGTGACGACAGAAACGTCCAGATCCGTGGCAGCCAGGGTCAAACCGTCCTTCGTCGCGTCGAACAGAATCGTCGACAGGATCGGCAAAGTGGTCTTACTGCTGACCACATTCGCGACCGCGCTGAGTGCGCGCACGAGATCGGGCTGCTGAACCTGGATCTTCACGGTGGGGCCTTTCCGAGCATCAGGGCGAATCCGGTCTCACGACGTTGCACCGAAGGGTGAACTCGTCGAGGGCACGGTATCGTACTCCAGGGTCCCAGGGCTCACAAGACCCCGAGAGACTCGACCTCTCTTCTTCTCTTCTCTCTTTGGTAAATAGATCAGTAGTAGGAAGAAGGGCCGGGGACGGTGGGGACAATGCGCCCTTCGATGTTCGAAGTGATTTGTCGGTCGGTGATTGAGTCGGTGTTCGTCGTGGGGACGCCCTGGGACGGAGCGGGTACGATCTGGGGACCGGATCGTGGTTCTGCACAGGCGGGAACAGTTGGGGGTCCCGTCCCCGCATCGCTCCGCATCCTTCCACCGGTTCGTGCCCAGATCGGTCCCCAGGTTTTCTCTGCCTCGTGATCCTTTTTGGATGGACACGAAAGCGGCCCACGAGGAATTCGTGGGCCGCTTCGTGTGGATCCGTGTCGTGTCGCTGTGGGGTGAGCACGACGAAAGGTCGACGGTGGGGAGTCAGCTCGGATGACGCAGCTGACCGAGGATCTTGTCGTAGTCCGATTGCACCTCGGAATCGTGCGGCAGCAGCTCGCGGATCTTCTGCCAGGCATGATGGACCGTCGTGTGGTCGCGACCCCCGAAGCGTCCGCCGATCTGATTCAGCGATGCGCGGGTGTGTTCACGGCAGATGAACATTGCCATCTGTCGTGCGTAGGCGACCTGCTTGGTCCGAACCTTCGATCGCAGGAGATCGAGCGAGAGCTGGAAGTAGTCCGCGGTGGCACGCGTGATGTCCGCCATCGTGAAGTCGGTCTGTGGCCGCGAGCGGTGCAAGAAGGCCTTCAGGACTTCCTGGGCCATCTCCACGTTGATCTCGCTGCCGGTGAGGCTGGCAAAGGCGAGCAGGCGCACGAGAGCCCCTTCGAGCTCACGGATGTTGCTCTGCACGCTCTCGGCGATGAGAACCAACACGTCGTCGGGAATGAGGACATCTTCCTTTTCGACCTTCTTGCGGAGGATCGCCATGCGTTCCTCGAAGTTGGGCGACTGGATGTCCGTGATCAGACCCCACTCGAAACGACTCCGCAGTCGTTCCTCGAGTGCGCTGATGTCGCGCGGGGGACGATCACTGGTCACGACGATCTGCTTGTTCGCGTCGTAGAGGGCGTTGAAGGTGTGGAAGAACTCCTGCTGCGTCGTCTCTTTGCCAGCCAGGAACTGGATGTCGTCGATCAGCAGCAGGTCGACGGTCCGGTAGCGGTTCTTGAACTCGATGTTCTTCCCGCTCCGGATGGATTGGATCAACTCGTTCATGAAGTTCTCGGCCGACACATAGTGCACGATCGCCTGGGGATTGGTCTCCAGGACACGGTTGCCGATGGCTTGCATGAGGTGGGTCTTGCCGAGCCCGACCCCTCCGTAGAGGAAGAGCGGGTTGTAGGCGTGGGCGAGTTGGTCGGACACGGCCATGCATGCGGCGGCGGCGAGGTGGTTGTTGTCGCCGACGACGAAGTTCTGGAACGTGTAACGAGGATTGAGTCCCGCATCGCGCGGACGGAGCCGCGCCATGGGCTGCGATGGGGGCGGAGCTTGGGATCCAGTGCTCACAGGAGGCTTTTCGAACGTCGTGGTCGGATTGGGGGTCATGGCTTCACCGACGGCGATTCGAACGCGCACCTGTGGACCCGCGATGTCGCGGGCCACGCGTTGCAGCGTTTCGAGGTGGTGTTCGATCACCCAGTCGACGAAGAACTGATTGGGCCCCTGGAGATTCAGGACGTCGTTCTCGAGTCCGAGAAATTGCGTCTGCGCGAACCAGGTCTTATAGGTCTGCTCATTGACTTCCTGGCGAACCCTCGAAAGGATCTGTTGCCACAGGAGAGTCCCATCGTCGCCCGTGATTTCAGGACCCGCGTCGAGATCGCGCGGTGGCAGAGCCGATGTCACCGATCATCTCCTCGGGTGGAAGGGCCACGGGTGATGGAAGTTGGCTTCAACAAGTTATCCACAAAACATCAGTCCCTTAAATTCCTATAAGGAAGGTGTTTAGCGTTATCTTCGGTGTTGGGACCGAGTGGGTTGTCAACAACCCGCACGATTGTGGATAAGCGACCCGGTCGCGAAGGGTAGTTGTCCCCTTGCTCCCGGGGCGGGCGAACCTAGCACTTTGAATCGGGGGCAGCAAGACGTCACAATGGACGTTTCTTCACTGGATCTTGAACCTGTTGAATCGTCACTACTTGCGTACACGATTCCGTCCGGGCCCACGGACGGGTCGAAGCCGGCCGGACCGCACGGGAACGGTTCCGGAGTCCTGGGCCGTCGGAGCGCGAGTGCGCCGCGGCTTGACGAAGATCCGCCGTGGACCTAGTGTTTTCCGGCTGACGTCCCGGGGCGACCCGGCGTTGTCCCCAGGAGACGGCCACCTCGCCGAAAGTCGCATTGAAGCGGCGTGACGCGACCTTCGTAAGGTGTTCAGGTGGTCATGGAACAGTTCGCGCGGCAGGCCGCGCATCGACTCGAGGTCGGACCGTGACGAAGAGGACCTTTCAGCCCAGCAACATCAAGCGGAAGCGCGACCACGGCTTCCGCAAGCGTATGGCGTCCAAGGCGGGTCGCCAGATCCTGAAGCGTCGTCGCTCGCGCGGTCGCAAGAAGCTCAGCGCCTGACATCTTTCGCGACCCGTCGGACCGTCGACGGGATGAACCGTGGTCCGATGCGCGGCGAACGATCGCCGTGTGCTTCGACCGAAGCCTCGACCGGAGACTCGTCTCCGGGTGACCGCAGGGACGTTCCCTCGGGGAGTCGCGTGAAGCGCACGATCCGCACGCGCCGGGAGTACGATGCCGTCTACGCGAACGGTATTCGGCGCCACGGACACTACGCGGTCCTGTTCTACCTTCCTGAAGACAGCCAGTCCGCCAGCTCGGATCTCGAGGGATCCGAAGGTCCCCGTGTGGGGATCGTGGCGAGTCGCCGCGTCGGCGGAGCCGTGCAACGCAATCGCGCGAAACGCGTCTTGCGTGAGGCCAGTCGGAAATTCGTCGACACGCTGCGACCGGGAAGTCGCATGGTGCTCGTGGCGCGACGGTCGTTGGTCGACGACGGTGTACGGACCCCGGAGGTCGTGACGGAGTTGGAACGGCTTCTCGCGCAGGCTCTGGAGCGCGCGGAACGCCCGCGAACGGGCAAGGGTGAGGGAGCGTCGTGAAGGACGTGCCGGCGAAGATCGGGATCGGACTCATATTGGTCTACCGAGCGACGTTGTCGCCTCTGTTGGGCTCGTCCTGCCGCTACACCCCGTCCTGTTCGCGATACACCGAGACGGCGGTCCGACGGTTCGGCCTCCTTCGCGGCTCCTGGATCGGTCTGCGTCGCATTCTCCGTTGCCACCCCTTCCATTCGGGTGGCTACGATCCCGTTCCCGTCTCTTCGGGCACGGACGGGATCGAGACTCCAATCGAGACCGACGCGGAACGTCCGGCCTCGGGGAACCGATAACGTGCAGGGCAATCAACAACCCTTCGATCGTCGTACGCTGCTCGCTTTTCTCCTGATGGGGGTGGTGTGGATCGGTTGGTTCGCACTCTTCCCGCAGGAATCGCCGACGGTCGACGAATCGGGACAGGAGACTGCGTCGAGCGTTCCGATCGAGCGGGGAGACATGACGTCGTCCGCGCCGGTCGAGCGCACCGAGCCGAGCGTGCCGCGGAGCGAGGCGATTCCGGACACCGAATCGGTTCGTGTCGGATCGGATGAATCGGGTGCGTGGCGCCAGGTCGCCCCGACGGATCGTGGTACGCCGATCGTCATCCGGACTCCGTTGTTCGAGGCCGAGATCGACGCCGTGGGCGGCGACGTTCTTTCGTGGCGCCTGCGCAAGTTCGATCGCACCGACGGGCGACCCGTCGACCTCGTGAACGACCGGACACTCGATCCCGGGAGTCAAGCTGCACACGCGTTGCGTGTAATTCTCGAGGAACGCGCGCTCGACCTCAGTCGTGTTCAGTTCACGCCCAACACACGAGAGATCGTTCTCGACGCGGATTCCTTGCCCGAGGAGTTGATTCTCCGCGCGGATCGCGAGTACGGCGGTGGCGTCGAGCTCGTGTATCGCTTCGCGCCCGATCGCTACGGCTTCGACGTCGAGGCCCGCGTGCGTCCCATGTCCGGTGAGAGTCTTCCCGTCGGTTGGGAAGTCGGGTGGCCGGGCGGCATCGCTCCGAGTGAACCGGACAGCGTCACCGAGTACCGTGAGTACCGAGCCGTCGCGCGGATCGGCGACGAGATCCACAAGGTCAAGTACGACGGTCTGAACAAGGGCGACGGAAGCAAAGGTCGGCGAGCCTTCGATGGCAGCGTGAGCTGGGCCGGCGTCGAGTCGCTCTATTTCCTGTCGGTCATCATGGATACGGATCCCAAACGGGGTCAGGTGCGCCTGGACGGCGAGGCTTCGCGCGGTGTCCAGAGTTTCGAAGCAACGCTCGGTCTCACGGGAAGCGACCCGACCGTGGCGATGTACACGGTGTACATGGGGCCCGTCGATTACGACATCCTCGCGAGTTACGATCAGGAGCCCTGGAATGTCGACATGACGGGCCTGGTCGATCTCGGTCCGAGCATTTTTCGCTGGGTGGCCGAGCTCACGCTCGGTGGATTGCGCTTGCTCTACCAGGTCGTTCCGAACTGGGGCCTGACGATCATCCTGTTCAGCGTCATGACGAAGATGTTGTTCTGGCCGCTCACCAAGAGCAGCACGATGAGCATGCGGCGTATGCAGGAAATGCAGCCGAAGATGAAGAAGCTGCAGGAGAAGCACAAGGACGACCCGCAGCGACAGAGCAAGGAGATGATGGCGCTCTACAAGGAGCACGGCGTCAACCCGTTGAACATGGGTGGATGTCTGCCCTTGCTCGTGCAGATGCCGGTCTTCTGGGCGCTGTTCACGATCCTTCGCAAGTCGATCGATCTGCGGCAGGCGGAGTTCGCTTTTTGGATCCAGGATCTCAGTCAGCCTGACGTGTTGTTCAAGTTGCCGTTCTCGTTGCCGGTGTTCGGAGACAACTTCTCGTTGTTGCCGATCTTGATGTCGGTGGGCATGTATCTGCAGACGAAGTTCCAGCAGACTCCTACTGCGGGCGCCGGTGACAATCCCATGGCGCAGCAGATGAAGATGATGACGACGTTGATGCCGGTGATGATGTTCTTCTTCTTCTACAAGAGCCCATCGGGCCTGGTCTTGTACTGGCTCGTGAATACGGTTCTGACGGCTTTGCAGACTTGGCGGATCTCGAAGACGATGCCGGCGACCGCGCCTGCCTCGACGACCTGACCGTCGCACTGTCCGGCGCGCGTTGGGTGCGGCGGATTCTCAGTTCGAGTCGGGTCCGTGGATCCTTTGGGATCTCGGCGTCGTGACTCGTGCGGACGAAAGAGGTTGGTGTTCATGCGTTCTCGACGGACTCGCAAGCGCTACGAGCGGACGATTCCCAAACCCGAGGTCGTGATCGAAGAGGCGGCGGCGCCGCAACCGGTCTCGCTGAAAGACGTTGCGCCCTCGCGTGCACGCGAGCGTGAAACCTACGAACCGACCCAGAGTGACAACGACGCGGTGGTGGCGGTGACGGAGGAACTGCTCGATGCCATGGATGTCGACGCGGAGATCGAGTATCGGCACGAGGAGTATCAGCGTGTCGCGATCGAGGTTCCCGAGAATCGTGCGGGTACGTTGATCGGAAAGCGTGGGAGTGGGATCGAGGCGCTCGAGGTCTTGTTGTCCCGCATGGCGAGCCACAAGGCGGGTCGGATGATTCCGCTGCAGGCCGATGTGAACGGCTATCGGTTCGACCACGAGGAGTCGCTTCGGGAGTTGGCGCGCGATCTGGCGTCGCGGGTCCTGGAGACAGGTGAGGACGAGCACCTCCGACCGATGAACGGCCGAGATCGTCGTATCGTCCATCTCGAGATCGAGGGTATGGACGGGTTGGAGACCTACTCGCTCGGCGAAGGTGCGGAAAAGCACATCGTCATCCATCGCGAGAAAGCTTAGTAGAACGAATTGATGTATGAGCGAAGTAATATCCCGATTCAGCGGTTCGTTCGCTCGTGAGGTTTGGCCTAGCCTCGAGTCTGACGTTCGGGATCGATTGGTTCTGTTCGGGACGGATGTGATCCGATTCGGGCGCTCGCAGAATCTGGTATCGCGGGTCGACCCTGCCGGTGAGGTCGCGCGGTTGATCGAGGAGAGCGTCCGTGGGGGCGCTCTTCTGCGTTTCGACGGGTGTCGACGGTGGTTGGATGTCGGATCGGGTGCGGGTTTTCCAGGAGTCGTTCTGGGAATCCTGTATCCGGAGTGGAGCCATGTGCTCGTCGAGCGACGTTCGGCCCGCTGTGACTTCCTCGAGCGTGCCGGTCTCCGGCTCCAGCTCCGCAATGTGACCGTTTTCTCGGAGGACATCCGAAACGTCGATCTGGGGGTGTTCGACGGCGTATCCAGTAAAGCCGTCGCTGATCCTCGCGAGTTTCTCAGGTGGGTTGGTCCACATTTGGGGGACGAGGCGCTTGCGTTGTTTTTTCAGCGGGTAGGCTGGGTTGCGCCGTCGGGTTGGTCGATCAGGTCGTCCTGTGTGTCGCTGCGGGAGCGCGACAAGGACGACCGAATGGCATTCTTGTTGGAACGTCGCTGACTCCATCTGCTTGTTTCACGTGAAACTCGGCAGCGCCTCGGGGCACGTGGTTCCACGTGAAACCACGCAGTGACCTGCGCAGTTACCCCCAAGTGATCCTGTTGCGGCGCAACCAATTCCGAGTCGCATCCACAGTCACTCCACAAGAACGAACAACCTGATCGTTGCCACGATACGCGTGTCAGGCGAATCTCATCACTCAACCCCGCGTCCACCTCATGACTCCGGAGGCTCCATGGGACGCATCGTCGCGATATCCAATCAAAAAGGTGGCGTTGGCAAGACCACGACCGCGGTCAATCTCGCGGCCTCGCTTGCTGTCGCCGAACGCAAGGTCCTTCTCCTGGACCTCGATCCGCAAGGGAATGCAACCAGTGGTCTAGGCCTCGAGAAGAACCCGGACGGCAAGACGAGTTACGAGGTCTTGTTGGGGGAAGCGACCGTCGAGGATGCGGCCAAGTCAACGGACCTTCCGTTCTTACACGTTCTTCCCACCGACCAGAGGCTCTCGGGCGCAGAGGTCGAACTCGTCGACGCTGAAACCCGCGAACGCTTCCTCGAACACGCGCTGCGGGAAGCCGTCAAAACCTACGACTACGTTTTCATCGATACGCCGCCGAGTCTCGGCCTTCTCACGGTCAACGCGCTCACCGCAGCGCACTCCGTCCTGATCCCCATCCAGTGCGAGTACTACGCTCTGGAGGGTCTGACCCAGCTCTTGAACACGATCCGGCTCGTCCAGCAGTCGCTGAATGCGAATCTGCGGATCGAAGGCGTCTTACTCACGATGTTCGACAAGAGACTGCGTTTGTCACAGCAAGTGGCCGACGAAGCACGTGGACACTTCGGAGACGCCGTATACAAGACGGTCATTCCGCGCAACGTGACCCTCGGCGAAAGCCCGAGCTTCGGAAAGCCGGTGCTTCTCCACGACGTTCAGAGCCGAGGTGCACAAACCTATCTCGAGCTCGCGAAAGAGGTGATCGCCAATGAACAGCAAGCGTGCATTGGGTAAGGGACTCGGCGCCTTGCTGGGCGAGGCAGGGGCGTCTTCCGTTCCGGTCCGACGGGACCCGGACGAACCCGCACCGACCGTCCTCGGGGACCGTCAGGTGGCCATGGTGGCGATCTCCGACCTCCGGATGAATCCGCACCAGCCACGAAAAGTCATGGCGGAAGAGCGACTTCAGGAACTCGCACGGTCGATACGCGACAACGGTGTCCTTCAGCCGGTCCTCGTTCGGAAGAAGGACGAACAATACGAGCTGATCGCAGGGGAGAGGCGTGTCCGCGCCGCCCAGATCGCCGAGATCGACGAAGTCCCGGCGATCATCTGCACCATGGCAGAAGCCGAATCGATGAAGGTTGCTCTCCTGGAGAACATCCAGAGAGAGGACTTGAACGCGATCGAGGAGGCGGAAGCCTACCGGAACATCATGGAGCACTACGGGGCAACGCACCAGGAGCTCGCCGACATGCTCGGCAAGAGCCGAAGTGCCGTCACGAACATGCTCCGCTTGTTGAACCTCGAGCAGACCATCCGCAACATGGTGGTCGCGGGTGACCTGTCGATGGGCCACGCCCGCGCACTGCTCCGTCTCGACGACGCTGCGGCGCGTCTGCGGCTCGCCCGAGTCGTGGTCAAGCAGGGTGTCAGCGTCCGAGCTCTCGAAGCGAAGATCCAGACCCTGGAGAAACTTCCTTCGCAGAGCGAAGCACCCGAAGACAGAAAGCCCCAGGATCCCGACGCCGTCGCCCTTCGCGAGTTCGAGACACGGCTCTTCCGGCACTTGGGGAGTCCTTGCCAGATCCAACGCCGCGGAAAGAAGGGGAAGATCGCCATCGAGTTCTTTTCGGACGAGGAACTCGAGAGAATTCTGGAAGCCTTGGGGATATCGAGCCAACTCTAGGTCAGGGAATCGGATGCGACGTTCGACCGAACAACAACGCAATGTATTTTCGTACAATGTGTTACGTGCATTGTGGCCACAACGTCGACAGCTTGTACAAGTTGTTGATGGGACCAACGAACAAAGTTATCCCAACTCTCCCCACACTTGTCCCCAAGTCGCCGACACGCCAGGGAGGGCTGTGCGATGAAGTCCTACAGCATCATCATCGTGCCCTCGGATCACTCCGGGACCCGTCAGTACCGCATCACACGCACGATGCTGATCGTCCTGGTATCCCTGGCCTCGATGCTCGCCTTGATGATCGCGATCTTCGCGTTCACCTACGGCAGTATCCTCATGGACGCTCGCCGCGTGAGCGAACTCGAGACCGAGAACGAAGCGCTCCGGATCCAGGTCGCGCGGGTGAACGATCTCTCGAGAGAACTCGAAGCGATGTCCGGCCTTCGAGCTCAGGTCATGAGGCTGATCGGAACGGACGTCCTCGAGGAGTCACAGGACCTGGAAACCATCGGCGAGACGATCGAGTACGAGCGTCGGGCTCTGGTCGACGTCGAACGCCTGCAGCAGCTCTTCGCCGACGCCGCACGAGAGCCCTTCCGACCGCGCACTTGGCCCGCCGCAGGCAACGTACGTCGCGAATTCATCTCCCAGGCGACCGAGGCCGAGGGCGCCCATCCCGGGATCGCTCTGGATACCGGCAGTGATCCATCCATACGGGCCGCTGGGCGCGGCCAGGTGATCGAAACCGATTACGGACCGGAGACGGGCCACGTCGTCGTCATCGATCATGGCTACGGATTCCAATCGACCTACGGAAACCTCGATCGGGTCGACGTTTCGGTCGGACAGCAGATCGACCAGGGTCAGGTGATCGGAATCATCGACGGGTCGGACGGGTCTCGGGGGACTCCAGATCGTAGCAGCCGGATGCTGCCAGGCGCCCTATACTTCGAAGTCCGCGTCGACGGTACGCCCGTCGACCCGCGGACACATCTAGAACCACGCTGAGGTGACGAACCGAAGCAAGATGGAAGGACCAGACGATGTTCGGAAAGGAACAGGAAGGCACTCCGATGACGACCAAGCCGACCGCTGGGGGAGATCCCCGAGGAACCTCGATCCTCGCTCAGGGATGCGTTTTCCGCGGTGAGGTCGAGATTCAGGGAATCTTCCGCGTCGAAGGCGAATTCGAAGGAACGATCCGCACACCCGAACAGCTCGTGGTGGGGAAGACCGGCATCGTCAAAGGCGACATCTACGTCAAGACGGCTGTCGTCGGCGGACGCATCCTCGGCAACATCAATGCCGAGACCAAGATCGAACTCCAGAGCGGAAGCCACGTCGAGGGCGACATCCGGACGCGGCGTCTGGTCATCGACGAGGGCGTGTTCTTCGAGGGTAGCTGCTCGATGGGAACCGATCAGACGAAGCTGAAGAAGGAAAACACGACGAACAAGTCGAAAGAAGCCCAGGCTTCCTGACGGTCAGCGGTCCTTCCGTCGGTTCATGGGTGTAAAGGAGAACGGGTCCCTCGGGCGAGGGACCCGTTCCCTTTGGGCCGACATGGTTCCAACGGCTGCGGACCTGAACCCCATATTCCGTCCACAGTGCCTCTCTCGCTGCCGGCCTGAAGGCCGTGTCGTACCTCACGGCCTTCGTGTCGAGTGATCAGCTGATTATTCCCCCATGCGCGGATCAGCCCCCTTGGGCCCTCGGACAAAGACTGCGGATCGGGCGCCCGTCTAGGGCTGCACCGGATCGAATTCGTCGCCAGACGCTCGGGCCGAATCGGCTTCGCGAGCGCAAGCGTCCCGGAACTGTTGGACTCTGAGCATCCACGGATGGGTGGGATCGGAGCGGAGGGCGTCCAGCATGCGCAATGCGTCCGGCATCGCTCCCATGCGCGCATAGGCCACGGCTGCCAGCAACACGATCGATCCGTCGTCGGGATGACGATCGCGCAACGGCGCCAACTGGAGCAGAGCCCCGAGAAAATCCTGCTGCTCGATCCGGACATGGGCCAACGCGAAGCGCGCGGCGTCGTTGTCGTGATCGAGGGAAACGAGTGTCTCGATCTCATCGGCCAGATCGAGGGGAGACACCCCGTGGTCGAGCTCTGCAGAGACCTCACGGGCGAGGACGGCAACCCGACGCGACAGGCCGAGCATCCATCGTGAACCCAGCGCGAGACCGATCAGGGTCGAGACCCCGGAGATCCACCACGGTGCTCCGATGAAGAGGCTGACCAGTGGCACGGCGACCGTCACGGGAACCAGCCAGGTCAGGTGCCGGATCGGATCGCGCCCGTCGAGGGGACGGGTCCCGGACAGTGAAGCGGACTCGGAGAATAGCTTGGAGACAGCCGTAGCCACCGCGTCGACGGACGCCAGTCCTCGATCCAGCGGGTGTTGCAGGACGTCCGAGCGGACGTCTGCAGCAGGAAGTTCGACCTTGCGCGGAGCACGGACGCGGGGCCCGGCCTCAGCAACGAGATCCAGGGGGCGGAACGACAGATGCGTCATGACCACCCTCCTCCGCCTGACCCCTCGTTCGACTCGAGTGTCGATTCCGGGGCACGGCACCGTGGGGAAGTGCGGGTCCTCCGATGTACACGTCGTAGATGTCTGGAATCACGGACCAAAACACCGCGAGATGCCTCGTGGTGACCTGTACTCGAAATTGCAGGTCGAGGCCCGAGATGGCAAGACCGAAGCGAAAAAAAGAAGAACAACGTCACAAGAAATACTCGAACGGGGGCCGAACCATGTGCTTGTGCTTCCGGGCTGCAAAAGCGGTAAACCCCGGTTATGCTTCGAACTAGGCTCACCCGTATCCAGACATGGGGCTCCCGAATGATCTCCGCGACAGGATCCCAGAGCGACCAGGACCGGAGCGGCCTGACCGTCCGCCCGGCCAGGCCTCGAGACGCCGAGGCCGTTGCCGACCTACTCCACACGGCACCCGATCTGGCGCAAGTCTCGCCGGACGAAACATTCCCGCTCACACCCGAAACGGTGCGCCACTGGATCGAGAAGCGGCGCGCAGGCTACGTTCTCGAGCGACGTGGGAAGGTCATGGGCTACGCCGAACTCGTCGACGACGCGCGCGAACCGGACCGTGTCTGGATCGGTCACATGATGGTCGCTCCGTCTCAGCGGGGCCTGGGTCTGGGACGCAAACTCGTCCAGGCCCTCCTGGAAGTTGCTGAACGCGATCGGGATGCAGCCGAGATCGCCATCAGTGCCTTCGAAGACAACGTGCGTGCCCTGCGTTGCTATCGCGGGTGCGGCTTCCGCGACCGGGAGACGCATCGGGTCAATACGCGCCAGTTGGTGGAGATGCGCTACCGGGTTCCGGGCCGTCGACCGTTGGTTCCGCTACCCGCCGTTCTCGCGATCTTGGCGATGGCCGCGGCGCTCGTCACGATCGCCGCGGTGCCAGCCGCGCCGCCCCTCGTGCTCACCATCCCGATGGTGTCGATCGCGTCCTTGGCCGCCTGGGCCCTGCACCCCGTCCTCCCGATCCGGCGGGATGCGGCGTTGCGCAGGGTCCTCCGCCTTCTGGCCTACTGCCTGGCGGTCGGATCATCGGCCGTGTTGGTGGCCGCTCTTCTGGCTCTGGCGGTTCCGGTAGACCTTCCGCGCGTGATCATTTCCGCCGCCGCCGCGTCGGTCGTCGCGGTGGTCGGGCTGATCGTTCACGTCCAATGGGCGGAACGCAGAGCACGGACGTAGGAAGTCGCGCGGGATCAGCGCGCGCTGCGTGCCACTCGCGGCCCGGCGTCACGGGCGACGCGTTTGGACGACGCTCTTGGGGTCGACGTGGCCCGACGCTTCTTCGAGCTCTTCTTGTTGTGCCCGAGAATCCGTTGGAAGTCCTCGGTCGGGTCACTCGCGAAGGCGTAGAGCGGGTAGAGGCGCTGGAAACTCTCGACCACTTCGCTCAGGAACGATCCCGGCGTCAGTCGTGAGCTCTCGGTATGGATGTGTCGGCGGGCGACCCATCCCAGCGTCGGTTCCCATTCCGAAGGCAGCGTGGGGAAGGCCTCGACCTCGCGCATGCCGAGGCGACCGGCAGCGCGCACGTAACGGTGGAAGTCGAAACCGCGACGCAGGTAGTTCGACTTGATGTGCTCGTCGAGAAGGTCCAGATGCTTGACCAGGCGAGGCTTGAAGACGCGACGCATGCGCGACTGCGGATCACCGAAGTCGTAGATCGAGAAGCCGATCGTCGCTCCCTGGCCCGACACCCCGACGAAGAGATTGCCGTCGGCGAGTCGTCGAAGGCCCTGGTCCCAGAAGAACGCGTACATGCTCGTCTTGAGCGGTGGGGTTCCGGGCGGCGTGCGCGGGCCGCGTCGCATTTCCGAGAAGTGGACTTCGGCATCGGGGCCGATGAGACCAGGGCTGAGCGCTTCGATCTCGGGACGCAGGGCCTCGACGAGCCCCGTCATGGGCTCGGCCACGAATTCCTCGAACGCGCTCTGGTTCTCTTCGAACCACTCCGTCGTGTTGTTCGCGGAGAGGTCGGTGAAGAACTGAAAGGTCTCGGGGCGAAATCCGCTGAATTCCATGGCGGCGTGGCTCCTGATCCAGTGAAGTCGTGTCTCGATTCGGTTATCGAGACGAACGAAATCTGAGCAAAACCGGCGCATGCGCGCACGGGGCCCCTGGGGAGGGACGAACATTCAACGGCTCGGACAGGACCACGTTCCCAACAAAGGTAGCACACAGGAGATGAACCGGCTCGCTCGACACAGCGCGCGCATCATGGCCGTCGAGGGCGAATAAACGGTAAACGACTGTCAATCAGGCAGTTGTGACGTGCCAGTGGCGGCGACGAGAGCAGTGAATCGTCTAAATATGGACTGTGTCCCGGCCGGGTGTGCGGTGAATTCCTACAGGGGTCGGGAAGGTGTTCAGCCGGGGGGCCACTGGAGGGCGCGGCCCCCGAGAACGTGGACGTGGAGATGCGGCACGGACTGCCCCCCGTCCTCGCCGGCGTTGATCACGAGCCGGAAACCTGCCGCCAGCAGACCTTCGGCTTCTGCCATCTTTCGGCCGACGAGAAGAAGGTGTCCGAGAAGTGCCTGATGTTCCGGGGTTGCCGCTTGGACTCCCTCGAGAGGCTCGATCGGGATGACCAGAAGATGGGTCGGCGCCTGCGGCGCGATGTCGCGGATCACGACGCACTGGTCGTCGCGGTGCACGAAGTCTCCGGGGATCTCGCCGTCGATGATCTTCTGGAACAGGGTCTTGTCGCTCACTTCGTCTCCCATTCGAAACCGAGGTCCTCGACCATTTGCGTGTCGAGCTCCGGTGCCTGTCCGGGTTCGGTGAGATAGTCGGCGAGGAACATCGCGTTGGCGGCGTACAGCGCCATCGGCTGCATGTGACGAAGGTGGACTTCGCGTCCGGCGGAGATGCGCAGTTCCTTCGTCGGATTCACGAAGCGGTACATGCACAGCACCTTCAGGCAGTAGCGCGGATCCAGGGCCTCGAGCGGCTGGTCCGCGATCGGCGTGCCTTCGATCTCGATCAGGAAGTTCACCGGGATCGAGTCGACGTCGAGGTCGCGCAGCGCGTAGGCGCTCTCGACCACCTGATCACGCGTTTCCCCCATGCCGATGATCACGCCGCTGCACGGCGAGATGCCGGCCTTCTTGCTGGACTCGACTGTCGCCAGCCGATCTTCGTAGGAATGCGTCGAGCAGATGTCTTCGTAGTGCGAAGGAGCGGTGTTCAGGTTGTGGTTGTAGCGATCGGCGCCGGCATCGGCGAGTCGTTCGGCCTGTCCATCCTTCAGGATTCCGAGACACGCGCACAACTTCATGTCCGGGTGTCGTTGCTTGATCTCGCGGATCGCACCGGCGACATGGTCGACTTCCTTGTCGCTCGGTCCCTTGGCGCTGATCACGATGCAACAGGTGCCGGCGTGCATCGTGGACGCGTGATCGGCCTTCTCGACGATCTGCTCCTGGGTCATCAGACGGTACTGATCGATCTCCGCCGTCGAGTCCTTGCTCTGCGAGCAGTACGTGCAGTCCTCGGGGCACAAGCCGCTCTTGGCGTTGACCAGGTAGTTCACCTTCACCGCGTTGCCGAAATGGCGATGGCGGATGCGGTAGGCCGCACCCAGGAGTTCGAGGATCTCGACGTCCGGCGCGTCGAGGATCGCGCGTGCCTCGGTCGGATCCAGCGCCTCGCCCGCGAGCACGCGATCGGCGAGCGCGCTCCAGCGGGACGTCGTGGTGGCGGTGGCAGGATTCATCATCGTGGATCTCCCGTGACGGTGAGCGAGGCATCGAGGCGCTCGAAGTCGAGCGCGGATTGGCAGGCGCGGGCCATGACGTCGACGTCGACCGGCCCTTCCTGGTGATCGATCGTTCCCAGGACGGGGCAGCCGCACATTTCTTCGATCAACGCGGCGTTGTCGTCGACGGACGGATCGGCCAGACGGCGATCCCGTCCGTTCAAGACGACGCCGACCACGGCAACTCCCCGCGAGCGCGCGTAGCGCACGGTGAGGAAGGTGTGGTTCAGCGTTCCCAGATGGGCGCGCGCGACGATCAACAGGGGAAGTCCGAGCATTTTCGCCAGATCGGCGTGATCGAACAAGTCATCGTTCTCGCCGAATTCGGCGATCGGGACCGAGAGCCCCCCTGCGCCTTCGACGAGAACCCGGTCGTGGCGGGCTTGAACGCGCGCGAACGCATCGGCGAGGCGTTCGGGTTCGATGACGCGGCGTTCGCGGCGGGCGGCGACAAGGGGGGCCAACGGCTCGGAGAAGAGGTACGGGACGACGGCGTCGACGGGATCGGTGCACCCGGCGGCGAGCGCGAGGGTGCGCCCATCGTTCGGCCAGGGCCCCGCGACGACAGGGTCGTGTCCGGTCTCGGCGGGCTTGAGGACACCGACGTCGAGGCCTCGCCCCTTCCAGGTACGTGCGAGCCCCGCGGCAACGAAGGTCTTCCCGACCCCCGTGTCGGTTCCGGTCACGAGTAGATGGCCTTCGTACATCAGCGATCTGCCGCCACACGAGCGGCCAGTTCAGGGGTCACGGACTCGAAGGAGTCGATCAGGATGTCCAGCATCGCATCGAGTTCCTCGAGCGTACTCGACGGCGGCGGCATGAAGATCACCGTGTTGCCGATCGGCCGCACGATCAATCCATGAGCGCGTGCATGATCGGTCACCTGGTAGCCCCCGCGCCAGTCCGAAGGCAACGGAGCGTTCGACGCACGGTCCTGCACCAGTTCGATCCCGATCATGAGCCCACGTCCCCGCACGTCACCGACGCAGGGCAAGGAGCGCAACGCATCGAGGCGTGACCAGACGTGCTCGATCCGGGAATCGAGTCCCTTCATCACCGACGGCATCTTCTCGAGGCTCGCGAGTGCGACGGCGCAGCCGAGCGGATTTCCGGTGAAGCTGTGCCCGTGGTAGAGCGTGTTCCGGCGCGCGCCGCGGAAGGCGTCGTAGATCCGGTCGGTGGCCAGGGTCGCGGCGACCGGCAGGTAACCTCCGGTCAGCCCTTTGCCGAGGCACATCAAGTCCGGCGTGATGCCTTCGGCTTCGCAGACGAACATGGAGCCGGTCTTCGCAAAGCCGGTGGCCACTTCGTCGACGATCAAGAGAACGTCGTGGGCGTCGCACAGACGACGGAGTTCGGCCAGGAAACCGATCGGTGCCGGACGAATGCCACCGGCACCTTCGATCGGTTCCACGATCACGCCGGCGATCGATTCGCCTTCGCGGACGAAGAGTTCTTCGACGCGTGCGACCGTGACGTCGAGGCACTCCTCGGGTGTCGTCGCGCCGCTCGAGTGACGGAACCAGTAGGGATACTCGACGCGCGGTTGCTCGGGCAGCATCGAAAGGAAGGGCCAGTGGAAGACGGGGTCGGGCGCGACGGACATCGCCCCGATCGTGTCACCGTGGTAGTTGTCCGTGAAGCCGACGACATGTCGCTTGGCGGGTCGATCCTGATTCGCGAAGAACTGGATCGCAGCTTTCAGCGCGATCTCGACGGCCGTCGCGCCACTGTCACTGAAGAAGACCTTTTCGAGACCTTGGGGAGTGACTTCGACGAGATGTCGCGCCAGGACGCTCGCGACGGCGTTGCCCTGGCCGAGCAACGTGGCGTGCGCCAGTTGATCGAGTTGCGAGCGGATCGCGGCGTCGAGATCGGGATCGCGATGGCCGTGCACGTTGAGCCAGATCGAACTCGAACCGTCCCAGTACCAGCGACCTTCGGCATCCTGCAGTCGGCGGCCTTCGCCGGCGACGATCACGGGTGCGTCGCTGGCGAGGTAGTCGTCGATCGGCGTGAAGGGATGCCACACGTGGGACCGGTCCCATGTGCGCAGAGTTTCGGCGTCGGCGCCGAACCAGTTTCGAGATGCGCTCACGCTTCGTCCTTCGTCCACTCGATCACCGCTCCGGCTTCGACGAGTCCCGCTCCGACCGCAGTGGTCAACCACGTCGATCGTCCGGGACGCGTGGTCTCGCTTCGGTACAGGGAGAGGGCAGTCGGAATGCTCGCCGCCGAACTGTTGCCCCAGCGATCGAGGATTTCGACACGTCGGTCGGCTTCGATCGCGAGCTCACGTCCGACGCGATCGAGGATGCGTCGGTTCGCCTGGTGCGGGATCCAGACGTCGACGTCGTCCATCGTTCGTTCGGCCGCAGCGACGGCCTTTCGGGCCGTGCGCACCATAGCGCGAACCGCTTCCTGGAACACGACCGAACCGCGTTCGATCCGGAGGTAGTGAAGCCCTTCGCGCACGGCGTCCAGGTCGATCGGTCGGACGCTTCCGCCGGCGGTGACCCGGATCGCGTCGGCGTGCGTGGCATCGGCGCCGACGTCCAAGGCCAGGATCCGCCCGCAGTCGGCCGTGGGTTCGGGTGACAGGACGACCGCGCCGGCGCCGTCGGCGAAGACCGCACGCGAGCCGGCATCGGTCGGATCGAGTCGGCGGCTGAGAACGTTCGCGGCGACCACCAGGACGGGGACGCCGAAGGTCGCGACCCAGGAGGCGCCGACCCCGAGCCCGTACAGGAACCCGGCGCACGCGCCGGCGAGATCGAAACCGCCCGCGGCGTGGGCTCCGAGTCCGCGCGCGACGGTCGGGGCCGTCGGAGGAAGCAGGTGGTCCGGCGTGCTGGTCGCGAGGACGACGAGGCCCAGACGGCTGGCGTCGAGTCGCGCGTCTTCGAGCGCGCGCCGGCCGGCTTCGACGGCCATCGTCGAGCAGGACTCGTCCGGTCCACAGATCCGGCGCGTCAGGATTCCCGTGCGGCGCTCGATCCAACCCGGCGCGAGACCGAGCTCGGTCTCGAGTGTCGCGTTGTCGACGGTGCGCTGCGGACTTGCGTGTCCGGTGCCGACGAGGAATGCTGCCAGGGACATGGGACGACCGAATTCCGGAGCCTCGCAGCTCCTCCACCGGGGATCGCGGCGTGAAACCGCTCGACTTCGACAAAAGACTACGTGCCGAGGAAGCCGAGGGCCTGCGCCGACGGCTCGCCGCACCCGCGCCCGCCGACGCGGTCGACTTCGCGAGCAACGACTACCTGGGACTGCGCCGCGACCCGCGGGTCGTCGAGGCCGCCCACCGTGCGCTCGATGCCGAGGGGGTCGGCTCGGGCGCATCGCGTCTGCTCGGCGGGAACACGGAAAGCCACGCCACGCTCGAGCGCGAACTCGCCACGCTCAAGGGAACGGAAGCGGCACTCGTCTTCTCGTCGGGTTATGCGGCGAATCTAGGATTGCTCACCGCCCTCTGCGAACCGGAAGACGTGATCCTCTGCGATCGCCTCGACCACGCGAGCCTGGT
>JGI12109J20283_10060815_pt1 | contig 28615 bp, 31 predicted proteins | sample ElkSlonscriptome_12_FD_20283 | JGI IMG/M metagenome (IMG submission 20283)
AGAGTTAGATTCAAAGTAAGCGTCTGGCCATCACACCTTGCTATTCCGATTGCCAGTTTTGTGTCAACCGGTCATTAATGCGACTGGCCTACTGAGTCAGCCTGCGTGGCAGCTCGGGTGGCAGGGCCTCACGCTTAGGTTGCTGTTTCAGCTCAGGCTGTGGGGGATGGATTTTAGCCGCTTCCAGTTCCGCCTCGATGCCACCCAGCTCGCCCTCCATTCCGACTCATTGAGTTGCACTGACGAGTTGAATCCGGGGAACTAGACGGTGCGCCAATAGTGTGTCGGTTTAATAACACATGAGTGCGAGCGCAAAAATAGTGCTGGACAGATTCTCCACGCTGTCTTATACAAGACACTGCTGCTTGAGAAGCGCCGGCAATTCAGGGCACGACACAGTGCTGCTGGAATAAGTCGGCCTGCCGGTGAGACCTCGTTAGACGGTCTCCTCAGCCATTCAACATCCTGGAGCATTCAAACATGGGACTGTTGCGACGATTTGTCTTCTTCTCATTCTTACTGACTCTCTCCCCTTCTCTGCTCGCTGCCGAGAGCGACCCGGCGACCCTGATCTCTCTGACCCATAGCTGGGTCGGCGTCACGGCGCTGATTGTCTTCGTGCTTGCCTATTCCCTCGTGGTTGCAGAGGAGTTTACTCATTTGCGCAAATCAAAGCCGGTTATCCTGGCGGCAGGAATAATCTGGGCCATGATCGGTGTTGCCTATGCCCGGCAGGGCATAGATCACGCAGCCGAGGAAGCAGTCAGGGAATTCGTGGCCGAGTTTGGCGAACTGTTTCTGTTCCTGCTGGCGGCAATGACCTATGTCAACGCAATGAACGAACGGCGGGTATTTGAAGGTTTGCGCACCTGGCTTATTCGCAAGGGGTTTGGCTATCGGCGGCTCTTTTTAATAACAGGTGTGATTAGTTTCTGCTTGTCTCCAATGATTGATAATCTCACCACTGCGCTTGTCATGTGCGCTGTAGTTATGGCTGTAGGAAAGAGCAATACCCGCTTTATAGGCCTCGGCTGCATTAACATCGTAGTGGCGGCCAATGCCGGTGGCGCCTTCTCACCCTTCGGCGACATCACAACCCTGATGGTCTGGCAAGCCGGAATAATCAGCTTCAGCACCTTTTTCTCACTGCTGGTTCCCGCCGCTCTAAACTATGCGGTTCCTGCCACGGCCATGTACTTCTCGGTGCCCGACGAAGTTCCACCACCGTCCGATGAGTCAATCAGAATAAAGCGCGGCGCCTATACCATCTTGGCGCTGTTCGCGCTCACCATATTTACAGCCGTAAGTTTTCACAACTTCCTCCACCTGCCCCCCTTTCTGGGTATGATGACGGGGCTCGGCTATTTGAAGTTCTACGGTTTTTACCTGAAAAAAACTCACAAACCGCATCCATTGGATTCAGAAGAATACGGCATGGTGGGAGATGTTGGGGCGTTTGACAGTTTCCAGCAGGTACAGCGAGCAGAGTGGGATACGCTGTTGTTTTTCTTTGGCGTCATTATGTGTGTCGGCGGCCTTGGTTTCATCGGCTATCTGGCCGAGGTAAGCCAGTGGATGTACATTGATCTTGGCCCAACCCTCGCGAATTCACTGGTAGGCATCATGTCGGCCGTGGTTGACAATATTCCGGTCATGGTTGCGGTTCTGCAAATGGATCCGCTCATGGATGTACAGCAGTGGCTACTGGTTACCTTGACTGCTGGTGTTGGCGGCAGCATGCTTTCCATCGGTTCGGCCGCAGGAGTCGCCTTGATGGGCCAGTCACGAGGTAATTACACCTTTTTCGGCCACCTTAAATGGACCCCATTTATTGCCTTGGGATACGTATTAAGTATTGTCGTGCATTTATGGATCAATCAGCGCTTTGGTGGCGTCATGCCAGGCTGACGACCTGAACAATCCGACCCTTCAGCAAGCTCGCCATTGCGCTTGATCCAACCAGCCTCACAGCAGACTGCGGTTCTCAATCCTTTTTTCTTCAGCCTATGAACCAACCCTACCCTCTCACCGACTCTGCTAGCCTCCCATATTTCTCCCGATTTAAATGCGCAACCCTGATAAGGGAGCTCAGGATGGGGCGGCGCTTTGCCGGAAAGGGCTCTAATTTGCTGAGCGCTTGGCGCTCTCAAGGCGAGATGATCAAGGATCTGTCGGATCGCCGTCGGGGGATTCCGCAAAGCCGACTACTAAGCCTGATGCTAAGGTTGCGGCAGTGTTAGAATCCGGGCATTTCCCCGTCGGCTGCCAGCGGGATCTCGCTCATCAGGTCCTCAATAAAAAAAGCCGCCAACTCGTGCCGCCCCGAATGCCCTGATTTTGCGTAGACGTTCGCCGCCTGACTGCGCACGGTTTTTTCTTTAACCGATCTGGCCTCAGCGATTTCCTTCATTGACAGGCCCTTGATGAGCAGCAGCGCGACCTCTGCCTCGGAAGCAGAAAGCTCCCAGTTATTGAACTGTGCGCGGATGACCTGAATCATCTCTCCCGCCAGGCGGGCCGTCTTGCTGCGTTCCAGAGCAATAGCCCGGTTCAGCTGCCGGACGCGCTTCAATTCAATCGCCAGCACCACCGAAATAGCTACGAAGACAATCAGCTCCACCGTTATATGAGCCACACTGTCTATACCGGTGAGGACATCGACGACGATGTCGTAGGCGAAAAAAACAGCGGCCCCGGCCAGCACAGTTGCTGGCCAACGCCTGCCTCGTGTCATCAGCATTCACCCCTCCTGACGAACCGTTCCGACTTACCGGTAGCCGAACCTGAACATTCGCTTCCAGACCGGCTTGCCAACCAGAGTATGCAGAATTACCGCAGCAACATGAAGTAATAGGTAAATCGGGATCAAACTCTCGCCAATCTCATGTGCTTCTTCCACCAATTGAAACAGGCCAGCATTTTCGCTGTCTTGCATCAGAAACAGCCCGGTTCCGGAAAATGCCATCCAGGCGAAGATCATTAGCCCAAGGGCCTGGACCAGGCCAGAAAGCCCCCTGTGATGGTTTGCCTCCGGCACCTGCAATCGCACCAGACTTTGAATGTCCCGTAACACCTGGCGCCACTGTTCTCGGCTGAACAGCTGCCAGTCTCGAAACCGGAGGCAACGGCTGTGGCCAAATCCGGCGCCAAGCCTTAGCAACATAACGGCCCCCAGGGACAGGCCCAGGTAAGCGTGGACCAGGTAGCCAGTAGTAGCTCCGTCTTCAGCGAGCTCACCGGTCAGAAATGCGGCAATACCGAACCCCGCCAGACCCAGGTGAATCAATTTCGCGAAGTTTGAGTAAGTCGATTGCTCAGTGTTCATATTTTGCCTCCGGGGCGCATTGCGCCAGTTGTCTGGAGTCAAAGATAAGACGAGTGCTACCCGGAAGAATCAGACAAAAGTCCCGGAAAGCGAGCTTTAGGACACATGCCCCATACCCGAAAAGCCCTGCTTCCACCTGAGAACTACCGGATTCAGGCGCCAGGCGGTCCAGGTCAGAGCCGCGGCGAAGCTGGCCCAGGCCAGGTGAGGGGGACGGAACAGTCAGCATCCACTGGCGAATGGGTCTGGCCGGCAGCACTTCGTCTACCAGCAGGGCGGCACTCTCCACCATGCGCCGTGCACCACAGCTGGGACAGAATCCACGACGCTGACTTTATTACCCACTTGTCTCAGTCTCGGCGCATTTGAATTCATAACTGATACTGAAGCGTCGGGCCGACTGATCGAATATTGCTCGATCCCGGGACTTCGGCAAGTACCTACGGGGACACTAATAGTTTAATAGCTTAAGTATCGGCGAATTCCAGCACTCTGAACTACGATTCAGGATATGCCAAGGATTGGTCGATTACACATACCTGGTGGCTACTATCACGTTATGGGTCGCGGGTTGGAAAAGCGCTATATCTTTGAATCCAGCGCCGACAAGCTGGATTTGCTCACTCGCTTCGGCGACAACCTGAATCAGGCAGGCGCCCGGTGTCTTGCCTGGGCATTGATGTCTAATCACTATCACTTTCTAATTCAAGTTGGGCAAAAACTGCTATCCAGGCCCATGGCGCCAGTATTGGGTAGCTAAGCCAACGCTTACAATCGCAGGCATGGCCGCTGTGGTTACGCGTTCCAGAACCGTTACAAGTCCATCCTGGTCGATAAAAATTCCTACTTCCTCGAATTGCTGCGCTCCATCCATCTGAACCCGGTAATGGCTGGAATGGTTGATGATGTGGATATGCTGGGAAAATACCCCTGGACCGGGCATGCCGGCATGCTAAACAAGCACAGGCAGGAATGGCACAGTGTTGACGAAACGCTGGCGAACTTTGGTACTACCCCAAGGCGAGCCAGAACAGCCTATATCAAGTTCCTCAAGGCGGGAGAGTCATCACCTGAGGCGGCCAGCCTTTCTGGCGGCGGCCTGGTTCGCAGCCACGGTGGTTGGCAGGGTATCGAGCGTCTCAGAAAAGAGCATGTCGCCTGCATCGGTGATGGGAGAATTCTGGGATCCAGCCAGTTTGTGGAATGTGCCTTACGACAGGATGATCTCAGTAGAGACAGGGCTACTGCCCTGGCTGAAGAAGGGTGGAACATAGAAAGACTGGCCCAAGGGGTCAGTTTATAAACGGGCATCGACGAGGGTCGGTTGCGCTCAAAAGCAAGAGGCGGAAATCTGTCCGAAGCAAAAGCGATGTTGTGCTACTTGGGCACATCGGAGCTTGTCTTGAGTATCCGTGAAATAGCAGACTCCCTTACAATCAGCCAACCCTCAACATCAGCCTGGGTCTAGAAAGGCGAGTTGCTCTGCGGGGAAAGCACAATTTCTCTTGGCTCTGATGGTTGTTAAGCTATTAAACTGTTAGTGTCCCCTTGGTTCTGGCTCAACGCGGGGGGCTGCTGGCCGCCGGCGCGGCCTTGTTCGGGCTGAACAAACTCATGACTAGAACGCCAGAACCTACTGAAACGGCCGGCTGAAGAGTTCCCGTTGTTCTCAAGTTCCTGTAATCGTCAGAATCAAACAGGTCACTGGTCTACAGTCATACTTGAATCACTTGATCTAACACAATAAATGTTGACCGCGACAAGACTTAGGATTGAGCAGAGACCGTCCGATTTTTACCAATGACGCCATTATTCTCGACGATCTAAAAAACTATTGCGATCACCTGAATGGAAACACCCGCTGCCAATTTCCCCCAGTCGAAGCAGGAAATAGGTCACATCTCTGAGGTGCACGGCCCAGTTGTCGTGATTGACTGTCAATCCCTGCCGCCCCTGCGCCGGGCCCTGGCGGCGCCTTTAGATGGAGAATCCTGCGTTTTCGAAGTCCATCAACATCTGGATGAAAGGCGTATTCGCGCTGTGACTCTGCACAGTACCTCGGGCCTGCAACGAGGCATGCCGGTTTATGATCTCGGCACTGCCTTACAAGTCCCGGTAAGCCAGGCTTGCCTTGGTCGACTCCTCAATGTCTTCGGTGAACCGCTCGATAACGGCCCCCCACTACCCGGTGAGGAGTACCGAAATATTCACGGTCAGCCCATCAATCTGTATGAAGCGATGAAAACAGAGGGAGTCCTTGAAAGCGGCATCAAGGTCATTGATCTGTTATGCCCGTTTATCAAGGGCGGCAAGACCGGCTTGTTCGGTGGAGCTGGTGTGGGGAAAACTGTATTGGTCATGGAGTTTATGCACGCCATTTCCCAACTGCACGCTGGCGTGTCGGTGTTTGCTGGAGTGGGTGAGCGCATTCGGGAAGCCCATGAACTGTGGCGAGAAATGGATGCAGCCGGGGTCATGGACCAGACTACATTGGTATTCGGGCAGATGGATGAATCTTCGGGAGTCCGTTTCCGTGTCGGCCTGTCGGCACTCACTTATGCGGAATATCTTCGCGACAGCCTGCACAGGGAAGTTCTTTTTGTCATGGACAATATTTTCCGATTCGTGCAGGCAGGCAGTGAGATATCCAGCCTGCTGGGTCGTATGCCCGCGACTGTCGGTTATCAGCCCACGCTAACGACCGAGGTGGCCGAGCTCCAGGACCGGATTCTTTCAACCAACAATGGAGCCATTACTTCGGTGCAGGCGGTCTATGTACCTGCCGACGATATGAGCGACCCGGCAGTGAATACGATACTCAACCATCTGGATACCACTGTTATCCTGTCCCGGGCACAGGCTGGTCGAGGCATTTATCCCGCCGTCGATCCTTTGCGTTCCAGTAGCAAGATGATGGACAAACATACCCTCGGAGAAAAGCACTACGTTATCGCCGAGGGCGTGCGGGCGTGCCTCGCCCGCTATCATGAACTGGAAGACACCATCGCCATGCTGGGCATAGAGGAACTTTCCAAGTCCGACCGGCTGACAGTCGAGAGGGCGCGCAAGATCCAGCGTTACCTCACTCAGCCATTCTGGGTGACCGCGCGCCACTCCGGGATCGCCGGAGTCTCCGTCCCACTGGAAACCACACTTCAGGATTGCGACAAGTTCCTGGCAGGAAAATTCGACGAGCTTGACGAAGATCAGTGCTACATGCGCGGGAGTATGAGTAAATCCTCATGAATACTTTTACGGTGCAGGTACGGGATATGCAGCAGATGCAGACATTCGAATCCGTGCAATCCTTCATCGGCCACGACGCGACCGGCAGTTTTTCCATTTGGGCCAACCACGGTCGCTTTATTACCGCGCTGGAATTCGGCCTCGCGAGTTTTCGGCAACAAGACAGTTCCTGGCGTTATCTTTCCATGCCGGGAGGGATTCTCTACTTTAATCAAAACCTGCTGACCATCAATACCCGCCGCTACTTTCTGGACGACGATTATGCGCGAATAAATCAGATTCTGGAGCAGACATTGCAGGAGGAAGAACAGCGAATGGCACACCTCAGGGAGAATCTGCGTCGCCTGGAAGAAAATGCGCTGATTCGATTACGAGAAATTGGACAAAAAGGAATCTCTTCGAGTCAGTCCTGAACAAAACGCGAGTGCGAGTGATGAACGACACCAAACGCCTCAGGAGCAGTAATGAAAAGCAACGTCGCCGCCTGGAAAAACTAAAACGTGAGCAACCTACGATAATGTCGCAGACTGTATTCATCGGTACTCTTGGTCTGATGATGGTTCTGCCGATCATTGCCGGAGCCTATCTCGGCCAATGGTTGGATGGGCTCAGCGAAGACCAGTACACTGTCCGCTGGACCTTGGGAATGATATTACTGGGAGTGGTTGTCGGCGCGGTGAATGTTTATCTTTTCATTCGCGACCACTAGAAAACTACTGACTAACGCAAACTGGTTCACCCACACGCTGAGACCCGTTGATGGACACTTTGACTACCAGTCCAGTGATTGAATTCGGCCCGGTCGGGATCGGCGTCACTGTTCTTACCACATGGGGCATTATGCTCGTCCTTTGGATTGCCAGCTTTCAATTGTGTCGGAATCTTCGTTCCGACCCGAGCAGCCTGCAAGCCATGACCGAAGGAATCATCGTCGCCATAGAAGACGCCATTGCTGAGGTAGCACCCCGGCATGTCAGAGAATTACTTCCGTTTATCGGCAGTTTGTGGATCTATCTGGTCGTCGCGAATCTGATCGGGCTGGTACCGGGTCTGGAATCGCCGACTCAGGATCTGTCGGCAACAGCGGCACTGGCAATTCTTGTGTTTCTCGCTACACACTGGTTCGGCATCCGTTCACAGGGACTGGCAAAGTATCTGCATCATTATGTGACTCCGAGCCCTATTTTGCTGCCTTTTACTATTATCAGCGAGATTACCCGCACCCTGGCTCTCGCGGTACGTCTGTTCGGAAACATGATGAGCCTTGAGATGGCGGCTTTGCTTATCCTGGTCGTCGCTGGTTTCCTGGTACCTGTCCCCATACTCATGCTACATGTGATCGAGGCGCTCGTTCAGGCTTATATATTCGGTATGCTGGCTCTACTCTACATTGCCGGCAGTCTGCAGTCACAGCAAGTCAGGCAGGCAGAGCCCGGTGAGCCTCACGAATCGAAATAAAAATGAATTAGAGGTTTTAATATGAGTGACACTTCCTGGTTTGTCATCGCCTCCACCACGATAGCCGTGCTCGGCATATCCCTGGGAGTTTTTTTCCCAGCCTATGCCATGGGCCGCGCCATCAGCAGCGCCCTTGATGCGCTGTCCCGTCAACCGGAGGCAGAGCGTTCCATAATGCGCACCCTGTTTATTGGATTAGCGATGATCGAGTCCCTGGCCATCTATGTCCTGGTGGTTGTCCTCATCGTACTGTTTCGAAACCCCTTGCTGCAGTACCTCACGCAATAGGAATTGCGGGACGGCGGGAGCAAAGCGTATGGAACTCGACTGGTCAACTTTTCTGCTGGAAGTCCTTAATTTCCTGGTGTTGGTCTGGATTCTCCAGCACTTCCTGTACCGGCCCGTGCTCGAGGCCATTCAGCGTCGAAAGCAATCCATCGAGAAACAGCTAGGGGATGCGGCTCAGCAAAAGGAAACCGCCGAAAACCTGAGTCAACAATACACACATCGCCTGGAAGACTGGCAGAAGGAGAAGGAAGATGCGCGCCAGTCACTGCAGACTGAAATCAATACGGAACGCAAAAGGCTGCTGGATAATCTACATAAGGAACTGGACAGCGAGCGGCAAAAACAGGCGATGCTGGATCAACGGCAGCAGGAAACCCTGAAAAAACAGCTCGAGAAACAGGCTGCAAGCCAGGGAGCGGCTTTTGTCACGCGTTTGCTTGAGCGCCTGGCCTCTCCCGAACTGGAAGCAACCATCATAGATATGCTGGTTGATGATCTGCAGAACTTGCCCGAGGAATCACTTAACGACATCAGGACAGCCGCAAACAAAGCCGACAGCACCCTGGTTGTCACCAGTGCCTATGATATTGTCGAGTCGCGCCGCAACTCATTACAAGACACCCTCACAGCGATCATGGGCCGCACCCTTAGCTGTGAATTCAATACCGACCAACGGGTTGTTGCCGGTGCCAGAGTGAGCATTGGCGCATGGAATGTGCAGGCAACTCTCAGGGACGAGTTGAGTGCATTTGCCGAGGCCACCAATGCTTTCAACTAAAGCTTCTCCATTGACCCGCCAGAAAAAGTGGTTACAGGATTACCGATTCCAGATTCGAGTAGCGGAACAAGGCCACGTCATCAGCATTGGCGACGGTATAGTCCGCATCTCCGGTCTACCCTCCGCGGCCATCGATGACGTTGTGCTGTTCGAAGACGGCAGCAGGGCCCTGGTGTTCGATTTGAACACAGACAATGTAGGCGCTATACAGCTTACGGATTCCGGGATCCTGACCTCAGGCATGTCGGCACAGCTGGCGAAAGTGCCGCTGGGCATTGAGGTGGGTGACGGACTCAGAGGTCGGGTTGTGGACCCGCTGGGCAAACCGCTCGATGGCGGTGATCAGATTGCGCCTTTATCGGGACACAATCCACTGCAAAGAAAATCACCGCCAATCACCGCACGCGAGGTGGTCAATCGGCCACTTCACACGGGTATAAAAATTATCGATGCGCTGGTTCCCATCGGGCGGGGCCAGCGGCAGTTGATCATAGGAGATGAAGGACTCGGCCGCAGTTCTATCGCCATTGACACCGTGATCAACCAGGCCGGGCAGGCAGTTGAATGTGTTTACGTTCTGATCGGTCAGAAGCGTTCAACAGTGGTCAACACCATAGAGCTTCTGCGCGAATACGGAGCCCTGGACTACACGACTGTAGTGGTTGCCGAAGCAAGCGCCCTGCCCGGTTTACAGTATCTTGCCCCCTATGCGGGCTGCGCCATTACTGAATACTGGATGAGTAAGGGTCGCGATACCCTCATCGTCTATGACGATTTGACGACACACGCCAAGACCTACAGAGAATTATCCCTGCTCCTGCGTCGCCCTCCTGGCCGTGAAGCCTATCCCGGCGATATTTTCTCGGTGCATGCCCAGCTGCTTGAACGCTCCACAAACCTGAATGATAAACAGGGCGGAGGCAGCATGACGGCCCTGCCAATCGTTGAAACCAATGAAGGCGAGATCGCCGCCTATATCCCAACCAACCTGATTTCTATAACGGACGGACAAATATACCTTGAGAGAAGCCTTTTCAGTGCCGGCTTCAGACCAGCTATTGATATCAGCCGCTCGGTGTCACGCATCGGCGGCCAGGCCCAGCACCCGCGTATCAAGGAAGAAGCTGGCAGGATGAAGCTCGACTACCTGCAGTTTCTGGAACTGGAGATGTTTACCCGCTTCGGAACCCACGTGGAGCCCAGAATCCAGCGTGTCATTGATCGTGGCAGACTGCTGAGGGAACTGTTGAAACAGGATCGGCTATCCCCGCTGTCGCTGAGACAGCAACTGGGATGGCTGATAGCGTTCAATGCAGGTCTGCTCGATAGTCTGGACAGCGAAGATGTCCAGGAAGTCTTTACCTTTCTGGACGAACGACTGGAACAATCAGATCTTGATCTGGATACCGAGGTAGAGGTCTGGCAACAAAATCTCCGCCAATGGCTTAAAGAGGAAGGCATAACGCATTCTCATGAGCAAGAAACTGGAATTGAAGGAACATCTGCAGCAACTGCAGAGCATCAGTGACATTCTTGGTGCCATGAAAAACCTGGCTGTACTGGAATCCCAGAAGGTGAGCCGCAGACTGGAGAATCTAGGCCAGTTTGCGCGAGAGCTGGACCAATACCTGGGTGAACTGACGGATTTTCAGGGTGACATAATCCATGGCCAGCAGGATGATGAAATTTTTGTCTTGATCGGCTCTGAACGAGGTTTCTGCGCGGAATTCAATGAGCGACTGGCGGCCGAGGTCAATACCGCTGATTTCAAGAGCCAACACCCACTGGCCAGAATTGTCGTGGTTGGCGAGAAACTGCAGTCAAAAATGGGTGAAGACGATCGGGTGATTGAAGTTTTGGAAGGCGCCAATGTCATCGATGATATTCAGGTCGTGCTCACCACATTGGTAGATTGCCTGGCTGATTTAACGGCTGAGCATTCAGGGACGACTGTCACCGCAATTTTCCACGAAAACAACAGGCGTCTTATCAAAGCTAAATCGGTCATGCCGCCTGATTTATCTGAAGCTCCAGGCAAAAAACACAGAATATCCCCCATTCTGTATCTGCCACCGGAGAAACTGCTAAGAGAAATACTTGATCAATATGTGTTTGTCCTGTTGAGCGATATCGCGCACCGATCATTGAGCGCCGAGAATCAATACCGTGCGCAGCATCTAACCGGGGCCATCAGGAAGCTCGATGACGCGACTGCCGACCTGAACCGTAAATATCATATGCAGCGCCAGGAGGAGATTATAGAAGAGATCGAGGTCATTCTACTGAGTGCAATCGACCAGTAGCTGTTTTTTCAGTGCTTCACTCAAAGCTTTAGTGTCCTGCCTCGGCGACGACAGAGCCCGAAGCGATAAGGGGAGGCAGAGATTGCTGACTCGAGGGCGAAAGGTCAACAAAGATGCAAGACGAAGTAATCATGGAGCATTTCACCGTTCGCTTTCGCAAAGCCGTCACGGGTCAGGATTAGTTTGCAAGATGCGCACCCAGAAGTCTCATGGATCAATCAGTTCTTGCCTCAACGGACCATGCATCTGCTATGCTTTCCCTGTGAAAATCCACGCCAGCAAACATTAATACAATTGAGTAAACCTCAGGTGAATCCACCCGACCCACTTTCCGAGAAACAACCTGACCAGGATAAAAAGGCGCCCGGCGACGGCAAACCACCGAATCCAAGAATCAGGATCAGTCTGCTGGATACTTTCATTCTCGGCCTGCTGTTCTTCAGCCTGATCAATCTGCTGGATCTTAGACAGAATGCGGCGCAGGAAATTCCTTATTCACAGTTCAAAGAGGAGTTGCGTCAGGGCAGTGTTGCCAGCGTCAGCATCCGTGGCAATCGCATTTCGGGCAGCTATCGCACTGCGCTGGAAAATGCCGCTGGCTTCGTGACCACCTTTCCGCCTCTAGAGGATCGCGATTTATTCCCATTGCTTGAAGAGCAGGACGTGGAGGTGGTAGTCAGATCCGATGAACAGCCGGTATGGGCCTTGATCCTGATCAACGTTCTACCGTGGATGCTGTTGATCGGCATCTTCCTGATGGTGACTCGCTCCATGCGAGGCAGAGGTGGAGGCATACCCGGCGGTGGCATGTTCAGCTTCACCCGGTCGCGGGCGCGATTGAGCCAGAAAGAGGATATCAAGGTCAGCTTCGATGACATCGCCGGTCTCAGGCATGCCAAACAGGATCTGGCAGAGATTATTGATTTTCTCCAGAATCCGGAAAAGTTTCGCGCAATTGGCGCGCATATGCCCAAAGGCATACTCATGATCGGCCCACCGGGAACCGGCAAGACACTGCTGGCCAAGGCGACCGCTGCGGAAGCCGGCGTCCCGTTCTTCAGTATCACCGGATCCGCGTTCGTGGAAATGTTCGTCGGAGTCGGTGCTTCCAGAGTTCGCGACATGTTTCAGGAAGCGCGCAAAGTGGCACCCGCGCTGATTTTTATCGACGAGATTGATTCAGTAGGGCGAGCCCGCAGCAACGTCGGCATCGGCAACGATGAGCGGGAGCAGACTCTGAATCAGATTCTCGCCGAAATGGATGGTTTCAGTGCCGAAGAAGCCGTCGTGGTCATTGCCGCCACCAATCGTCCCGATATCCTGGACACAGCCCTGACCCGGCCCGGCCGCTTTGATCGCAAGGTCGTGCTGGACCTGCCCCAGCGTGAGGCGAGGCTGGATATACTGCGGGTCCATGCACGCAAGGTCGCCATGGCAGAAGAAGTCGACCTGGAGCAGATCGCCGCCGGCACCGTTGGATTCAGCGGTGCGGATCTGGCCAATTTGATCAATGAAGCGGCGCTACTGGCGGCGCGGGAAGGCAAGAAGCGCGTTGAAGGCAGCGACCTTGAAAAAGCCCGTGACAAAGTCGTCATGGGCGAGAAGCGGGAATCCATGCTCTCGAAAACAGAGCGGGAACGTACCGCCTATCATGAAGCGGGCCATGCTCTAACTGCGTATTACATGCCCCATGCGGATGCCCTGCGCAAGGTAAGTATCATCCCGCGGGGACTGGCATTGGGTTATACCGAACAGACGCCCAGGGAGGATAAAACCAGTTACGGCCAGCATTATCTGGAAGACCGTATCGCAATCATGCTCGGCGGGCGCAGCGCTGAAAAGCTGGTGTTCGATGAAGTCAGCTCCGGTGCCGCCAATGATTTGCAGCAGGCCACACAACTGGCGCGGCACATGGTGACCGAATGGGGCATGAACGAATCCCTGGGCGCAATGAGTTATGAACACCCGGAACAATCCTTTCCGAATCAGGAATTTCCCCTGCACAAAGATTTCAGCGAACACACCGCTGAGATGATCGACACCGAGGTGCGCAAGATCATTACGAACAATGAAGAACGCGCACTGGCAACTCTGAAACAACATCGCCCACAACTGGACAAGATTGCAGCAGCACTCATGGAAAAAGAATCTCTCAGCGATGCCGACATCGAATCACTTTTGGATTCTCCCACTGCGGCCGCGGTAGTCTGAATCCAGGGTTTTCAATGCAACACTTAATTCCCGGCTTACACTTCGGAAAACAGCTTGCAGAAATATTCATTCAAATATCTATCTTCAGGGTCGCTGTTGAATACCCCCTTCAGGCGCCGGGCCCAGGTCATGGCGGCGTGGCACTCGGATGCTGTTCTTTCGTCCTGGTCGGTGGCTGCCTATTGTTTATTCTTACTGCCCTTGCCCCGTTCGGACGGCGTGATGGCTGCTCTATGTTCACTGTTTGGCGCGAAGGCGATGCCTTGACCCCGGCGGCCTGCTGTTGGTGTATGGGCCATTCAAATACGCAGGTGAATTCACGTCAGCCAGCAACGCCAGCTTCGATATCTGGTTAAAGGCTCGTGATCCCAATAGTGGTGTGCGGGACTTCGAGTGGCTTGATGAATTGGCCCGGTCGCAAGGGATGGTTCTCATCGAAGATAACGCCATGCCGGCTAACAATCAGCTGCTGGTATGGCGGAAACAATGATGAGGTAGCTATTCGCCGTTAATCCAGATACTGCCAGGACTTTGCGCCGTCAAACAGGCGCACGCGAACATCGGCCATCTGTTCCGGAATCAACATGCGGGCATTCACCGCCACCCGACTATCCTCACCCCCTTGGGTGGATCGATAGTGGGTCAGGCAGCCACAGCGGCTGCAGTGATAGAAATCAATTGTGCCATCTCCCCCTCGGTAGGCGCGCAGTACACCGGGCTCACTATCGATGTTGATTGTCCTGGCAGCACCATAAGCCCAGCGTGCCCATAGCGACAACAAACAGAGCAGTTACACTCGGTGAATTGTGCCGGTCTGTGGCTCAAACTGAATTGGACCGCACCGCAGTGACAAGACCCTTTAAGTGTCATCGACTGTCTCCCTGGGAAATGGTTTATTCGCCGAACACACCAGCCTATGGGAAATGAATGACGATGTTAGGTTTAGTGTAAGGAAGTCGGTTGAAGGCTCAGTTATGGGGAAGCCGCAGACTCCCGGGCGATCACAAACCAAATTTCTATCCTGGACACTATTGATGCTGCCCGACAGGAGCGGTGTCGGTCGTGCCCCATCTGAGCAGATCGGCGCCTTGCCCCTTGTCGATTTCGAACCTTACGGTCTGGTACAGCATGCGCGAAAACCAATCGCCATTGGCCAGGGGCAGCAACTCCGAATAGGCTCCTTCATTGGCACGAGCCAGCAGTCTTTCGTCGCTCTCACGCACATAAACGGTGAACCCTGGACCAAAGCTGTAGTCTCCAGCCAGGGAGGACAATGGCATCAATGGTGCCCGGGCAAATTCTCTGGCAGAAGGCCGGGGAATAGGTTCTCCCAGAACAGCAGCCGCCACTGCCAGTCGAATTTCGTCCCTGGCGACCGACTCTACATTGCTGAGAATGACTACGTTAAGTTCGTCATCAATATATCGGGCAAGATCGCTGGCATAGCCCCAGATCCTGCCGTCATGTCCGATCACCTCACGATCGAAACGGGTGAAGACACTGACGCCATAGCCATAACCATTGCCATAATCACTGGATAGTTTTTTCAGCGATGCGCCCGTGAGCAATTCACCGCCATAAAGAGCATTGGACCAGGTGAGCAGATCCCGCCCCGATGACCACAAGGAGCCTGAACCAGTGGTAAATGCCGGTGCTATGAGTTCAGCCGGTGCCAACGCATCGACGCCCCAGGGCTGATAACCTGGCACACGTCCCGGCCGGGCCGGGCCGGGTTGATCGTGGGCGCTGTCTGTCATCCCGAGGGGCACAAAGATTCGGGTACGCAAGTAATCCGCGTAGTCCAGCCCTGACGCGGCTTCAATGATCGCAGCCAGCACGGCGTATCCGCCGTTGCTGTAGGCATAGGATACTCCGGGCGGAAAAGTCAGATCAGCCTGGTTCAGTGCCTGAATGACCTCGCTGAAATCGGCGCTGCGACCGGCGCGAGAACCGAATAAGGGCAAAGAGAAGATATCGGCCACTCCGGCGCGATGGGTTAGAAGTTGTTCCAGAGTCATGTCGACACCGGGTTTGAAGCCCGGCAGATAGGCACTCACCGCCTCGGAGGTGTCGACCAGACCCGCTTCTTCCAACAACAGAATCGCTGCAGCGGTGAATTGCTTGGAGACCGACCCGATCATAAACACGCTGTCTGTACCATGATCGACACCAAGCTCTACGCTGGCCTGACCGAAAGCCAGTAACAGGGCGGGCTCAGTGCCACGCTGAACAGCCACTACACCCATGAAGTCGCCAGCATCGACATAGGGCTTTACGGCGAGGCTGATGTCATCAGCCAGAGTTACAAGCCCTGAATTTTGAGCCACTGCCGCACCAGTGGCCGAACAGCTAATCAGTACGGCAATCAATACAAGAGGCAATAGCTTTGGGCTCATAGGAGGCTGCTCCACCCGACTTGCTGGGCGTTAGACACCAGGTTCAGAATACCTCTCCGGCAGCCACAGGGCAAAAACTCGGGTCAATGACCGGCTGATGGTTGGCGAATGCCGGGGCTCACGCCAGAGGACGGTGTTCCCCATGCGGGCCCGGTGTGATATGTACAAGCCGAGTCAGCTCCAGCACACCAACCTGGTGCCACTCGCCCTTGCGAGTAATGCAGGCCTCGCCTGGCCCCAGGTCAAGAGGTTCATCGGGATGAGTCTCTCCGGTGACTCTCAGCCTGCCACTTATGACGTAAAGAACTTCATCGCCATCCGGATGCATCTCTCCATTATGAGGTGGGTTGTTTTTCATGCTGAGAATGCCCGCTGCTAACACACTGCGGTATTCGTCTCGGAGTGCCCTGGCGCTTGCAAGTGGAACTTCGGGATAATTGCCCAGTCCGATAGTCGTTCGCTTCTTGGTGACCGGCTTATAGTAATTGAATACCCAATTCCTCGTGACACCTCGGCTTTTATTTCTAACTCTTATAACCAATCCATCGCCATCAACAAGAAGTTTTGGGGCTTGGCCTTCTTAATCTGTGTATCAGTTAGTCTCTTATAGGGCCTCGGCATAGTAACAACGCAAAATTTGTAAGCATTGAATGTTACGACCTATGGCACTAAAACACCCGGAATATACAATATATCGCCGGACAGCATTGGATTAAAAATGCCGTAATTTATTGATTTTACTATGAAACCAGGATGTTTCTGGATGTCTTCGGAGGGAAGTATGGTGCCGCCACCAAGAGTCGAACTCGGGACCTGCTGATTACAAGTCAGCTGCTCTACCACGGCTGAGCTATAGCGGCATATTGGTTAGCAATTATAAGGCTGCCGGCGTCGAAGTGCCACAGCAAACCTTCGGTGACTGTGGTGACGGTCGCACCCGACCTGAGGACCGAATGAGCTGGTCAAGCCGGCAGCTAATTCCTGACTATAATCAGTCGAAGCCGGATTTCTCCAGCCTGCAAAGGCTCGACAGGCAGCGGATTTTGCTGAATTCTCTTCAACTTATCAACACCTGAACCCGCAGGCTGGCAAGCAGTTTGTGAACCAAATCCTGTTCTATGCTGGGATCCGAGCGAGGGGCCCGCCGCCAGGCTGCCATCGGGTAATTTTCTGCCACCATGAAATAAGCCGACAGGCTGCTACAATGCAGCACTTATTGCGGACCCGGCAGCAATTGCCGGGTTCGGGAGTAACCTTGAACGGCTAGTGATTAGATGCCGTTCTTTGCAAAGGAGCAGCAACTAAGATGCCGAGCCCGACAAGCTACCCGGCCTGGCAGGATCTGGGCCAGCTGGCAGAGCGTTTCCAGCAGAAATCCTTTCGACTGGACAGCCTTTTTCAGGAATCCTCCGACCGATTCAACCAGTATTCCCGCGGCCACGAGGGGCTTCTGGTTGATTTTTCCAAAAACTTTCTCGACGCGGAGGCACTCCAGGCGCTGCTCCGGCTTGCACGGGATATGAATATACCTGAAGCGATTGAGGCTATGTTCTCTGGCGCAGACATTAATAATACCGAGCAGCGCCCTGCTCTGCACGTCGCCCTGCGCGAACCCGAACAAGGACAGCGTTTCCCGGAGGTCGCCGAGACCCTGTCCCGCATGGCCAGCTTCACGGAGGCGGTGCACCGGGGCGACTGGCGCGGCTACACCGATGCCGCCATTACCGACGTCGTCAACATCGGGATCGGGGGCTCCGATCTGGGGCCGGCCATGGTCTGCGAGGCGCTGGCCGAATTTCACCGACCCGGTTTGCGGGTGCACTTTGTCTCCAATGTTGACCCGGCGCATCTGGAATCGACTCTTCGGACTCTCAATCCGGAGACGACGCTATTTATCATTGCGTCCAAGTCATTTACCACCCTGGAGACTCATCAGAATGCTGCCGCCTCGCGGCGCTGGTTGCTGAAGTCGGCCGGCGACGAAGCAGCAGTGGCCAGGCATTTCGTTGCCAACACGACCAATCTTGAGGCCGCTCAGGAGTTTGGAATCGACCGCGACAACCTGTTTCCCCTGTGGGACTGGGTGGGCGGTCGCTATTCATTGTGGTCAGCCATCGGCCTGCCCATCGCGCTGGCGATTGGCATGCCGCACTTCCGTGCGTTGCTGGCCGGTGCCCATGCCATGGACCGGCACTTTCAGAAAGCCCCGCTTGACGCCAATATCCCGGTGCTGCTTGGGCTCCTCACGGTCTGGTATACGGGCTTTTTCAATGCCCACAGCAGCGCTGTAGTTCCCTACAGCCAGCGGCTGGCGCAACTGCCAGCTTTCCTGCAGCAGCTCTACATGGAGAGCCTGGGCAAAAGGGTGCAAAAAGATGGAAGTGAAGTTCAGGTCAACAGTGGTGAGGTGCTCTGGGGTACGGCAGGCACCAATGGCCAGCATTCCTATTTCCAGCTCTTACACCAGGGCACGGAATTTATACCCGTGGACTTTATCGCCATAGCCGCGCCAGGTAACACAGATAACAGCGAGGCCTATCGGCATTTGCTCGCTAACTGCCTTAGCCAGTCTCTGGCGCTGATGAGCGGCAAACCGGGCGAAGACAATCCCCACAAGCAGGTGCCGGGAAACCGGCCCAGTACAACCATTCTGCTTTCCCGCCTCGACCCATACAACCTGGGCGGACTCATCGCGCTGTACGAACACAAAGTCTACGTACAGAGCATCATCTGGAACATCAATGCCTTTGATCAGTGGGGAGTTGAGCTCGGCAAACTTCTGTCCCGCACGCTGTACAGCGGTCTTGCTGAAGATGGGCCTGCGACTGAACTGGATGCCTCCAGCCGTGGGCTGATTGAACGCATCAAGCATTGGCAGCAAGCATGAGTACAACAGGCGATGACAAGATCGTCGTCGGGAGTGAAGAGTGGTGTGGCCTGCCCGGTCTAGGCATTCCTGCCATCAAGGCCCGCGTCGATTCCGGTGCCAAGACTTCATCCCTGCATGCCTTCAACATCCGCGGCTTCAAACGCAATGGCGCGTCCTGGGTGAGCTACGAACTGCACCCGATTCAACACAACCGACGCGTTATTGTCCGCTGTGAATCCGAGGTTTTCGACCGCCGCGTCGTCAAGAGTTCCTCTGGTGTCGGCGAGAAACGCTATGTCATCCGAACCCCGCTGCAGCTATCGGGACAGATTTGGGAGGTAGAAGTTACTCTGGCCAATCGGGATTCCATGGGCTACCGCATGTTATTGGGACGCACAGCCATGCAGGGTCGCATCCTCGTGGACCCCTCCGCCAAGGCCCTGTGCGGGAACTACAGCAAGAATGAAGTGCATCAACTGTATGGACCGGGGCCCGGCCATGTCGAGGGGCTCAGGCTGGGATTGTTGGGCAGCAACCCTAATTTGACCAGCAATCGCCGCATCATGGAGGCCGCGCAGGAAAGGGGGCACGAGATACAGTTTTACAAAATCAGCCAGTGCTACATGAAGCTCGACCCCGAAAACCCGGAAATTCATTACCGGCGCGGCCGCACACTCAACGATCTGGACGCCGTTATACCGCGCATTCGCCCAGACACGACCGACTTCGGTTGTGCATTGATCCGACAGTTCGAGAGCATAGGGGTGTTTTCGCTCAATTCCGCCCGTGCCATCAGCACATCCCGCGACAAGCTCAACCTCCTGCAGCTACTGGTGCAGAATGGACTCGACATCCCCGTCAGCAGTCTGGCCCGCGCTCCCGCCGACGTACCGGACCTGATCGACACGGTCGAGGGCGTTCCGCTGCTGGTAAAACTACTCGAAAACGTCAAGGGTGAAGGCATTGTTATGGCCGATAGCGTCAATGCCGCCGAGTCCATCATCAACGCATTCAAGTCCATCAATGCCAATCTCCTGATCCAGAAATTTATCAAGGAGGCGGGTGGCGCCGACCTGCGTCTTCTTGTGGTGGACAACAAGCTGGTAACGGCTATCGAGCGCCAGGCCGTGGAAGACGAGTATGCAGCAAGTTTGCGGCACGCCCGCAGCGGCAAGCTGGCCAAAGTCAGCGCTGCCGAACGCCGACTCGCCACCCGGGCCGCCCGGACGCTCGGATTGAAAGTCGCCGGTATAGACATGATCCGCTCGGAAAAGGGTCCTCTCATTCTCGATATCCATGCTTCTCCGGATCTGCGCCTGCTTGAAAAAGCCAGCGGCAAGGACCTGGCTGGAACGCTCATTCACGCTATCGAAAAGAAACTGAAATGGAAACGGCCTCTGCATCAAAATGCCGAAACCGTTCAATCCTGACCCGATCGCATGACCCAGACTTCTCTCCGCAAAGGCCAGACTGGTGATGAGGAATGGTTGTTCCAGCTATTCCGCACAACCATGCAGGATTACATAGATCGGGCCTGGGGCTGGGAGGAACTGCTGCAGCGAGAGGGATTCGTAACCGGCCTCCCCGCCCGGGAATTTCAGATTCTCGAGGTGGAGGTGGGGATAAAGGAGGTACCGGTGGGCTGCTACCACCTCAGCGAGAAGTCAGACTGCCTGCTGCTTGACATGATCATGGTTGAGCCGCAATGGCAGGGCCAGGGTTATGGGCGCCTGATGATGGAACGGATTCAGCAGATCAGCAGCGGTTCGCGGCTGCCTTTGCGCCTGCGCGTACTGCAGACCAATCCGGCGGTGAAGTTTTATCAGCGCTTCGACTTCTGCGAAGCCGGGCGGGACCAGCACAGTCTGGAAATGACCTGGCGGGCGCGAACATCGAGTAGGCCAGACTAAAGCCAGAAAGACCCTCTTCGCGTCGCTTTAGGGCCTAGGGTATCAAGCCAGCCGGGCGCCATTGGCAACCTCCCGCTCTGGTACAGCCAGGACCACGGCCCCATCGTCGCGGTTAAATCCAGTCACCAGGCACTCGGACATAAACGGTCCGATCTGCTTGGCAGGAAAATTAACCACGGCGACCACCTGCCTGCCGAGCAGATCGGCGGCAGAATAGAGATCGGTGATCTGAGCGCTGCTCTTGCGCTCGCCAATCTCCTCCCCGAAATCCACCCGCAGTTTCCAGGCCGGCTTGCGCGCCTCAGGAAACTCTTCCACAGCGACAATGGTTCCGACGCAGAGCTGTACCTTGCTGAATTCCTCCCAGCTTATTTCCTGCATTAGCTATTCCTACTCAAGGCAAATGAAAACCAGTTATGGATCGAAGACGGTCTAAATGAGATTCAAGGGAAGTCATTGCTGCCCCACCGTTTCAGGCCCTTTGCCTAGCCCTGAAAAGCGGTCCCTAGGGTTTCGCCCCAGAGGTAGCTCGCGCCGCTGCGGGCCACTCCCCTCCGAGCTACACTTACTCTGAAAAATGCCCTGAAAACGCTCATTTTTCGCCGTTCTGCGCCGGCCCTTTATTGCATCGGCACAAGCGACCTGCCTGCCGCCCCTTGTGTTGTGCAAGAGTAACTGTTCACTGGCCTCGCAGTGTATAAACGAAGGCGGACACTGTGGANTCGTCCTGGCGCCGAACCGTGGTCAGCTGGCGCCGATAGGCGGGCCCCTCGAATGCATCCAAGATCTGCCAGTAATGCGTCAGTGCCGCACTGAAGAACAGTTGCCCCGACACCTGCTCGCCCTTTGCATCCAGTATCAGCACGGGATATCCCAAAGCTGCACCGATACCATCAGGATACAGTCGACCAAACACATGGGCCCGTTCCCAGCGACCAATCAAAGGCGCCAGTACCCTTTCATTCTCGCGTCCCGGTAGCAGTGTGCCATAGACAAAAAGACAGTCTGGCTGCTCGTGCTGCATTGACTGGCGTTAAACTGAAAGGAAGTCCGGATCCTGCATGTGGGCCAGCAGGTCTTTGGTTTTTTGACGCATCAGGGCTTCGTCACCGCGAGCCTCCACATTCAGCCTTACTACCGGCTCGGTATTGGACATCCGCAAGTTAAAGCGCCAGTCAGCAAAGGCCATGGACAGTCCATCCGTATGATCGACACTGTGGGCATGGGTAGCATAGTGCTGCTCCATAGCCTTCAGCAGTCGCGCCGGCTCGGCAATCTCACGGTTGATTTCGCCGCTGGCCGGGAAGGCCTGCATGCGCTCGTCTACCAGTTCCGCCAGCGACTTTTCCTGCTTGCACATTAATTCAATAACCAGCAGCCAGGGCACCATGCCGCTGTCGCAGTAGGCGAAATCGCGAAAGTAATGATGGGCACTCATCTCGCCTCCGTAGATGGCGTCTTCCTGCCGCATCTTCTCCTTGATGAAGGCATGTCCCGACTTGCATTGAATTGCCCTGCCGTCATATTTTTCGACGATCTCCAGAGTACTCCAGAGCAAGCGCGGGTCATGTACGATTGCGGAGCCCGGAACTTTTTCCAGGAAGGCCTGGGCCAACAAACCGACGATATAATAGCCCTCGATGAAGCGGCCGTCGGCGTCGAAGAAAAAGCAGCGGTCGAAGTCTCCATCCCAGGCAATACCGAGCCGCGCTCCACTGGATTTGATCGCCTCTATGGTCGGAGCGCGATTCTCCTCTAGCAGCGGGTTCGGCACGCCGTTGGGAAAATTGCCGTCGGGTTCATGATGAACCTTGATGAACTCGAGAGGTAAATGAGACTCGAGTCGATCTATCACTACGCCTGCGCCACCATTGCCGGCGTTGACGACTACCTTCATCGGTTGCAGCACAGCGCTGTCGATGTAGCCCAGCAGGTGCTCGATATAGGCATCCCGAGGATCGGCCTGTGACTCGCTGCCCTGACGCTCTGAATCCTTGAACTCATTGCGTTCGGCAATTTCACGGATTTCTTTGAGCCCGGTGTCAGCGCTTATGGGTCGCGATTCGGAGCGCACCAGCTTCATGCCATTATAGTCTTTGGGGTTGTGACTGGCGGTAACGACGATGCCGCCATCGGCCTTGAAGTGGGAGGTGGCGAAATAAACTTCTTCGGTGCCGCACTGACCAATGTTGATGACGTCGGCACCGGCCTCGGTGATGCCGCGCACCAGGGCCGCACAGATTTCTTTGCTGGTGAGGCGAATGTCGTAGCCAACTACTACTTTTTCGGGGCTAAGATACTCCACAAAGGCCCGACCAATGCGGTAGGCAATGTCTTCATTGAGCTGATCCGGAATTCGGCCGCGCACATCATAGGCTTTGAAACAGGTAATTTCTTCTCGCATGGCCGCTGACTCACTGGTTGTCGTAAGTGTAGTTGGTGGCTTCGATGAAACCGTCGACACTGCCGCAATCAAAACGGCGGCCCTTGAATTTGTAGCCGATCACGCCTCCGGCCTTTGCCTGCGTCAGCAGCGCATCGGTGATCTGCATTTCGCCATTCTTGCCGGGTGGCGTGCTAGCGATGATCTCATAAATGTCGGGAGTCAGTATGTAGCGTCCGATGATGGCAAGATTACTGGGGGCATCTTCTGGCGCCGGCTTTTCTACCATATTGCTCAGTCGGAAAATGCCGTCCTCTTCTTCTTCGCCTTCGATCACGCCATAGCGATGAGTCTTGTCCGCAGGAACTTCCATGATGGCAACGATACTGCACTGATACTTTTCATACAGATCCACCATCTGTTTAAGCACTGAGTCTCCTTCTCCGATGCAATAGTCATCGGCGAGAATGACGGCGAAAGGCTCGTGCCCGATCAGATTACCGCCAACCAGGATCGCATGCCCCAGCCCCTTCATCTCAACCTGACGCGTATAGGAGAAACTGCAGGTTTCAATGATGCGGCGGGTGTCGTCGAGTAACGCCTCTTTGTCGGAGCCGGCGATCTGATGCTCCAGTTCATAGCTGATGTCGAAGTGATCCTCAATGGCTCGCTTACCGCGCCCGGTTACGATGGCCATGCCGGTAATACCTGCACTCATGGCCTCCTCGACGCCATACTGAATCAGTGGTTTGGTGACCACCGGCAACATCTCCTTGGGCATAGCCTTGGTTGCAGGTAGAAAGCGGGTTCCGTATCCCGCCGCGGGAAATAGACACTTCTTTATCGCTGGCATTTCACTGTCCTGATTTTTTTAAATTCCTGGAATGACTTGCTGGAACCGATCGAGCCTAGTTTGCGCGCCCGTACCGATCATCAAATCTAACGATATCATCTTCACCAAGATAGTCACCTACCTGCACTTCAATCAACTCGACGATCTCGTCGCCGTCATTGGAAAGTCGATGCTTGCTGCCCAGGGGGATGAACGTCGATTCGTTAACGGCCAGGTCAAACTCCCGCTCGTCACAGATTACCCGGGCAATGCCCTTGATAACAGTCCAGTGTTCAGCGCGGCGGTGATGGAGCTGCAGGGATAATGCAGCTCCTGGCTCGACGATGATGTGTTTGACCTGGAATCCTTCCCCGCTAGCGACTGACTCATAGGAGCCCCAGGGCCGGCGCACCAGAGTATGATTCTCGGCCTCTTCACGCCCGGCAGCCTGCAGACTGTTCACGATCTCTTTAACCTGTTGAGTCTTCGACCTGTCGGCGACCAGCACCGCGTCCGCAGTCTCGACGATCACGGCATTGTCGATTCCTACTGCCGCAACCAGACGCGAGCCCGACTGTACATAACTGTCGCTGACCTGCTCCAGAAGCACGTCGCCGTTAACGACATTGCCCGCCCCATCCCTGGAGCCGGTCTGCCAAATCGCATCCCACGCGCCCAGGTCGCTCCAACCAGCATCCAGCGGCATCACCACGGCCCGATCAGTGGGCTCCATGACCGCATAGTCAATGGATTCACTGCGGCAGGCAGCGAATTCAGTTTCCGGCAATGACTGAAAATCCTCGCCTCGAATCAACCCTGAATAAGCCTCAGCGCAGGCCTGATAAATGTCTGGCGCGTGCTGTTTCAGCTCGGCCAGATAGCTGCTGGCTTTAAAAATGAACATCCCACTGTTCCAGAGATAGTCGCCGCTTGCGAGATAGCTCCGAGCCCGGTCGAGATCCGGTTTCTCCACAAATTCAGCGACGCCGAAGGCTCCCTGGCTGGGCATCGATTCGCCTTTGCGAATATATCCGTAACCGGTTTCTGGGGCACCTGGCACTATACCGAAAGTGATCATTTCACCCTTGGCCACTATCGCGCCAGCACGTTGAATGGCTGCACGCAACGCTGCTTCGTCCGCAAAAACATGATCGGCTGGCAGAACCAGCATTTCAGCTTCAGCATCCAGTTCCGTAACCCACTGCGCGGCCACGGCAACGGCCGGCGCCGTATTGCGTCCCAGTGGCTCCAGCAGAATATGGCTCTTGTCGACGCCAAGCTGACGCAACTGCTCAGCCACGACGAAACGCTGTTCGGCGCTGCACAAGACTACGGGGTCAGCCAATTGCGGCAAGCCGATGATCCTGGTGAGCGTGTCCTGAAACAGGCTGCCGCGATTTCCGGGAAAGCGGATGAACTGCTTTGGTAACTTCGCTCGAGACAGGGGCCAGAGGCGAGAGCCTATACCGCCGGCCAGGATCACTGGATAGAGCATTGAATCATCCCTAATTGAGGTGGCGACATACTAGCAAATTAACGGAAACAGAGAAAAATCCGGCTCTTCGTCTGGTCCTGCGACAGGGCTGTTCAGGCCAATTCCCTATCGATTATTAGAGCTTGGCGCGATAAACTCCGAGACCGAAATGCACTGCCCCGGATGGGCGACGGAAGACCATGAAAGCAGAAAGGAATGAAAACTTTGTTCCGAAAAGCTCATACGACAAGGAAGAACTCCTGCAATGCGGCTATGGCAAACTTTTCGGACCCGGCAATGCGAGGCTGCCAGTGGGCAATATGCTCATGCTTGATCGCATCACCGAGATTAATGACCACGGCGGCAAACACGGCCGCGGACAAATCCTGGCCGAACTCGACATCAACCCGGAGCTTTGGTTTTTTGATTGTCACTTTCCTGGCGATCCGGTAATGCCGGGCTGCCTGGGACTGGACGCGCTCTGGCAGCTTGTCGGTTTCTTTCTGGGCTGGCGCGGCTTTCCCGGGAAAGGCCGGGCCCTGGGGTCCGGTGAAGTCAAGTTTGCCGGCGAAATACTGCCCGATGCGAACAAAGTGGTGTACGAACTGACAATCAGTCGGGTCATCGACCGCAAACTCGTAGTCGGAATTGCCGATGGCTCCGTCGCCGTGGACGGCAATATCATCTACACAACTAAAGCATTAAAAGTCGGTTTGTTCACGCCGGAAAATACTTTCTCAGCCTGAGGCCACTATGCGACGCGTCGTTGTAACCGGAATCGGCATCGTCTCCTGCCTTGGTAATGACCAGGAGGCCGTGCTGGACTCTTTGCGAGCGGGCCGAAGTGGCATCCGCTTTAATCAGGCCTATGCCGACATCGGCATGCGCAGCCACGTCAGCGGCAGCGTGCAGATTGATACTGCAGAACTTATCGATCGGAAAATATTGCGGTTCATGGGCGACGCCTCTGCCTACAGCTACATCGCCATGCAGCAAGCCATTGCCGACGCCGGCCTCGAGGAACCACAGATCAGCGACGAGCGTGTCGGCATCGTCGCGGGCTCAGGCGGAGGTTCACCTGAAGATCAACTGGAATCTACCGATATCTTGCGCGAAAAAGGTATGCGCAGAGTCGGGCCCTATCGAGTTCCGCGTACCATGAGCAGCTCAGTCTCCGCCTGCCTGGCCACGGCCTTCAAGGTCAAGGGTGTGAACTACTCAATTTCTTCCGCCTGCGCGACTTCTGCCCACTGCATCGGCAATGCTGCAGAGCTGATTCAAATGGGCAAGCAGGATCGGGTCTTTGCGGGCGGCGGCGAGTCGGAGCACTGGTCGCTTTCGCATATGTTCGATGCCATGGGGGCACTGTCCACCAAGTTTAATGGCACTCCGGAGAAGGCTTCCCGAGCCTTCGACGCTGATCGCGACGGCTTTGTCATCGCCGGTGGCGGTGCCATGCTGGTCATGGAAGAGCTGGAAACGGCGCTGGCGCGCGGCGCGAAAATCTACGCCGAGCTCACTGGCTATGCGGCCACCTCGGACGGTCATGACATGGTAGCGCCTTCCGGCGAAGGCGGAATCAGAGCCATGCGCATAGCCAATGCGAGACTGGAAGGTGAAGTCGATTACATCAATACTCACGGCACCAGTACCCCGGCAGGCGACATTTCGGAGCTCAAGGCGATTCGCGAAGTCTTCCGGGATCAGGTCCCGATTATCAACTCAACGAAATCACTCACCGGCCATTCTCTCGGTGCTGCCGGGGCGCAGGAAGCTATTTACAGCCTGCTGATGATGCAACACGATTTCATCGCCGCCTCTGCCAATATTGAAAATCTGGACCCGCGAGCCGAGGGACTGCCTATCGCCCGCGAGCGCCAGGACAACGTCGACTTAAAGCGCGTTATGTCCAATAGCTTCGGTTTCGGCGGCACCAACGCCTGCCTGGTCTTTGATCGCTATCAAGAATAGCTCTGACGGAGAGTCGAGTTACTATGCCATTACTCACTCGCTCAATCTTCTGCACACTATTTTGTGTCGGTGCCATCATGCCCACCCAGGCCCAGCCAGGTGGTCTTTCTGCCCTCGACAGACAGCAGCGCCCGGTTCCTCTGCCGCTGGACGAAGCCTTTCCGTGGTACGTGAGTGAGCCTGCGCCCGGCAGCTGGAAAGTCACCTGGGATCCAGCTCCCGGGCATTATCTCTACCGCCATGCCTTCGCCTTTTCCCTGCAGAGGAATCCGGATTCACAGCCCGAGCCTCTGGCCTTCGACCTAGCCGACGGTGAGCGCAAGACTGATCAGTTCTTTGGCGATATTCAGGCCTATTACACAACCGTCACCGTCACCCTGGACCTGCCTGGCGGACTGCCCGACGGCAGCCGGCTTTGGATCGAATATCAAGGCTGTGCCGATTGGGGATTCTGCTATCCGCCCCAGCGCCAGGGTTTTTCCGCTCTGCCCTGAGCGCGAATTTTTCGCATTAAGGGATGAATCGGCAGTAAAATTCTGAGAAAATGCCGCTAAAATTGATAATCAGGTAGATAAATCGCCTGATTGTCCGATGAACTAATCAGCGGAACCCGGCCATGGCCTCTATCCTTGCACTGCACGGACCAAACCTGAATCTGTTGGGCCAGCGTGAACCCCATATCTACGGGTCTGAGAGCCTCGAAGACATCAATAGCCGCCTGGGCTTTTTATGTACAGAGGCCGGCCACGACTTCAGGGCGCTGCAGAGCAATTCCGAGGCCGAGCTTATCGAGCGCCTGCACCAGGCACGCAGCGATGGCACGGGCTTCATGCTGGTTAATTTCGGGGGTTTTACCCACACCAGCATTGCCCTGCGCGATGCCGTTCTGGCGGCAGAGACTCCCTTTATCGAAGTGCATCTTTCCAACCTGCATGCACGCGAAGACTTTCGTCACCATTCCTATTTCTCCGATATCGCCGTAGGCAGTATCGTCGGCCTTGGAGCCCAGGGTTACGAGCTGGCTTTGCAAGCTGCATTCAAGAAACTGGACTCCTGAAATTACGCCATTACCCGGACCTGACTATGGATATCAGAAAAGTCAAAAAGCTCATTGAGCTGCTGGAGACTTCAGACATCGCCGAGATTGAGATTAAGGAGGGCGAAGAGTCCG
>JGI12109J20283_10706564_pt1 | contig 28549 bp, 24 predicted proteins | sample ElkSlonscriptome_12_FD_20283 | JGI IMG/M metagenome (IMG submission 20283)
GGTGGCCATGTGGCGGTGATTCTGGACCTGCGGCTGCCGGATGCCTCGGGTCTCGACATCCTGCGCGAAATCCGGGCCGAAACCCATGCCGAAACCCAGGACGCGGCGGTTGTCGTCGTCACGTCGCAGGGGTCGATGCAGGTCGCCGTGGAGGCCATGCGCGAGGGCGCCGACGATTTCCTGACCAAACCGTTCGCGCCCGACCGCCTGCGCGTGACGCTGAAGAACGCCGTCGAGCGCCACGCCATGGCCGGCACCCTCCGGCGCATCAAGAAGGAGATCGGGCGCGAGACCTTCCACGGCTTCATCGGGTCGTCGCTGGCCATGCAGGCGGTCTACCGCACCATCGAGGCGGCGGCGCCGTCGCGCGCCAGCGTCTTCATCACCGGCGAATCGGGCACCGGCAAGGAGGTCTGCGCCGAGGCCCTGCACCGCGCCAGCGCCCGCGCGAAGGGACCCTGCGTGGCCATCAACTGCGCCGCCATCCCGCATGAACTGATCGAGAGCGAGGTGTTCGGCCACGTCAAGGGTGCGTTCACAGGCGCCACCGCCGATCGGAAGGGCGCCGCCGCGCGCGCCGATGGCGGTACGCTGTTCCTGGACGAGGTGTGCGAGATGGACCTGCAACCCCAGGTCAAGCTGTTGCGCTTCATCCAGACCGGGAAACTCCTGCCCGTGGGCGGTACCAAGGTTCAGGAGGTGGACGTCCGCTTCATCTGCGCCACCAACCGCGATCCGTGGTCAGAGGTGCAGGCCGGGCGCTTCCGCGAGGACCTGTATTTCCGCCTGCATGTCATCCCCATCCATCTGCCGCCCCTACGCGAGCGCGGGGCGGATGTGGTGGAGATCGCCCGCGCCTTCCTGGAGCGATTCGCCGCCGAGGAAGGTCGTGACTTCGAGGGCTTCACGCCGGAGGCCGAGGCCCTGCTGACGCGGCTGTCGTGGCCGGGCAATGTCCGCCAGCTTCAGAACGTGCTGCGCAATGTGGTCGTGTTGAACGAGGGACCGCTGGTGACCGAGTCCATGCTGGAGGGCCCGGTCCGGACCCTGGGGCAGGGGCGGCCGGCGCCGCCGCCGGCGGAGGCTCCAGCCGATGGTGCGGCGCCACCGCCGGCCCCCGAAGGCGGCGGGGCGGACCAGGGCGACGCCGGCCCCATGGGCGCACTGCGCCAGCAACACGACCTGCGGCCGATGTGGCAGGTGGAGTGGGAGCACATGACGCGCGCGCTCAAGGCCTGCCAGGGCAACGTGCCGCGCGCCGCCGCCCTGCTGGAGATCAGCCCCAGCACCATCTACCGCCGCATCCGCCAGTTCGGCGATCCGGTGGCCGGAACCCCGCCGGTGGGCGGGGCGGGCGGCAGCGCCACCGGCTGATCCGCGCGCACGGCGCACAGGCACCAGCGGCCCAATGCCATCATAGATCGAGTTCACCATGCGACCCGAGACGGACCAGGACCAAGGTTTGGTCATCGGGCTTGTGGTAGATCATGATCAGGTCGGGCTTGATGTGGCAATCGCGATGGTCTCGCCATTCTCCGGACAGGGCGTGATCCCGGTGACGCGCCGCCAAGGCTTTGTCCAGCGCAAGGTTTTCAATGATCAGACGGAGATCGTTTTCCAACGTGCCCCGGTGGCGGCCCTTGGCCTCACGTTTGTAGTCTCTGCGGAACTGCGTGGTGCGTTCAATCGTCCGCACGCAGATCCTCCATCAGAGCGTCCACGCTGTAGAACCGGGGCAGAGTGCCGGCCCGGGCTTCCCGCATGGCCGCGATGGTCTCGGCGTTGGGACGTAGGGGCTCGAAGGGCAGCGCCTTTTCGGTGGCGATCCGCACCATCATCATCCTGAACGCGTCCGAGACCGTAAGCCCCATGCTCGCCAGCACGTCGGTCGCTTCTTCCTTGATGCGCCCGTCGATGCGCGCGCGCACAACATCGTTCCGAGCCATGTCTATCCTCCTGCCTTGTGTGCTACATCGTAGCTCAAGCGTGACGGCGGCTCAAGCGGGCGACGCCAGGGGCGGCAGCGACACCGGCTGATCCGCGCGCACGGCGCACAGGCTTTGCACCACGCCCTCGCCCCGGCCGGAGGGCATGGGCTGGAGGCCCTGTTCGAACGCCACCAACTGCAGCCGACCCGCCACGGCGTCCAGGAACTCTCCGGGGCGCGCGAGGTGGTCCGGGTTGCGCGGGCGGGCGATGCGTTCGTGGCCGACCATGAACGTCTGGCACAGCAGCACGCCGCCGTCGGCCACCGCGGCGACCATGTCGGGCAGGCGCGGCCGGTTCAGATAGTTGGTCACCACCACGGCGTCGAACGCGCGTCCGGCAAAGGGCCAGGGCCGGCCGTCCTCCAGGTCGGCCGTGACGATCTCCGCCCGGTCGGCCAGATCGGCGACATACTCGGTGTCGCGGTCGACGAGGGTCACGGCGAACCCCCGCTCCAGCAGCCAGCGGGCATGACGGCCGCCGCCGCACGCCACGTCCAGCACTCGCCCGCCGGGTCGGATCAGGGCGGCGAAGCGGGTGACCCAGGGCGACGGCACGGTCAGGCTCAGGTGAACGGCGGGCGGCGGCACGGCGGGTGGGCTCCGATGGCGGCAGGGGACCGCCGGTGCCATCGCACGAACCGCACCCGGCCGCAACGGCGGATCCACGGCCCTTCCGCGCACGGCAACGCCCGAAGCGATGCCAGGCATCCCTCCGGGCGCGCCGGTTCACACAAAAGGGCTCGGACCGCGCGATCAGCCGTAGGCGTGCGCCTCGCGATCCCCGTGGTACGTCGGCTGCGGGGCAAGGGCGCCGAACACGCCGCCCAGAATGGCGCCAAAGATCAGGTGCAACACGAGGGTCGCGATCGCCGGCGCAATCCCGATCGACAGGCCGAACAGACCGGTTCCGGCCATCGGCATGACGACCAGCATCATCAGCAGCCAGCCCGCGACCGAGAACACCATGCCCCGGGCCCAGTCGGCGGCACCGGGCAGATAGGGCTGAAGCAGGGCGAACAGGCCGCCCCAGGCCACGACCCCGACCATGATGTGCATCAGCCAGCCGACGATCGGCGAGGCCGGCAGACCGACCCAGCTATAACCGATGCGGGTCAGCAGTTCGATGGCGTTCACCGCCGGCAGCAGCCCGGCCATCGCCTTGATCATCATCAGGATCGACAAGGCGAGCGTGGCCACGATGCCGGCAACCAAGCCCCGTCCGATGTGAGTCATCATGACGAACCTCCTTCCGTTTGGGGACGCCCCCGCGCCTGCCCTCGCCAGGGGCCTCGGCAGGCCGGAGACGCCTTCGGGGTGGTGCACGCTGTCTCACATGCCCCCGACAGATTCGAGTCGACGTAGGGTGTTTCAACCACCCGGGAGGCCGCAAAATCGTCAGGGGCCGGATCGCCTTGTCACCGCGCCGGGCGGTCTGCGATGCTGGGGGCGTTTGCACTCTGTTGAGGACGGTCGGGGTAGACTGATCCCTTGACCCCTGTTTTGACCGGACGGTTCGGATGATCCTGTATGCCCTTCAGTGCGATGTCGGCCACACGTTCGAGGCATGGTTCCGTGATGCCGCCGGGTTCGACGAGCAGGCCGAGGCGGGGGTGATCAGGTGCCCGGTCTGCGGCACCCACAGCGTCACCAAGGCCATCATGGCGCCCCGGCTGGCGCGTCACCACGGCGCCCGGCAGGCCGGGACGCGGCCGGGCGGGGAGCAGTCGGCCGACGCCGGCCCGCCCGCTGCCGCTGCCGCCGCCACCGCCGCCGACCAGAGCGCAACGGCGGACGCGGTGCCGGGTTCGGCGGCCCCCGCCAACGCCCCCGCCGCCGCCACCGGGCCACGCGCCGAGGCGGCGCGGCGCCTCGCTTCGGCTCTGGAAAGCCTGCGGAGCACGGTCGAGCAAACCTGCGACAATGTCGGCGACCGCTTTGCCGAAGAGGCGCGGCGCATCCACTACGGCGAGACCGAGGCCCGGGGCATCTACGGCCGCACGACCCCGGACGAGGCCGAGGCCCTGCGTGACGAGGGCGTGGAGTTCGCGAGCCTCCCCTGGCCCCGCCGCTCGGACGCGTAAGACCGGCCGACCGAAGTGGTGACTTTTTCCAATGCGCCTAGAGCAGATCGTTTGGGCGGATTCGCGCGTCCCATTTGCCCTGCCGAGCGGGTCAAATGGGACGCGATCGGCCTAGCGCCGCCACCATCCCCGGCGGTTGCCGGACTGCCGCGCCGGGACCTCGATGACGGTTGTTCCGTCGTCGTCACCATCGTTTTCCGGTTCGGACGCTGGCGAGTCGGCCGAGTCGTCCCCGGCGTCGGAGTCGGACACGGCGGTGGCAGGGGCCGCCTCGTCCGGCTCGGTCTCCGCTTCGGGCGGGTCGGGCGCGTCGGTCGGCGCGACACCCTCGGCGCCGTTGTCCACGTCCTCCGTGCGGACCTCTGCCGTCGCGGCCTGCTCGGTGTCGCGGTCCTCGCCCCCGTCGTCCGCCGTCGAGGCGGCGGCCGTGTCACGCTCGGACTCCTCCGCGTCGGCGACATTGTCGTTGGCCGTTTCGCCAACGGACTCTGGGGACTCCTCAGAGTCCGCGTTCGCGGCCTCGGTCTCGGTCCGGCGGTTGCGGCGTCCGCCACGCCGCCGCCGCGAGCGCCGCGACCGGCTGGAGCGCGAGGCCCCCGACTCCTGCCCATCGTCGCCGGCCTGTTGGTCGTCATCGGTGTCGTCGCCGTTCGAGGCGTCGTCTTCACCGTCACCATCGCCACCGTTCTCCCCACCGTTGTCTGAGACCTCGGACTCGGTGCCGGTGCGATCGCTGTCGCGTCGGGGCTTGCGCCGGCGCCGCCGCTTCTTGCGGTTGCGGGAGGACGAATCGCCGTTGTCGCGGGCCTCGTCCCGGCTCCCGGTCTCCGCGTCGTCCTGTTCGGCGTCGGCGTCGGCGTCGTCCTCGACCGGGACCGGCGCCACGGTGCGGGCGGCCGGGCTGGGGCTGGCATCCTCGGCACTGTCGGGCCGGTGCTCGCCGCGCACCCGCTCCATGGTGTAGGCGGGGATGATCAGGCTGTCGTCGCCCTCGATGGAGACGCGGAAGTCGTAGCGGCTTTCGATCGCCGTCAGCATGGCGCGCTTGTTGTTGAGGATGTAGAGCGCCACGGGCGTGGGCACGGTCAACGTGACCTCCGACGAGCGCCGGCGCACCCCCTCTTCCTCGATCACCCGCAGCATGTGGATGGCGGTGGATTCGATCGACCGCACCACACCGGTGCCCTGGCAGTGCGGGCAGGTGTGGAAGGCGGTTTCCATCAGGCTGGGCCGCAGCCGCTGGCGCGACATCTCCATCAGGCCGAAGGGGCTGATGCGGCTGACCTGAATGCGCGCGCGGTCCTGCTTCAGGGCTTCTTTCAGGCGCCGTTCAACCGCCGCGTTGTTGCGGTTCTCGTCCATGTCGATGAAGTCGATGACGATCAGCCCGGCCAGGTCGCGCAACCTCAACTGACGGGCGATCTCGTCGGCGGCCTCAAGGTTGGTCTTGAGCGCCGTTTCCTCGATATGGCGTTCCTTGGTCGAGCGGCCGGAGTTGACGTCGATGGCCACCAGGGCCTCGGTCTGGTTGATGACCACCGTGCCGCCGGACTTGAGCTGCGCCGTCGGGCTGTGCATGGCGTCGAGCTGGCTTTCCACCTGGAAGCGGTGGAACAGCGGCATGTCCTGTTCACGGTAAGGCTGCACCTTGCGCGCGTGCGACGGGGTCAGCATCTTCATGAAGTCCTTGGCGGCGCGGTATCCCTCCTCGCCGTCAACCAGAACTTCCTCGATGTCGCGCGTATAGATGTCGCGGATGGCCCGCTTGATGAGGTTCGCTTCCTCGTGGATCAGCGCTGGCGCGATGGACTTCAGGGTGGTCTCCTTGATGACCTCCCACTGCCGCATGAGATACTCGAAATCGCGCTTGATCTCGGCCTTGCTGCGTTCGGCGCCGGCGGTGCGCAGGATGACCGAGCCGCCGGGCGGACCGTGCAGGTCGCCCAGGATGGCCTTCAGGCGGCGGCGGTCGGTCGTGCTGCTGATCTTGCGCGAGACGCCGCCGCCCCGGGCGGTGTTGGGCATGAACACGCAATAGCGCCCGGCCAGCGACAGGTAGGTGGTCAGCGCCGCGCCCTTGTTGCCGCGCTCTTCCTTGACCGCCTGCACCAGCAGGATCTGGCGGCGCTTGATGACCTCCTGGATCTTGTAGTGACGCAGGGCGTTGGCCTGAAGCTGCGGCGAGGCGGTGGCGACCGTCTCTTCGCCGCCGACGTCCTCGACATCGGACTCGGTGGTGTCCGACTCGTCGCCACCCTCCGCGCCGTTGCCCTCGCCGTCATCATCGTCGGCGCCGTGGTCCGCCGCCGCGCCGCCTTCGGCGCGGCGTTCCTCCTCGGCCTCGGCGGCGCGTTCACGCTCCGCCTGCTCGGCCAGCAGGGCCTGCCGGTCGGCCACCGGGATCTGATAGTAGTCCGGGTGGATCTCGCTGAACGCCAGGAAGCCGTGGCGGTTGCCGCCATATTCGACGAACGCCGCCTGCAGGGACGGTTCGACCCGCACCACCTTGGCGAGGTAGACGTTTCCCTTGATTTGTTTCTTGGTGCTGGTCTCGACGTCGAACTCTTCAAGCCGGGTGCCGTCCAGCACGACCACCCGCGTTTCCTCGGGATGGCCGGTATCGATTAGCATTCTCTTTGTCATGCAGGGGCGAACTCCGTGGGGCCGCCGGCGCCCAGTCCGCCGAAGCGGGGACGCCGGGGCCTGATCTCAACCGGAGACCGGAGTCCGGCAGGTCGGGCAGGGTCGCGCACACGCCGTGCGTCGCCGTCTGAGCGACGCGCACGGGTCGGGCCGCCCATCGGCTCCTTTCGCCGCCAGCGGCGCGCGGGGCCACGGCCGCCTGGGGCCGTGGCACACGCCGGAACGACAGCGGGGGAGCGAATGGGGGCATATACGAATCCTCCGGCCCGGAGCCTGACGGCCCGGTCTCGAATGTAAGGTGTCAACGCGCGGCCGGTCGCCGGTCGGCGGCATGAGAGACGGCGGACCAGGAACACCAGACGCGCCGTCCTCGGACGCGCCGACGTCCCGTGCCACCCGGCCATCGAGTGGTTTGTCCGGCCGGCCCCCGACGCCGAGTCACGCCGTGGCGCGGAGACCCCGCGACCCGCCGTTCGCCGCGTCACGCTCTGTCCGTCGGTCCGGCGCGGGCGGTCCCGGCACCGGAGCCTCACGACCGACAACGAAAATCCATCTGAGAGAATAGTCACCGCATGTCGTCCCGACAATATGCTATGTACTGCTTTGGGTCAGACGCGTGCGCGGCGCCATCGCGGCTCGGCCGGCTCGGCCGGCCCGACCTGACCCGCCGCGCCGCTGGGCTGTGCCCGATGGAGGCGCCCGGAACGGGTCACCCATCGCGATGAGGTCAACGCCCCTTTGTTCATCGAACTGTGTTCATCGAAATGGCCGGTGTTTGGATCGAATTCGCGTACAAAGATTTTTCTTTTGTTGTTGAAGGCTTGTGTGGATAGGCGTATATCTTGGTCGAAGATTGGGGTGCATGGGAATCGTTGCTTGCCATAGGACGGACAGCATGAGGGCCAGCGCGCACGGTCACACGGGGCCAGGCCCCTGGGAGTCCCCTCCCGGGGCCGATCCCGGCGTGACGCCGGCAACGCCTTCCTTGTCGTCTTTGTCGGCGCCGTCCTCGCGTCGCGGCCTCTTGCGGACCGGCGCCCTGGCCGGCGCGTCCGGCGTGCTGTTGGGGCCGGCGTTGGCGGTCGAGGCGCTGGCGGCCAACAAGGCCACCGGCTTCCGGCTCGGCCAACACACCCGCAAGACGCGCGTCGTGATCGATCTGGCCGGCGAGCCCACCTACCGGGTTTTCACCCTGACCGAGCCGGCCCGGCTGTTGATCGACCTGGCGGACTCCGACTGGCTGGTGCCGGCCGGTGCGCTGCCCGACAGCACGGGCCATATCGCCCGCGTGCGCTATGGCTTGTTGGACGGCGGTCTGACACGCGTGGTGCTGGACCTGACCCGGCCGGCCCGCATCGAGACGGCTTTTGCCCTGTCGCCGCGCGACGGCCACGCGTGGCGCCTGGTGGTGGATGTCGTCGACACGCCGGCCCGCGCCTTCCGCGAGACGGCCGGCCACGCCCATGCGGTCGTGGGCGGACCGATACCGGAGACCCCTGCCACGACGACGGCGGCGGTCGCCCCGGCGCCGTCCGAGACGCCCGAAACCCCAGATCCCCCTGCCTCGGCGGTCGCGAGCCCCCCCGTTCCGCCGCCAGAGCCGCCGCCGCAGGAGCTGCCGCGGCCGATGCCCTCCATTCTGGCCACGGGGACCGAACTGACCGCCGCCGGCGCGGGCGCCGCCGCGCTGTCCCAAGTCGCCTTCGTCCCGGTCCCGGCGCGCAAGCCGCCACCGCCCCACAAGCCACTGATCGCGCTCGATCCGGGGCACGGTGGGCGCGATCCGGGCGCCATCAGCGTGCACGGCGTCTACGAGAAGGACATCACCCTGGCCATGGGCCGCGAGTTGCGCCGGGTGCTGGTCGGCACCGGCCGCTATCGCGTCTTCATGACGCGCGAAAGCGATGTCTCGGTGCGGTTGCGCGAGCGGGTGCGGCGCGCCCGCGAGGCCGGGGCGGACCTGTTCGTGTCGATCCATGCCGACGCCATCGGTAATCCCAAGGTCCGTGGCCTGTCGGTCTACACGCTGTCAGAGAAGGCGTCCGACGCCGAGGCGGCCGCCCTGGCGGAGCGCGAGAACAAGGCCGACATCATCCTCGGCATGGACCTGCAGCACGAATCACACGACGTCACCAGCATCCTGATCGACCTGGCCCAGCGCGAGACCATGAACCGTTCGGTCTCGTTCGCCAACGCGCTGCTGAAAGAGCTGCCGCCCGACATCCGCACGCTGAACCACAGCCGCCGGTTCGCCGGGTTCGCGGTGCTGAAGGCGCCGGACGTGCCGTCGGCGCTGCTGGAAATGGGCTACCTGTCCAACGCCACCGACGAGAAGCTGTTGCGCCAGCGGGCCTACCGCGCCAAGTTGGCGCAGGCCGTGGTGCGCTCGCTGGACCGGTTCTTCACCACCGTCCAGGGGGCGCGGCTGCCCTGAGACGCGGCGGCCTTGACCGCGCCACATTCCCATCCTAACGGAACGAGAGTGCGATCCTGGCGTTAACGCCATGCGTCCCGCCCCGCCCCGGCGATCCGAATTGGCAGGCGCGGAGCGGCCACACCCCGCCAATGGTCATGCCCCCTGCCCATTGGTTTCATTCCCAGAACGCGCGACGGCCCCCCATGTTGAAGGTATTCCGGCTCTTTCTTAGCGGCACGATCGTCCTGTCGGTGGTCGGCTTGGCCGTCGTTGCCTACCTGTTCTGGCATTTCAGCGCCGACCTGCCGGCCTATCGGCACCTGAAGACCTACGAGCCGCCGGTTACCACGCGCGTCTATGCCTCGGACGGGCGGCTGATGGCCGAATACGCCATCGAGAAGCGCGTCTACCTGCCCATCGAGGCCATCCCGGAGCGGGTTCGCAATGCCTTCCTGTCGGCCGAGGACAAGTCGTTCTACAGCCACCCGGGCATCGACGCTCTGGGGCTGGCTCGCGCCGTCATCACCAACGTCCGCAACCTGAACACCGGCAGGCGGCCGGAGGGTGCGTCGACCATCACCCAGCAGGTGGCCAAGAACTTCCTGCTGACCAACGAGGTCTCGATCGAGCGCAAGATCCGCGAGGCGCTGCTCGCCTTCCGGCTGGAGCAGGCGTTCACCAAGGACCACATCCTCGAATTGTACCTGAACGAGATCTATCTCGGCTTTCAGTCCTACGGCGTGGCCGCCGCCGCCTTGAACTACTTCAACAAGTCGGTCGACGAACTGACCATTTCCGAGGCCGCTTTCCTGGCGGCGCTGCCCAAGGCGCCCAACAACTACCATCCCGTCAAGAATCCCCGTGCCGCCTACGCCCGCCGTGATTGGGTCATCGGCCGGATGCTGGACGACGGCCACATCACGCCCGAACAGGCCGAGCAGGCCCGTTCAGCGTCAATCATGCTGCGCGAGCGCGACGAGACCCAGGCGGTCTACGGCGCCGGGTTCTTCTCCGAGGAGATTCGCCGCACCCTGGCCGACCGCTACGGCGAGGACGCGCTGTACAAGGGCGGGCTGGCCGTGCGCTCGACCCTGGATCCGCGCCTGCAGAAGATCGCCGGTCGGGTGCTGCGCGAGGGGCTGGCCGCCTACGACCGCCGCCACGGCTGGCGCGGGCCGGTCACCACCCTGCCCGACGAACCCGGCTGGATGGGACCGCTGGAGGCAATCGAGCGGCCGCCCGGCGCGCCCGAGGAGTGGACGCTGGCGGCGGTGCTGGAGGTCGAGGCCAAAGCCGTCACCCTCGGCCTGCCCGGCGGCGAGAAAGCCACCATGCCGTTCGAGACCATGGAATGGGCGCGCCCGTGGCGGGAGAACCAGCGCGTCGGCCCCGCGCCGGACAGCGCCGACGACGTGCTGTCGCTCGGCGACGTGGTGCTGGTCGAAGAGGTCACCAACGACGAGGGCGAGCCGACCGGCACCTACGCCCTGCGCCAGATCCCCGAGATCGAGGGCGCCCTGGTGGCCATGGATCCGCACACCGGCCGCGTACTGGCGATGATGGGCGGCTTTTCCGCCGAACGCTCGGAGTTCAACCGCGCCACCCAGGCGCTGCGCCAGCCCGGCTCGGCCTTCAAGCCGTTCGTCTACATGGCGGCGCTGGAAAACGGCTACACCCCGGCGTCGATCATCCTCGACGCGCCGTTCGTCTACGACCAGGGGCCGGGCTTGGCCAAGTGGAAGCCGAAGAACTACTCGAACCGGTTCTACGGCCCCTCGACCCTGCGCATGGGCGTCGAGAAGTCGCGCAATCTGATGACCGTGCGCCTGGCCCAGGCCGTGGGCATGGACAACGTGGCCGACGTCGCCGAGCGGTTCGGCGTCGCCGACGACATGCCGCGCTACCTGGCCGCCTCGCTCGGCTCCATCGAGACCACCGTGCTGCGGCTGACCACCGCCTATGCCATGATCGCCAACGGCGGCAAGCGCATCGACGCCACCCTGATCGATCGCATCCAGGACCGCCACGGCGAGACCATCTATCGCCACGACGGGCGTCCGTGCGGACGCTGCCAGGAGGTCGGCTGGACCGGCCAGCCGGTGCCGGCCCTCCCCGATCCGCGCCCCCAGGTGATCGACCCCCTGACCGCCTACCAGATGGTGTCGATCCTGGAAGGCGTGGTGCGGCGCGGCACCGGCGGGCGCATCGGGGCGGCCATCAGCAAGCCGTTGGCCGGCAAGACCGGCACCTCCAACGACGCCGTCGACACCTGGTTCGTCGGCTTCTCGCCCGACCTGGCCGTGGGCGTGTTCGTCGGCTTCGACGAGCCGCGCACCCTGGGGCCGCGCGAGGCCGGCTCCACCGCCGCCGGCCCGATCTTCCGCGACTTCATGCTGGCCGCCCTGGAGGACACACCGGGCCGTCCGTTCCCGGTGCCGCCGGGCATCCAGTTCGTGAGCATCGACCGTCAGACCGGAACCCGCGCCAGCGGCGGCGAGGGCGCCATCACCGAGGCGTTCAAGCCGGGTGAGGGACCGGTCACCAACCCGACCGTGCTGGATGGCTCGGGCGCGGGAGGATATGGCGTGTCAGGGGACTACGGTTCCGCTGCTGTGCCCTCGACCCAGGGCGTGGGCGTGGTGCCGATGCCGGGAACCGCGGGCCGTTCGCCCTCGGCCGCCTATCAGCCCGGACAGCCGGTCGAACCGGGCCAGGGGCAGGTCGGCGGCCAAGTGGGCGGACAGGCGGGCGCGGCCCCGCCACCGCCACCGTCGGGCAGCCCCGCCGCGCCCCAGGCGGGCGGGTTGTATTGAGGACCCGCGCCCCTCAATCATCGTCCGCCAGCGCCGCCTTCGGGTCCGCCCGCGTCGCGCCGCTGGGGAACGTGCGCATCATCCACAGCAGCAGCAGCAGCCCCGGCACGGCCGCCAGGGTGGTGACCAGGAAATACGTCACCCAGTCCACCTGCTCCGCCAGCCAGCCACCGCCGGCCGAGAAGAACGTGCGCGCGAAGCTCATCAGGCTAGAGACCAGCGCGTACTGCGTCGCCGTGTAGGCGATGTTGCACAACGATGACAGGTAGGCCACGAACGCCGCCGTGCCCATGCCGCCGGTCAGGTTCTCGACGCTGATGGTCACCACCAGCCAGCCGAGCTCCGCCCCCACGTACGCTTGCCACGCGAAAACAAGGTTCGAGCCCGCCTGCGCCACGCCGCAGATCAACAGCGCCTTCATGATGCCCAATCGCGCCACCATCAGGCCACCCAGCAGGCCGCCGACGATGGTCATGACCACGCCGTAGCCCTTGGAGATCACGCCCACCTCGGTCTTGGTGAAGCCGATTTCCTCATAGAACGGCATGGCCATGATGCCCAGCAGCGCGTCGCCGTACTTGTAGAGCGCGATGAACACCAGGATCCAGATCCAGTGCCGCCGCGTCATGAAATCCACGAACGGGCACACCACCGCGCCGTACAGGAACCCCAGCGTCTCCCGCGCCCAGCCCGGCAGATGGGCGGTGCGCGCCAGCAGGGCCTCGACGCGCGATTCCTGCTCGCGCACGCTGGCCGTGGCGGCGGCGCGGTCGGGCTCGGGGCTGAGCAGGGCGGTGACGATGCCGATCCCCATCAGTCCGGCCATCGCCGAATAGGCCCAGAACCACCCGGCGACGTCGGCGACGATCAGCGCCCCGCCGCTGGCCACCACCATGCCGATGCGGTAGCCCAGCACGATGGTCCCGGCGCCGGCGCCGAGCTGGTGTTCCTCCAGGCTCTCGACACGGTAGGCGTCGATGACGATGTCCTGGGTGGCCGAGGCGAAGGCCAGCAGCACCGCCCACAGGGCCGTCCACCACAGATCAACGGCCGGGTCGGTCGCGCCCAACCCCACCATGCAGCCGATGATCAGGAGTTGGGCCAGCAGGAGCCAGCCGCGCCGCTGCCCCAGCAGGGGCGTCAGCAGCGGCAGCGACAGCCGGTCGACCAGTGGCGACCACAGGAACTTGAAGCCGTAGGCCGTGCTGGCGAAGGCGAACAGGCCGATGGTCGCCTTGGAGACCTCGGCCTCGGCCAGCCAGTACGACAGCGTCGAGAACACCAGCAGCAACGGCAGCCCGCTGGAGAAGCCCAGGAACAGCACGCGGATGACGCGGACGTCGCGGTAGACGGCCAGGCTGTGCCACCAGGCCTGAAGGCGAGGGGAGGACGCTGCGGGGATCACGGCGGCAGGAGCCTTTCAGCGGGGGGAGGAATGTCGATGGTGCCACCATCATCGTGTTCAGTATCCGCTGAAGCAAGGAGCGCTCGATGAGAAACCTACTCGTCGCAGTGTTGCTTTCCATGAGGCCGACGCGTAGCATCCTCGCACGTTATGGAGACAGCGTCCAAATTGACAGGTTCGGGCCAAGGACGACCCCCATGACTGATGACAAACCGTCCGACGGCCCCCTTTTGCGCATCACCAGCTACGACGCGGACACAGGCACGCTCTATCTTGAGGCCGATGCCGACGATACGGGGGCCGAAGCGGACCTGACCGATGACGAAATGATCGTTGTTCGCAACGCGGCGGGTCAGGTCGTGTCGGTGACGGTGCCGTTTATTGACACATACTGGTCCCGGCATTGGATAGCGTTGACGGAAGCCCTGTCACGGATCGGCCGTTTTGACCGCGCAGGCTTGGCCCGTGCGATCGGACGGCCCGGCGTGACGACGAGGCATATTTCCGCCTACCGCGCCGCGCGAACCGCGTCCGCCGGGCCGTACCGGGCTGGCGCTGGCCTGGATCGATAATCCCTGCGACGCCACAGGCAGGCTCGGACGGCGGGTGACCCGCCGTCCGATCGTGCGGCAAATGCCAGCCCCCTCACCCGCCCCGGGTCCGGCGGCGGACGGTGGCGACGATGCGGGCCAGGCCATGCACAATGGTCGCCAGCAGGGTCAGCCCCGCCAGCCCCCATCCGGTCACGGTCAGCCACGGATAGGTATCCCGCCCCGGCATATAGAAATCGGTCAGCGCCCCCAGCCGGCCGCCCTTTTTGTGGCATTCGTTGCAGGCGACGGCGTCCTCCTTCGGGGCCACCATGTGGTTCAGGGGCCAATAGGTCTCGGTCTCGACGAACCCGTAGTCCCCGGAGAACCCGACCGGCTGCAGCGCCATGCCGGCCTGCAACGCCTTGGGCCAATCGAAATTGTTCCAGAACGACGTGTCGTCCTTGCCGAACACATGCGGCAGGGCCAGCACGTTGCGCCCGGCGTCATAGGGCTGGCGGCTGCGCATCACCTTGAACGGCCAGATGCGCGAGTCCAGGTCGTCGGCCGCGCCCGCCGGGGCGTTGAGCGTGACCGGCCCTGACGGGTCGATGGTCTCGCCCTTCTTTACGTACTGGATGACGCCGTTGAACCAGCGGTATTCCGGCGTCATGTTTCCGGCCCAGGCGAAGTGGCCCTTTTTCGACGTATAGCTGACGTAGCCGTGCTCGTTGTGTTCGGTGAAAGGATCGCCCGCGTCCGTCAGGCGCCCGGCGGTGGACCAGTCCCAGGCGATCTTGGTCAGGCGATCACCGCGCGCGTACGCCGGGATGTGGCAGGTCTGGCAGGCCACGCGGTCGGTGTGGTCGTTCAGCTTCGACTGCTGCGGATGCGGCGTCATGCCGTGACAACTCTCGCAGGTGGCGCGGGTGTCGTCGGTATGGCCGGGCACGTCGATGCCTGTGCGGTCGACGGCCTTGGGGGCGTAGCGGCTGCCGGTCACCTCGTGGCCGCCGGTGGTGTGGCAGGTGGCGCACTGGAAATCGAGCCCGGCGGCGTCCATGTGCACGTCCAGGGCGAAGGTGGGCTCGATCAGCGAGGTGTCCAGGTCGCCGTGCTTGACGCCGTCCTCGCCGCCGCCGTTGAAGTGGCAGGCGCCGCAGTTGGCGCGGGACGTGGGGCCGACGTGCTGGGCGATGTCCGCCAGGTCCAGCGACGGATCGGCGCGGCCGGCATCCTTGGGCGGCTTGACGTAGTCGCCGGTGGTATCGTGGCAGACGAGGCAGTCGACCGCCGTTTCCGACGTGAAGTCGAAGCTTTCATCTTCCCAGCCGTAGCCGATGTGGCAGCTTGTGCAGCGTGGCCAGTTGGTCTCGATGGAAATACAGAAGTTGTTGACCACGTTGCGCTTGCCCAGGCCGGTCTGGCCGGTGACGGCGTTGTCATAGGTCCAGGTCCAGTGCGTCGTCTGGTGCAGTTGCTTGGCCGCGTTGGTGTGGCAGTGCAGGCAGGCCTCGGTCACCGCCGGGCCGTCGGCGAACGGCCCTTTCAACTCCTCGAACGTGGTATGGTCGGCGGTGGAATTCTCGGCCGTCGTCACCCAGGCCCCGGTGGAGCCGATGGCCCCCTGGGGATCGGCGTGGCCGACCGACGGCACCCCGGCCACGATCGCGGCGAGGCATAGGCCGGCGGCCATGACAAGACCGGACCAGACGTCACGGCCCGATAGGGGATGGCAGACTCCTCCCGGCATCTTGGTTGTCTCCCTGTTGGCCGCCGCTTGATTTTTTGTGATGGGACCCTGTCCGTCCCGGCGGCCGGCCGGCGGGGTCACGGTGGTGTCATCGTCTTCAGGAAAACCGGTTCAGGCGCGCAACGCATTGATGGAACGCACTGGGACGGAACGCACTGGCCGTGTCTCCTGCGCAGTGGACACCGCGCCGTGTCTTTGGCACTGTATCGTTACCGGGCCGGGACAATACGGCCGGGCTTCGCGGCGGGGGGGAGGCGACCGGTGGCGACGCTTCAAGACGACCTTCAGGGCATCCTGGAAAAGCACAAGATCGACCCGTCACCGGCGATCGGGGACCTGGTCGCCTTCGTCACCGAAAAGATCAAGCACACGGAAGAGCAGGCGAAGGCCGTCACGGCCGACACGTCGACCGCGCAAACCGTGCTGGCGTCGTTCGCGAAACAGTCGCAATCCGCCCGCGATCCCGTCGAGGTCATGCGGGAAATTCTGAAGGACGACGCCTACACCAAGGACGAAAAGGTCCTGCTGTTCATGATGTCGCGCGAGCGGTTCCGGAACCGGCGCCGGATGGCGTACATCTCCCTGGGGGCCATCGTCGTGGCGGCGATCCTGCTTGTGCTGGCGATCATGGTCGAGGCCTTCGGATGGGCCGACCCGCTGTCGGTGACGACGATGCAAAACGGCATGGAGACGACAGAGGATCGCTACGTTTCCGATATCATACAAAAATACGACACGACGATCATGTGGCTCGGCGGCTTTTTCACGTCGATCATCGCGTTCTATTTCGGCGCCTCCGCCCTGCGCCCATCCAGCTAGCGCGCGGTCCCTCCCACGTGTCCGCCAAAAGCCCGGGCGAGCCGACAGGAAGGGACAAAACCGCTCTCCAACCCTCCCCGTAAACGGGGCGATCCGATACACACATCCGTGCAGGCAGCGCCCGCCGCCTTCGCGGATGTGTCAATCGGATCGCCCGCCCGGCTGGTGTCGTCGTGTGCATTGTCGGCACCCCAGGTATCCCGGAGCGATGGCCGGTTTTTGTCGCGCCCGACGGCGCGTCTGCGATAGTCTCCCTGGAATTGTCCTATACGCGCCGGTGGGCACGGAACAGAGGCGTGTTTGAGCACTCGGCCTCCGAGGTGATATTCATGGAGTTCCAACAGGTTGGCACGGGCGTTCCCGGACTGGACGGGATCCTGGCCGGCGGCTATCTGGCGGCATGTCCCACCCTGATCATGGGGCAACCGGGGTGTGGCAAGACCCTGTTCCTGCTTCAGTTCCTGGCGGACGGGGCGAGCCGGGGCACGCGTGCCGTGTGCGCCACCTGCACCGAGTCGCCGGAGCGCCTGCAGGAGCACATGAAGGCGTTCGGGCATCCCGTCGAGCAGTGGATGGCCGACGGCCTGCTGGTGTTCGTCGATCTGCGTCCGGTGCCGGGCGAATTGGTCACCGGCGCCCTCGATCAGACCGTCATCAAGGTGCGGCTGGACGCCGCCCTGGGGGCCGGCGGCGCCGACCCCACCATGGGCCGGCTGGCGATCGACGATTTGAACCGTCTCGCCTATGCCTTCGATCCCAGCGGCATCGCCGCGCGGCAAACGCTGGACCTGCTGCGCCTGCTGCGCGACTCGGGCATCACCACGCTGATCTCGTCCGCCGAGACCGAGGCGGCCCGCGACAGTCTGGTGGACTACGCCGTCGACGCGGTGATCGAACTGCGCCAGACGGTCGAGCGCCGTTTGATGACGCGCACGCTTCGTGTCACGAAGATGCGCGGCGTTCAGCACGGCACCAACGAATACCCGTTCATGATCGACGATGCCGGGCCGTCGCTGATGCCCGTCACACAGCTTGAGGGGCAGTATCACGCGCGGGCCGGCATGGTCAGCACGGGGCACGCGCGCCTGGATGCCCTGTTGGGCGGCGGCCTGTATCGCGGCGGGTCGCTCATGATCACCGGGACATCCGGCGTCGGGAAGTCGACGCTGTGCGGCCAACTCGCCGCCGGTTTGTGTGCCGACGGGCTGCGGGTCGTCTACAAGACCTTCGAGCAGGAAGAAAGCGAACTCACGCACGATTTCCACGGCGTCGGGATCGACCTGCGGCCGTTTGTCGAGAACGGCCGCCTGCGGTTCGTGCGCGCCCGGTCCGTCGATTGCGGCCTGGAGGAGCACCTGATCCGGCTGGCCCGCATGGCGGATACGGACCGGCCGGATGTGCTGATCATCGACGCCGTGACCTCGATGACCGACCTGGGCGACGTGACCACCGTCAAGAGTATGCTGCTGCGCCTGATCGACACCTGCAAGAGCCGCGGCATTCTGATCATCATGGTCGAGTTGCTGTGGGACGCCCAGGACAGCGTCAGCCAGATGGGACTGTCGTCGCTGCTCGACACGTGGATCCGTCTGGAACTGCAACGGCAGGTCGGGGAATACGTGCGCCTGATCCGGGTCCTGAAGGGGCGTGGGGCGAACATCTCTCACCAGATCAAGGAGTTCCGGATCACCGACCAGGGCATCGCGATCGAAGACCCGTACGTGGGCGGCGGCAGTTTCGTGTTCGGCACGGAAAAGCTGATCCGCGAACAGGCGGAACGCCACGAACACACCCGGATGCGCACCCGGCTGGAGCGGCTGCAACGCGAGTTGGAGGTGCTGCCGGGGGCCTTTGATGCTCGCCTCGCCCAGACACGCCTGGAGCGCGAAGAGGCCATCGAGCGGCTGCGGGACGAGATCAACGACCTTCAACGGGCCCTGGAGAACGTGCACGCGGATGCCAGGGCGGTCTCGGCCGCCCGAGGAGGTGGCTGATGGCCACGGCACCGCCCCCATCGCCACAGACGCCGGTCCTGCGGCTGTTCGTGCTGGGGCAGTCGGAGACCGTGCGGCGCGCGATCGCCAACGCCCGCACCCTCGGCCCCGTGGAGGTCATCGATGTTCGCGACGATCCGGGCGCGGCCGAGGCCGCGCGCATCCTCGCCACGCCAACCCTGATCCGCACCGACGACACGCCCGCCCGCATCGTTGGGGACCTGCGTGACCTCGACGCCGTGCGCGCTCACCTGGGACCGCCCTATGATGCCCTCGGCGCCGAAAACCACCACCACCACGATGACCCCTGACGTGACACTGTACACGCTGGCGCTGGACCATCTGGCGGAGGGGGTCCTCCTGCTGGAGTCCAGCGGCCGCATCGTCTACGCCAACCATCAGGCCGCGATGCTGTTCGGCCACCCTGCCGACGCGCTGGCCGGCACCACGTTTTCCGCGCCCATCCGCACCACGGGCCCGGTCGAGATCACCATTCCCCGCACCGACCGCCGCCCCGTGATCGCCGAAATGCAGGTCGTGCCGCTACAGGCGGAGACGGACACATTGTCCCTCGTCTCCCTGCGCGACATGACTGGGCGCTACGAGGCCGAGGCACAACTGCGCGAAAGCGAGGCGACGTATCGGGCGGTGATCGCCACCGCCAACGATGGCTTCTGGTTGACGGATGCGACGGGTCAACTGTTGGAGGTCAATGACGCGTACCTGCGCATGACCGGGTTCAGCCGCTCGGAATTGCTGGGCTGCCGGCCGGATTTCGTCGACGCCGACGAGGACGCCGACGCCGTGCGCGCCCGCATGGCGGAGGTCCTGGAGTCGGGCGGGGCCATGTTCGAGACGCGTCATCGCACGCGCGATGGCAGGATCATCGAGGTCGAGGTCAGCGTCAGCTTCGCGCCCTCCATCGCCGACGGGCGCCTGTTCGTCTTCATCCGCGACATCACCCCGCGCAAGCGCGCCGAGGCGTCGATCCTGGCCGCCAAGACGGCCGCCGAGCAGGCCAACCACGCCAAGTCCGAATTCCTGGCGGCCATGAGCCATGACCTGCGCACGCCGCTCAACGCCATCATCGGCTTCGCCGAAATGATCCAGATGCACATGTTCGGGCCGCTCGGTGACGAGCATTACGAAGGATACATCGCCGACATCCACGCCAGCGGCGAGCTCTTGATCAGCCTTGTCGACGACCTGCTCGACCTGTCCAAGGTGGAGGCCGGTAAGTTCGAAATCCAGGAGCAGGTGGTGGTCGTGCCCACGGTGATGGCCCTGGCCCGGCAGCAGACGGCGACCATGGCGGCCGAGGCGGACCAGACCATCGTCATCGACCATGCCGACGACCTGCCGAGCCTGCGCGGCGACCAGCGCGCCCTGGTCCAGGTGTTCTACAACCTTCTGACCAATGCCATCAAGTTCAACCGGCCGAACGGTCCGATCCGGTTCACGGCTGCCCTGGCCGACGACGGGAGCCTGGAGGTTCGCGTTGCCGACGAGGGCATCGGCATGAGCCCCGACGAGGTCACAAAGGCCCTGAAGCCGTTCGAACAGATCGACAGCGCCCATGCCCGCAAACACAAGGGCACCGGCCTCGGGCTGTACCTGTGCGTGCAGATCATGCGCCTGTTTGGCGGCAAACTGACCGTCGACAGCACGCCGAACGTTGGCACAACGGTGATGCTGTGGTTTCCGCCCACACGGGTCGGCGCGCCGGCCGCCGTAGAGGCCGAGGCCGGCGATACGGCGTAACAGGGTGCGGAACGGTCCCACCCCGCACGTTGCCATCCACCCCCGATCCGCGCTAAAGGACCCTGCCCGCCCCGCTCGGGGTGAGGGCGCCCCCGCCATTGCCGGAGCGCTTGTTTCATGGACACGCCGTCCACGCCTCGCCCCCTGACCGATCCGGGGGGGGACGATCCCTCGCCGGGCGCGCGCGGACTCGACCATGTGCTGACGCTGATCGCCGCCCCCGGCACCGACGCGCTGAGCGCGCCGGCCGTGGATGCCGTGCGCGCGGCGCTCGGCCGCCTCGGCGCCGAGGACGACCGGCCGCGCTGGCTGGCGTCCGGCGAAGCGTGCGACATCGCCTTTGCCGGCCTGGCGCCGGATCAGGCCGAGGGCGTCGCCCGCACAGCCCTGGGCGACGCGCCGGTCGACGTGCTGGCCCAGCCCACGGCCGACCGCCGCAAGGCGCTGCTGATCGCCGACATGGACTCCACCATCGTCACGTCGGAGACCCTGGACGATCTGGCCGAGCACGCGGGCCTGCGCGACCGGATCGCCGGCATCACGCGGCGCGCCATGAACGGTGAACTCGATTTCGCCGACGCGCTGCGCGAACGGGTGGCCATGCTGGCCGGCCTGTCCGAGGAGGCCTTCGCCCGCACCTGGGCCGAGACCCGCCTGACACCGGGCGCCCGCGCCCTGGTCGCCACCATGAAGGCCAACGGCGCGTGCTGCCTGCTGGTCTCCGGCGGGTTCCGGTACTTCACCGCGAAGGTGGCCGAGCAGTGCGGGTTCGACGATCATGTCTCCAACGACGTGGTGATCGAAAACGGCCGCCTGACCGGCGCCGTGGTCGAGCCGGTGCGCGACCGCCGCGCCAAGCTGGCCACCCTGGTCGAACACGCCGGCCGCCTGCGTCTGCCCATGGCCCGCACGCTTGCGGTGGGGGACGGCGCCAACGACCTGCCGATGCTGATGGCCGCCGGCCTGGGGGTCGCCTTTCACGCGCGGCCTGCTGTCTCCGCCGAGGCCCGCGCCGTCGTCCGCCACGGCGACCTGACGGCCCTGTTGTTCGCTCAGGGCTACACCCGCGACGCATTCAGGGAGAGGGCATGACCGCCGACCCGCTGCTTGACCGCCTGGCCGAGATCGTCGGCCCCGCCGCCGTGCTGACCGAGGCCGCCGACATGGCGCCCCACCTGGAGGAGCCGCGCGGTCTGTTCCATGGCAAGGCTCGCGCCGTGGTCAAGCCGGCCACCACCGAGCAGGCGGCGGCCGTCGTCGCCGCCTGCCATGCCGCCGGCGCGCCCGTGGTGCCGCAGGGCGGCAATACGGGATTGGTGGGCGGCAACGTGCCGTTCGAGCACGGCCGCGAGGTGGTGATCTCCACCGCGCGCCTGAACCGCATCCGCGACCTGGATCCGGTCAACCTGACGGTCACGGTCGAGGCCGGGGTGATCCTGGCCGACCTGCAACGCGCCGCCGCCGACGCCGATTGCCTGTTCCCGGTCAGCCTGGCCGCCGAGGGCACCTGCCAGATCGGCGGCTCGATCGCCTCAAACGCCGGCGGCACGGGCGTGCTGCGCTACGGCTCCATGCGCGAACAGGTGCTGGGGCTGGAGGTGGTGCTGCCGGACGGCCGCATCTGGACCGGCCTGCGCCGGTTGGGCAAGGACAACGCCGGCTATGCCCTGCGGCACCTGTTCATCGGCTCCGAGGGCACGCTGGGGCTGGTGACGGCGGCGACGCTGAAGCTGTATCCGGGGCCGAAAGCCACGGCCACGGCGCTGTGTGGCCTGGACGACCTGGAGAAGGTCACCGCCCTGCTGCGCCATGCGCGCGCCTGGTCGGGCGATGCCGTGACGGCGTTCGAGTTCATGCCCCGCTTCGGCATCGAGATCACCGCCCGCCACATGCCCGGCTGCGCCGATCCGCTGGAGGCGCCGTGGCCGTGGTATGCGCTGATCGAGCTGTCCAGCCCGCGCGCCGACGCCGGCGTGCGCGACGACCTGGAGGAGCTGCTGGGCGAGGCGCTGGAACAGGAGATGATCGCCGACGCCGTGCTGGCGGAAAGCCTGGACCAACGCGACGGGCTGTGGCGCCTGCGCGAGAGCATGAGCGAGGCACAGGCGTTCGAGGGCGGCTCGATCAAGCACGATGTCTCTTTGCCGGTCTCGTCGATCCCGGCGTTCATCGCCCGCGCCAACGTGGCGGTGGAGGACATTCTGCCCGGCATCCGCCCCTGCCCGTTCGGCCACGTCGGTGATGGCAACGTGCATTACAACCTCACCCAGCCCGAGGGCATGGACAAGGCGGCCTATCTGGCCCGCTGGGACGAGGTTAGCCACATGGTGCACGACATCGTCGCCGCCATGGACGGCTCGGTCGCCGCCGAGCACGGCGTCGGCCGCCTCAAGGTGGGCGAACTGGAACGCCTCAAGGCGCCGGTGGAATTGGAGATGATGCGCGCCATCAAGCACGCGCTCGACCCGGACGGGCGGTTCAATCCCGGCAAGGTGGTGGTATAACGGCCGGGGGCGCCATCAAGGCTTGCCCTTTGGCTGCGGTGGGGCCGTCTGGATCGGGCTCGGGTATTTCGGCGGATTCTTCGGCCCCTCCGAGGACGTCGGCGGCTGATATCCGCCCCGATCGACCCACTGAACCGCGGGATCATCTTGCCCCGGACGGCCTTTGCCGCGGAGCGGGACCTTTTTTGTGGTCTGTCTGTCGCGCGCCATGGACGCCTCCTTCGTGTCTGTCCGAACAGCCTTGGTTCGTACCGCGAAAGGTGTTCGCTTTGGGGCTAGAACACAAAATGTTGCGGTTTTGGGACCTTACCGGACGGGCTATTCGTCCGGGATGACCTCAACGAATTTGATGTCTGACGCCCTGATCCACAAGCCGTGCTCGCGGTCCACGAGATTGAAGTCAGGGTCCGCCAGTCTTTGAATGAACAGGTCCCGGTCGGTTCCCGCCGACGAGGCAAAGGACTTGCCCCCCATCAGGCCGTGGATCCTCTCGTTGTCCCGCGTCGTGACAATGATCCAGGTCCATGGCCGGGTCCGGGTCTGCGCGAACATCAGGTCCCACCCGCTGGGCGCCGGATGGATGATGTTCAGACCCATCCTTCGGGCCAGCGTGCGAACAAGTTGATGCTGATAGCTGACGCCAAGAACAACACCGATTACAACTGGAAGAAAAAAATACAACGTCAGGTGATATAGTGGTCCAGAAATATCAATCATGCTGAATATGGGCACGACTATCGAATAATACAGAACCGAAATCATGACGTAGAAGATGGCGCCTTCCTTGATTGCCGGCAGGCGCCCCGCCACGAACTGGCTCCGCAAGGCCAGAATCACGAATCCTGGGGCCATCGCCGCAATGGCGAAATACACCTCGTCGGCCTTTGGCAAGTCCATTGGCGCGCCCTCGCCTTGTTGCCGGGAGCCCGACGGTACCGCACGGACCGCCCCGTGTATATGGAGGGGTTGCAGGGCCGGCCGCCGACCATCCGACCCGCCGTTAACCGGATGGTGGGGCCTGCCGCGTTAGCCTCCCCCCATCGGTGACACGGACGGATCGCGTGCGATGGCCCATGGCAGGCACAGGTGGGGACGAGAGACAGGGCCGGCTGGGTTGGCCGGGCTGGTGGTGGCGGCTGGCCTTTTGCTGTCGGCGACCCTTCCGGCGGAGGCCCGCGAGGCGGGCAAGACGCGCCAGTACGGCATCGCCATCGCCCCGTTCTGGGAGGTGGGCGAGCCCGACCCCGAGCTGACGCGGCTGTGCCGCAAGGGTCTGTTCAATCAGCGCGCCAACAACAGCCTGTACATTGGGTATCTCGGCAAGCAGAACCCGGGGCGCGGCTATACCGGTATCGCCAAGCGCGGTTACAACCTGTCCGACCCCACCGGACAGGCCGAGCCCAACATGACCTACCACTTCTTCAACGACGGCTATTCCAACTGCAAGGTCTACGTGGCGCCCGATCCCGACCCCGAGCCGGGCGCCCGGTAGAGGGCATGTGTCATGATGGGCCCCTCATGCCACAGGCGGGAACTGAACGCCCTCGCGTGGATAGGGCTATCGATGGGGTGGACGTCCCCTCCGACGGCCTCAATGTGCCAGGATAGCGGTGTCGCGACTGCTATTGAGGAGGAAGCCTTGCGGCCGATCAGCGACCGGCTACATGCACAGGAAGGAGGTCGCGCACTATGAGCGACAAACCAAAGGACAGGCTGCGAGACCTGCCCCGTCATGAAACCGACGCCGAAGCCGAGCGGTTTGTCGACGAGACCGATCTGAGTCAATACGACTCTACCGGGTTTCAGCCGGCGGCGTTCGAGTTCGCCCGCAAAGATGCCCGCGTGAACATGCGTCTGTCCGAACCCTTGCACGACGCGGTGAAGGCCCGCGCCCAGGCGCGCGGCATGCCTTACCAGCGGTTTGTCCGTGAGGCCATTGAGCAGGCCCTTTCCGGCGATCATCCATAATCCAGTGAAGGCCCCTGTCCATCAGTTGGTCGCGTGGCCGCCGCTGATCTCGTTTACAGGCCAGGGGAAAGGACCTGCCCCCCGGTCTCGGTCCTGGCCGTTGGCGTGCGTGCGTGCGTTTTTTTGGCGCTCCCTCTTGGGCCAGAGCGGTGCCCATGTCCCGATAGTGCGCGACATCACGGTGGAGTTGTTCGAGGTCCCGGACATACTCCCGCCGGCCCGTGTAGAGGTGTAGAGGTGTAGAGGTGGCCGGAGTCGGCGAGACGGCCCCCGGCGTTTTTTTTCAAACCGGCCTTCAAGCCGGGCCGACTTGTCATCGACCAACGAGGAAAAAGCCTAACAAAATCAGTGGCTGGGGGACCTGGATTCGAACCAGGACTGACGGAGTCAGAGTCCGCTGTTCTACCGTTAAACTATCCCCCAGCAGGGGAGCGCTGGGCCGACGCGCACCCGGGCAGGGCGCCGACCATGATGACGACTGGTTCGGCCCCACACTCCCAAACTCGGCGGCCAAGAGTGGGCCGACCGCGTTTGGGGGAGGGTGTTTAGCACACGCTGGCGGGCATGGGAAGGGAAGAGTCCGGACGGGCCAGGGCAATCGGGTGAACGGAGGCCCATCGTCGAGCCGGCCCCCCGGGGTAGAGGCCCGCACAAAACCCGTCGTTGCAAGCCGGCGTCTTTGGACGCCAGCGAAGCAATCCAGGGCGTGTTCATGATGTATTCGCCCTGGACTGCCCCCTTGTGGGGCGGGGGTCACCCCAACCAGAAACGCGACCATCGTGCCGATGGTCGCGGGGGCTGGTTCGGGGTCGCGGTTGTCTTCAAGAACAAGCGCACGCCGCAGTGGTCCGCCGTGCCTCCACCCAATAGCCCGGGCCGGGCAGGGTCTTGGCGTGGCCTTGTCCAAATGCCAAACCGCGCGCGGGGTTTACGCCCGGCGGCGGTCGCCCGCGTCGGCGCGCACCTCGGCGACGGTGCCCATCGCCGGTTCGATCCGCCACGCCTCGGGCCGTTGGAACAGCGCCCGCAGCAGCAGGTTGTTGAGGCGGTGGCTGGGGCGGTGGCCGGCGTACACTCCGACCATCGGGTGGCCGGCCAGGTACAGGTCGCCCAGCGCGTCCAGCGCCTTATGGCGCACGAACTCGTCGTCGTGGCGCAGGCCCCCTGGGTTCATGACGGCATCGCCGTCGACCACCACGGCGTTGTCCAGCGAGCCGCCCCGGGCCAGACCCATGGCCCGCAGGCCCTCGACCTCGTGGCGGAAGCCGAAGGTGCGGGCGTCGGCCAACTCGCGGCGGAAGCTGTCGGGCGTGACGGTGACCACGCGGCGCTGACGGCCGATGGCGGCGCTGGTGAAGTCGATGCCGGCGTCGATGGTCAGGCCGCGCGGCGCCGGCCGCAGGGCGGCGACGCTGTCGCCGTCCTCGACGGTCACCGGATCCCGCACGCGCACGACGCGGCGCGGTGCCTGCTGGGCGCGCAGACCAACGGCCTCGATGGGGGCGACGAAGGCGGCCGACGAGCCGTCCATGACCGGCAACTCGGGGCCGTCGACGACGATCTCGGCGTTGTCGACGCCCAGGCCGGCGAGGGCGGCCATCAGGTGCTCGACCGTCGAGACGGTCACCCCGGCGGCGTTGCCCAGCACGGTGCACAGGCGGGTGTCGACCACATGGTCCCAGCGCGCCGGGATCATCGGGTCGCGGTCGGTCACGTCGGCGCGGTGGACCCACACGCCGCTGTCGGCCTCGGCGGGGCGCAGCGTCAGGGTGACGGTTTCGCCGGTGTGCAGGCCGATGCCCGAAACCGTCACCGGCGCGGCCAGGGTCTGCTGGTTCGTGGCGTTGCGGGATGAGGGGCGCGCATTCATCATCACAGGTCCTTGACGGGTTTGCTGCCGGTGGACTGATCCGGGCTGTTTGGGATGTGCCGCCGGAGGGGTCTCGGGGCCGTCGGCGCCACCGCGTGTCCGCCGCGTGTCCGCCGCGTGTCCGTCACCCTGACCGTGCCGCCCGGTTCACCGAATGTCCCAGCGAAACGTTCGTGTATGTCCAGACCTAGAGTTAGGCGCCGGCGCGACTCGGCGCAAATCAATCATTGTTTCAAAATGTTGCGTTCGCATAGGCGGGAAAAATCGGCCGGAAACAAGGCGTTGCGGAGCACACCTCAACGGCCGTCAAAACGGCGTGCCAGCGGGGCGGCCCCGACCCGGCAACACGGCGCGCGTTTGGCGGGTCGCGCCGCACGGCGCCACCCATTGTATCCAGTGTCGGAACCACGCCCAATATGGGGCGGCGCGGGCGGCGGTCGCGTCAGGGGACCAGCACCGTGGGGCAGCCCATGACGACGACGCCGCCGTGCGCGGTGTTGCTGGTGATGCGCGCGGCCGGCATTCCGCTGATCAGGACGGTCGGGGATCCGACGACGATGCTGTCGGGCGGCCCGACGCACGTGCACATGTCCCCCACCCGCGCCGCCGGCAGGTTGCCGATCAGCACCGTCACGGCGCACGGCGGCAGGATCGGCCCGCCCACGTGCGGCACCAGCCCCGTGACCATGGGGCAGACATGATTATCGGTCACGCGAGAGGCGGGCATGGGCATGGCCGAACACTCCAGGATGGCGGGCCAACCAAGGGTACCACTCGGCTCTGCCGATGACCGGTGGTCCAGCCCTTGCAAACCCGACCATAGCACACGGTTCCGGCTGCGATCCATGCCGCGACCGATGCGTTGCGAAAACACCGCTGGCCGCCGTTTTTCACCGGTTTGTGACCCGGGTCACCGCCTCGGCCATCGACCTGTGCCAAACTAAGGCCGTGGTTCCGTCTTGGCGAAGCCACATCGCGGCCCTACGTCGTGATATGGAGCGTCCGGTCACTGTCTGGCCGTCGTTTCGAAGGGGACCGGCCGGCCCATACCCTCCGGACCGGCCTGGTTTTCTGCTTCTCTCTCTCCATCACCTTGCCCGGGAGCGCCCGACAGCGCCCCGGGCCTTCTTTCCCCCGGGCCTCCTTAAGCGGCGTGGTTTCGCCGCAAGGACCGACCGGACCGGCCCGCGCGGGCCGGTCCGGTCGCGCACCTCAATGATGTAACCCTTGGCGGCGTCGCTGCACTAAGCCGTCTTCGAGCCCCGGTTGCCCAGGCCTTTTGCCCACTGCGTGACCCGGCGGACCAGGTCGCCGATTTCCTGGATGCCCATCACGCGGGCCAGCACCGCCAGGAACACCACCTCCAGAACCACGATCAGCAACGGCAGGAACACCGCGCCCAGCGCATCGAATACGATGATATCCAGCAGGATGACCATCGCGAACACGAACAGGAATCGCTCGACCTGACGGTTTTCCCGTTCGGTCTTCACGGGCTCCCGCGCCTCGGCGGCCGGCGTCGGTTCGGCCTCGGCGGTCACGGTTTCGGTCTCGGTATCCATATCTCCACCCCTCCACGATGATCGGAACCCTGTCGCGCCATCTCAGCCTCTCCCGCCGTCAGCCAGGGGCGGGGCATTGGCTCCCGATGCGTTCTGCGGATGGGCCGGGCGGGGCGCGACGGGTCCGCCCGGGACGGGAGCGGTCCGCGTTCTTCGGACAACGGAAACCGGCGGCGGAGGAGCCACGTCGCTCCGTCGCCATCAGCACCAATCCGGTTTCCGAACCATGACTATCGGCGAGTCCAATACTTGACGCAAGATGTCCGAATATTTGAAAGCTTCGTTCTTTTGGCGCCTCTTTAGGACTCCAACTCATTCTTCCGCATGAGCCTGCCCGAGAAGCGACGCCAAACGAAGGGTCGCGTCATTGCGCCGGGGGCGCCACAGGCCCCGGTCCAGCGCCTCCTGGAAGCGGGCGGCCATCTCACGCAGGGCCTCGGGG
>JGI12109J20283_10470787_pt1 | contig 28476 bp, 28 predicted proteins | sample ElkSlonscriptome_12_FD_20283 | JGI IMG/M metagenome (IMG submission 20283)
TCTCAGCTTCACACTGTTTCCCGGCAGTTTCTACTTTCTCACCGGCGCAAGCGGAGCGGGCAAGACCAGCCTTCTCAAGCTGCTTTATCTTGCCCAGCGCCCCTCGCGCGGAGGCATCCGTATGTTCGGGCGCGATATGATCACGCTGCCGCGCCGTGAATTGCCGGATTTCCGGCGGCGCCTCGGCGTGGTGTTTCAGGACTTCAGGCTGGTGGATCATCTGTCTGCCTATGACAATATTGCCCTGCCGCTGCGGCTGGCGGGCACGGATGAGAGCCGTGTGACAAAAGCGGTTGGCGATATGCTTGACTGGGTCAATCTGTCGCACCGCGCTGAGGCCAGTCCAGAAACGCTCTCGGGCGGCGAAAAACAGCGCGTGGCGATCGCGCGCGCGGTGATCGCCCGGCCGCAATTGCTGATCGCTGATGAGCCGACGGGCAATGTCGATCCTGAAATGGCGCTGAAATTGCTGCGCCTGTTCGAAGCGCTGAACAACCGCGTTGGCACAACAGTGGTCGTGGCCACGCACGATATGAATCTCATCCGCAAAGTTCCCGATGCGCTGATCATGCGGCTGAAGAAAGGCCATCTGGCTGATCCCACAGGTGCGCTGCGATACCCGCCCAGGCGTTCGCATTCGCCGCTGCCGCAATCGCAATCAGGCTCGCCTGCTTTGCCCGGGGATATCGGCACATGACCTCCGCGCAAACGCCAGCCGCCGGCGGTCTGGCTTCGAGACACGCCGCTCGCCTGCTGCCGCGCATGCGCGCAGGAGGGCCGATCCCGTGGGTGATTGCGATTCTGATCGCTCTGGTGGTGATTGCCGCGGCTGGCGGGCTGGCGCTCAGCAATCTGGCGGACACGGCGCGCGCTGATCTTTCCGGCGCTCTCACGGTGCAGATCATCGAAGCCGAGCCGGAACGCCGCAAGCAATTGGCGCAGCAGGCCGCTGATTTATTGGCGGATCAGGCGCTGGTCACATCGGTGCGCATCGTCCCCGAAGCTGAGCTTGCAGGCCTGCTCGAGCCCTGGCTGGGCGCCGGCGTGACAAGCGAGGACGTGCCGATACCGGCGCTGATCGATGTTGAACTCTCGCGCCGCGCTTCGGCCAACGAGATTGCCGCCTTGCGTGCCGCACTCGATACCCGGGTTGATAATGCGCGGATCGATGCGCAGTCGGAATGGCTGCGCCCTGTCTATGATGCGCTGGCCGCGCTGCAATATCTGGCGATTGCCTTGATCGTGCTGGTGGCGATTGCCACGGCCGGGGCAGTGTGGCTGGCTGCGCGCAACGTGTTTGCCACGCATCGCGGAACGGTGGAGATCATCCACCTGCTTGGCGGCACGGATGCCCAGATCACGCGGGTATTCCAGCGCACCGTTGCAATCGAAGCGGGCATCGGCGCTGGTGTGGGAGTGGTTGCGGGCGGCGTTATCGTCTGGCTGCTTGGCCAGCAATTTGCCGCGCTCGACAGCGGAATGATTGGCGGAGCCGGCCTCGCGATTGAGGACTGGCTGATCCTTGTATCCATCCCGATTGCCGGTGTGCTGCTGGCGGTTCTGACTGCGCGGCTTACCATTTCGCTTGCGCTGCGGGCCATGTTGTGAGGAGACAGATCCGATAATGCTTCGATTTTTCGTCTCCGCTGTTTTCCTTGTCTGGTCGCTCGGATTTGTCTGGTTTGCGGTTGATCTGCCGCAGCCTGCGCAAAAGCTGAATACTGATGCGGTTATCGTTGCCACGGGCGGCGCAGGGCGCATTGCGCGCGGGCTTGAGGTGCTGGAGGAAGGCCTTGCGCGCCGGATGCTGGTAACCGGCGTTGATCCCGAAGTGACGCAGGGCGAATTTGCGGCCGAGTTCGAAGTGCCCCAGGCCTTGATGGAGTGCTGCGTCTCGCTTGGTTTCGAAGCGGTTGATACGCGCGGCAATGCATTCGAAACAGCGGAATGGGTGCAGCAAAATCAGATCGCCTCGCTCAGGCTTGTGACCACCGACTGGCATATGCGGCGTGCCGCAGGAGAGCTCGACAGGCAATTGCCAGAGACAGTGCGCGTGGTGCGCGATGCGGTGCCCTCGCAGCCCAGCCTGCCGGAGCTGTTTCTTGAATATCACAAGCTGATTGCCAGCCGCCTCGCGCTGTGGCTTGGCCTTTGAATGCAGCTTTTGCAGGTCTGATCCATGTCGCTTTTGAGAAGCCTGATCTTTTATCCCGTCTTTTACGGGATCACGGCTGTGCTGGTGGTGGCCTCTGTTGTGGCGATTGCGCTGGGCGGGGACAGGCTGCGCCAGGTGGTGGAGGCGTGGGCGCGGGTGCACCATTGGTGTCTGGACGTGCTGCTGGGAATCACTGTCAGGATCGAAGGCGAATTGCCGCAAGGGCCGGTGCTGATCGCGGTGAGGCATGAAAGCTATTTTGAGGCTATCGATATGCCGCGCCTGTTCCGCTTCCCCAGCGTTTTTGCCAAGCGCGAGCTGTTCCTCATTCCGGGCTGGGGGTATTCGGCGCGCGCCTATGGCCTCATTCCGGTGGCACGCGACAAGGGGGCAAGGGCGCTTAGAGCGATGATCCGAACCGCGCGTGAGCGGGTCGCCGAAGGGCGCCCGCTGGTGATTTTCCCCGAAGGCACGCGCGTGGCGCACGGCACACAGCCGCCTTTGCAATCGGGCTTTGCAGGCATGTACAAGCTACTTGGCCTGCCCGTCGTTCCGATCGCGGTGAACAGCGGCCCGGCCTATCACGGCCTGATAAAGCAGCCGGGCACGATCACCTATCGGGTGGGCGACACAATCCCCGCTGGCCTGAAGCGCGAGGAGATAGAGCAGCGCGTGCATAGCGCGATCAACGCGCTGAACGGGTAGCGGGCGGAGCAATCAATCCGCTTTCGGGTAACGGTGATTGCAGTGATGGCGGCTGGAAACCGGGCGCTTGCGAACGGCTATTTCCAGCCAGCGAGATTTGCAATCAGGCGCAATTTCCCGAGCTTGTTCACTTGGCATGGGATAGCTAGACTACGGTCAGCTGCGGGGGGTACAGCATGACCAAACTGCCAAATCTGGCTTTGATTGCCACTGCCATAGCATACCTGATCGTTGTCGGCTCCGATCTCTTCGGGCAACTCGTAGTTGTCCCGGTAACTTTTGCCGAGCCACCGCGGTCACTGCTGCTTTACAATGGACCCGTTGAATATGACAGTGGGCCCTATTGGCGCAACCTGACAATGATTGTCACCGCGCTCGGCCTGCTCGCTGCGATGGCAAACTGGAACACACCTCGCCGCTGGTGGGCTCTGGGCTTCCTGATTGCATTTGCCGCCCTTAACGCCGCATCGTTCGCATTCGTCTTTCCCGAATATCAGGCAATCCAGAATGCACCTTACGGCGACTATGTTGATCCCGATCTGGCGGCGAGAGCAGAAGCGCAAGGCATCGTCGCGGCAGTGAGATCAGCTTTCGCAATAGCGATTGCAATCATCCCTCTCCATGCTCTGACATTGCCATTGGACGCGCGAAAACAGAGGGGCTGACGGCTTTCGAAAGCTGATGGCCGCAACAGAACCGCTTTCTGCAGCCCCTTTTATGTAGCTGCCGCCCCCTTACTCTCCGTGCGTGCGCCCGAAATCGGCGCGCTCGTCGTCCTGGCCCTGATCGATCACTTCGCGGCGGATGGCGCGGGTTTTGCTGAACAGGTCGTGCAGCGTTTCGCCATCGCCTGACCGGATGGCGCGTTGCAGCGCGGTCAGATCTTCGGTGAAGCGGCCCAGCATTTCCAGCACCGCGCCTTTGTTGTTGAGGAACACATCGCGCCACATCACCGGATCGCTGGCTGCAATGCGGGTGAAATCGCGAAAGCCGCCAGCGGAATATTTGATCACTTCTGAACGGGTGACATCCTCCAGATCGCTCGCAGTGCCAACGATCGTATAGGCGATAAGGTGAGGGATGTGGCTGGTGACAGCCAGCACCAGATCGTGGTGATCGGCATCCATCATCTCGACTTTCGCGCCAAGCCCGGTCCAAAACGCGGCGAGAGCGTCTATCGCGTTTTTGTCTGCGCCCTCAGGCGGGGTGATGATGCACCAGCGCCCTTCGAAAAGGGTTGCAAAGCCCGCGCCAGGTCCGCTCTGCTCCGTGCCGGCGACGGGGTGAGCGGGGATAATGGTGCGCCCCGGCAAGGCTGTTGCAAGCGCGTCGGCAACGCTTTTCTTTGAAGAGCCCACATCGGAGATGATCGCATGGGGCGAGAGGCCCTCGGCCATTTCGCGCGCCGCGCTTTCCATCGCGCCCACCGGCACGCACAGGATCACGCAATCCGCATCGCGCACCGCCTCGCTCGCGCTATCGCAGATATGCTGCACAAGGCCGCGTGCACGCGCCGCGTCGCGCACGGTGGGATCGCGATCATAGCCTGTGGTGGTGACACCGGGCAGACGCGCCTGCACCGCCAGCCCGACCGAGCCGCCAAGCAGCCCCAGCCCGATAATCGCAACGCGGGTGATCTTCACAGCGTGTTTGCTCAACGCGCTTCCCCGCACAATGCGCGCAATGTCGCGATGACGCGGGTCATATCGTCGGATTTCCCGATGGTGATGCGCAGCGCGTGATCGATGCCCGGTCCGCTGATGTGGCGCACCGCATATCCCGCCGCGCCCAGCGCATCGAGCGCTTGGACGGCGCTCACATTCCCGCGAAACTCGATCAGGAGGAAATTGGCCTCGCTCGGCACGCTTGAGAGGCCGTGATTGCCCAGCTGCCCGATTGCATCTTCGAGCCGCTTGCGCTCCTTCGTATTGTGGTCGCGGCTGGCCTCGACAAAGGCCTGATCGCCCAGAGCTGCCAAAGCCGCTGCCTGCCCGCTCACTGTTACGTTGAACGGCCCGCGAATGCGGTTGAGCGTATCGATAAGGCCGGGTGCGCCGGTTGCCCAGCCGATGCGTTCGGCGGCAAGGCCGTAAATCTTGGAGAAAGTGCGCGTTACCAGCACGTTGTCATGCGCGGCGGCAAGGTCAAAGCCGGTGCGTTGCTCAGCGGGGGGGAGATATTCGCCATACGCCTCGTCAATTACCAGCAGCACATCTGCCGGCAGACCCGCGTGCAGGCGGCGCACTTCACCCGCCTCTATCCACGTGCCGGTGGGATTGTTGGGGTTGGCCAGAAACACCACCCGCGTGGCCGGTGTCACCGCGCCAAGCAGAGCATCGACATCGGCGGTAAAAGCGTTGTCAGGCGCAGCCACTGGCGTTGCCCCGCAGCGGCGTGCTGCGATATCGTAAACGGAAAAGGAATGGCGCGAAAACAACACCTCATCCCCCGGCCCGGCATAACCTTGGGCAGCGAGATTGAGCAATTCATCAGACCCGGTGCCGCACACGATCCGGTCTGCCTCAAGCGCGTGCACATCGGCGAGCTTTTCGCGCAGGGCCGTGGATGCGGGATCGGGATAGGTCGCCGCTTCGCTGCGCGATGCGGTGATCGCCTCCAGCGCCTTTGCGCTTGTGCCAAGCGGGTTTTCATTCGCCGACAGTTTAACGAGCGCGCGCCCGTCAGCGCCGCTTGATTTGCCGGGCTTGTAGGCGTGGATGCCGGCGATCCAGGGTTTGGGTTGGGGTGATGGTGTCATGCGCAGGTGTGGTTGGAGAAAGAATGATGGCTCTACAAGCCTAAGCTGCGCAAATAGCGCAAATTATTGGCCGGACCATAGCGCCGAGCTTGTCGAGAGGCAGTTTTTCGGCTTTGGCAGAAGCAATGGATAGCAGTCTTTCCTCCAACCTGTTTGCGCTGCCTGATGCCCTTCCACTTGATAGCGGCGGCGTGCTGGATAGCGCGCAGATCGCATATGAGACCTATGGCACGCTTGCGCCTGACAAATCGAATGCCATTCTCATCTGTCACGCGCTGACCGGTGATCAGTTCGTCGCCTCCCCGCATCCGCTTACCGGCAAGCCGGGATGGTGGGAGCGGATGGTGGGTCCGGGCAAACCGGTTGATACCGATCGCTTTTGTGTGATCTGCGCCAATGTGATCGGATCGTGCATGGGATCAACCGGGCCCAAAAGCGATGCGCCCGATGGTTTGCCCTATGCCATGCGGTTTCCGGTCATCACTGTGCGCGATATGGTGCGCGGCTCTATCGCCCTGCTGGAAGGGCTTGGCATTGATCGGCTGCATGCCGTTATCGGCGGATCAATGGGGGGGATGCAGGCGCTCAGCCTTGCGGCCAATTGGCCAGACCGGGCCGAGCGCGTGCTGGTGATCGCCTCCACCGCGCGCCATTCAGCGCAGAACATCGCGTTTCACGAGGTTGGCCGGCAGGCGATCATGGCAGACCCTGCATGGGCGGGTGGTGATTATTATGCCCTCGATGGAAATGGCCCCGAAGCCGGATTGTCAGTGGCGCGCATGGCCGCACATATCACTTATCTTTCCGAAGCGGGCCTTACGGAAAAGTTCGGGCGCCGTTTGCAGGATCGGACTGCGAAAAGCTTTGGGTTCGATGCCGATTTCCAGGTGGAAAGCTATCTGCGCTATCAGGGCAGCGGATTCACCCAGCGCTTTGATGCGAACAGCTATCTCTACATCACCCGCGCGATGGACTACTTTGATATCGCAGAGGAACATGGCGGCAAGCTGGCTGATGCGTTTGCGGGCACAAGCGCGCGTTTTTGTCTGGTGAGCTTTGATACAGACTGGCTCTATCCCACCAGCGAAAGCCGCCATATTGTCCACGCGCTGAACGCAACGCGCGCCAAAGTGAGCTTTGTCGAGCTATCGGCCAGCGCCGGGCATGACGCATTTCTGCTGCCGCACGAACAGCTTGACCGGGTGGTGGAGGGCTTTCTCAATGGCTGAGATGCCTCATGCTCCTGTCCTGCGCTACGATTTGCGCGCCATTGCGCAGCAGATTGCAGCTGAGAAGACCGATAGCGAAGTGCTCGATATCGGGTGTGGCAATGGCGCGCTGATGGCTGCGCTTGAAAGCACGGGTTGCGCGATGGTGCGCGGGATCGAGATTGATGCCGATCTCGTTGCCCAATGCGTTGGCCAGGGCCTTAGCGTGGTTCAGGGCGATGCCAATTCGGACCTTGTCGATTACCCCGATGACAGCTTCGATTTCGTGGTGCTCAGCCAGACCCTGCAAACCACAAACCGGCCCGATCTTGTGGTTGAACAGCTTTTGCGGGTGGGGCGTAAAGCCTTTGTGAGCTTTCCCAACTTTGCCCATTGGCGCACACGCGCGGCGCTGCTTTTCAAGGGGCGCATGCCGATGACCCGCACGCTTCCGGTAAGCTGGTATGAAACCCCCAATATCCATCACGTAACGGTGGAGGATTTTCGCGCTCTGGTGGCCGAAAAAGGCGCACGGATCGAACAGCGCTGGTTCTTCAGCGATGGCGAGGTGATCAGCACGGCCGGGGCAAACTGGCGCGCCGAAATCGCGCTGTTTGAAATTACCCGCTGACGCTGTGAGCGGGGCCGCCAGCACGAGGCCCCGCTCAGCACCGTGCGTCAACGATCAGCCGGGCCGGTGGATGCCGCAAAGCTTGTGGCCATCGGGATCGGTGAAATAGCACAGGTTCATCGGCCCCATTGAACCGTTGCGGGTGCCCGGAGGATCTTCGATGCTGGTGCCGCCATTGGCCACTGCCACATCGTGAAGCTCAGTCACCTGCTCGAGCGAATCGCATTTGAAGCCGATGGTAAAGCCGTTGGCGGTGTTTGCCGGTTCGCCATTGATCGGCTCGCTCACGGAAAACGTGCTGCCCTTGTGCATGAAAAACAGGCGGGTCTGGCCAGTATCGTTGACATGAACCATCGGCTCCTTCGTACCCAGCACGCCCAGAACGGCGGTGTAAAAGGCCTTGGATTTCTCGATATCGTTCGTCCCGATCATCACATGATTGAGCATTGGGGTATGTATCCTCTCTCTTTTTTGCCCGCAGAGCTGCAAGTAGCGCTACGTTCAGGAGGCGTGGTATAGCGGCTTGGCCATGATCGAAACCCTGTTTTTGCCCGCGCTTTTGCCAGCCCTTTTAACAGCAGCAACCCCGCAACCAGACAGCACCGCGCAAGCGCCGCCTGCCGCGCCTGCCAGCCTCCCCGAATTTTCCGCCGAGGATACAGCGCGGCTGCGCTGTGCGGCGGCTTTCAGCATTGTGGCAGTGCGCGATGGTGGCTCTGAATTATCAGCGCGCGGGCGCGAGTTCTTCGTTGTTACGCTGGCGGGGCTGATGGACGCCTACACCCTTGATCGCGAGGCCATCACCCGCGCTGTTCGCATCGAGGCTGAGGCTATCGCCAAAGCGGGCGAGGTGGATGCGATGATGCCTGCTTGTCTGCTGATGTTGCAGGCCGAGGGGCTCTAACGCGCTATCACTCACAAGCCTCGCGATTTTTCCGGTATGCGGGAGCTTTGAAGGGGCGCGCAGCCGCGCTAAGGACGTGTCCTCATGTGGACCCTGTATCAATTCCCGCTGTGCCCGTTCAGCCGCAAGATCCGCCTTGTTCTGGGTGAAAAGAACATCGCCTATCAGCCGGTTCGCGAAGACCCGTGGAACGCCTCTGATTATTTCTACAATCTCAACCCGGCCGGGCGCACGCCAGTGATGGTGGACGAAAAAGGTGGAACAATTCTGGCGGATAGCCGCGCAATCGGCGAATATCTTGAGGAAACGGTGGACCACATGCCGCTGATCCGGGGCAATGCCGGGGCGCGCGCGGAGATCCGGCGCCTCACCGCCCTGTTTGATGAAAACTTTTTCCATGATGTGACACAGCCATTGCTGAACGAGCGGATGAAGAAACGGTTGATCCTGCGCCAGCCGCCCGATTCCACCGCGCTTTCCGAAGCGATGCGAATGGCGCACGGCCATCTCGATTACATGGACTGGCTGATTGATAACCGCCCCTGGCTTGCCGGATCGACCATGAGCATGGCGGATCTGGCTGCGGCGGCGCAAATTTCGGTTGCCGATTATCTGGGCGGGATTGACTGGACCGATCACGAACAGACGCGCGGCTGGTATTCGGTGTTCAAAAGCCGCCCGAGCTTCCAGCCGCTGTTGACCGAGCGCATGGACCCGATCCGTCCGCCCGACCACTACGGCAAGATTGACGGGTGATTTGAACGCGCAAAGCCCTATATCGGCAGGAAAGCGAGAGAGAGGCACTGATCATGAGCGATGACCCCAAGTCTATCACCGAAGAACAATGGCGCGAACGGCTGAGTGCCGAACAGTTTCATATCCTGCGCGAAGCGGGGACCGAGCGAGCGTTTACCGGCAAGTATGACAAATTCTACGAGGACGGCGAATATATGTGCGCTGCGTGCGGCACGCGCCTGTTCATCAGCGCCGCCAAATACAATTCCGGCTGCGGCTGGCCCGCTTTCACCAAGCCCGCCGATGGCGAAACGATTGAGGAGCGCAGCGATAGCTCGCACGGCATGATCCGCACCGAAGTGCTGTGCGGCAATTGCGGCAGCCATCTGGGCCATGTGTTTCCCGATGGCCCGCCCAGCGAAGGGGGGCTGCGCTATTGCATCAATTCCGCCGCTCTCGAATTCGTGGCCGATGATGGCTGAATGATGGGCCCGAGTGGTGGGTGTTGCCGCGCCGGGTTGGACGCGTTGGCATGTGTTCACTTGGCGTTACAACTTGGCCCTGCATGGAAATCGGAATGATAGCTGACCCACATTCACACTGGCAGGCCAACAGCGCATGGTGAGCAAGCGCTCCTCCCAGATCAAGAATACCGGCAAGCGCACGGGCCGCCGGGCCGCCAGTGAAAGGGCGCGCGAGGAAAGTTCAAAGACGCGTACCAAGCGCGGCTCTGGTAACGGCGGCAAAGGTGGTGGCGGTTTGGGTTCGTTCGCGTGGAAGTGGTTCATGCGCCTCTCGCTCGCAGGCGTTGTCATCGCACTGGTCGGGGTGCTTTTCATCACTGTGGCTGTGGGCATTGCGGCGCGCGAAATTCCCAGTTTCTATCAGCTCAAATCAACGCAAAACGCGCAGACCATCCTGGTGCGCGCGCGCGACGGGACCGAGATCGTGGAATTGGGGCCAAGCTTTGGTGAATGGCTGGACTACGAAGCCATCCCGGCCAATATGAAGAACGCAATGGTCGCAGTGGAGGACAAGCGCTTCAACGATCATTATGGCATCGATCCCATCCGCTTGACCGGCGCCTTGCTGGAAGGGGTGATGGGAACCAGAGCGCGGCTGGGCGGCACATCCACGATCACCCAGCAATTGGCGCGCAACATCTTCCTCAATTCCAATCGCACCATTGATCGCAAAGCGCGCGAGGCCGTGCTGGCGATGGCGCTGGAGTGGAAGTTTTCCAAAGAGCAGATCCTCGAACTCTATCTCAATAAGGTCTATTTCGGCGGCGGGGCCTACGGGATCGATAGCGCCAGCCGCAAATTCTTCAGCCATCCGGCAAGGGAATTGAGCGTGGCTGAAGCGGCGATCATCGCCGGCCTCGTCAAGGCGCCCAGCCGCTATTCGCCCACCGCCGATGTGCAGGCCGCGGTGGACCGCGCCAAAGTGGTGCTGCGGCTGATGCGCGAGCAGGGCTATATCACGCCAAACCAGGCCAGCGTTGATGTCGATGCGGTAAAGCTCAAGCAGCAGGCGGGGCAAAATTCGGTGCGATATTTCACCGATTGGGCTTTGCCCCAGCTTGATCTGCTGCTGCCTGAAACCTTCGCTCCGATCGAGGTGTGGACGACGCTTGATGTTGGTATGCAGCGTGCCGCCACCACTGCGATCAAGAGCAATGTGCCAAGTGGCACCCAGGGCGCTTTGGTAAGCGTTGACAGCGATGGCGCGATCCTGGCGTTGGTGGGCGGCACCGATTACGTCGCCACGAATTTCAACCGCGCAACCAGCGCGCAGCGCCAGCCGGGATCGGCGTGGAAGCTGTTTGTCTACCTCGCCGCGCTTGAAGCGGGGTATAATCCCGAAAGCACAGTCAAGGATGTGCCGGTGCGCTTCGATGGCTGGAGCCCGTCCAACGCCAATGGTCGCAATATCGGCGATACAAACCTGCGAACAGCATTCGCCTATTCGATCAACACGGTTGCCGCGCAATTGGGCAATGAAGTGGGCTTTGGCACGGTCGCTTCGATGGCGCGGCGCTTTGGCGTGACGTCTCCTGTTTCGACCTACCCTTCGATGGTGCTGGGCACATCCGAAGTGCGCCTGATCGACATGACCAGAGCTTTTGCGGCGATTTCGGCGAAAGGTCAGGCGGTTGAGCCTTACGGGGTCACCAAGGTTGTCACCGCGGATGGTGAATTGCTTTATCAGCACAAACGTCAGCCGGGCCGCGCGCTGGTGCCCGATTATGTGGCAGCGGGCATCACCGATCTGTTGCAGACAGCGGTGCAGACGGGCACCGGCCGCGCAGCGCGCATCGAAGGGCGCCATGTTGCCGGCAAGACCGGCACCACCAGTTCGAATAAGGATGGCTATTTTGTCGGTTTTTCATCGGGCATCACAACAGGCGTGTGGATGGGACGCGATGATGCACGGCGCGTTCCCGGACTTCAGGGCGGGCGCGCACCGGCGCAGGCTTTTGCCGCCTATATGCGCTATGCGGTGAAGGACCGGGCGGACGTCCCCTTCGATACCGAACTCAACCTGCCGTACTGGATGCAGGAGCCGGACGAGGAATATCTCTACGGCGAACCCGACGAATATTATTACATCGACGAACAAGGCAATCTGATCGAGCCGGGCCGCAGCGAGCCGGAAATTGGCAGCGAGTTCGACGAGGAATTTGGCCCCAACCCCAACCCCAACCCCAACCCCAACCCCAACCCGACCCCCGGCACTTCCGGATCGCGGCCCTCGTCCAACACCGTGCCCGAGCCGCCTCCGGCTGCCAGCCGAGATCTTCTGGAGCAGGCGACCGGGCAAAGCCTGCCGCCGCCTCAAAGCGCTTCTCCAAGGCCTCGTGCGCCCCGGTCGCGCCCATCTTCAAGTGATCCAGCACGCCCACCATCACCCGCCCCGCCTGTGAGGCAACGGCAGGGCGATAATCCGCCGCAGCGGTAGCCTTCTCCGGGCTGTTGTCCACGCGGCCGTCATCCAGCCGAATTCAGGCAAAACAAAACCCCCGAGGCGCTGCGGCTCCGGGGGTTTTGTCTGTTCGCCCTGGCCCGCTCTGGCAGGCGGGTGATTGGTGTCGCGCGGATTACTCGGAGCGCAGGCGGATCGCGATAAAGCGCGCGGGCGTGCCACGGCGCTTGACGCGCAGGAACAGCGCTTCGCGCCCTTCCGCTTCAGCCGCCTCGATCTGGGCGCGCAGTGCTTCAACCGTTGGCACTTGCTTGTAATTGGCGGAAAGGATGATGTCTCCCCGGCGCAGACCCTTGCGGCCCGCATCCGAATTGGGATCGACCACCGCGATGATCAGCCCCTTTGTATCACGCTCCATCCGCATGCGCTCGGCAAGGGAAGGGGTGAGCGGGATGGCTTGCAGGCCAAGCTTTTCAGCCACCACATCGTCAACCTGATCGGGGTCCATCGGCTCTTCGCTGTCTGGATCGAAAGTCTGTGCGCGTTCACGCAGTTCGGCTTCGGTCGGGCGCTTGCCAAGGGTTGCGTTAACCGTCACCGTCTCGCCATTGCGCAGCACTTCGACGGGCACGGTTTCGCCCGGTTGGAGGTTGGCAATGAGGAAGATGACGGTCTGCTCGCTCGTCACGTCCTCGCCATTGATCGCGGTGATGATATCGCCTGCCTCAAGCCCTGCCGCATCAGCGGCGCTATCAGGCTCAACGCTTTGAACGATCTCGCCGCGATTGGCGGGCAGGCCGAGCGAATCGGCCATATCGTCTGTTACCGGGCCAAGGCTTACGCCAAGGAAGCCGCGCTCGATCTCTTCACCGGATTTGAGCTGGGCCACAATCGGAGCGGCAATTTCAGCGGGGATCGCAAAGCCGATGCCAACGCTGCCGCCCGAGGGCGAGAAAATCGCATTGTTGATGCCGATCACATTGCCGCGCATGTCGAACAGCGGACCGCCCGAATTGCCGCGATTGATGCTGGCATCTGTCTGGATGAAGCGATCATAGGCGCCGCCCTGTCCGGTGTTGCGATACACCGCAGAAATGATGCCGCTGGTAACGGTGCCTTTGAGGCCGAACGGGTTGCCGATGGCCACCACCCAGTCGCCGGGGCGCGCTTTGCTCGAATCGCCGAATTTGACGAAGGGAAACACCTTGTCCGACTGGATCTTGAGCACCGCGAGATCGGATGCTGCGTCTGCGCCGACAAGCTCCGCTTCGTATTCGGTGCCGTCTGGCATGGTGACGGTGATCTCTTCCAGCGTTGCGCGGTTGTTGGGCGTTACAACGTGGTTGTTGGTGACGATAAATCCATCAGCCGAAATGATAAAGCCCGAGCCCAGCGACTGCGCCTCGCGCGTTTGCGGGCGCGATCCGCCTCCACGGCGACGGTTGAACAGCCCTTCAAACGGGGTGCCGGCAAATGGATTGCGGCTCACCTCGATGCGCTGGCGGGTCGCGATGTTGACCACAGCGGGCTGCAATTGTTCGGTCAGATCGGCAAAGCTGGCAGGAGCCCCTGCGCGCGGTACGATCCGCTGCATGGCTTCGGTTTCGTTCTGGGCGACCTGAGCGCCGGCCGGCTGGCCTGTCATCAGCGACACCGCTGCACCACCCACCAGGAGCGCGCTCGTCAGTCCGTATACATACCGCACGTTGTTCACGTCCTCTTTTTCCTCTTCATTGTCTCACCGGCTCATGTGTGGCCGGGCCGGGCGCGCATCGCAATACCGCCCGAATATGTGATCAGTTACGCCTGCATCTGTCGCCAAGACGCACTGAACGCTGTTTGAACACCCCCGCCGCTCGCAGATCACAGATAGCTGTTCGTCGGACTGGTGTCAGCGAAGCGCACTCAGTCAATTGCGCGCTGCCAAGGCGTCCTTGCCACCCTGTCGCCAACTCGCCGCGTTCCGGGCCAGCCTTACGAGCCGCCCTGGAACTGGCGGAAGTATTCGTTGCCATTATCAAGCACCATGGCGCTTGAGCCTTCTCCATCGATAAAGGTCGAACGATAGCTCTCCATCGCGCGATAGAAATCGTAGAAATCGGGATCCTTGCCAAATGCATCGGCGTAGGTTTCAGCCGCTCGCGCTTGCGCCTCGGCGCGGATGATCTGCGCGTTCTTGCGGCCTTGCGCGCGGATTGTGGCGGCTTCTTCCTGGCGATCGGACTGCATCCGGGTAAACGCGGCCTGCAGCGGCGTTCCTTCGGGCAGGTCTGCCGCCTTGATCCGCACGTCGAGAATCTGCACGCCATATTCACGCGCCTGCCTATCCAGCGTATCGCGGATATTGGTCATCGCAGTGCCGCGCTCGGCGGTGAGCAGGCTGGCAAATGTGCGCCGGCCCAGCTCCTGTCGCAGCACCGAGGTGAGGATCGGCGAAAGCTGCGTGCGAAGGCGCGTTTCATCGCCCGCACGCTCCACCATCGTCACCGGCTGGATGATGCGGAAACGCGCATAGGCATTCACCTGAAGGCGCTGCTGATCGCTGGTGAGCACTTGCTGGTTGTCCATGTCGAGATCGAGCACGCGGCGCTCAACCATCTGCACACGGTCATACAGCGGGATGCGATACCAAAAGCCCGCGCCTGTCTGCCCGTAAGGCTCATCAGGCTTGTACATGTTGACGATCGTCACCGGACGCCCGGCGCGCACGATCACGGCCTGCGAGGTTTCGGGCACCACGAACAGGCTGGAAACCAGCGCGAGGGCCAGAACACCCACAGCGATGATCGCATAGCGGAAGCGGTTCCAGATATTTTCCATCTTAATTGCCTCCACTCTGATTGTTCTGCGGGCTGACGGTTACCGAGCCTCCGCTGCGGCGCCGATTACGCTGGACTTCGTTGAGCGGCAGGTAGGGCTGCACACCGTCGGCTTCGATCAGCGTCTTGTCCGTCTTGGACAGCACAGCTTCCATTGTCTCGTAATAAAGACGCCTGCGCGTCACTTCGGGCGCGAGGGCGTATTGAGCGTAAATCTCGTTGAATTCCGCAGCCTCACCTTCGGCCTTGGCCAGCAATTGCTGGGCAAACCGGCGCGCCTGGTTAAGCTCACGCTCGGCATCCTGCTGGGCCGCAAGCACATCGTTGAACGCCTCGATCACCTGTTCGGGCGGGTCAGCCTTGTCAACCTCGACACCTTCGATGTTGATGCCAGAGCCATAACGATCAAGGATGCGCTGCATGCGGGCGATCACGTTCTGCTCGATGTCGCCGCGGCCTGCACCCGAAATCACGCTATCCAGCGTCTTCTCTGCGACGGAAGACCGCATGGCGGTTTCCGCAGCTTCCAGCACGGTGTTTTCAGGATCGGAAAGCTGGAACTGGAACAGGGTCAAATCCTTGATATTCCAGCGCACAATGTAGCTGAGATCGACAAGGTTCTGGTCCCCTGTCAGGATGATCTTTTTGGGAATCTCCTCAGAGCGCGTGCGGCTCACATCGGTGGCTGTCACCTGCTGGATCGGCCAGGGCAAAGACCAGTTCGTGCCCGGATTGAAGGTTTGAGCATATTTGCCGCCAAACCATGTCACCACCGCCTGTTCGCGCGCCTGCACGAAGTGAACGCTGGTGGATGCTACCCAGATGATCGCCAGAACGCCGATAATGATCGGCGCCCAGCTTTTGCCGCCTGGGCGCTCGGGAAAGCGGAAATTGGGGCCGCGCGGGCCACCGCCGCGGCGCGGGCCTTCGGGACCGCGATTTCTGAAAATGTCTTCGATATTGGAGGGACGCCGGCCTCCGCCGCCACCGCCCGAGCCACCGCCCGGAAGCCACGGATTGCGCGGTCCGCCGCCGTCGCCGCCGCCATTGCCGGGCTTGTCAGCGCGCGGGCCGTCATCGCCGCCGCCTGCACCATCATCAGAGCCAGAGCCACCCCATGGGTTTTTCTTGCCAGCCATAGCGAGGCCGCCGGCCCGCATTCCGCCAAATCGCCCGATCAATTGTTCTCTCAATCCGTCAAAAAATTGCATGCATCTGTTATAGGAAGCCAAAACTTGGAAAAACAGGGGGCGCGCATGAAAATTGCTGGCACGCAGCCGCACAATTGGTGTTAGGAGCGCCTTTGCGATGACTGACAGCACCGATCAACCCACCCCGTCCCAAGCCGAAGCGCTGATCCGCAGCGCGCTCACCCCCGAAATGGCGCACCGCCTGCGATCGGCCCGCCTCAAGAACGGGCGCGCCATTCTGGTGGCCGAGGCCGGCGATCTGGCGCCCGGGGCAAGAGTGGAGCTGGAAGCGGCGATGAAGCTGGCGGTGACCCGGATCGAAAGCGTGGAAGAGGTCCATATCGCGCTGACCGCGGATCGCCGCCGCCGCCGCATCATTGCAGTGGGCTCCGGCAAAGGCGGGGTTGGCAAATCGACGCTGACCACGAATCTCGCTGTCGCGCTGGCACGCATGGGGCGCAAAGTGGGGGTGATTGACGGCGACATATACGGCCCCTCGCAGCCCAAATTGCTGAAAACGGAGAAGCAGCGGCCCGCGACGCAGGGTGACAAGCTGGTGGCGATTGATAGCCCGCATGGCGTGAAAGTGCTTTCGATGGGCCACGTCGTGGCGCCCGGCAAGGCGCTGGCATGGCGCGGGCCGATGGCGGGCAAGGCGCTTGGTCAATTGGTCGATGCCGAATGGGGCGATACCGATCTGCTGCTGATCGATTTGCCGCCGGGCACCGGTGATGTGCAGCTTTCCATGATGGCAGACAGCACGCCCGATGGCGCAGTGCTGGTTTCAACCCCGCAAGACCTTGCCTTGCTCGACGCCGCGCGCGCGGGCCAATTGTTCGAGCAGGGTGAGGTGCATATTATCGGGCTGATCGAGAATATGGCAGGATATGAATGCCCCGAATGCGGCCATATCAGCGATCCTTTCGGCCAGGGCGGAGTGGAGAAATTCGCCGCCGCGCTGGAAATCCCGTTCCTCGGGCGCATTCCGCTGACGATGGAGACGCGGCTTTCGGGCGATGCGGGTGAACCCCCGGCGGGCACGGACGGCAAGACCGGTGAGCCGTTTCGCGCTGTGGCCGAGCAATTGGCGCACTGGCTCGATACAGGCGGTGTTGCGGGTTAGGCGGCGTCTGGCGATGAAGCGTGGCACATGCAGATAACCCGGCGCGGCCTTGCCGCAGGCGCTGCGATTGGCGGCGGCCTGGCGGTTGCGTGGTGGATGATCCCGCGCGAGGCTCCCAACCCTTTGGTGGGGGCACGGGGCGAACATGTGTTCGACGCGTGGCTCAAGATCGCCGAGGACGGCGTTGTCACCGTGGCGGTGCCGCAGCTCGAAATGGGGCAGGGGATCACCACGCTTTTGCCGCAGATCATCGCGCAGGAACTGGGCGCGGACTGGCGCCAGATCGCGGTGGAGCCTGCCAGCATCTCAGGCGCTTACGCCAATATCCCGCTCGCGCGGCGCTGGCTGCATCTGTGGGACCCGGTGCTCTCCGGCCTGTCCGAAAACGCTGATGATGCGCTCGCGCAGCGGCTCGCGGTCATGAACCGGTTCAACGCCACCGCCGATGGCACCGCAATCACCGCCTATGAAGAGCCATGCCGCTTTGGCGCTGCTGCGGCCCGCGCAATGCTGGCGATGGAGGCCGCGCAACGCTGGGGCACGCGGTGGGAGGAGTGCGAGGCCGAGGCGGGTTTCATCACGTGGGGCGATAAGCGCGCATCGTTCGGAGAGCTGGCCGCGGGCGCTGCCAGGCGCACCGCGCCTGATCCGCCGCCCTTGCGACCCGAGCCGCCCGGCGAAGCGATCGTCTCTTCGCTCGACACCAGCACCAATATCGAAACGCTCGCTTTCCCGCGCATCGATCTGCCGTCCAAAGTGGATGGCAGCGCGCAATTTGCCGCCGATATTCGCTTGCCCGGCATGGTCTATGCCGCGATTCGGCACGGCCCCAATGATGGCGCCGAGCTTATCGGCTTCGATGAAGCGGCGGCGCGCGATATTCGCGGGATCAAGGGCGTGGTGCGATCCAAGCGCTGGCTGGCAGTGGCTGGTGAAACATGGTGGGCAGCGCATGAAGCGCTCGACGCGATGCAGCCGCGCTTCAAGGCGGCCTTTCCGGTGGATAGCGCGCAGGTTTCCGGGCGGCTTGATACCTATCTCAAGGGCGGTGGCTCGTATCCGATTGCCGAACGCGGCCTTGGCGAACAAGGGCTTGCACGCGTCGATTTTGCGCGCCGTTACGAGGTGGAGCCTGCGCTGGCCGCTCCGCTGGAGACTGCAAGCGCAGCCGCGCGCTATTCGGGCGGTCGGCTGGAATTGTGGCTGGCCTCACAGGCGCCAGAGCAAGCCCGCGCGGCCGCGGCGAAGACGCTGGGCCTCGCGCCAGAGGATGTGGTGCTCTACCCCATGCCCGCAGGCGGCAGTTTCGATGCGCGGCTGGAACATGGGCATGCTATCGAGATCGCTCTGATCGCACGCGAGCTAGGCGTGCCTGTGCAGTTGACATGGCCGCGGCGCGATGAGCTTACCCANGCCCGCCCGCGCCCGCCTGCATGGATGCTGCTGGGCGCGCAGCTATCCGATGTCAAAGGCGGCTCAGCTGGCGCTATCGATGCCATGCATGTGCGCATTGCCTGTCCGCCGACCATGCTGGAATTTGGCGAGCGGCTGTTTCGCGACAAGACAAGCTGGGCAGCAATCCGCGAGGCGGGCGAGAGCAAGGATGAACTTGTCACCGATGGCGCGGTGCCGCCCTATGCGCTGCCAGCTTTGCGCGTGGAACACGTTCCGGTTGAGATCGGCCTGCCGACGGGGCGCGGGCGCGGCAATGCCCACAGCTACACCGCTTTTGCAATTGAAAGCTTCATCGATGAAATCGCGACGGCGAACGGGCGCGAACCGCTGTCTTATCGCATTGCCATGCTGGGCACAGATATCAGGCTTGCCGCCTGCTTGCAGCGCGCGGCACAATTGGCACAGTGGGATGGCGGGGCACGGCAGAGCGGACAGGGCATTGCCTGCCACCGGATCGGCGACGCCGAAACCGGCGCGCGCATTGCCTGTGTCGCCACCGCGCGAGCAGGCGAGGGAGGCTTGCGGGTTTCAAGGCTTTCTGTCGCGGTGGATATCGGACGCATCATCAATCTGGACATTGCCCGTCAGCAGATCGAAGGCGGCTTGATTTACGGGCTTGGCCTTGCTCTGGGTTCAGCACCGCGCTGGCGGGCGGGCCTTGCCACCAGCTTTGATTATGACGATCTGCGCTTGCCGTCTCTCAACGATTGCCCTGAAATCGATGTCGCTTTCATCGCCAGCGAGGCGCCTCCTGCCGATCCGGGAGAATTGGGCGTGGTGGTCGCACCGCCGGCCATCGCGAATGCGCTGTTTTCCGCCACCGGGCTCAGGCTGCGCCGCCTGCCCCTGCTTTCTGACGGGTTGTGATGGCCTGCGATCTTGATCAGGCTGCGCGCTCCCAATCGGGCTCAAACGCTCGATGCGGTGCAGAATGTTCGCAATGGGCGCGGATACAGATGCGCTTTGTCGCGTTGAGCGTGCAATGACCTGGCAAAAGCAACACCTGCCCAACGATCACCCGCCTGTCAAAAGCGGCGGGATCGGCGTTCTTCTCGTCAATCTGGGGACGCCTGATGCGCCTGATCCGGCATCGGTGAAGCGATACCTCAAGCAATTCCTGTCGGACCGGCGCGTGATAGAGCTTCCCGCGATTGCCTGGCAGCCGATCCTGCGCGGAATTATCCTGAACACACGGCCACAGAAAAGCGCCAAGGCCTATTCCAAGATATGGACCAAGCGCGGCTCTCCGCTGGCAGATATCACCGCCAGCCAGGCCGAAGCGATTGCCAAGGAGCTGGGCGGAGAGATCGTGATCGATTACGCCATGCGCTATGGCTCGCCGTCGATAGAACAGCGCCTGACCGAACTTACCGCCAAGGGGTGTGATCGCATCCTTGTGGCCCCGCTTTATCCGCAATATTGCGCCGCCACCACGGCAACCGTGTTTGACGAGGTGGCCCGCGTGCTGGGCGCGATGCGCTGGCAGCCCGCTTTGCGCTTTTTGCCACCGTATCACGATGACCCCACCTATCTCGATGCGCTTGCCGATGATCTGACGGCGCAGATTTCCGCGCTCGATTTCAAGCCTGAAGTGATGCTGCATTCCTTCCACGGAATGCCGCAGCGCACGCATGAGCGCGGCGATCCCTATCACTGCCATTGCCACAAGACCGCCCGCCTGCTGCGCGAACGGCTGGAAACCCGGCCCGAATTTGACGGCGTGCGGTTTGAAATCACGTTTCAATCCCGCTTTGGCCCGGCCAAATGGCTGGAGCCGGCGACGGACGATACGCTGATCGCGGAAGGCGAAAAGGGCACCAAGCGGCTGGTTGTTGCAGCGCCCGGTTTTTCGGCGGACTGTGTGGAGACACTTGAGGAACTCGCGCTGGAAGGGCGCGATGAGTTTATCGAGGCGGGGGGCGAGGATTACGCTGTGCTCTCCTGTCTCAATGTCAGCACCAGCGGGATTGCCATGCTGGAGACGATGATCCGCCGCGAGCTATCGGGCTGGATTTGACGCTTAATTCAATTTACACCGGTGTCAGTTGCATTTGCGAACCGATCTTGGTCTAAGTTGCGAATTGCAAAGACGCTTTGGAGAGAGCAAGCAGAACAATGGCGACCCTAGCCCCCACGAATGACACGTCCGCCCCGCTAAAGAAATCCCCGTTCAAGCATTGGAGCCATGGCATACCTGCCGATGATGCGCTGGCCCATATCCCGGGCGAGACAGGTTGGCCGCTGGTTGGCAATACGTTCAAGATGCTCGCCGATCCGCACGGCTTTGCCGCCGATATGATCGCCAAATACGGCAAGGTTTACAAGAACCGCGCCTTTGGCGGGATGAGCGTGCAATTAGTGGGGGCAGAGGCGAACGAGCTGGTTCTGTTCAACAAGGAAAAACTGTTTTCATCTGAACAAGGCTGGGGGCCAGTGCTCGATCAGCTGTTTCCGCGCGGGCTGATGCTGCTCGATTTCGATCACCACCGGGTGGATCGCCGCGCGCTTTCCATCGCTTTCAAACCGGGCCCGATGCGTCATTACATGGGCGCGCTCAACAGCGGCATTTCGGCTGAAACTGCCAAATGGGCAGGCGCGATGGAATTTCAGCCAGCGATCAAGCAGCTAACGCTTGATCTGGCGGCGGACAGTTTTCTTGGCATCCCCTGGGGCCCGCAAGCCGATACGATCAACACCGCCTTTGTCGATATGGTGCAGGCCAGCGTTGCACCGGTCCGCAAGCCGCTGCCCTTCACCAAGATGAAAAAGGGTGTGGATGGCCGCGCTTACATGGTCGATTTTCTAACCCGCGAAACGCACCATCGCCGCTCAGAAGGCGGCGGGCAGGACATGTTCAGCCAGTTCGCCACCGCAACGCGCGAAGATGGCTCGATGTTACCGGTGGATGAAGTGGTCGATCACATGAGCTTTCTGCTGATGGCCGCGCATGACACGATCACCTCATCGGCGACATCTTTGCTCTATCACCTTGCCACTCAGCCAGAGTGGCAGGAAAAAATGCGCGAGGAGATCATCGCGGTGACCGGCGGCCCGGACGCTGCCGGCACGCCGCGTGCGCTCGATTATGAGGATCTGGCCAAACTTGAATTGACCGAAATGGTCTTCAAGGAAGTTCTGCGCCTCATCCCGCCTGTGCCTTCGATGCCGCGGCGCGCCCTGCGCGATTTTGAATTCATGGGCTACCATATTCCGGCAGGCCAGATGGTGGGGATCAACATCCACTGGACGCACCATTCAGACGAATACTGGGACAACCCCCACGCCTTTGATCCGATGCGCTTCACGCCCGACAAGGTGAAGGCGCGGCACAAATATGCCTGGGTGCCCTTTGGGGGAGGCGCGCATATGTGCCTGGGCCTGCATTTTGCCTATATGCAGATCAAGGTGCTGATGGCGCAATTGCTACAGCGCTACCGGATCGAGCCGACCAGTGGCGGCGCTGACTATAAGCCGGACTGGCAGCCCTGGCCGATCCCGCAACCCAAAGACGGGCTGAAAGTGACGTTCAAGCCGCTCTAGAAATCAGCCCCTAGAAATCAGCCCTAAGAATCCGCTCTAAAAATCCCACGCGATGCCGTCTTTCTCCCAATCGCCATAGCGGGTGGGGGAGAGCTCGCGCGGCTCGTCTTTGAGCGGATCGACCTTTTTGGGAGCCGGGGCCGGATCGTTGGTCCAGTGTGTGGGCTTCTTGAAATCGATGGCGGCTTGGCATTTCTTTTTGGTCATATTGTTCTAACGCACCGGCTGGCGCTGGGTTTCACAAGTCTGTAGGCGATCCGCATAATGCCTCAACCAACAGGGATCCACGCGCGCCGCGCCGCGCTCAAACTGCTTGATGCCGTGATGCGGCGGGGCGAGACGCTGGAGCAGGCGCAAGGGTCTGCTTTGCGCGATGTGCGCGATGCGAATGATCAGGCGCTGGCCCGCGCGATTGCGGGAGAAAGCCTGCGCTGGCTGACCGATCTTGACGCGCTGATAGACAGCGCCACCAAGAAACCGCTTCCCGATGATGCCAAGGTGCGCAGCGTCTTGCGGCTAATGCTGGCACAGGCGCTGCGGCTGGAAACGCCGCCCCACGCCGTGATTGCAACCGGCCTGCCGCTGCTTGCCGGAGGGCCGCGGCGGCTGGCGCACGGCGTCTTTTCAACGCTGATGAAGCGCGAAGCCGCGTTGCCGCAAGTGCCAACGTTGCCGGGCGACGTGGCGCAGCGCTGGGGCGAAGCCCGTGCGACGGATATTGCCCCCGGTCTTCAACGCCCGCCCGAAGTCGATCTGCATCTGAAAAATCCGCAAGATACCGCGCAGTGGCAGGCAAAGCTGGGCGGGATCAGCCTCGCGCCCGGCCATGTCCGCATCCCGCGCGGCACGCCTGTCGAGACTTTGGAGGGCTTTGACGAAGGGGCGTGGTGGGTGCAGGATCTCGCCGCAATTATGCCCGGTGCGCTGTTGGGAGAGGCTCACGGCCACGCGCTTGATCTGTGCGCAGCGCCCGGCGGGAAAACGATGGCGCTGGCGGCGAGCGGGTGGGAGGTAACCGCGCTCGACATGTCCAAGCGGCGGCTCGATGTGCTCAAGACAAACCTCAAGCGAACCGGCCTTGCCGCATCCACCGTGCGCGCAGACGCGCTCAAATGGGAGCCGCGCCACCAGTTTGATGCGATCCTGATCGATGCGCCGTGCACTGCAACGGGCACGTGCCGTCGCCATCCCGATGTGCTGCATCGCATCGGCGCGCGTCAGATTGCCGAAATGGCCGAGCTGCAGCGTGCTCTGGTGACGCGGGCGGCGGACTGGTTAAAGCCGGGCGGAGTGCTGGTTTACGCGGTGTGCTCGCTGGAACGCGAAGAGGGCGAGGATCAGGCGCGCTGGATTGATGGCAGCTTCGATCTGGAATCTGCGCCCATCGCCTCAAGCGAACTCCCGTCCGGCCTTGTCCCCACACCCGAAGGCTGGCTGCGTACCCACCCCGGTATGCTGGGCGATCAAGGCGGGCTCGATGGCTTCTTTGTGGCGCGGTGGCGCAAGCCGTGATGCGGTTCAACAAGGCGCTTGCGATAGTGTTTGCGCTGGCGGCCTGCGGGCCTGACTTGGGCGAGCATCAATTCATTGCTGCGGAGAAGGCAAGCCAATTGCCCTCACAGATCAGTCATTCACGCAAGGATATCGGTTATGTCGTCCTGCGATTTCGCACTCAGCGCAATCTGAACTCGGAAGAGTTCAACGCCCTTTATGCTTGGGCATCGGCATGCCCGTTCGACAAGGCTGCGTGGTTTCCTGCCTTTGGACCTTTCACCGATGATCGCGCGCGTCATGATTTGCCTTCCCGCGAACACAGGCAAGCGCACAGCTCCTATCTGGTCTACATCCCAATCGAGGGCGAGATCTACGGTGAGCTACAGAATGGGCGCACGCCTGAAATCGGGCGCTTTGACCTCAGGACCGGGAATTGGGACCTTTGTGTGCGAGTGGAACATACGGGCTTTCCCGTGGCCGTTCGCACAGAGCCGGACATAATCCCGCGCGCTGTGATACGCGCCGCAATCTCGTCTTAGGCGCCTTCTTTCACATATTTCTGAAAGCTCTTGCGCAATTTCATGATCTTGGGCGGGATCACGGCCTGGCAATAGGGATTGCGCTGGCCTTCACCGTCCCAGTATTCCTGGTGGTAATCCTCTGCCGGATACCATTTAGCGGTCTGCTCGTCGCCATCGAGGCCTTCGATCGTGGTCACCGCCTGTGCGCCGTTTTCCGCATTCCAGCGGGCGATTGCAGCTTCGGCTTCCTCGCCTTGCGCGGCGGAAAGCGGGAAGATCGCGCTGCGATATTGCGTTCCCACATCATTGCCCTGACGATTGAGCTGCGTCGGATCATGCGTGCCCAGAAACACATCATAAATCTCGCCAAGCGAAATCACCTCTGGATCAAACGTCACGCGGATGCCTTCGGCATGGCCGGTGCGCCCGGTGCACACTTCCCTGTAGGTGGGGTCCGCAGTGGTGCCGCCGATATAGCCGCTTTCCACCTCGCTCACTCCGATCACATCGCGAAACACCGCTTCGGTGCACCAGAAGCAGCCGCCGGCAATGATGGCCTGTTCCATAGTCACAAATCTCCTTTCCCCACCACATAGGAAGCCTCTCGCCAATCGCCAGAGCATAGGCGCTGATTGCCGCGATGGCTTGTCAATCACGCAGCCCTTTGTCAGGGAGGCGTCAGGACCTGAAAATTCCCATTAAGAGAGGGGTTACCACCATGAAGAAGTCGTTCCTGCTTGCACCTGTTGCTGCTTTTGCGCTGGCCGGCATTTTCGCCTCGCCCGCCACCGCCGATCACCATGCCGAAGGCGGCATGCACAGCCTCGATGCCGTCCTCGCCGATGATCGCCGCGCCGATGATCGGGCGCGTGACCAATATCGCAACCCTGCTGAAACACTCGCCTTTTTCGGGGTGGAGCCGACGATGACGGTCGCCGAATTCAGCCCCGGCGGCGGCTGGTACACCCGCGTGCTCGCACCCTATATCATGCCAAAAGGCACGTATATCGCCTTCAACGCCGACAGCGACGGGCGCGATTATCGCAGCCGCGCGCAGGAAGTGCGCTCCAAAAGCTGGACCGAGCGCTTTACATCCACCATCGCCGAAGGGATGAATGTGGAAGCCGACGATGTGATGGCGTTCGAAATCGACGAAATGCCTGACACCGTGGAAGGGACGGTAGATCGCGTGCTGATCTTCCGTTCGATGCACGGCCTTAACAATGGCAACAGCGCGGATACCGTGCTGAAAGCAGCGCGCATGATGCTAAAGGATGATGGCATGGTTGGCGTGGTTCAGCACCGCGCACCCGAAGGCGCAAGCTACGATGATTACGGCGCCCGCCAGCGCGGCTATATGCGCACGCAGGATGTGGTGAACATCTTCGAGGCCAACGGCTTTGAACTTGCCGCGACAAGCGAAATCAACGCCAATCCCAAGGACCCCGCCAACTGGGAAGCGGGCGTATGGACGCTGCCACCCTCGCTCGGCTTTGGTCGCCAGAGCGAAGAGGAAATGGCAAAGCACCGCGCCATCGGCGAAAGCGACCGGATGACGCTGCTGTTCAAGAAAGCCGACTGAGCCCGGCCACCAATTGAATAGGGCCACCAATTGAATTCGCCCGCGACGGATCTCGCGCCCCTGATGGAGACAATGCCATGAAACACACAATCCTGCTGATCGCCAGCGCGCTTGCCCTGTCCGCCTGTGATGCGGGCGTGGAAGGTGAGGCGAGCCAAACCGAAACCGCCAGCCCGGCTGAAAACGAGCGGCTTACCCAAGTTCTCGCCGCCGATATCCGCGCTGAGGACACTGCGCGCGATGAATATCGCAACCCGGCTGAAACGCTGGCTTTCTTTCAGGTTGAGCCCGATCATACCGTGATTGAATATGCGCCGGGCGGCGGCTGGTACACGCGCATCCTTGCGCCTTATCTTGCTGAAAGCGGGCGCTATATCGGCGTTGGTTTTTCGCCCGAATCCGCCGCGAGCCTGGGCGATGGTTTTGTCGAGCGCGTGCGCGAGGGCGGTATGGCGTTTTCCGCCACCCAGTCAGAGGCGATGGGGCTCGACGCGGAAAAAGTGCCCTTCTATTTCACCGATGACATCCCCGAAGACATGAACGGCACAGTGGACCGCGCTTTGGTGATCCGGATGACGCACAATCTGATGCGCTGGGGCATTGCCGAAAATGAAATCGCCGCGCTCTACACAGCGCTCAAGCCCGGCGGGATGGCAGGTGTGGTGCAGCATCGCGCAAAAGATGATGCGCCGCTCGAATATGTCGACGGCTCCAAAGGCTATCTCAAATATGCCGATACTGTTGCATTGTTCGAAGGCGCGGGCTTTGAATTTGTCGAAGCAAGCGAGGTCAACGCCAACCCCGATGACACCGCCGATTACGAAGATGGCGTGTGGACCCTGCCGCCCAGCTATGCGCGCGGCGACGAGGATCGCGAAAAATACGCCGCAATCGGTGAAAGCGACCGTATGACGCTATTGTTCAAAAAGCCGGAATAATCGGTGCGAGGGCGCGCGACATGACGAAACTTACCGTTGCCGCCCTCCAGCTGCCGCTTGGCAGCGATGATGAAGCTGAAAATATCGCCGCGGTTTCTACGCTTGTCGAAGAAGCGGCGGCGAAGGGCGCAAGGGTGGTGGTGCCGCCAGAGCTGTTTTCGGGGCCGTATTTTTGCCGTGTCGAGGAAGAAGCGCTGTTTTCGCTTGCCCGGCCCACCGCCACACATTCCAGCGTGATCGCGATGCAGCAGCTTGCCGCCCGGCTGAACATCGCCATCCCCACCAGCTTTTTCGAACGCGACGGCCACCATTATTACAACACGCTTGCCATGATCGGCCCCGATGGAGCGATCATGGGCACTTACCGCAAAAGCCATATTCCCGATGGGCCGGGCTATGAGGAAAAATACTATTTCCGCCCGGGCAATGATGGCTTCAAGGTGTGGGATGTGCCCGCCGATGATGGCGCGGCGGTGCGCATTGGCGTGGGTGTTTGCTGGGATCAATGGTATCCCGAAGCCGCCCGCGTGATGGCGCTGATGGGGGCTGAAGCGCTGTTCTATCCCACCGCAATCGGGTCCGAGCCGTATGATGCCGATCTTGATACCAGCCGGATGTGGCGCCGTGCGATGATTGGCCATGCCGTGTCCAACTGCATGCCGGTGATCGCCAGCAACCGCATTGGCACCGAGGGCGAAGCGGGCGAACAGAGCTTTTACGGGCACTCTTTCATTTGCGATGAATGGGGCGATATGATCAGCGAATTCGGTGCGGGCGATGCGGGCTTTCTTGTCGCCACGCTCGATCTGGCCCGCGCGGCAACGCACCGCGCAGGCATGGGCTTTTTCCGCGATCGCCGCCCGCAGCTGTATGGCCGGATCGCGCAGGATATTTGACCGGCCTGCGCCCCGTGCAGCACACATACCTGATCGCTCTGGGATCCAATATGCGTGTGGCGCGCATTGGCAATCCGCGCCGTGTGGTACAGGCCGCGCTTGCCGCAATCGAGGCTGAGGGCTTTGATGTGCTCGTCGCCTCTGCGATTATCGAAAGCGCACCTGTTGGCCCTTCGCTGCGGCGCTATGCCAATTCTGCAGCTCTCATTGCATGCGATTTTGGCCCCGAAGATGTGCTTGCCCGCTTGCAGCGCATAGAGCGCGCTTTCGGGCGCAGACGCGCACAGCGCAGGGGGCAGCGCTGGCGGGCGCGCGCGCTTGATCTGGATATCGTCTTGTGGAGCGGCGGCGTCTTTGTGAGCGATGATCTGGTCATCCCGCACACCGAAATGCGCCAGCGCGGCTTCGTGCTTGGCCCTGCAAGCATGATTGCGCATGGCTGGCGCGATCCGGTAAGCGGCCTGTCGCTGGCACACCTTAACGCCCGGCTTTCGCGCCCGGCGGCGCGTGCCCGGCGGATGGCCTGCGTAAAAAGTGCATCACCCGCGCAGCAAAATGCATCCACGCAAGGCTTGATTTCGTTCATTTGATACCGAGATGCGCAATTGCACTTGACTTGTCCTTGACCCGGCGGCTCTCGGTTTCTATCGAGCGCGCTCCCGCAAGCGACAAGTCGCGCGTTTCGGGGCATGTGGGTCCTTAGCTCAGTCGGTAGAGCAACTGACTTTTAATCAGTAGGTCGCTGGTTCGAACCCAGCAGGACTCACCACCATCCCCAGCTTATGGCACCAGTCTGCGAGCGTCGATGCGCAGCGGATGATGGAGGCGGACGGATCGTCCGGCGTGAGCCAATCTCCGGCCAAAACCGATCCCTAGCTCGGTGGACGAAAATCGGCG